>Ga0310694_10000586_pt1 | contig 46657 bp, 47 predicted proteins | sample 174DNAGHGhighgp2_FD_203884 | JGI IMG/M metagenome (GOLD analysis project Ga0310694, IMG submission 203884) | Sheep rumen microbial communities from Palmerston North, Manawatu-Wanganui, New Zealand - 1742 DNA GHGhigh gp2 (v2) (version 2) | ecosystem: Host-associated > Mammals > Digestive system... | reverse complement strand
TATAGCGCACTCTTCAGTCGTTTCATCCATGTTCATGAAACCACCAGGAAATGCCCAACAACCCTTATATGGGTCGTTTCCCCGATTATTTTCAATGCTTTTTGCAACTTTTATTCGAACGTCAAAGGTCCTTAAGATTATTTGTTGCTATCTAATAATGCCATGAATTCGTCAAGCTCATAGACAGGGATTTCGGAGGTGCCGAAGTCTTTCTTGTTGCGCGTCACGACGCAATCAGCATCAACGGTCTTGGCAGAGAAGTGCTGCAAGGCGTCCTCAAAGTCAGTGAAGTCGGAGTCAAGTGCTGCTCTCACCACAGAAGCATCTACCACGGTCGGAGTACATATCTGGCAGAGTAGATCAATACCTTCGAAGATGTCCTGTGGGCTCATTTTGCGCGCCTCCATCAGATAGCTAGCGGTACCAAGCGATAGTGACGAGCAGTAGAGCTCTATCTGTCCACGATCCCCCATATTGAAAATGCGCATCACTTGAGGAAACCAAGGATAGCGCTCACAAAGCAGGTCAATGATGATATTTGCATCAACGAATACGCGCTTCATTTGAATTTATCAGTTAGGTATTCGTAACGCAGGCGGTCCACTTCCTCGTCGGTGGCATACCAAGGATTGCCTCGCTTAAATCGCATCACTCTCGAGGTGAATTCTTCCGTCTCTGCTGTGGCCTCGGCCTTTGTTGCAGAAGCTCGTTTGGTAGGACGGGCATGACGGCGCAGATGCCGCACATAGTGCTGCACACTCTCCAGCATCTCGACGCTCATCTGGTCAAGTTCTGCTACAATGGATGTTCTGAGTTCAACGGTTGTCATGACTGTAATGTTTGTAACGTTTCGGGTGCAAAGGTACGAATAAGTGAGCAAAAAGCCAAATTTTATTTGGACTTTTTCGAACGAGAGCGCTCGGTTTACCGCTTTGCACCTTTAGGTCAAAGAACCTTCGACGAAGTCAGAGGTAGTGCAAATCGAACGAAAAACCAAATAAATTCCGGTTTTTCTGAAAATGAAGAGAGCCGAGGATGCGGACATGCATCCCCGGCTCTAATGATTTCTAGCAAAGCTATCCTATCCAATCAGAGGTTTTGTATCACTCCCCGACCTATCCCCGTCAGTTTCTCCATCTGTCTGATCGACGCCCCGTTCTGCAACAGCCGCTTGATGGTTTTCAGCCGCTCATCCTTCGGGAGCGCATTAAACTCCGACCAGTTCGTGGCAGTCGTCATCAGCCGCACCATACTCAGCACCTGCGTCTCCGTCGGCTTCGGAGCACGGTATTCCTTCGGTTCCAGACACTTCGTCCCCTCAGGCAGCGGCTTACTCAGCAACTCCCGCCACTCTTCACTCGTCAGGTTACGACAGGCGTCAGGCTTCTCGCATACGAAAGGCAGGTCACTCCCCAGCCCCACATACTCATGCCAGCTGCTCCACGGCCACTCGTCCAGCCCCAGCCGCTGCGGCTCCTGATGCACATAGCGCATCACCACCTCCAGCCGCTCCTCATCGTTGATGGGCTCACTATAGTAGCGTCTGCGGTACAAAGGCCCGTAGCTGTTATACTTACCCGAGTAATACCTTGAGTACAACTGCGAGATACTCTGCATAATCGCACTCACCTGGTACTTCTCCTCCTTCACGATCAGTCTGAACTGCTTCGGTGTCAGGCAGTACGCATACGTATGGAAATACGGCCTGTCCGGCTCGTCATCCTCCGCCCACGCCTCTTTCATCAGCTTCGCCAGGAAAGACACAAACACCTGGTAATCCTCCTCATCCAGGAACAGCTCATGATTACCCGCACCTTGAGCCAGGACATGGTACACCCCTGTCCTCGATTTCTCACGCTTAATTATTGACATATTTCAATTCCTCTTATCCCAGGAAATCCCTTACAATCTCCTCACTGATGTCCTCCATCGGTCTTGACTTCAACAGCGGACTAAGGAAATTGATGGTGGCAGCGTCCGACACATAACCCAGTGTCTTTGTAATCATGGGCAATGCCATGCCGCCCTCAAATGCTGCCACAGCCCAACTCTCACGAGGTGAGACGGAAGTCAGTTGTACGTTATCACCCAACATCCCCGACAGAGCTTTCAGCCGCTTATTATACATACCAAGAGCCTGTTTGTATTCCGCCTTCGTCTTTTCCTTTGATACCGATTGCAGTATCGGGAACACATACAGCGTCTTTGACGGCCATCGGTCCATCAGCTCCTTCATCTTCGGCAGCACACGTATCTTCACCTCTATCCCTGTCTTCCGTCGGCAATAGGTAATGGTGCCATTTACTATGTCCGTCTTTTTCAGGAAGCAAAGGTCCGAGAACTCCATGCCACAGGCACAGAAGCAGAACAGGAAAAAGTCGCGAGCCATCAGCAGGTTTTCCAGCCTCTCCTTGAACCTTGTCGTGTCAGGACTGTCGTTTCCTTGAAGCAATATCTGCCTAATGTCCAGCTCTTGAAGTCTCTGATACACATCACTGCCATACACGGTGCCTTCCACTTTCCGCAAAGGTCTGATTTTCATGTCTGCAAAGGGATTCTCACCTTTGTCAAGCACAGTAGCCAAGCCTTCACGCGAAGCCTTGTTCAAGGTCGTGCGGAAGATACTCAGGTAGGCTGATATCGTCGAGATGCCGACACCTTCTGCCACCAGGTAGTCGCAGAACCCGTTTATCAACTCCCTATCCACCTTGCCTGTACTCACGTCTTTCTTTCCCCGTGACTGCAGGTATCCGGCAAGCCTCCGCTTCGCATACTGGTAATTCTCCATCGTTGTGTCCTTACCATCCCTGCGAAGGCCCTCTGCCACCACATCAATATATTTCAGAAACTCCATCTCTCCACAAATCCTTAATTCCTTAGATCCGAAGGTCCAACATCCTTTGGATGTCTCCCCCACTGCGGCCAGAACAAATAACTACAGAATTGCCAGATTGCTTTGAGTATCTTCATCTTTCCTTCACGATCACCCAAAAGGTCATAAAGATTAAGCCAATATCATATAGGAAGCTATGCTTCTCCACATACTCCAGGTACAACTTAATCTTCTCCTGCATGATGACCTCGATATAGAACTTCTCAGGATCTTCAGCCTGTTCCATCAGCTCATTCTCATTTCTGAACTTAATAGACGCTGGATCAGTGATTCCTGGTCTTACATCCAACACATGCATCTGCTCGGGCGTCCAGTAGTCCACATAGTGGCGCACCTCTGGACGAGGGCCGACCAACGACATATCACCCAAGAACACATTGATCAGCTGTGGCAACTCATCAAACTTGAACTTGCGGATAAAGTACCCCGAGCGAGTCACACGAGGGTCATGCCCACCGATGGTCACCAGACTACCCTTGTCGCTCCCCACCCTCATCGATCGGAACTTAAATATCCTGAAGTCCTTGTTCTTATAGCCCACGCGCACCTGGCGATAAAACACTGGCCCTTTCGAGTCCAGCTTAATCCAAATGGCGAGCACCAAAAATAGTGGGCTCAGCACAATCAACCCTAGTCCACTCGCCACTATATCGAATATCCTCTTCATATATTTCGATTAAACACCATCATCATCCTATAATTAATGTATAATTACATGGACAATTGGTGATAATTACATGTTCTTGACGATATCCACAAAGTTAGAGATCACGTATTCAATGTCATCGTCACTCAAACAAGTGTGCAATGGCAACGTTACCTCATTCTCAAACAGATGATAAGAGTTGGGATAGTTCTTGATGTCGAATCCAAGAGCCTTGTAAGCTGTCATCATAGGCAGCGGCTTGTAGTGCACGTTCGTGGCGATTCCACGTTCTGCCATCCGCTCAATCACCTTATTGGTTTCTTCACGCGTCTTACCCAACAGACGAACCAAATACAGGTGGTGAGAAGAGCAATGATCGTCACCCTTGTGATTCAGAACAGCCACATTGCAATCCTTCAATGCCTCATTATAACGCTCAACAATCTCATAACGTCTCTTCAGCATTTCAGGATAACGCTCCATCTGAACCAGACCCAATGCAGCCATGATGTCCGTCATGTTGCACTTATACCATGGGCCGATGATGTCGTACTCCCATGCACCCAGCTTGGTCTTTGCTAAAGCATCCTTGTTCTGTCCATGCAATGAGAACAGCTGAGCCAATCTGTACAGCAACTCATTCCATGTCTCGCCCTCCTTCTTAGGTACATTAGGCAAATAGTCAAAACCCAGAACCATTAACCCTGAACCATTAACCAACACTGGCTCATTCCCGAAGGGAAGGTGCCAGGTTAAGGCTCCACCTTCAGCCGTCGTGAAGTTCTTTACCGCATGGAAACTAAACGAACTAAAATCCGCTATGGCCCCTGCCATCACTTTCTGCAATTTCTGTTCTTTCTGCGGGACCCCAGATTCGTTTAATCCGTGAGATTCGTGTTCGCTTAAACAATTGACCTTCTTCCATGCTCCAAACGAGTGTGCACAATCCGCAGATACCACAATCCTACCTATCTTCGCCTGTAGCGCATTGTTAGCCTTAAACAGCTCCTTCTTCCGCTCCACAATCTCATACACGCAATCATAGTCAGCCACTACACCTGCCAAATCCACAGGTGCTATCACCTTCGTCCTTTCCGTAATGGCAGCCTCCAGCTGGTCGTAGTCCATCTCAACCGAGTCCTTCTGGCTGTCCACAAACACGATTTTCGCCCCTACATGCTGCACAACGCTTGCCGTGGCCGTATATGTATATGCCGGTACTATCACCTCATCGCCAGGGCCCACACCCAGCAGGTGCAGCACCATCTCCATGGCAGCAGTCGCCGAGTTCAGGCAAACTGTCTTGTCCGTATGCACGTACTCCGAAATCTCCTGCTCCAGCTTCTTGGTTCTTGGACCAGTTGTTATCCAACCCGAAAGAATAGCTTCTCTTACCTCTTTTGCCTCTGCCTCCGTCATATCAGGCGGAGAGAAAGGAATGTTTCTCAATTTCATGTTCATAATATGCTCGTTTTAATTTATTTATAATCCCTCTGATGTAAGTTTGTCCCACTTTTCTCTATCATCTGTACTGAAGTATTCAGCATTCATTACAATATTATTCTGTCTCTCAACATTGGCAATACTTCTCATATCATCTGTCTGAACATCCTTTGTCTCAAACAAATGCAGCACATGCAGCAGACCGTTTCTTGATATCGCAAATTCTCCAGCACATAGCTGTATCAGTCCCTCTTTACCTCTTGAATTCCATCCCATCCTTGGGTGCATCCTCAGATTATTGGCGAGTGCCAGCCTTTTCTTCGTCAACTCCACACATTCCTTATAGCTGGGTGGATATTTTTGGTTGGCTACGAAGTTTGGGTCACAAAGATACCACCTGTATTCATCTACCACTTCAAGATTGATCTCACTCTCGTTTGGGTGGTATAAGTCATGGCTCAGATAATCCAGATAGGGTACATTGTTGACATTGATATAGATATCATGCGGGAAATCCACATCCATAGCGATTCTCGGTCCCTTCAGTTTCTGCTCATTTTTGGCCGCCCTTGTCACGGCATCGCCTACTACAAAGGCACCAAGACTATAGTCCACGTTTTCCACCTCAATAATTTCACCGTATGCCAATCCGCCACGACACAAAATTCCCTTATTGCCAATGGCATTCCACATAAATTCATGAACACCTATCAGTAGTTCCTTGGCATTCTCGCTCCAAATAAACGCACAGTCCGAAATCTGTGCAATATTCAATGATGGCAGGTGCTTCTTTAGTGTCAACAATGCGTCTCGGAATTCAACCAGCATTGTTGCTGCAAGATAGCTGTACGGATGTTCCACCTCGCTATCCACACCCCATGCATCGTAGTCTTTCTTTGTGATTCCTGTTACTTGCCCTTTTGTTAAGGCACTAAAGCCAAGAATGTCTACAAAGAATACGGCTCCGTTATATGTTTTCATAACAATTATAGATTATTCCTTTCAACTACATCATTTTAACACCTGAAATGTCATGGCATCATCCACGATCTTCCCTGCTCTCTCACTAATAGAATCACCTATTTCCTTATCATCAAGCACCGCTCCAGAGACATCCATTTGAGTTCCTTTTTCTCTATCAACATCTACTTTCTTCTTGAGGCCGAACTCAAGAAGACTCTCACCCAAATGAGATAATACATAAAGGTTTTCTTTGTCAGATGAAATGGATGCCAGTTTCAAAGCACCTGTTGCGAAAAGTAGCTCCGAATCACCATCATAATCATAATACGGCTTAGAATATTTACTTAGCGACTCCAAATCAACATAAGGTATTCTGACCAAGATACTGTGTATCCTGAAGAAGTCTTCAATGGATAGTTCTTTGTTTATCCTGGCTTTAGACAGGTTCGCAAATACTTTCTGCTTATGAATGTTGTCAAGTTTGTCTACCATATTGACAATGACATTGCCGGAAGAATCATTCGCTTTCTCGGCAACTTCATCAGCAAACTCTTTACGTTCTTCCTCTGTAGTGTCAATCATTTCCATCACAAAAGCCACGAAGTTCCTAAACAACTCCATAGTCCGATAGTCTTGAAAGTTCTGAACTTCTTGTGCCATTGTACCTCCAACTACCGGTATCAAATTTAGCATGGCTTTAAACTGCCCAGTCCAACATTTCTCTTGTGAGAGAGGGTGTAGACTCGACAACTTCGGAGAGGTAATAATCTCCTCAGCTACCACAGGTATAGACTCTGTTTTCAACTTCTTTCTTCTAAAAAAACTAAGTAATTTCATCACATCTACCCTTTACCGCCATTAGCTGCTTCCATCAGTTGCTTCAGCATCCTGCTAATTTCATCTTCATGTACTCCCGCCTTTCGCAGCGTTTCAAGTCCTTTCAGGAAGTTGTCCTCAAAATTGGCCGTTGCCCTGCTCACGTTTTCTATGTTCTTCGTATCTCGTTTTGGAGGCTGAACGAACCTCAACTCATAGTTATTATCCTTAAGAGTCTTATACTCTTTAGTCAGTAAATCCATACTATCAGAGCATCCTGTCAGTGTAAGCCATCCTTTTGTTCGGGTCATACTGGTAAACAACATGTCTCTCATCACAACATTATGAGGGTTATTGAACACCGCATCAACACCACAGATAATAACCACTCCACATTCATTTCCCTTGGCCTTGTTGACTGTCGATAACGTTACATGACCTTCCTTGAAAAACTCTGTATTAGATGAGTCAAGAAGTACATAACTATTAATTTTGGCGATATTCAGTAGAATCGCTATTTGATTCAGATACTCTCCTACATTTTGTTTGTCAATACATATCACACAGATATCTGTAGGCAGGCACTCCTCATTGACCAGATAATTCTCTATCATTCTCGCTACTGAGCGACATTCGTCGGCAAAACTTCCAAACTTATAGATTTGGAAAGAGTCTCCTTTGAAGTGTTCATTTGAATATGATGGGGTGTTTTCTTCTGGCCTGCTTATAACCATCTGGTCGCCCGTTTTGGACTCTCCTTCCTTTACCTCAAATCCTAAGGCATCCCATTGCTGATTTGATTCAAGCCGCTGCAAGACCTTTTTGTTATAGACTCCAAGTCCGAGTGAAAACGCACTTATTAGGGATATACGGGGAGTCCGGTAACATCGTTTCAAAGCGATATCTTGAATGCCTGTGTAATTATCGCCAAAATCCACGTATGCCTGGCCATCGGCATCATAGCCAAACGTTTCGCGCTCGTTCTGGATGGTAGTATCAAAAATATTCTGAAACTCATCGTATGCCCAGCAAACTCTGTTAGTCTTGCACAGTTTGTAACACAACTGGTAGAACTCTTTCGGAAAATCTTGCCCTTCATCTATCAGTATCATGTCGTATTCTGGCTGCAAATCTTTTCGCAGAAGACTGGAACACACGTATGCAAAGGAGTTCCTTTTCCCGGCTTTGGCGGCTGCTTCTCTAAATGGTATGGGCACGTATCCATTGTCTTCACAAGCTTTAGAATAGACACCTTCATAAGCAGAACTGCCCCAACCATGGCAGACAGTTATCTTACTCCAGTCCACTTTTTTATTTTTTGCATACGACTTAAAGGCCCTCTCTATGGCATTCTTTATTGAGCCACCAAGTGATTTTGTATAATAGGTATACAGAATGTGAGCCTCTGGGTGGTCAGCATGGAATTTCGCTGCTTTAAAGGTAAGAATAACTGTTTTTCCAGAACCTGCGAGTCCTCTGATTCTTTGTGGTAGATCCACGTCTATATCGTATGCCTGTATTTGATCAATATCAAAACTGGCCATGTGGTTTTCTATGTCAGTCAATATACTGCCCATGGAATCATGACGCTTTACACCTCGGTCTTTCTTCTGCTTCACACCTGCACTCCCGGATATTGCCGCGCGAATCATATTGAATTCTTTTTCTGGTATTTCGTCCTGAGGTCTACACGCCATCAGTAACTCCGGTATATCGTCCACTTGGCATTGCACCAGCTGACCATTATCGCTGTCTTGAATACTTACATTTCCAATCAAGGCCGTAGTGATATCGTATCTTGCCCTTCCTCTACCAGCCTTCAACTCACCATAGCGAATCATACGATTTGTAATCTCTGCGTAGAGTATATCCATCTTATCCTCCACGTCGGTAGTAATTGCACCATTGGTTTCCGTATCAAACACATATATCCCATACTTTGGCGACAACAGGAGTATTCTGGCCTCTACCCTGTCATTATTAGTATCACCACCTTCAAGCAGACAGCGATAGTAAAGATAGGCATTATCATCATCGATACATGCCTGCAATTTCTTACATGCCAGGTTCGCAAGTGGCTCCTTTTGTATCTCTTGTTGATTTATTACTACGTTCATGTCAATTTAATTTATGTAACGTTCCACGATATAGCGAGACTCAGCATCTACATGATCTATTGACTCATTGAACTTAATACCGCTTTCATCTATAGTATCAATACATCCATCAAGATTCTCAATATCCTCAAACGACATCCCATAACGCAGCATCCAGATATGCTTCTCATTAAACGTTCCAAATCTCACGAGCATTGACAGTTTCCTAATGTCTTCATCATGGCAGATTTCGTAATATTCGTTTGCTGCTGCGTAGAATATATCAGCAAGACGGAAGTTCACCAGTTTATCCAGATAATCATATGTGTCATAGATAATCAGGTCATAATTCACGTCCTCAGCTTTTGTATCCTTAGGAAACAGCGGATAGTTTCTTATATTTCGGTTGGGTATTTCTTTGTACCCCACAGTGAACCTCGCTGGCATATTATATTTTCTGCCATTCTTTGCAAATTTCCGTCTATCAATAAGCCTGCTAGCCTTATTGTATCGCATCCAGCATATCTTTTTAAAGGTATTGCCAAACATTTTATAGAGCATAATGTCAATAGCCTCTCTTAACACATACCATTCCGCTTCTTCCAGTTTACGTTGTAAATAGTTCTGGTATATACACACAAAGGCTTCTACTATTGCTCTATATGCAAATCCTCGATTTTCGATTAGTCGGGGAGTAGCCAGTCTTCCATTATAAATTAAGAAGCCCTTTATCTCGTCCAAGGCATGATGCACATCCTCATTCGAGATTTTCGCCAACTCGTTGGGAGTCAGGTTGTAGTCATCACTGATAGTTCCATTATTAACAGCTTCCTTAAAATCTCTGTAGTCAGCATCCAGACTGTCTCTTTCGTCAAGAGAGGAACTTTCCCGTAATTCATCCCGGGTTCCAAGTATATCTCTCAACGATTTCATATTGCTCTGCGATTTCAGTATTACATAGCCATAGTCAAACTTTTTGTCCGACGTTGAGCGGCCTGCTCGTCCTATGATGTTCTTGAGTGCCAGACGGTCCTTTGCGCTGAACTTTTCTATGAATACGGCCTCAAACGGCATATTTACACCTTGCTCCAAGGTTGAAGTAGCAAAGCATATCCTGCAAAATCCTTTCTTGATATACTCCTCTATCAGCATCCTCGATTTCATAGGCAACGAACCGTGATGCAGTACGATTCCCCTCTTCAGCAGGTCTATAAACTCTGAATAATAGAATCTACGTTCCCTTGTGTTGCCTCCCGTATAGTCTTCCAGTTTACGTATGATGCCATCTACCTCCTCATTATTGAAAGGTTGGCACAAGTTCACATATCGTTCAAAGTTTACAAGACACATTCCTGACAAGATTGAACTTTTACTCACATAGAACATAACACTTCCATGCCCCTCGGTAAGTATTCGTCTTATAGGGTCTTCACATTCTTTCGCATCATATCCCATTACATCCTGATTCAGTCCGCAATGGTAGTACTTCCATTCTTTGTCAGCGCATAGGAACATCTGGCCCACATTGCGCTGCTTATATGAGAAGAAACCAAGCTTCTCGACATCTGCCAGATTGTTTTTCCTGATTTGCGCCTCTGGATTAGAAATAAATGGATGAGCGAAAACTAGTTTGGCCTCAGGGAAATGCTTATGACAGCGTCTCACAATGCTGTCAAACAGCAACCCTCGGAATGAAACTTCGTCTGTCAGTTGGGCTTCGTCAAACATAAACAGACCTACATCGAATTCCCTTTTATGCAAAAACAGCTCTCTGCAACGTTCGGGCGTCACTACAAAGATGTTTTTCCTTGAATGTGCCGTATTGATATGGTCTATAAAAGTTAGAATATTAACCGCCTTATCTAGAATAGACTCTCTCAATTTTACATAATACTCATTGATAAGCGCTCTCGATGGAACAATTACTATAACATCATTCGGGCACTTCTTAATCAAATCCATGAACACGTATGACTTCCCTGTACTGGTAGGTGCAGAGAAACTATAGCAGTTGTTATAAAGAACTGCATTAAAGATGTCTGCCTGCACTGGCGATAGCAGTTGTTTGAACTCATCAAGAATTGTCCGTTTTGCCTCGTTGATGATGACACCCTCCAAGGAGGTGGCTTGTATTTCATTTGGAAATTTGTAAAACAATGCCATGTCGCCAAGTATCGAGTCTATCTTTCGGTTAAATCGCTCCCTATCGTATTCACAAAGATATGAGAGTATCTCAAGGTCTGTCTTGTCCACTGGTCCCTTGATGAAGACATTTCTCCTCACAAAGTCATAAACCTCGTCAAGATTTTCTCCTCGTATGATTCTTTCAATCAAGTTCTCCATGATCTTATATTGAGACAGCCACGCATGTCACTTCTTCATATTTCAGAAGTGCCTGATAATGTTTATTATTTTCGATATTTTCTTTCAACTTGTCATCTGGTATAGATGTCGATGAAAAGGCTGCTATATAACCTTTTTTACCACCAGCCATATTCTCCTTGGATTTTTCCGGTACGAGATGCTCCAGATCCATCATATCAAGCACATCTTTGCCTTCCTCTTCTACAAATCGTTCAATTTGGCTAAGAGCCCGATTGTATGCATTTGACGACGCATCATATTTTGCTTCTCCAAATATCATCACAACAGTATCTCGGTTTACTGCGAAAAAGTCAAAGCCCGGATTGCCTTTTACTTTCTGCTTTATCAGTTCTGCCAAAGGTATATCCATATATCCAAAATCATTGACTACCGTTGAATGAGCAAGTTCTGATACTATATATTCTCCTGCACTACTGGATACAGAAGAATCTGGATTTTGTTTTAGTTCAGATCCGAGCTCTCCTATAGTTTTCTCAGCCCGCGCCCTAATACTCAGCTTAAACATCTCGCTCACATTAGGCAGATTGTTAATCCAGCACAAGTCCGACAGGCTATGATAAATCTCACGCAGTGTGATTGTAAGGTCAGTCGGTTCAATTCTGATGAGTTTTGCTTTTGGATCACTCATCTGCATGATGCTTGTTATGTTATAAGCTGTTTTAGGTACTGGCATAATAAAATTTGTTATCGTCCGCTCGGCTTTGCCACTTATTTGAGCTTACGAGTCTTAAGAAGATTAACGTCAAGGTTGATTATTTCCCTCTCACTCAAACCTCTCAAACAGCTCCTTTACTTCTTGTGCAATAAACTGCGAAAACTCCACTATCACATTATCAAGCACATAGTTCTTCAAGTAGTCATCACCATGTCCATGCTTGATACCATACAGCTTTCCCCACTTTTGAGTAATCTTATCCTCCAAGTCGTGGCCTTGTATCGTAAACCACTCCGAAGCCACTTCATAACTATCCGGTTCTGCTAGCACATTATACGACGTCTTGTTAGCATCATTAAAACCCAGCGATGATGCCACATAGTCTATCATTGTCTGCAATTCATTATGCGCGAGCGTATGCAACTGGGTGAACGTCACACTCTTTCCCACCCCCATATCTTCGCTGGTCACAACACGCTCCCTTATCAATAGAAATGCCACATAGATAGGATCAAATATATAATTGTCTATGGCATATCTCTTGCCTCCTCCTACTACACAGACATACTGATTTCCATGGTTTTGGCCATCATAATCGATGACTCCATACACAAGGTCGTTTCCGTGTTGTCTTAATGCATTCACTATATCCTTCACATCTTGGCAATTCGAGCCATCACCACTTTTAGCCGCCAGGAAGAAAGGCACCGTTGTAAATACATGATTGGCAGAAAGACATTTATACAGTCTGTTATAGAACCCCACATCATATTTGCTTTCAACGAATATCTGTCTCCTTTCCTCTATGCTGACACGCATATTGTCCAAATCTTTTGTCAGCAGATTAATTGCCTGCTGTTTCGTCACCTTCACAGGCTTGCTTAGATCTCTGCTCATCTGATATATGCTCTCCTCTGGAGCCATTGCCACAGTCGTTGGCGAATGGGTTGTGATGATAACCCTCACCCCCGATTTATCAACAATTGACTCTTTTATCGCTTGTATCAGATAGTTGGAATACTCTGGGTGTAAGGGAGCATCAGGCTCATCAATTAGCAATACGTCCGGTCTTGCAGATTTCTCCTCAGTACTGTATATTGACAATGCCAGCGACATAAGGACCTTCTCTCCCGTAGAAAGGTCATTAACCTGTATCCTTATATTTCGCTGTCTGTCTATCAGTTGAAGATGGTAATTGATGGAGGGTCTGAATCGCGTAGGGGCTTCTACTTCATAAGGCAGGTGGGCTGTTCTCATCATTTCATTGATCACTTCCCATGGTTTCCGACCATACTTCTGCTCAAATTCCTCATTTGTAAGTACTGGTAGCGATGTTCCCTCTTCTTTATTAGACACCTCGTTCATCTTATTCTCATCCAAACGTGTCTGGTAGAGCTTAAATATCGTTCCTATCTGGCTTGCAAATAAATCCTCTCGAGATATCTCGTAGTTCTCATAAAACAGATTTTCTGTCAATTTCTCAACATCATTCCCCGCCAAATCATACCAATACAGAATAAACTTTCTGGTTTTGGGGTCGTATTGCTGTATAAATGATTCAAAAGAGTTATTCCAGTTTCCAGGTCTTCGACGATAACTCTGCAGATATTGATTCAACTGATTCCAACCATTTCGCCAACTGTTCTTCACATCATCTTCTGAAATATCCTCTTGGAATTGTGGATTTAGGTCGTTAAACCTAATGTATTTGATTGTCGACAACACATTTTGATCGTCCCTCACCTCAGATAGGTTATTCGATGAAATAGCCTCTAGCAGATGGCTTTTCCCACTACCGTTTTTACCCGTCAGTACGCTAAAATTTGGCAGGTCAAACTCCACTCCGCTGCGAATGGACTTATGTTCTGCTTTTATCTTTATATGCATATCTTTGTCAAAATTAACGTCAAGGTTAACGTTAACGTCAAAGTTTCAGTATCCCATCCACTTCATGCTCCACAAACGGCCCCTCTTTGCACTCAAACACAACACTCCCGGTCTCCAAACTCTCTAGCTTGTGCCAAACGCCTTTCGGAATGTTCACGCCATACAGACCTCCTTCAGCACAGAGCACCACGCTTTCAATGATAGAACCATCATCATTATGCGTTGTAACCTTCACCTTGCCTCGAAGAATCACGAACGTCTCATCCTTGGTCGGATGTTTATGGATAGGTACTACCGTTCCTGGTTCTACGGCATTCAAGAACCGATGGCATTTATCATCCAGCGACTGATGGAAGTTGTAGTTCATTCTCAGGCGTGGAGATTCTTTCGCCTCTGCAGATACCTTAGTTATTAAATCTTGGTCTATAATTTTCATCTTACACAAACCACCTCACTTTTAACAACATCATTATTCATATTGTAGATGGCTTCAAAATGTGTGCCCATAATCCTGTTATCAGGCTTGACAGGCCTCCCTCATTATAGCAAAGTTCTCTCTTCCACGCACTGTCTCTCCATCTTTTCCACTTAAAGATTAAACGAGTAATGAGACTTCTTGGCGGCTCATGTTCATATTCAGGCATCAAGATGTCATTCAATATTTTTTCCTTTAAACTCGGGGCGAACTGCACCCCTGCGAATATATTAACAGAGAAGCCCAAATCTTCAACACATATGGCATTGATACAGTTGTAGAAATCCTTCATGTGGTATTTCTCTAACAAAGAGATAAGCCATGGCCAATTAATCTCTTTCGTATGCTTTTCAACAAAGAAAGCCCAATCCAAAACCTGTCTCAGATTAATACCCTCTGCAGCAAAATGTGATGCGGCATGCCTTATCAGGAACAGAGCATGAAAGTTAGGTGATGGCAAATACACCTTGGCTGCTGAGCCAGTCGAAGCGTCCGTCATCTCTACATAGTGACTGTCATCCTGCCCTAACTCTTTGAATATCTTTTCAAGTTCGCGGCTTGACCTATGAGCATGTACATTGACAAAGTCGTAGTGATTCTCTACCACGAAATCCTGCCATGAAAATATTGTGTGATGATGCTGGTCTTCCTCAATTTCAATTCCTTTCTCGTTCTTCAGCAATGCATCTGCCTCTTTTTGCTTTCCAAACAGCCATATATCAATATCTCCGCATGGTCGATGCTCAGGCTTAGGCCAATCAAGACTACAGGAATAGCCTTTCAGCACCATCATCTTATACCCATGCTGAATATACCATCCAGCCAGACCGGCAATTGCTTTCCTGTAGCTATCAAAACGGTATTTATATTCTTGCAATACCGTTCCAATCCATTGAAGCAATATTTCTTGGGGTGGTCGTTTGTCTTTTTGAATCTTTTCAACACCATCAACCAAAATCGCTGACAGCCCCTGCTGTTCTGCCTGTGTTTCTATTGTTGACCAATCAGAAATAGGAGGTAGATATCCTGCATTATGACCTATGCCTAAACGGACTAAAGCAAGAAAGGCACCATATTTAGTTCCCTTCATTTCGATAATTCCCTGTTCAGACATGTTTTACCCTATTATACAACATCATTACAGCCCATGCTACATAATACCCAATTACGCATCCTATAGTATTATGAAACACATCATCAAACTCGCATGTTCCTCTTTTCCCTATAAGTTGCATTAACTCTATGCATACAGACAGTCCAAGTCCAGATAACGTAGCTATCCGCCAACTTTTTCTTGTTATTGAAAAGAATAACAGAAAACCTATAGGCAAGAAAAGTGCAACATTCAGCAAATCCTCTTTTATCAGAACTGTTTTACCATCATAAATAGCTAAATAGCTCCAAAAAGGGAACTCTTTATACTTGTATTCAGAATAAGTTTCACGACCGAAAACTGTTGAATTAAGGGTATACCAGATAAAGCCAACAAGCGCAATAAAACATATTGTTCTTATCGAACTTCTTGTATGACTCATCACACCTTTTGGGGTAATCATTTCCCAAGTATCCTGCTAATTTCTTCTTTATAAGCCTTGATTACAATCTTTCTTGAAAAAAGACTAACCATTCTCTCTCTGCCCAATTCTCCAGCCATTTTTCTTTGACTATTAGGTAAAGCTAAGAAACGCTCTATTTTGATCACCAAGGCATCAACATTTCCACCCTTATAAATATATCCAGTCTTGTTGTCATCAACAGTCTCTTGACATCCTGGATTATTAGTGGTTATCAGGAACCTTCCAGATGACGCACTCTCCAATAGCACATTACTCATGCCCTCTCCATAAGTAGAAGGATGAATAGTTGCATGGGCTCGCGCTATGAAAGGTTTCACATCCTTTTGACTACCACGATAAAACACAATTCCCTGTGCTTCCAGTTCTTTCAAGTCCTGTTCATAGTGTATTTCGGTAGATTCAATGAATCCCAACATGTTAAACTCCGTCTGAGGATAGTTTTTCTTTATACGCTTAGCAGCCTCAATATAATCATCCACACCCTTATCATGCAGAATGCGACCGATATAATTAAATACTACAGATGCACCTGTCTTTCCATCTCCCCCATCAGGATAAGGCTGCAAAGGGTATCTATCCGTATCAACACCAGAGCCAGGAATCAAACGATACTTACCTTTCACCATGCCTTGATCAATAGCCACATGCATGTTTGTTTCGTTTTGGAACATCATGCAAGCCGACTTGCGGTAAGCCAATTTGAAGAGCCACATGATGAAACTCTTCATCAAGCCCGTTTCATTCACGACGCTACCCAAACCGGTCAAATTATTGATGACGGGAATACCTAACTGATGTGCTGCTATACTTGCATACACGTTGGGTTTGGCTGTATAGGTAAGCACTACTGCAGGCTTATATTGCTTAAACAACTTTCTATAATGCATCATCAATCCAAAGTCCTTCACTGGGTTTGTACCTCGTCTGTCAATATCAGGATTATCATAGATATATGGTATATCCTTCATCAATTCAAACTTCGGTCCATCTGGGCATGAAATCAGCATTTTATATCCTTCTGCAATCAACGCTTCAATGAGTTCCTTACGGAAGCAATATACATCATCGTCGTTATTTGTCAGAAGGGCTATTATTTGTTTATCTTTCATCTTCAATTATCTGTTGTTTTATTTATCTTTTAGAATATGTGCCAAATAGGCGGACCATACATGAGCACCTTCATCATTTAAATGCCTTAAATCTCTAAAAAGCTCGCGCTTCATCAAAGTGGGTTCGTTATAGCAATCTATGACCTCTATTTGGTTGTTGCAGGCAACTTCCTTTGCAGCATCGTACGCCTTTGAGGGATTTTCCTTAAAACTTGGAGAGAACACAAAAAACATCTTAATTTTATGTTTTTTTGTCAAATCCACCATCTTTTGCATGTACTGCAGCTTCTGCGAATCTAACTCACAATCATTGTATTCTTCCTTCGTAAAATTCATATTATCAGGAAGCTTTCCTACGACCTTCTCATATCCATTATCTTCAGGCAGCGGCATAAAGTTACATTTAATAGACTGCACAAACTTAGAATTATACCGATATGTCCATGATAAGAGCTTTAATTTCTCTTTCCAGTCTTTTAAGTCAAATAAAGAGTCTATGCATGCATATTCACCATAATGGGGTGCAAGTCTATCGAGAGCAGCATCAAGAGTAAAGGTAGGCCCAGGATACTCCATAGCATCCAAATCAATCACATCATAAATGACCACCTTAGGACAATGGCCTCTCTCTATCATTGCAGCCAACATGGCATAATGATAATAAATACACATACCCTCGCTGCCTGCATTATAGCAACTTAACCCGAGACTATCCGTAAAGACACTTGAAACATAGTGGTGTGATGCTCTTGAAGATCCTAAGATAATAATATCATCTTTCGATTCGTTGAGTACATATAACTGTCTGTGGAATATACCATATTTAGAACGATGATAAAGCCATGAACTGACTCCACCAACACAGAAGTCCATCAGCACCAACAATATTAAAACGGCTAGTATTGATATAAGCGCCCCGCCCAGTCTGTTCTTATTTAGTGCCATAGCATCAGAATTTGAAGTAAATAAACTGGCCACCACCAAGCACGCCTATCAACACGATCAGCACTGAAAGGAACGCGAAGGATACATACCTTACTGGTTCATACTTACTCTCCAATAGGAAGTGTTTGTTGGGGGTAAATTCATCCTTGAAGTCCTTGATGAAAAGGAGTATGAATCCAATGACAAAAAAGAAAATAGTGGTCTGATGCATGTATGGCACACCCAGATGGAAATAACCCTTAGTTATCTCAATGGCTGTGCTAAAGTCAGAGACATAGAATATCATCCATCCATAACTTACGATGATGAAAGTTAATAATATATCCACAAATCGCTTAAAACCGCCATCAGGATTCACTCGTAATCCTTTCCACATTGTCAATATCTTCTCTTGATTCATTTTTCCTATCACCTGCGCTAGTCCATGATACGCACCCCATACAATAAAGTTGTAGGCTGCGCCATGCCAAAGGCCCGATGTTAAAAAGGTAACCATAATATTGCGATAGAGTTTTTTTTCTCCAACCCTACTGCCCCCACAAGGGATATATACATAATCACGGAACCAGGTTGAGAGGGATATATGCCATCTACGCCAGAAGTCTGTCACACTGGTTGCGAAATAGGGTCTTCGAAAGTTCGTCATCAACTCATAGCCCATAATTCGGGCAGAGCCAATAGCTATCAAAGAATAGCCAGCAAAGTCGCAATATATCTGTATGGTGTACATGAAGGTTGCTAACATTAAGGAACCTCCATTATGGTTTGCAAAGTTGCCAAACACCGTATCAACATAAATACCCGCTCTATCACCAACCACAAGTTTCATAAAGAAACCCCACAACATCATTTTTGCCCCTGCTGACAAGTTCTCGAACAAGAAGGAATGCTTCTCTTTATATTGCGGCAATAGGCCGGGGGCTCTCCCAATGGGACCGGAAGCAATCTGTGGGAAAAAGCCAACAAAAAGGAAGAAATCCAGGACGTCCCGCTCAGGCTGTATCTTCTTCAAATAAACATCTGCCACATATCCTATTGACATAAATGTGTAGAAAGATATTCCTATAGGTAACAGCAACTGGAACTCTGGTACCTGCATAGCAACGCCTAAAGCACTCATTCCGTCGTGAACGGTTGTTAGGAAGAAGTTCAAGTATTTAAAGCAGAACAGAGGTATCAGGATAAGCATCACTGACGGCCATAATATACGTTTCTGTTGGGGCTTCTCTTTCCCTTCCATCAATCTGCCCGCCATATACGCCACGACAGTATCGAACAATAGTAACCCTAAGAAAGCCACATTCCAACAAGCATAGAAGTAATAGGAGGCAGCTAATAAAAACAACTTCCTATACTTGTTCGCAGGGATAGCATAATACACTATCACCACTGCTATCAGGAAAATGACAAAGTCGATGGTATTGAAAAGCATTATATAGAGTTTTTATTGGGCAGCATGAGTCCTGTCGTACTTGTCTGCTTTATAAATATAAATAACTGTCGTTGATAATAGGGCGAAGCTATTAAATAACAGGTAGAAAAGGACCATCAAGTCATAGCAATGCCATATTGCGCAGATGATAGTCAATGGCATAAACATACCTGACACACCCAGTTCTTTTCCTACTCTTCTCCTTACATAACTCAACGATTTCTTGCTTTCTGTTCTATAGTCGTCCTGTACATAGTCAGACCTATTCTTGGAAAAGTTAACATAGTCTTTATTTATCAGGCGGGCCAAGATGTCACAAATAGAAGCAACTCCACCTGCCGCCAATATCCACTTATTACCTTCCTCAACTAATAGGCCACCTATATTATACACGCAGAAAGCAATGGCCAGATATATGAAGGCAACCACATAATAGCCTCCTATATCATCCACAAATTCGCCATAAATAGTTTTTTGTTTCCGACAACGTGCAATATTTCCATCTACGCAGTCCAGGATCAACCATACATTGATTAATACAACGGCTGTTATGATAGCTGCAGGGGTAGAAACTACATACCCTGCGCATGCAGCCAAGACGAATGCTATCGAAAACACCGATACCGCGTTAGGACTAAAGCCCATATTAATAAAAAGGTATGTAAATGGGAAGGACGCTTTCCTCACCCACAATTTCACCCACCATGAACTATTTGAGTTCTTTTTAACAGGCAGTGAATCTACGATATATTTGAAACTATATTTCATTTTTTATTATATTAAATTATATTTTTTACAACCTTATTGCCATAATTCCAAGTCCAGCTCTCCCCATAAACATAAAACCATCTTTGGTACATATACCAGTAGAATTCCCATAATTTGTGGTCTTATTTGGATAATAGGTTTTCTGTTTGTAACTTCTACGGTAAATCTTACTATTACTCATTCTCATTCTCCAATACCAGGCGCCATCATGACCTACTGCGGCCAATATTTCTCCTTTATAATAGCAGGTTCCTTGGTCACAATTTGCATATCCTGCGGTTTTCTGGTAAGAGGTTTCTACTATGTCAAAAGTTCCATTAAAAGGAGTGCTATTGTTAACAATAGAGCCATAAAATCCTATATCTGAGCCTTTCTTTAATACTATTTTCCGAATGGTTTCTAAATCGCCACCATTGGTCCCACTTCCTCCAATATTTGCAGTAATGAGATACGCAATATTATAATTCATATCATTGTCGTCACCCCATACAAGATTAAATTTGCTTCCTAAGTTATAACCGTTACAATCTATCACTAACGCATTGACATCTAAGAGACTTTTAGGTGTACTACTGCTGGATGATATATTAATAATACTGCTAAAATTAGGAATAATAATAATCTTTCCTTCCAATTGATATGAACCACTGCCATTACCTAGAATAAGACAGTCATTATATGGGTTATAATCAACTGTATTACAATGCCCCCAATAATGCTTTAAATAATAGCGTGCGGTTCTAGCCTCTTTAATACCATTATCATATACATCAATATATATACTTCCTGTTGATGTTTCCAAATCATCTGAAGAACTAGTAAAACCTATCAATCTATTTCCACACCATGTCATATCAGAAACAGGACTTGCTTTGTCAAGCCAAAAATCCGCATTACCAATACTTTCATAATTTTCAACGTAAATTTCATCCCATAAGGCATCCGTTTCTTTTGATAAATTGATGCGAAGGGGGATGGTTACACCACCTTTAAGAACGAAATATATCGTACTTTCATCATAATATATATCCTCGAACATTGAATCTCCGTTCTTACCAGGTTCACCAGTTGCTTGTTCAAGTTTAGTCCAATTGACGCCACTGTCTGTGGATATGTACCAATAGCCATCTGTTCCTATTTTAAGTTGAGGAGCAATAGCATCAACTCCATCATCTCCGTTCTTACCATCAATACCATTGGCACGCACCCTCAGATTATTGGCATCCAACAGCCACTCTCCGTTTAGCGTCCAATACCAATTACCATCTGCCTCGTCCTGCGCTATTCCAATGATAGGTGTAAGACCATCATTACCGTCAATACCATCATTACCGTCCTTGCCATGATAGATGACAATTTTTTTGCCGTTTTTAAATAATATACTATAACCTATAGGTTGGGCTCTTTCGTACAAGGTATCAAAACCTGTTATTATATAACTATTTTCAAAAGCATCTACCAAAGTTTGTAAAGATGATATGTTATTGTTGAACTGATAAGAAAGTTCTTCTAACGTAGCTATTCGTTTTTGGAGGTCATTGATGTCCGAACGAATATCACTATCATTATATTTTGAACATGAAGAAAGTAACAAGATAAAGATTCCGTTCAAAAGTATACACAATAGACAATACCTATTGTTTCTTTTACGATCAACTATTATACAGTTTTCTTTTCCCATATAGTTCCCTTTAACTTCAATCATTTTTTCAATTTATCTCGTAAGATAGTTGAAGAAATACCATCCGTATGCGACAAATAAACAATCTCAACTCCAAGTGGTGCAAATTGTTTTTCAAAACCATTCCACGCTTCAGTCCCCTTCCAGTCTGAACCCACAAACATCTTATTAAAATGATATTTCTCCCAGGCTCCAAACTTGTTTTTATCAAACTGAGGTACTACTTGGTCAACGTATTTTATTGCTTCTACAATTTTACATCTATCCTCAAAGTTTATGACTGGCAGATGATTTTTATCTTTCTGCACAAGCTCGTCTGTGCTGACGCCTACTATTAAGAAGTCACATTGTTCCTTTGCTCTTCTTAAAATGTTCAGGTGACCTACATGAAACATGTCAAATACACCTGTTGTGTAACCTATTACCATTTTATATATTTTTTTATTTATAAATACTTCCTATAAAGCCTATAGGCTATGTAATCCATTCATCAAATTATCTTCTCCTATTGCTTTGCTGCAGACATCGTAATGTCGTAAATTTCATTTGTATGTCTATTATTTAACAATTTGTTATTCCGTTTAAGAAGGTCATCCATTCATTATTTATTTTATCTTTATTAAGTATTGAATATAATTCTTTTGCTTTATTACCAATTTTTACAGATATCTGAGGATTATCTGCAAGAAAGCACATGCTGTCAACTAATTCTGAAACGCTACCAACATCAATAAGAATACCGTTCTTATTATTCTCTATAAAATCAATCGCACCGGACACTTTAGTACATATACAAGGCAAACCTAAACACATCGCTTCAATCATTGCATTGGACATCCCTTCTCGACTTGAGACAAGACACATCATTTCTGCATCCAAAATATCCTGATGGATAGTTTTACTAGCTCCTGGTATAGATACTTTATTAGCAATATTCAGTGAAGCAGCTAATTGGTTTAACTCATCTTTTAATGGTCCATTTCCATAAATTGTCAAAGTGTAATCTGGATGTGTTTTACTAAAAATAGCGAAAGCTTTTATCAGCACATCGTGTTTCTTCTGTTGTTTAAGCCGTGCAACTGAAACTATCCGCTTCTTTTTAGGTGTCACCAGTGCTTTCCCTATCATATTATCAGGTAAATTAACTGGATTATAAATTATGTGTGTCCTATCTTTTAATTTGCCATCAAAAAATTTACGGATGGTTTCTGTCTGCACTAAAATCTTATATGCTCTTCTATATACAAACTTCTCTATCTGATCCATAATCCAGCACTTATTAACACCATGCGGATCATTTCTTTCTGCAACGACTGTTTTAACCCCCAAGCCTATTGTACTTATTAGTACTCTCAGATTCCATGGTTCCAAGAAAGAAAGAATCAAATCAGGTTTTTCTTCTTTCACAAGTTTCCTAAACCATTTCATCCGCTTGTAGTCATTTTCTCCACCAGCCTCACGTGTCACGCAATACCAACTCGCTCTGTGATCGTAATCATAGAACTGAGGGACATCTGCCCATGTAACAAGCACAACTTTATCATATACATCACAAAGCGGGTACGACAGATTTGCACAAACCCTTGCAGCACCTCCTTGACCAAGCGTACCAAATGAAAGAATTATTTTTGACATAATGCTATATTCTTTTTTCTTTTGGAAGTTTTATCCATGAACCGAAAGTGTAGTCCCATTTCTCTGGGGTGAAGGGCACTATACCACCATGATGGAAGAATGTCATCTCTCCGAAATAAACTTTGCCATTAACCTCATAGAAATCCACACGGACTTGAGGCAGACCTTTACTTAGTTTTGATGCGAGCATTTTCATTTCTTCAAAACATATCGGTTTTTCTGGCTTACTCTTTCCTGCATCATGATACTGATGTATATCAAGGTGATTGAAATCTGCATCATAATAATCAAATTTCACTTCCTCTCCAGCCTTGCCTCTATCCTGAGATATAAACATCGCTTTCACCTCACCATCAAAACTGAAGAATTTGTAATCTCTCAATTCACCAGTCTTTTGATCTTCCATATATTGCTCAGCAATCACCCTGCGATGAACATTCTTGTATGGCCACTCACGAGTAACAGCATAATTATCTCTCTTTAAGCACTTGTTCAGTTTCTGGATTGCTTTCTCCTTGTTCAGTTTGCTCTTATCTTTAACCACAATCACGCCACCAGAATCATGTGTCGTTTTCAATACAAACTGCTCAGGTAATCTATCCCAATTTATATCCTCCGGCTTCTCCCAATAGCCAATTGTTGGTATAATATATTTTGCACCAATAATATTTGCGACATATTCTTTCGCTGCAAACTTATCTACCATTGTTGTATACAATGGATTATGGTCAAATAATTTCAGCCAGTTAAGCTTTTCATTATATGTTTGCGGATTTTGAAGGTTAAGTCTCTTTCCTGTATATAATCGATAACGAGTTTTTACATACCATTCATCATTTGTTATCCTATGAGCAAAAAAACGCAATAACCCTGATGCAAAATACCTCGGTTTATAAACCGCTCTTATAATTTTTTGAAAAATATTCATGCTATTCAATTATGATTCAATCAGTTTTATATATTTTTTCACGAACTCTTCACCTGAGAAGTTTTTTAAGGCAATTTCACGACTCCTGCGCCCCATTTCAATGCGTTCATTCTGAGAGAGAAGACAAAAATCACGTATTTTACATGCCATATCATCAACAGAAGTCGGATCAAATAGCAAACCGTTTTCCTTATGATGAACGACAAACGAATTGTCATCAACGTCGCTACATAATACAGGTTTACCACAACTCATTGCTTCGCAGACAACATTCGGAAAGCCCTCATAGAGCGAGGGCAAACAGAACGCATCACACGCCTGATATTCTTTCAATATATTATTTGTAGCAGGATAGAATTCAAAAGCCCCATCAAATTTGTAAGTTTCATATGTAGCCTTGACTTCATTTGCAAATACTTGCTGGCCTACTGAAACATTACCAAACCACCTTACCTCTAATTTTATGCCATTCTTTAGAACTTCTTTAACCGCCTGCATAAAACGTAAAATATTCTTTTGTTTTGAAATTCTCCCAACAACAAGCATTCTAATCGACCTATCACCAGGTTCTTCCTTACTTTTTGAAGGGGCAAAGTAATCAGTGTCGACAAAATTTCTAATAGTTACTGTCTTAGATCGGAGGTTTTTAAAATTGTCATCTATCAAATTAGTTTGTGTTTGGGCATTTGAAACCACATAGTCAGCCCACTTGTATAAATGAAATTTTATTCTGTGAGATACGCTTAGATTTTGTAAGACAGCTCTTTCGGAAACTATCAACTTTGCATCCATGCCCAACATCTTAAGAATACTGGCTATTTTTGAAGGACCATTAAGATAAGAAATCACCACATCTGGGTTGTATTCTTTTATAGCCTTTCTTAAAATAAAAATTTTTGCTAATTTATTACTTGCCTTTAACTGAATATATGATATATTATGTTCTTCAAGATATTGCCTATAAAAGTCCTTGGGATGGTACCATACAAAAAGGACTCCATACCCTTTAAGTTGCAATAAATTTGCAAGTCCTACTAACTGGCGTTGAGCTCCACCTGGACCCAACCCATCAATTAAACAAAGTATTTTTTCCATTATTATTATTTTGAGGGCAAATTAATCAAACTGCCAAGCTTATTAAACATTGAAATAATATTTTCCGCTTCACTATTGTATATTCGTAGGCAATTTTATCCACTCTCCAAATTTTAGATCCCATTCTTTTGGCTTGAATCCTCCAAATCCGCTTGTTGGGTAGAAGGTTATTTCACCAAAATAGACTCTACCATCAATGTTATAAAAATCAATTCTAGAAAATGGTTTGTCCGATGCAAGTTGCTTTGCCATATTCCACATTTTATCATATTGTGCAGGGCATTCCGGCATATGATCGGCAAACGGGAAAACTCTAGGCTCATGAAATGGTTGATGGTTCCAATCTCGATCAAAAAAATCAATACTCATCACATCGGTTCTTCCCGAAATAACTTGGCAATACTTGGGCTCACCATTAAAACAGAAAAACTTATAATCTCGCAACTCATGAGTCTTATGATCTTCCATATATTGCTCAGCAATAATACGAGGTCTTACGCTTTTATAAGGCCACTCTCTATTCTGGTAAAAATAGCGTCTTTTCAAAGCTTTAGAGAGTTTATTTAATGCATTACGGTAGTTCAATTTAGACTTGTCTCGACAAATAACAAGCCCACCTGAATCATGAGTACACTTCATCACAAACTGGTCTGGTAAAGTGTCAAAATTAATGTCTTCAACAGAATCATAGACGGCCAACGTTGGTATGATATACTCTTCTCCTATGATATTTGCAACATATTTCTTAGCTTCATACTTATCAACCATTATGGTATAAATTGGCTTTCTGTCATGAAGTTTGAGCCATTGTATTTTTTCACTAAAAGTTTGGGGATTGTCCAAGTTCAAAGGATAATCCATACGGAGTTTCCAACACAATTTAATGAAAAGCTCATCACTCTTAATAAAAGGGGCTAAATGATTAAGGATGACACGCATAAAAGAGCGAGAATCCTTAATGCAGAGTTTAATTGTATTAAATATATTCATTTCTATTTAATTTTAACTTATCAATTGTCTTTTCTTTGGTAGCACAATAAGAATATAGGATTAATGAACCAATAATAAGATGTCCTCCACTTATCGGTTCGACAGTAAAACCAGTCACCATAATATAGAGTAATATAGCCATTGCAACTTTTTTATTGCTAGAGCATATATACAAATCTAATAATATAGATATATACATTATCAAACCAACAATACCATAACATACTAATATTCCAATAAAATCGTTATGAAATCCTCTTAAATAACTAAAGCCTAAATTCATTCCTGCTACATTTCCAATACCAAAAATTTGTTTTACAGGATGTAGCATTAAATACGCGTTAATCTTTCTTGTCCAAATTTCTGTTCGCCCATTACCTTCGAGCAAGTCTCTATTTTCCATCCGGTATTCCAGGAGTTCAAAATAACCTTGACTAAAGAGATAGAAGATAAATATAGTAATGAGTAAAAGAATAAAGACTTTTGTTTTAAAGCTACTACTTTTATTTGTTAGAATTATGTATAAACAGCTAACTGATACAGCTAATAAGGCTCCTCTCGATGCATTCAATATAAGAACTGTTATTGTTAATCCCATTGTTATTAACAATAGTATTTTGAATAATTTGGGGGCTTTCTCATTAAAAGTGTATTCAACAAAGCTAATTACTGTACCTACCCCAACCGCAATACCCCAATAATTGGGGTCCATCCACATACTTCTCTCCAAGTCCCCTCCATATGCATAAGAAAATTTATCACGATTAATAATAAACAGAATTGCTAAAATAATAGAAGACAGGATAAAACACCAACTCAAAATAGTATAAGTATAATTTTTATCTAAGAATAGAATTGAGTATAATAATATCAGTATCAAAAATAGCTTTGATGAATTTGAAAAATTACCGCCACATAATAAGTTAACAAATGAAATATACAAAAAAAAGACAATCCATATTGCAGGAGGCATGGTCTTGTTTTTTATACTAATCAGGGCTATTAATGGAAAAATTGCTATGTAACTAATATCGGTTGGCATATATGAAAATGCAGACCCATAATAACTAACTGTATGGAAGAATATTATTACAGCGGGGATATATATGTAATATCGTTTATTTGCTAACAAAGGAACCATTAATGCCACCAAAAAGAGAATGCGTGACATTGCTGATGGAGGTGAAGTCGGATTTGTCCATGACAACAATACCGCGAGCATCACGATATAGTAAATTGCAAAAGAAAAAGCTTTTTTAGGCATATCTTTATTGGTTTAAACCATCATTAAATACATTTCTGACACTTTAGTTATGAATATATAACAATGTACGCTTTATGATCAATCGTAAAATATCAATTAATTTACAATTCTTTACCACACTATATGGTGTTAAATAACTTGATAATCCGTTTTCATTTATATAATAATCAAGTTTCGCATCTTTGTCGTAACCTTTTGCATAAAGAGAACATAGAATGTTAGTTATACATTTTTGTAAATCATCATTAAGATTGTCATATTTAGATAGAATATCATTTCTCAACTTATTAACTAAACAGATGCTCTTTATAGCATTTTCTTTATATCTTACTTGGCTAGAAGATTGTTCATTTTGCATATAGTAATATACAGGAGCATCCAGCTGGATTATTTTTTCTATATTATCTACAATCTGATAAAATAAGCATCCATCTTCGCCATTTGTAAAATGTTCATAGGTTTTATAGGTATAATCTTTCAATATTGATGCCCTGAATAATTTACCACAAAGATTATGATGAAGTTCTTTTCGCAGTAAAGATTTGAAAGCACTTAACTTGTCATTACCATATTTCAGACTATTATAACTTATTATTTCTTCACCGCTCGTCTTAACATAAGTAAGCCATCCAGAAACGATATCTGCTTTTGAAGAGATAGCACCATTATAGAGTAACTCTAGAGCATCTTTTGGCAAATAATCATCACTATCACAGAAAGTTATATACTCACCTTGTGCAACCATATACCCCGTTTTACGAGCCCACATAAGCCCCATGTTTTTTTCGTGACGTATGATTATTATTCTATCATCAGTTTTTGCCATTTCCTCAACAATATCCATAGAATTGTCTGGAGTGGCATCATCCACTACAATAATCTCTATATCTTTAATCGTCTGTCTCTGTATGGATTCTATACAACGGCGTATATATTTTTCAACATTGAAGACAGTAACAACAACACTAATCTTTTGCATACATTTTTATATATTTGAATAAGATATAAATCTTAAAATAAATGAGTATGTATATAAGTTTATCCTTTAAATTAATATATTTATTAAATAAAAGGATAAAATTAATCTCTGAGAAAGTATTTTTCCATTTTTTATACACTTCTTCAGAAGGGAATGCACTTATTAAAGTTTTTTTTCCATGAAACTTTAAGGATACAAACTCTTTTTTGTACTTGTCATATAATCCATTCCTTTTATAAACTTTCGTAACTAAGAGTATATTGTTTACATATTGATTCCATCTTGAAATGATTGCTTCTGTAGAAGGGCGTTTTGTTATTGATTCATTATTCTGATAATAATAATAGAAAGACTTGGGAATATATGATATTTTTCTTGAATATAGTACAAATTGAAGCACTAATGCAAGGTCTTCTCCCATATTATCTTTGGGATATAAAATATCATTATTATGTATAATTTCCTTCTTAATGAATTTATTACATAGACTACATTTATTTTTCCTTAAGATGAAACCTGGTATAAAATCGGAAGATTGATATAAAAATGCATTTATCCTTTTATAGGTTTCTCCATCTGTAATACTATAATCACAAACTACCATTCCTGCATTTTCTTCTATCCCTTTCTCATACATAATCCGAAACATATCGGCATCTATCCAGTCATCTGAGTCACAATGTATCATATACTCACCCGTGGCATTCAGCATTCCCCACTTCCTCACCGCAGCTTGTCCAGAGTTTTTCTCCATTTGGTGAATAACCACCTGTGACTTCCGCTGTGGATACTCCTCAAGTACTGTGCGTAGTATCTCTACACTCCTATCAGGCGTACAGTCGTCAATAAACAAATACTCAATATCATCAAGTGTCTGTTCAAACAAACTACGAGCACATCGTTCAATATATTCCTCCACCCCATACACAGGGATTATCACACTAACTTTCGGCATGTATAAAATGTTTTATTATTAATTTGAACAACAAATATTATTGTTTGAATGCCTTATAAGTAGCTTCAATGAATCCCTTTCCAAATTTTTGGTCAGGTTCCAAATAATTACCTTCCCCCCATTCATTCCAGGCTTTAATGAAGATAAGTATTTCTTTATCTTCAACATTTTCACGTATTCTCCTCACATCTGAACAAAATTTATACCACTTCTGGGGGCTTTCATTTACCATGATTATACCCTTTCGTGCGGAACGTGGTGAATGATCAAAATTAGGTAATAAGCATGGTAGTAAAGAAGAATGCTCTTTGAAATACCTAGTTGCCTCTTCCATGTATTTTGAGTAAGGCAACATAATAGGCTTTTTTAAATAGCGACGTAAAAAAGTGTAACGCAACGTCTCTTTCAAAGATTTGAATACAGTCGGCATATGTTCATATACGATTGAATCATAACCTTGGACCTTAGTCTTCTCTAATCGATGCTCGCCTTGACAGAACCCAAAGAAATAAAAACCATCTAATCCATTATCTTTAGCCATCTGATTCCAAATTTTCTTCATCAAGGAAAAATCTTTAACATGATCTGAATCAAAAATGCCAAAAATTAATTTTCCACCAACTTTCATGTAACGTTTATCTTTAAATGCGGGCAACATTGCATTAAAGTGATCTATATAATCCTGTTCACCTGGATACGTCTGTTCAATGAGAAGTTTGTCTGGCTTTGTTGGATCCCACGTTTTCTGATACCAACTATGATTTGCCCAACAAAGGCAGAAAGGATAATCAGGCTTACCGGATTCCACGACCTCTGTAAAGACTTTGTCAAGCAATCTGCGACCAGCAAACCAATAATGCCAGTAACAGAATCCCTCAATACCTGCCTCTCTTGCCAACTGAGCCTGTTTCTCTCTAGTTTCAGGAACACGAAGATCGTAGAAACTCAAATCACGTGGTATTCTTGGCTGATAATGACCTTTAAATAATGGTTTAGCCTTTGCTACATTTGTCCATTCTGTAAACCCTGGCTCCCACCATTCGTCATTCTCTGGAGTTGGATAGAATTGGGGTAGATAGAAAGCAATTGCTCTTACTTTATTATTCATATCAATTATTTCTTTATTGATGATTATATCACATTGAAATTCTATACTATTCACATTTTAGCAATAATTTCCCTTATTCCATATGTTTTCTTTCTGTATTCAGGCATTATCTCACAAAGATGTTTTTGAATAGAAAGTTCATTCTCATTCATATATATAAAAGAATCTAGGAGATATCCTTCATGATGTATATGCTTACTATCTACGACCATATTCTCAGAAAGCCCGAGATCCTTGGCAATTCCTCTTGACTTAATAGAGTAACCAAGAGCAATTGCTGGAACACAGGTCGAATATGCAGAAATAACTGCATGAGTACGGCCACCAATAAACATTTTGCAATTTGAAATAACACAACGAATCTGACAATAATTAAGATTGTCTGTGTCTAATACAGAGAAACGTTTTGTATTGCCATATTTTTCCATAATGATGGATGCTGTTTGACGGTCATCTTGATTGTCACCAGGGAAATTCCAAATCACATGAGGTACTAAAAGTACCTGAAGATTTGTCTCCTTCACTATATAGTCCAGCATCTTCACCACCTCTTGTCCAAAAGGAGTCTCAAGAGAGAAATCGCCAAGCACATAGTTACTAATATTAATCCCCACAACATCGCCTTTGGCAAAACACTCTGGCAAATCACATTCTTCTGGTTCAAGAATAAAAGCTGGATCAGGGAATAAGCACACGTTTTTCAAACCGAGGCTTTTAAAGAAATCATAGCTCAAAGATTCTCTCGCGTATATTAAAGAGAAATTATGCAACGTCTCTTGTTTCTCTGGAGTAAGATTCTCTGGTCCCATAGAGCACCCCCAAAGTATAGATTTTATTCCTTTTGCGTGCACATAATTATTGGTAGTAATGACATAATTATTACCATAGCACATCATATCGCCTCCCGTTGAGACCATTATTCCATTCTCCGGTATGGATTTAACGAACTCTAATTGGGGGCAAAATACTATCTTTCTAAAAGGAAGATATAGTCGACATACAAGACTATTATATAAGCGAGTTAAGAATGGAATCACCCTATATTTCTCAAGGGTGATATATTTATCTACTCCTAACTTTGTGTCAAGCGGAATGTTTCTACACAATCCATGCAGATTCTCTTTTTTTTCATTTAAAAGGATAGCCGTGCCTTTTGCTATTGCTTCACAACCACGGTTATCACCATCAAGGTGTATAGGAAAAAAATATTTCATCTAAGATTTTTATTTATTACCTCTTTTTTATCAGGTAGATATATGAGAGTTTTCTATCAATTTATAGTTTTTTTCAAAATCACAAAGTTATACAATTCTTCTAATGTTTCCTTGAAAACTAGCTTCGAAATTACAAGAAAAATAGTTAAAAACAATAATGATGAAAATAATAGTTTTAAGATATTATCTCCAAATACAGAGTTTAATGCAAAAATAATAGCACCTAAACAAACTGACATAACAATATAAGGTAATAACTGTCTAAACGGTCTTAATTTGGAAACACCCATAGCAATACTTGCACAAATATTATCTACTACAAAAGCTAATAAAAATATTAAAACAGTTCCTACGCAGACCCCTATCATTCCAAAATATAGAGAAGCTATTATAATACAAATTCCTAATGGTCTTTTTATAAATTCCATCTTCAAAAGCAAATCTGGCCTATTCAAAACCTTAAGTATGCTTTGATTTATTGCACTAATAGGCTGCCACATCAATGCCAGACATAAAATCTGAAGCATAGGTGCTGAAGAAATCCATTTGTGTCCTAATAGCAATTCAATTAACGGATATGAAATTGCTGCCAGGAATACCATTAGTGGAAATACAACAAACGCGGTTAATTTAAGCATACGTGTATATAAAGATATTACACGGTTTCTGTCATTGTTTATACTACTAAGAACAGGAAACGACACTCGATTTAAAACCATTGAAATATGTTCAGACGGAAGCTGAGCAAAGTGGTTCGCTCTGGAATACAAGCCTAAATCCCCTGCTCCAAATTTTCCTCCAATTACTAAAGGATATATGTTATTATAAACTGTTTGTATCAACGATGTGCCTAATATTTTCGAGCCAAAACCGAATAGATATCTAAACGAATCTTTTGAAAATCTTAGCTGTGGGCTCCATTTTGAAAGTATCCAATATGCACCGACTATAATTAATTGGCTAAGAAGTTGCTGTGCCACCAATGACCATACTTCAAAACCGGTATAAGCCATATATATACCAACAATACCTGTACATATATTTGCAGTAATAGCAATTATTGCAGGAGTCTTAAAATCCAGATTAATAGAGTATATTGCTGTTTGAACAATTCCAAAAGATTGTATTATAATCTTTATTGCAAGAACTCTAAGAAGAGGACATAATATTGGCAATTCATAAAAATTTGCTATATAAGGTGCAAATATGAACAAAATGAGATAGCATACAAAGCCAATTCCTATATTAAAATAAAACTGCGTATCATAATCTTCTGGTTTCTTTTCTTCTTTTCTTATAAGTGCTACAGAAAACCCACTATCTACAAAAATTGATATTATTGTTATGAAAATAGCCAATATACCTATTGTGCCATAATCAGCAGGAGTTAAAAGCCTAGCAAGAATTATACCAAATAAGAAAGTCAGTCCCTTATTAAAAAAAGTATTAAACGTACTCCAGAATAATCCTTTTCTGGTCTTGTTTTTTAAGTTATTATCATTACTCATGCCGACATCTTATTTAGTATAAACTTGTCGATTGTCAAATCGTATGTTTTTGATAAAATGATTGAAATAAATCTATGTACAATAGAAGCAACTACTATAAATGCTATACAATAGATAAATCCCAACATGCAACTGTCAAGAAAAAGTGAAAGAAAAGAAGGATACCCATATTTTATAAACATCAGATTATCAGTCAGTAAATATAATCCAATATATGGTAAACCGACTTCTGCTTCAATAAAACTTATCAACTTTCCTTTTTTCTTAAACCATTCTGATGCTTCTAAACATAATGACATTGCAACCATAACATATAGAATATTATTATAGTTTGCAATGAAATGAATAAGACCATTAGGCAATAAATACCCCCCCATAATCATAAAAGCTGTTGATATCAAAGCCAGTATTCTAACACGGCCTTTTATTTTCTGACCATAATTTGACAAAATAATACCTAGTAAAAAATAAAGGATATTAATATCAACAGTATGATCATTCATATTTAGTACTAATCTCACCCCGAAATAGTAAATAGTAGCAATAAATAACAATACAATAACTTCTTTCTTTAACCTACTATATTTCAATTGCGATAGTATTGGATATAATATGATTGCAAGTATAAGTGGGCCTGTGTGGAAAAAACTTATTGTTTGTACCAAAATACTACCAATACTAAAATCACCAAAATATATTTTAGTAAATAGACTATAAAAAAAAGACGACGTTAAAAATAGTACTAGAGTCTTTGAAGGCTCTTTGATTCCAAAATAGCCCAATCCTATTAGGTAACCAATTGAACCGACCCTGCAAAGTAGATACATAAGAAAAAGATAAGCTGTATCTAAAGAGTCGCTATAACTATATATCTGTGTCCAATCTAGCTTTGCACCATGAGCCAAGACATGGCCAAGAAAAAAAAGTATCTGGAACAATAACAGAACTATTATTCCGCCAGAATGAGAGTATGTCTGCTTTTCCATTATAAAACCTTACCTATATGACCTTCTGTCGCATTCTCACGATGATGAATCGTTGCAGGATTACCTATCACAATAGAATGAGAAGGAACATCAAAATTTACAAAAGTATTTGGAGCAATGAGCACATCATCACCAATCATGATTCCGCCAACAACAGTTGAATTGCAACGAATACATACATTTTTTCCAAAATGAGGTGCTCCAGCGCGTTTACCACGAACATCGCGTCCTATAGTAACACCATGAGTTAAAAACAGGTTGCCATCAAAAGAAGCCTTATCATTTATGATAACCGGCCCAGGATGTCCTATAATAAGTCCTCTTGGAATATTCATGTTTTCATAAAGCATAATTCCTGTGTATTCGCTGAACTTTATAAGCTTTCTCATATAGTATATGCCCCAAATTGTACCCTTTGAGATTTGTGCCTTTCGATAAAACCACAGATATTTAATCTGTAGTAGTTTCATATCAGACCTTGATAATGATTCTTTTCCTCTAAAAGAGGCGTTGAAACGTAAATCATAATTATATACTTCACGGAATTTGGCATTATCCATCATCCAGAAGTTTTTTGAGAACAATCGCTTTATATTCATTTCATTAATGTCCTTACTATTCTAATCAATTTCCCTTTTAACCGTCCTAATATTGACGGTTTCTTTACTTTACATAACTTGGTAAATGCTTTTTGAGGAGCACGATCCAATAGATGATAGAACAACTGACGGTTTCCTGTTTGAGGCTTGTTCTGAATCAAATTAGAATTGCCTGCAGCAATATCTTCAATACTAATCTCGCGATAATCGATTCTATCGGCAAGTTTCTCCCACAATTCAAGACCTTTATTGCTATGAACAATTACAGATGAAAGACCTTTATTGTCATTTATCTCAGGTACAAGTTTGCTAGCACCCCAACAATCTGCTAATGTATAGTCGGAAAATCTATTTTCTTTCTTGAAAGGACACTGGAAACATGAGGGGCGCATATTCCAAGAGCGGAACATACTTTGGAGATATAGATTCTCCATACCGATTTCCTTGAAATCCCTCTTATCAGTCTTTACATAAAAGCTGAAAGAATCCCATCCTTTGCTTTTCTCTTTGAAGTTTACATGAAGTATCTTCTCTCCTTTGAAAAATGCATTCAAGTATTTCTGCCACACTATAGAAGAAGGAATACCCATACATATCAAGTCGATTGTGTAAAGGTTATCATACTCTTTGCGCAGATAAGACTTCAAACCTTCCACTTGACACGCCATTCCAGAATACAAAACAAAACGACCTGTTTTTAACTCTTCCTTGATTCGTTTAAATGTCGTATTATCTGCCTTACACTGCAAGTACTTTGACCCTTGAATATTTTTGAGGTCATCTTTGGACTCAACAATCAAGTGTTTCGCATTGAAATATTCATCATAAGCAGTTCCAACAACTAATCCTCCATTCTCAAGGATCCACTCTGCTATTGGCGGGAAAATACTACCAGAAGAACTTATTAGGCGTTGTTCATAGTTTTTGTTTCGTGCAGCATAGCCTATCTGAGCATCATTATTGGCAGTTCTTAAGGTTTGCCTTTTGTCATATTGCAAAACAGGGCAAACAGTCTGACATAAACCACAGTCTATGCATGCTTCTTGGTTGATGACAGGGTATTCAAAGCCCTCATCGTCATATTGCATTGATATAGCATTATGTGAACATGCTGTATAGCATGCTGCACAGCCTGTACACCTATTATGCTCAAGAACTTCTATCATTTATACATTAAGATTAGTACAAATTCACATTGATGTCGAATGGTGTATCGAAATCCTTCAGGAGGGCGTGCTTGGTATCCTTTGCAGACAGCAGGGCTTTCTCTGTAGGTATCTTCCACTCGATGCAGAGAGAGGTATCAAGAATGCTGATGCCTCCATCAGCCTCCGGATGATAGAATTCGTCGCACTTATACTGGAATACGGCTGTTTCGCTGAGCACAGCAAAGCCATGAGCGAAGCCACGGGGCACAAAGAACTGACGGTGGTTATCCTCAGTTAGTTCTACTGCAACGTGCTGACCATAAGTAGGTGAGCCTTTACGAATATCCACAGCTACATCAAGAACTGCACCCTTTACACAACGCACCAGTTTGCTTTGAGTGTATGGAGGACGCTGGAAATGCAATCCACGCATCACACCATAGGAGGACATTGACTCATTGTCCTGTACAAAGTTAATAGTATGCCCAAGAATTGGAGCCACTTTCTCATCAAACTCACGCTGTGAGAAACTCTCAAAGAAATAACCTCGATTGTCACCAAGCACCTTGGGCTGAAGTATCAGCACATCCTTTATTGCGGTTGTTATTACTTCCATTTTGATAGTTGATAGTTGATAATTGACAGTTATTGCTGGCGCATAAGATTAGTAATACACTTACGTAAAGAATCCGTCCAGTAAGGCACCTTTACGCCAAATGTTTCTTTAATGCTTGTCTTGTCGAGGACGGAATAAGCTGGACGTTTCACAGGTGAAGGGAATTCGTCGGAATGACAAGGCAGGACGTCGCAGGATGTCTGGCCGGAATACTCCTGAATCATCTTTGTAAAATCATACCAAGAGCAAACGCCTTCGTTGCTGAAATGATATGTGCCGACAACTGGTTTCTCCATCATCTTAACGATTGCATTCGCAAGGTCCAGAGCATATGTTGGTGTGCCACACTGATCGAACACCACCTTCAGCTGTGGCTTAGAAGCTGTCAGGGCGAGCATCGTCTTACAGAAGTTCTTGCCAAACTCCGAATAAAGCCAGGCAGTACGGATTATCATATGCTTACAGTCCGTAGCGATTACCTTCTGTTCACCAAGAAGCTTTGTTGCACCATACACACCAGTCGGAGTACCTTTCTGGTCTTCCTTACAAGGAGTGTTATATGGTTCCTTGCCAAAGACATAATCTGTTGATATTGGAACCAACCAGCCATCTACCTCTTTCATCGCTTTCGCAAGGTTTTCAGGAGCAGTAGCATTCAATTTCTCTACGATAGCATATTTTTCTGGATTTTCTGCACCATCAACATTCGTCCATGCAGCACAGTTAACGATAGCATCAACCTTGTTTTCTGCAACCATCTTGCGTACAGCATCAAGATCTGTAATGTCCAAATGCACAGTATCTGTGGTTATGTCATCACCTGCCAACTTTTTCAACATGGTAATGGATTCCTCTGACGCATCCACCACATCAGTAAATATGTATTTATCTACGCTATCCTTTGCAAGAATGCGCATTTCATTACCAAGCTGCCCATTTGCACCTGTTACAAGTATTGTCATATATTAATAGAGGCTTACGTTAATATCGAATGGACTATCAAAGTCTTTTAATAAAGCGTGCTTAGTGTCCTTATCACTAAGGTTAGCTTTGTCTGTAGGTATTCTCCAGTCTATTCCTAAGGAGCTATCAAGAATACTAATACCGCCATCAACTTCAGGATGATAGAATTCATCGCATTTGTACTGGAATACAGCAGTTTCTGATAACACGGCAAATCCATGTGCAAAGCCTCTAGGTACAAGGAACTGACGATGATTGTCTTCTGTCAGCTCTACAGCTACATGTTGTCCGTATGTAGGGCTTCCCTTTCGAATATCTACAGCTACATCCAATACGGCACCTTTCACACAACGTACCAGTTTGCTTTGGGTGAAGGGTGGTCTTTGGAAGTGTAATCCACGCATTACGCCATAGCTTGACATGCTCTCATTATCCTGTACAAAATTGATAGAGTGCCCCAAAATGGGTGCAACTTTTCCATCGAACTCACGCTGAGAAAAGCTCTCAAAGAAGTACCCACGCTTATCGCCAAATACTTTTGGTTCTATAATCAGAACCCCTTCAATATCTGTCTTTATTACTTCCATCTAATTTCTACTTGAATCCTTAATCCTGAAACTTGAAACAATTTTATACATGTTCCAGCGTTCCACTATTGATATCTTCCTTCATCTCGTCAATTACCTTCAGCAGGTATTGACCATACTGATTTTTCAGCATGGGCTTAGCTATTTCACACATACGCTCCTCTGTTATCCAACCATTGCGATATGCTATACCTTCTAAGCAGGCTACTTTCAAGCCCTGGCGTTTCTCAATGACCTCAACGAAAGTACTTGCTTCTGCCAATGAGTCATGGGTACCAGTGTCCAACCAAGCAAAGCCACGGCCAAAGACCTGCACTTTCAGCTCACCATCGTTTAAGAATTCCTGATTAACTGTAGTAATCTCCAGTTCTCCACGAGCAGAAGGCTTTATGTTCTTAGCAACATCTACCACCTTATTGGGATAGAAGTACAGACCAACTACGGCATAATTACTCTTTGGCTCTTTTGGTTTCTCCTCAATGCTTAGGCAGTTCCCCTGTTTGTCAAACTCCGCCACTCCATAGCGTTCAGGGTCTGATACCCAGTAGCCAAATACAGAAGCCTTACCATTAACTTCTGCATCTTCAACTGCCTTTCGAAGCAAAGCCGTAAATCCAGCGCCATAGAAAATATTATCACCAAGCACAAGGCAAGCACTGTCATTGCCAATAAACTTTTCTCCAATGATGAATGCTTGGGCAAGGCCATCTGGAGAAGGTTGTTCTGCATACTCGAAGTGAACACCATAGTCACTACCATCGCCAAGTAGGCGTTTGAAGCCAGGAAGGTCGTATGGTGTTGAGATAATCAGAATATCTCTAATACCCGCCAGCATTAATGCGCTGATGGGATAATAAACCATCGGTTTATCATAAATTGGGAGCAACTGCTTGCTCACACCCTTTGTGATGGGGTAAAGTCTGGTGCCAGATCCACCAGCTAATACTATTCCTTTCATGTTAAAACTTTGTTTTATCATGACTTTTGTCGTGACTCTGCAAAATGAAAATAGATTTTCTATTGCTCTCGTTACTCCAAAAGTTCATATTTTGTGGATTTATTGAGTTTCAAAAAAGGGGCCGGATTATCAGGTTATTCTTGCTCTAGCAAGCGTCTCCTGACGTCACCGAGCGGAACCTTGTTACTTATGAGAGACCCTGATAAAAGCCTGCCCCATACATAAGGATTTTTTATAATCATGTCTCGCGACAGTTCTACTCAAGAATTTCATCCGCTCTTGCCAATGCTTGGCTTAAAGCCTCTTCACACTCTGGTTTGAACCAAACCTTGGTTTTCATCTTCTCCATCCAATCAACATCCTTGAAATGGATAGCAAGGATAGCATAAGGATATAAACAATTCACCACATCGCCATCAGTTGACACTGCCCAATTGCCATAGACAGAATCAACATCTGCTTGGATATTGAAGTAATGAAATTGTTCTTTGATTTTATCTCTCATCATATTGAAATACGAGACAAGACCTATCGCTTAATCCCGTTTAAATATATCGCGGGTATATACCTTATCTGCAACATCATCCAAACAGCTATCATAGCGATTAGCAATAATGGCCTTACTCTGTGCCTTGAACCTTGCAAGGTCGTTGATGACCTGAGAGCCAAAGAATGATTCTCCATCTGGGATAGTAGGCTCATAGATAATGACCTCTGCTCCTTTGGCCTTAATACGCTTCATAATGCCTTGAATGGCACTTTGGCGGAAGTTGTCAGAGTTGCTCTTCATCGTCAAGCGATAGACACCAATGACGCACTTCTGCTCACGATGAGCATCCCACTGGCTGCTGGCCTCATAATAACCGGCCTTACGGAGTACCTCATCAGCAATGAAGTCCTTACGGGTTCGGTTGCTCTCTACAATGGCAGTCATCATGTTTTGAGGCACATCGGCATAGTTGGCCAGGAGCTGCTTGGTGTCTTTTGGCAGGCAGTAGCCTCCATAACCGAAGCTTGGATTATTGTAATGCGTACCAATACGGGGATCAAGACCGACACCTGAAATAATTGCCTGAGAATCCAGGCCCTTGACTTCGGCATAGGTGTCGAGCTCGTTGAAGTAGCTGACACGGAGTGCCAAATAGGTGTTAGCAAACAGCTTTACAGCCTCAGCCTCGGTCATTCCCATTAAGAGACAAGGGATGCCCTTGTCGAATTGAGAATTGACAGTTGACAATTGACAATTTGCTTCCGCATTATGTGAGTCCTTAGAAGGGCCAATAGCACCTTCGAGGAGGAGATTGGCGAATTCCTTGGCTTTCTCTTCTGCCTCGGGATTGCCAATGGCTGTGATTGCGGCATTCTCTTCATCCCACTTAGAATTGCGGTCAGTTGGGAAAATCTTCGGATAACCTACAATGATACGACTGGGATAGAGATTGTCATACAATGCTTTGCTCTCACGCAAGAACTCGGGAGAGAAGAGCAAATTGAACTTTTTTCCCTTCAGTGCAGGGTCAGTCAAGAACTTCAAAGCATACTTGACATAGAGCGAGCGGCAATAGCCCACAGGGATAGTACTCTTGATGACCATTACTGCATCGGGATTAACACTCAACACCAAGTCGATGACATCTTCGATATGATGTGTATCGAAGAAGTTCTTCTGAGGGTCATAGTTCGTGGGGGCTGCTATAACAACAAAGTCAGCATCCTTATAGGCAGCTGCTCCATCAAGTGTAGCCGTCAGATCCAGTTCCTTCTCTGCTAAATACTTCTCTATGTAATCATCCTGAATAGGAGAAATCTTGTTGTTAATCTTCTCCACCTTCTCTGGGATTACATCCACTGCTGTCACATGGTTGTGTTGTGCCAACAAAGTGGCAATGCTCATACCGACATAGCCGGTTCCTGCTACTGCTATTTTTGCCATAATATGATAATAAATTAAGTTATTCTAAAAATGAACTCTAACAAAGATAGTTTGTATTTAAAAAAAGGAGGAGAGCGTCACATTTTATTTAAACCTTTATATTTTTATGAGAGACCTTTCAGGATGTAAGATGGCAGATGGAAGATGGAAGATGCGTTTTTGATGTAAGATGGAATATGGAAGAAGGATGATGTTAACCTTACCTATTCCCTACGCAATAAATTCTCCATTTATATTATACGAATCCTAGAACTCTCTTAAAAGAGAGGCTGCCTACCGATTATTGAACCTTTATTTATGAGAAACCGGTAGGTTAAGCGCCTCCTCTTATTTTTCCTGCTCCTCCGTTGTTATTTCGTTTATTTTCTTTAATCTGTGAACCAATATTTTAACTAATTCCTCACAATCAGCATTTATGCTGTTGTACTGCTCGTCTGTGAGGTAATTGTTTCTGTGTAGCAATTCAAGCCAGTAGAGGCTTTCGCGAGCCTCTTTCAGAGCTATGAAACTCTTGGACTTGAAATCAGCTTTGCTGATAGCGTTACACGCTTCCGCATTGTTTGCACCAATGCTCGTGCCTGCACGAAGCAATTGGTTACACAAGTTACTTACAGCCTGTAAATGTACCGGAATAGATTTGTTATAAACTCGCTTTCCATTTACCATCTTGTAGCCAGGTTTCTTATTAGCAGCCTGCTCTAACAAGTAGTCATTGAGCTTTATGATTCTGTCGCCAAAAGCTAAACACTTCACTTGTATTGCTTCGCTTACTTTGCTCATTGTTAATGTAAGATGGAAGAAGAACTATTTTACCCTATTAATAACCTTAATATTCAACCGATCTTTAATATCGCGACACTTAGTAAAGTTTCTAAAAAGCTGGGGTATCATTGCATTGGGATATAATTCCATTGTCTTATCATGGACCTTTTTAATTATACCCGGTATTTCAGGTTCTATAATATTTGACAGGTATTTATCAAAATCAAGAGAGCCTTCATATGCATGATCTGGGATAAGCCTAAATATCATATGGGTTATAAAGAGATTACCATAAACATAAATAGAGCGTTCCCTACCACTTGCATTTGCTATCATTGGCCTAAGAATTTCTGAGACCTTACGGTACACCTTTATTGCCTTAATAAGCTTTGTTGCTTTTAATTCATGGCTAAACAGCTCCGTATAAGGTTTCTTAGAGCGATCCTCCCAAAGTTTACCAATTTCTCTTTTTGCGGTTACTGAATAAGTAACATCCTGTTGCATAGTTGCAAGGCTCAATGTCGCTTCTTCAAGAGTATAATTCCTCTCATCTAGGGTAATCTTTTCGCCAGAACGTTTAATATGGTAGGTAATACTTTCGAGGGCGAACTCCTTTCTTAATCTTATCTGCTCGTCATCAAGTGAGATAAAGTCTTTCTTCTCTACTCTATTTTGAGTATTTGTTGCTATCGTAATACTTTCTCCAAAATCCTGAGGAGCATTTTCTAGTGATATTATCTTCACGAATACCTTAAGAGAAATATCCTCATCTTTGGTATTCTCTAATGTGGAACCTATAGTACCAATGGTTTGTGCACCATTAACTACAGAAATATTCTTGCATGTAAAATAACCAATGTGCCTATCACCACCACCATGTGGTTTTTTGGTTAATGAATCACAAAGTATTGTTATTCCGTTATTGAAATAAACAAAGTTTTGAGGATTGTTCTTGATGGTTTCTGAGATATTCTCGTTGACATCTGACGTTCCAAGAAAGCTTCTAATATTCTCAGAAAAAAGTCTTTTCTTATGGGTTTTCCACAGGCTTGCCAATTCTACTCCATCCATCAAACCGTATACAGCTTTATAGGGATCATCTATCATACCCCAATCTGTTAGTAAAACATCCTCATCGATTGGCTTACCGCTCACATTAGCTAAGAGTCCATTTACGACCTCATTGAGGTTAAAATCGTGGAAATAGGCAATAGTCGTCGGAACATTAATCTCATTTAGAAGCTCATCTACAGAACCCTTGCATTCTTTTGAAACTGCAGGTCCTGTAGTGGCATTAACTATCTGAATTGTAACTTTACTATCATCTAAAGCATCCTCAATATCTTTGGAATGACTTTTTAATTTGTCATTAAACTTATCAAAGTCAGGGGTAAGCAAATCATTAACACCCTTGATAAACTTAAGCATATCGCCATGGCTTATGCTACCTGTACCTTTATTTGAGAACTTTGACTGGACTATCCATAATTTATAGGAAGGTTTATCGAAAAATACGGCATCAATACCATTATCGTCAAAGCCATCTGTCACACTACTTGCAGCTTCATCAGCCGTACATTGTGCCAACACCATTAGACTGAACGCTGCCAGCGATCTTGAATAAACAGCAGCATCCTTATCTGCCAGACTTTTACCAATTAAATCTGACGCATCTATCAGACCACATACATGGTCATCTAAATACTTCTTTATTCGTCTTATATGTATTTCGCTCATATTTTATATAATATTTTTAGTTGGGCACTCCAATTTATTTCAGATATATCATGCGGCCAGACTGGCAGGCGGTACGGCTGTGTAGAGGACTGCACCAACCTGCCGTCATCAAAAGCCACGAACTTCTCGTAAAGATTCGTGGGCTCGTAGTCGCAAATTCTATTTATTCTGGCGCTTCCACCAAGTCAAAAGTATTTACTTCAAATATTCTATCCACTTTACTTCTATTGCAAGTCTTACAGGTTGGTGTGATATACTGCTTACCGCCTTTCCCGACAATGACAACATGCGCACCATCAAAATCAGCGACATTTATAGTCTTACCACAAGAAGGACATTTACACGTTTTCTTGGACAAATCAACAGTAGCATACTTGCTCTTATGATCCTTCCAATACTGAATCATACTCTCATCTGCTTCTGTATTTACGGCATTTTTGACTCTATTATAAAAGAGCTTTGGTTTCTTATTAATATCACCTGTTGCAATAAGAGGAGAATAACGCTCGACCTTACCATTAGAGTCTTGAGGATACTCTTTTCCGTCCATATCTCTCACGAGATATAGCTTATCCTCCTCAAATATAGAAGTAAGTACAATTGGCGACGAGGTTAATTCCCTATTTATTTTGTTGTATTTCTGCTTGTATGTTTCATATTGCTCTGCGGTCAACAGCGCAACATTCTGCAATTTTTCGCCTCCAGAGAAAGTATATTTGAAATGCTCACCTCTGACACATGTTGATAGTTCGAAGTATTTATGAGTTATTTTGTCTGCCATATTTATTGAAGCTAATGATTAAAATCTGTTCTGGCTTCTTTTACCTTCCTTTTAAGCCATTGATATTTCAATCTCACCTCCTCCTTGGATGAACGAAGTCCTTTCTCCACTAATTCGTCCAACACTTTTAGGTGGCCTTCCTGATTGAGCTCAAAATTATATATTGGTGAGGGCTGGACATAATCAAGATAGCACCATCCGTCAGTATCGGTTTTGAAGATATTATTCTGTTCCGGCACTTCGGATAAATGAAGATGGTTCTTGATATAGTCCTCTACATCCGCCTCTATCTGTTCTTTTAGTTCCTTTTCAATTATGATTCGTGGATAAATGGCATCCTTGGATTCCAGATGATAGGCCTTGACCATAGCAGGACCAACAACCATTGTGCGGTCATGTATCAACTGGCCACGGGCAATGCCACCACGAACAAGAATGTCATAGCTATCTACCAATTCCATCACCCCCAGTAGCAATTGCATCAACATCTCAAAGCTATCTGCTGATTCAGCCAGAGAGCTAATCACTATGCTATCGCTGAACTGGGTAAAAGCAAATGAGGAATAGTAACCATCTGCCTCCCATTCCCATATTCTATGATACAGGCTACTCAATGCACTGGCTAAATGCTGCAATTTCTTAGCATCCGTTGCAGTGTCGGCCACCATATTGGAAAAGCCAAGGACATCGATAAAAGCCACGAGTCGATCCTCATACTCCTGATGAGGAATTACGGGCTCCATGTATTTTATATTCTTAAATGCCATCGTTCAAAAAGGGGTTACTCTCGCTTTAGCCATACTCGTGCCATACGAAAGATGTTAGATGTATGATGTAAGAGGTAAGATGTTTCTGTTTTACCTCATGTTTGCCTCACCTTTGCTTCGCTTTAAGCTTACTCTACCTATACTCAGGGAGTATGCCTAGAGTATGCTTAGAGTATGGCTAGAAGCAGCTTAGAGTATGGCTAGAGTATGGCTAGAGTATGTTTTGTCCCGCAGAAATGGCTGAAATGGCAGAAATCAGACAAAAACCAAAAGGGTCAACTCCTGAGGGAGTGACCATTAATACGGATTCTTTTCAATTTTTACTTCTTATTGAAGAGGAAATCTAAGCCTTGATTGCAATAGAAGTCAAACTTCCCATCAGACGATATAAGAGGCAAATGCTCAGTGATTGCATGTGCTATGATGAGATGGTCAGTGGTGTCGGTATGTTTGGCAGCAAAATCAGAGATTCGTAAACTCAGCTACCATCTTATGGAACTCAACTTCCTCTTCCGGAGTCAGTGGAGTCCAACCATGCTTGATCTTATACTCGTAAGCATCCTTCAGTCTTGAGAGTCTGCTGGGAGTGCCTGTATTCTGATTTGTTGTTGTACTCATAATCCTATCTTTTTTATGATCAGCGGGACGGTTCTACTGACCCAGTTTCATTTTGCCATTTATTCTTTGTATAACACCATAGCTGATACCTGTCAGTCTTGATAATTAACTATGTTGACTTTCCTCATGCTCGGCAAAGTGAGCAAGTTCACTCTGCTCTCACTCAATCGGAAAGTTGCCGCAATGGTGCGCCATACTGAATAGTTTCTATTAGTATCTCGTTACGAACAGTCTTTTCTTTCTTTTGCAGGTCTGTAGGATGCTCTAACTGCCAATGACCTCGCAGATACTGACGAATGTCGTCATCGGTCAAACGGTCATCCGTGGTGTACTCTACATCTGTTATATCTCCATCTAATATTTCATCCACTAATTCCTTCAGATTGTCAAGCGTGATTCGTTTGAGCACTGCTTTGGTATAGCACAGGGTTGGAAGTATTCCATCGTCGTTCAGATACTCCTGCCAACTACTCCAAGTATATTCTTCTGCCTTGACGCATATCCCTGCCTTAACTGGATTTTGATGAATATATCTTAATAGTGTTACAAAATACTCGATATCATTTACCGGCTCACTTTTGAACCTGTCCTGAAACAGGTGCCCTACCCTTTGATAACGCTTGTTGTAGTATGCTGCATAGGAAACGGTAAGGCGTTTCAGGCTGATACTAATGCTCTCGGTACGTTCACGTAGCAGCAAGTGTACGTGGTTGGACATGAGGCAGTAGGCATATACATGGAAGTAAGACGGGATA
>Ga0310694_10000582_pt1 | contig 46837 bp, 86 predicted proteins | sample 174DNAGHGhighgp2_FD_203884 | JGI IMG/M metagenome (GOLD analysis project Ga0310694, IMG submission 203884) | Sheep rumen microbial communities from Palmerston North, Manawatu-Wanganui, New Zealand - 1742 DNA GHGhigh gp2 (v2) (version 2) | ecosystem: Host-associated > Mammals > Digestive system... | reverse complement strand
ATGGTTTGTCATTAAATCCCATAATTGTTGTAGTCTCAATCGGAAGTTTTGGAATAGGAACACCAAAATTATCAGTTTCATACCTAAGATCCTTATAACTCCATTCAATTGTCTCGGCCCAATCCTTTGGAGGGATCTGTAGCTTCAAATATAAGTCATTTAACGTCACTTTTCCCTCATCAGCACACTGATAGCCAAGATTCTCAATAGCCTGACGTACTTTTTCATGCGTTGACATAAAATATACATCTCCGTAAATATCACAACATAGGACATCACCGCCACAATCTATGAGATATTTACATTCCTGTTCGTCATTAGGATGCTCTTGAGAATATCTTCTCTGCATTGCTTTATCTCTTATCTGCTTAGCCTTCTTACTACCAAATGACTCTTCAAGTTCAGTATTAATATCACTAAGCTGTTTAGCTGTCATTCCAGCAATAGAAGAAAGAGCTGCAATTCTAGAACTATTTATTGATTGGGACTTAAGGCCACATACAATAGTAAAGACACCGACAGCAACAGCAGGTATAAGAGACGGAGCCATTTCTTTTGCAGTTTCAAATATAATAGTTCTCTTAGTCTCAGAATCTTCGGGATCAGTATCTCTCCAATCTTCACTTTTATCCTCCAATATCTTTGATGCTTTTATACCAGCTCGGAATGACAAAACACCAGTCACTACAACACCAACAGAAGCTAAAGCTGTAAAAATCTGAGGGGAATGGTCCGATGCCCATTTCACCCCTCTTTTACAAATATCATTGAATTCCATATAGTTACTCCTTTATAAAATCAGATACAACATTTTTCATAGTTTCTATACCATAAAATGTCATAAGAGCACCAGATGAAAATATTACAACTTTAACTACAACTTCACCAATTAACTTTAAAGTTGACTTTTTAATATACATAAATAGAATACCTCCTTAAAAATATAATGTAAAAAAAAAAATGAGGGAGGAACCCTCAGACGGAATCCTCCCAGAGTGTCGACACCTTGCCGACCGCTGAAACACGTTCAGCCTCGATAGGGCTCAAATCACCTGGAAGAATCCCATCAAAGGTGTCCTCCTCATCATTGATCATACTCTTAAATTCATCATTTAACATAATATTTTACCTCCAATTCTATATGATCCTATTATACCATAATATTTTCATGCGAATTAAAAGAAAAAGAGACGAAAATTCATCTCCTATTATAGGATAAAAATATCATGCGGAATTTCTTCACTTTTTACTGCCATCCTGCCAAAATATAGGCTTCTTCGAGTCCATGTTTACTGGAATACTAAGACAATTATTACAAGGATTATCATCGTTATCTGGATTTGATTTGTAATACTTGCATTTGTTACACCAGTCTTCATACTTAACTATCTTCTCAGCCATTCTCCTCACCTACCTTTTCAATAAATATAACAGTCGGCTCATCAAGAATCATATACTCCTTATTAAAGTGCTTCTCAAGAGTCTTGTTCGGAGGTGTATTAAAATAATGAGCAGCGTACTTAATATCTGTTGTATGCATGCACTCACCATTCTTAGCGCTACATGATTCGCACTTTTTCTGGTTGCATGTATAAAATATCTTACGCTTTATATCCTTATTGCCATAATATACACCATCGTAATTTGTCTTAGTCTCTCCATCAACTACTACCTTGTTAGTTGTTACTCTCTGTTCCATGTTAATTCCTCCTCTTTCTCCTTAATTCTTTCTAACTCTTTAACATCCTGATTAATAACCTTCAGGGTTAATACGTCACGATTCTTTATTTCCTCCAATGGAATATCAATATGTACCTGCCAAGGGAACGCTGACGCATTATCATTAATCAGAATAGCTCCATCGTGTCTACGGTTCCCCCACTTCATCGAAAATATACTGCTGCCGGTTCTCGATAGAATAACCAAATTAGCAACGGCTAGAATAATACACCCGCCAGCAACACATACACAAAGAATATCATACCAAGTCATTTTATACCTCCTTCAAACAAAGTACCTCTAACTGCCTTAGCATAGTCCATATAATAAGAATCTCTCTGACAAACCAAATCATCATTATTGATAGTCTTACTATAAATAATTAAAGCATATCTCCAACCATCAGGGGTTACAACATACTTAATTTCATGAACTGTCTGATACTCATCAATATTAGATACTTCTTCATTAATAAGTTCACTAAGATCCTTCTTGTGATTAATATCAAGAAGTTTTATCTCTTTTGTTCTAATTACTTCTATCATTTATACCTCCTATTATCATGTCTGTCTCGCCATTCTGTTATAAGATCTGACACACATTCAATAATTGTAAATATAATCAGACCTCCGAACAGAAACACAATAACCTCAATCATATGGTTCCCAGCCATTGTCAAGATATACATCCATAAACTCCTCATGAACACCGACTATAGAATTTTCCTTCTGATCCTTCCAAATATAAACCAATTCATCTTCAGAAAGATCAAACTCTTCAAGATCAGACTTATAGAAATATTTATAAGCCTCCATTCTATCTTTCTTATCAGGAGGTGCACCAACCTTATTCATATAATTATGAAACCATTCAAAATATGATTTGTAAAGATTCGGTGCTAACTCATTAGAATATACTCCCATATTATGCCTCCGTAATAACAATATCTATCAAGGGTAATAAAACAATAGTATTAGTTGTTTGATAAGCTGGGGTAATAGCTACAATCTTCCAAGACAAATACTTTCCAAGAAATGTCTCATTAGGATAATAAAAATCAAAAAGATGTTTATATTCCTTATTATAAACCGCTATATTACCTTCCCAACAATATAAAACATCAAGAAAATCCTTTAGAGTCATACTATACCTCACTTATCTGCTCTGTTACTTTCGAATAAGGATTCTCAATATCCTTTGCTGTTTCTGGATCAATCTTAGCATAGATATCACAATAAGTGCAATCAAAACAGTCATCAGCACGGCCTAAAAACCACGGCTGGGTAGCAACAGTCTTATTACCCTCGTAATATGTCCAGTTATTTCCGCCGATACGTGTATGAATATAAAGAACATCATCTCGGCCGGCGAATCGGTTAAACAGCTCAAACTGTGCAAGGATACTCTTCTTTTTCTGCTTTATTGCGAGTTTTAAGGCCTTTCTATGCTTTCCGTGTATCTTCTCCCACTTTATCTCATCGAACACGATACTGGGGTACGTAGAGCCGTCAGAACGCGTATTAATTTCCTTATGCCAAGTCATATACTTTTTCTTGTTTCTATCGGTCGTAGGACTGTATGTATACCAGCCGTCCTGGATCCAAGAACACTCGACAAGTTCTTCACAGCAAGAAGTCTCTATTCCTTCTAAACACTCTGTGAGGTCAACCTTATCTTCAAACTTCATTAATCTGTAACCCCTGAGCCTGGGTACAGATATATGATTAGCCTCAGCAACCTTATCTAATATATCAATATTTGCATATGCGCTCAAATCCATACTATACCTCCTTAATCTCAATCTTTTTGATCATAAGTATTTCACTAGTATTTACCCAAACAGTATCAAAACTAAATCCTCCATTATTTGGTATTAATTTTAAACTAATGTTTTTATCTGTTAATATTTCCATATTCCAAGGCAAATAATCTATACCTTTGTATTTAAAATATAATATATACTTATACATTTAAACCTCTTTTATTAATTTAATTAAGTTAAAAATATCATCTTTTGTTTCGATGTTCATGGACATATTTTGTAGTTTTTTGTTATCTGATAAAATCCAAAAATCAAATTCATTCGAATATTTTATAACGGCACAATCAAGCTTTTTTAATTTAGATGTATCAGGTCTTATAATAACCATTACACCATAATTATTAGGAAAATAAATATGAAGACTATCATATTTATTTTTAACATGTTCTCTATAAAACCTTACGTTTTTATTTAAAGATTTTGTAAAATCTATGTAATCTTCAAATAAATCCATACTATACCTCCTTCTTAAATAACCCACAATAAGAATGTCTAGGAGTCGGCATCTTAAACTCTGTACAATATATAATGTCACAAACATATGGTTCAGAATTCAAGCAAGACTCGCATTTTATCTCTTCTTCTGGAATATCAAGTTTTTCTGATAATTCTTTTCTATTTAGGCTCATTCTTTTTCTCCGTTCCTCATATCTGCACCCTCGAAAGTCATAACAATATCAAGTGCCTCTATTGCCTTTGAGATTGCCTCTGCTATCTTCAATGGGTGAATTGTACTGTCAATAAACATATCCTCAAGCACCTTCTTTGCTTCGCTATTACTCATTCTTCTTCTCCTCGCGAATACTCTTCCCTAAATTCTGAAAGCCTACCTATGTCTATTTCGCCATATTCCCATTGTCTATATGCAACATGCTCATAGTATACAAAGATATTCTGAATACAAGCGTCAAGGTCAACAAAATTGTAATCATTGGGAATACCATCAAATCCAGACACAAACTGAAATTTAGGTCTGTTAGGGTCATCAACATCAATGCCTTGCTTATATTCTCGTGGGGATAAATTCAAATCTCTAAATTTGTCTATCGGCATTAAGATATTTTCAATAAACTTGTACAGGTCTTTTAACTCTACTTCGTAATAAAAGAAGTCTGTTCCTATACTCTTGCAGTTTGTCTTAAATCGCTTTATGATTTCGTCCACGATTTCGTCAATGAACCTTGGCTTATGATAAGGTGCAAGTTCATATATCCAACCTGTAGCCACTCTGATAAACTCATTTAACGATACACAAATAGTCATTCTTCTTCTCCTCTCTTATCTACCCAAAAGGAACAAAAATCATTTTTGCTAATACTAAAATCGTTGTTTTTCCAGAATGAGCAATTTATAACATTTCCAATGATAACACCTTTGTTATAATAACAATTTTCGCACTTGGCATAATCAATAGGTACATTGTTAACTCTGGCTATTACATCTCTACTAACACTCATTCTTCATCACCGCCTTTTAAATAATTCACATTTAATAATATGACCACCAAATTTCTTTATATTTTTTTTAATATAATCTATGTTATCATTAAAATAAATATCATATTGTTCATCATAATGCCAACACTCGTTTGTAAAATGATAACAAAAACCATCATTAATTATACCGTTTGGTGTTGTTTCTTTAATTATACTAAGACAAGGGGTTATCCGTCGTTTTAGATCATTTTTACTATATGGAGAATTAGAATATCCAGAAGAAGCCTCTAGCACTACACATTCAAGTGGGAATGCAATATCATAATACCCTCTTATAAAAATTGGATAAACTAAAGATGAATTATGTTCATAAGGAATATCATCCCAATCATCTCCAAAATAACAATCTTTAATTTTGTCATAACCAAAATATAACCTTATAACATTACCTGATTTAATGTAATCAATTACTTTCATTCTTTGTCTCCATCTTGATTGCCTTTCTTTATCCAATCAATTAAAAAACTCATACAGTTTTGGCATAAGTCACAATATTTATCTCTGTATCCATTTGAAAAATATATTGAATTATATTTGTTCCCTTTTGATTGTAATTCAATTCCACTATATACTTCATATAAACATTTGCATCTGTCACATTTCTTTGCATTACTCATTCTTCATCACTCCTTTCATCATCAGCCTAATCTCTTAATAGCCTTTAATCTAATGCTGTTATCTTCTTGATTTATTGGATAAGCCTCTGCATCTTCTGCGTTAGTAACTAAATGAAGCGGTGTTCCATTCTTGATCGCATTTATCATATTGTACTCTATCTGCTTACCACTTCTCCTACCACTGATAAGAACTTGTGCGTTTTTGATAAATTCGTAATCCTTATCTGGTATATCAATTAGCAATTTCATTCTTCTTCACCCCTTTCTCATTTGAACAATCTCGACATTGTGCTGGTGTTGGCGGTGGTGTTAGATATTTTGATTTTTCTTCCCAATAATTTGCTATTGCGATTTGAAATGCGTCACTAATTTGTTCATCTGTTATATCAGAAACTGGTATGCCATTCTGAACAGCCTCATAAACTTTGTGTGTAATCTTACTATCCATCATTTTAATATTAAATGTTTGAATCTTCTTAAACTCTTCGAGTGATACGTCAATATCAATTATTAGTTTCATTCTTCCACTCCTTTCCGCTTGCTGAAATACTTTGCAAGCATTTGACATTGACCTTTTTCTATTATTATTGCGCAAGGTTGACACATACCACTACATATATCCACTCCGCAATATTCTTGCCTAAAATGACATTCGTTGAACGCCCTCTGAATTTCCTTGTCGTCAAACTCAATCATTCCGCACCGTCTTTCTTATATGGATCGGGTAATGGTTGCCAAGCATCGCCTGTCGTGTTGTAAGGCGTACCGTTTGCGATAATTTTTCCCAACCCCATATCTGGGTAATCACACTTTTTCACCTGCTCAATAATATCGTTATACTCATTCTTGCTAATATCAATTATCAGTTTCATTCTCTGCCTCCTCACAGTCTTCAATTACCAATGGCAATGCCATAGGGCAAACTAATGCAATCAAAATAAGTTTGATAAATTCATCATCAACCAATTTGTTCATTCTATGTATGCCCTCGGTCTAATTTTCTTAATCGCACTCATTGTTTTTCTCCTAAAAAAGGCTCTATTCTATAACCTAGATGTAACAGAGCTTGATTTCGTTTTCTAACAAGTTCGGCTAAAGCAGGTGTATAACTTTTTACGAATCTCTTATAAGGTTCATGCTGATAATCAGGATAAACCCACCAAGTCTGTCTCTTACCTGTCTTTTCTGCTAAGTCCCATTCCTCATCTATATCTTTTTTGGTTATTCTGTCACATTTCTTTGCATTACTCATTCTTTATCATTCCTTTCTAAATGTCAAATCCATTCTTTCTAAAATACCATTTTTGTCAGCGGGGCAAAAATACGATACTTTGCAAGATAGCAAAACAAAATAGCAATCTTAAATTTTATTTTCTTCATTCCACACTGCCTTTCATCATATCTGCACCGCAACAAGGACAGAAGTTATAGTAAATGCCGTCCTCTTGAAAACCGCAGAATGGACATTCGACATCATTGTATTCATCAATAATGCGTTTCCACTTTCCTTGCGGTCTTGAATATTCCTTCTTTGCATCCTCATAGCCTCTCTTATAAATCTCACCTTTTTCTAAAGCCTTGTTTATTTCATCAGAATTAGGTAAAGGTTCACCAATTTTAACTACTTCTGTCGGACTTGCCACGAACCATGAACACATCTTTTCTTTAACAGAACCATCATCCAACTTTACCAGCTCAACTGTTGGTGCTTTATACTCCAAAATCTTTTTAATGATGTTTTCCTTTATCTCATCTTTAACCTCGGTCAAGTTAATATAAAGTACCGCCCTTAAATATGTTTCAAAATTCATTCTTCACCTCACTGCATTTCATAAGCCAACCTATGCTAATACTCCACTTTGCAAAATTGATAAACAGATAAGTTTCACCACAAAAATGACTTATGCCACTTCCAAAACTCCACATACCTTCAAAATGTTTATCAACTTTAATATCAAAGCCGTAGTTTAATTTCTCATTCATTCTTCATCACTCCTCTAATTCTAAGCTCCATTTCTGGAACAGCGTTAGAACTACTGGTAATCGTAAAATCAATTATTTGTCTTAATGGAATAATAAGACAATCTTCACCATTATATGTAGTTCTCGGTATATAATTTGTCATTTCATTAGTCATTACTCTGTCCACCTATCATTAAAATATCTTGTAGGGTTTCTCCTGTTCTCTGCTATACCTATTCTCATATTCAGATAGTAAGATTGGTCTTTAGGTGAATATTCTTGTACCCACTCGGCTAACGGCAATATTCGCTCTGCTAACTTCTCTGCCAACTTATGAACCGAATACTCCATAGCCTTTTCGGGGTCTGTCTCTAATGCAAATCGGGGAATGATTACCGCCTCATCGATGAACCTAATAGGTCTGTCAGTTTGAATAATCTCCAGTAAGCCGTTACTCTTCTGCCTGTACTGTGTTCCACAAGACCTGCAAGTTAATGTCTCTCTGTCTATCTGACCACCGCAACAATCACAAATCAAAGCTGTTAAATCACTCATTGTTTGCCCCTTTCATTTCTCTTAACTCAACCAACTCGGTCAACCACTCTACAAGTTGTTCGTGTTCTTCAGCACACTTATAGTAGTATATAACATACGGTTTATATTCAACTCGTTCAGCTTCTTTCCTAAATTCCTCTGCAATTTTTTTATGATATTTAATAGTTCCTTTAAGTGTCATTCTTAATCGCCACCAATCTCATTCTTCATTGTTTTATAAGCAGAATTATTTAAACCGATTGCTATATTATAAAGAATGCTATGTATAAAATAATTATATTCTGCGTTAGTAAAATTATTATCTATAGAGGTGCGATAAATTTTTTCTGTTGTCTGTGATATTAAAATTTCAAGTTCCTGAGTTGTCATTCCTATTCTCCTCCATTTCCATATCTGCACCACAACACGGACAAAAATTATAACTAGGAGCATTTATTAAACGATCCTCACTATCTGTAATTAATGGAACTGAATAAATATAATTACAAATACTACACTTAAGCACTAAAATCCAATCCCATTTTGTTTTATATATTTTATGAGGTTTATCTGTTGCTCCTATTCTTATAACATACTCTGTTTCAAAATTCCAGATTCCCTTTTTTGTCATTCTTCATCACCTTTTTTATAAGATTTAAAACTTTCTTTTAGATCATCATAATTTGCTCTGTTTGTCTCAGGAACATACTTACTACCAACCTTCTTAAAATTGTACATAAATCTTGTGTTCATCATAATTATACCTCCTCAAAATTAAGCATATCGCCTACACCATTATCTTCAAACATTTTCTTCAACCCCAACTTCAAATATAAATACGTTGAATCACTCATATTATCTGGTTTTCTTGATTTTACCAACTCCAATGAATTTCTCTTTGTATCCCATAATACATTTGATAGTTGTGTGTATGATACTTTATCACAATAAGAACTAACAAAATCTCTAAGAGGTATACCTAAAACCTTAAGGACTCTTCTAAGATTCTTCTGCATACCTTCTTTTGTCGAGAATGCTTTTGTAAGATCATATTTAAGACCCTTCTTATTATATAATCTATCGAGTTTACCTAATAAATCATAATCATCACGATACCCCCCACATCCAAGTAATTCCAACATAGAACTACAAATAGAAGAACGGAAAAATATAAGTGTCGGAAGGAGCAGTATTACCGTTTTATCAGCGCTTCTAGCACATGAATTATACGCTCGTATCCTATCCTTATAATCATCAATATTTACTATCAAAACCTCCCTAGATAAATTCATATAAGCTTGATCTTCTATAGTAATAGACTTGTTACCGTAGCTGCTGTTAAATATAACTTCATAATTATCCTTCATTTCAATTCTCCTCAATTATAATACCCCCATCAGGTAATTCACCAATTTCTTCATGATATTCCATATCGTCATCAAAATATCCAATAGTCATATCAATACAAGATAATTTATTATTTTTTTTAATAACAATTTTACAGGCTTTATTATACTCGTATTTTACTTTTTTATCTGTAAAAAATACTTTCATTTCAATTCTCCTCCTTTATACACAATTTATTCCATGCTTTAATACATTCTTCTTTAAACCCCATAATACTATACCCAGGCCAACCACAACAATATAAATTGCAATAAATTTGAACATAAATACCTTCTGTGTCAATTGGTTGTATCTTTGGCTTTCTATGACATTTTGGACACGGTTTGATTTCTTCATTCATTTCAATTCACTTCCTCTTAGAGAAACTATGCTTCTATTTTTTATTATTAAAAATTTTTCAATATCTTCTCGACATCTATTATAACCATCTTTAAACCCTTCTTCATAAAAGTGTGTTCTAGTACCAAAATATAAATAATCAATAGAGCATCCACATAAGGCACAAATTAATACTCCTTTTTCTATAGGAGGCATTAAAGCATTGGTTTCATATGACCAAATTTGTTTTGATGACACATTCAAATATGAAGCCAAATCTTTTTGTTTCATACCTGTGTGTTTTCTTATCTCTTTTATTCTATCACCTATTGTATTCATTTCAATTCACTCCTTTAAAATATAATTACCAATTTGTTGCGACATCTATTCCTCTTGGAAACTGCTTAACAAATCCACCAGTGTCAACCACTATGGCCCAACCCCTACTGGTTTCTAATATAGTACCAAGAGGTCGAATCTTAAAGTTGGCAGCAACCATAATATACGGGCCTAACATCTTACATCCATCGTCACGCACCCAATAAGGGTAATCCTTAGAAGAATATCCTTTAGAACGCATACGATTAATGCAATATGTCATATCCATATTATAGTATGTTTCTCTACCTGATGGACCCTGAACAACTCCAGAAGTCCTAGATATCTTTGGACCTTTCCAGGTTGTTGGAAGCTTTATCTGAACAGTAGATAGTTCTTCCAAAGCTTCGTTCAACCCAGACACCTCATGAAGAATATCATTGAAACGTGTTGTGCTATCTGATCTTAATTCCGCTAGTGAATCAGATAAATAATCCAATCGTTCCTGCTGATATCCTGTCATCATCTCGACATAACCAACACGCTCCTCATGATCCTCATAATAGTAATATAATTGAGAAATCCTGGCTGTATTGATTGCGTCACGCTCAGCTAATAACATGTACTGTTCTTCAAGCCGTGAAATATCCTTATCAATCCATACTGAAAAGAATGCTACAACGACAAAAGAAAATAAAAGTATACATATTATTGTAAAATCATTGTTTTTTATGAAATTGTTCATAAATACTCCTCGTCTTGTTGAAATGTTAATACAACAAGAAAAATATAATTGTATGTTGTGGTTTTCTTAACCGGATCCCACTTATTTGTTACTTGCTCTACTGTCTCTACCTCACTCTTAACAATATCACAAACGTCAACAGAGCTCATGTGCCAAGTATCATCTCTAATTTCCTTTTGATGATTAATTAAGTTGTTCACATCCTCCATAGTTGAACAGAGGGCCACTATTACATCTTCCATAATAACCTCCTTAACCGATGATAAACACTATAAATATCAAGAACAAGATAAGCGCTACAACTGCAACTGCTATGGATATGGCCAAACCTACTGTCCCTATAAGTAATGGCAAACCAAATATAGCTATTAAACCAATAATAGCAGCTATTACAACTGTCCAAAACACGATCGCAAAAATAACACGTAACATTATTCTTCACCCCCTAAGAAATCTTCAAATTGCTTATTAATGTTATCCTCAACATTCTTCTCAACAATCTTCTTAAGTTCAATGCCAGAAGCATCCTCCATATCAAGAAGATCCTCTTCAAGAATCTTAATCATTGTTCTATCTATAGCATAAGCCATGACCAAAGACTTAACATACAAAATATCAGTCAGATTATCCTTATTTTCTTCTATAAAATGCATCATACATAATCGCATTTCAAGAAGATGATACATTGTATCATTAATAGATTCCTTGCCATCGTCAAATCTATTTAAAATACTCTGAACACCATTGCTAATTTCGTGGATTCTATTTCTTGCTGAACTTTCATTCATAAATATCACCTCCTAAGATAATCCTCAATCTTCTTATACTCTTCACGAGTAACCTTGCCATAAACAGCATCAAGGATAAGTTCTATCATATCATCTGATGATGTTGATGAATTCTCTTCACCAAATACTCGAGCAGTACCAATTTCAAGATCTGTATAAGTATCAATATACTCGGAATCTTTCTTTATAATCTTATCTTCTGTTGAATTTATGGTTTCCTTCAATTCCTTTTCCCTAACGGCATTTTTTATCTTATTTGTTAAAATATCAATCTTAAGAATAAGATGTTGCGCATTAAGTAATTCTTGGGAATCCGGCTTCTGCTTACCAATATAAAACTTGAGAGCTTCCTTATGAGCTCTCAATGTATCTATCAACTCATCAGACTTTTCTATAAGAACATCATCAGACCAATTGGCAAGTGCATCTATAACATAGAAGAAGAAGGTTTCAACTTCCTTATTATTGTTATAAGAAATATCATTCTTTTCTTCTTTAATTTCCTTATTATCCACCTTGCCTTCTACCTTCTTTATGCTTCTCTTTCTACCATCACCACTAAAGTGAATAGTATTAAGGCGGGCTGCTTCCTTATTAGCCTCTTCAATAGGAATATCAAAAAAATCGGCTAATTTAATTATCACATTAGTTGGCATCGGCGTCTTACCAGTAATATATTTAGAAACCGAGCCTGCATTAACACCTAAATATGATGAAAGATCTTTTATCTTTATTCCATTCTTTACTCTAAGATCATTCCAAAAAGTATTGATTTTGCAATTTGCTTTCTTGTTTTTCATTTCAATTCACTCCTTTTTAAATTAAATTCTTCTACGTTCAGCTTCTATTTCATTATATGCCTTTGTGCATCCCTGTCCTGCCTTATTCCAGTTCTTCCAGGAATAAAATGGACAGCCATCTCCAGCACATTCCATAAATGTTTCCTTTGTTACGATGACTCCGTCCTTCTCAGTTGTTATCTTTTGTGTCATATAGGGACAAATCATATTTACTCCTCCTCATCTACATAACTAGCTGATAAAAATTCAATTATTGTATCCGCTGCAAAAATATAAGCAGGATACAATATACTATTCGGATGATTATCTGATGCCTTTTGGCTCTTTTTCTTAAAATCAATTACTGATTCTATAACCATACACCATGGTCTCTCATCAATGTATTTTAGCAGTTCTTCAAATGCAGAAGCCGTATATGAGTCATACTTTCTTAATTGCTCCGTATAAGGAGCAGTACGACAAGAAGTTCTGCAAGCCTCTATTATTTCTTCAGCATACCATTCGATTGCTAAAATATCACTCATATTCTTTTCCATTTTCTTATCATAGCCTACCATTCATTTTAATACCTCCTTAAAAATATAGAGGAGCAACATTATGTCACTCCTCTACAATTTTACTTTCTAACGAACCAATTCCATTTCCTACCAGGAAAAGTTGTAATTGTTCCATTTTGTTCCAAATATGCTAACAATTTAGCAATGTATATATTGATACGACCATTTCCAAATACAGTTATTGCTGTACCTCCAAGACCTATTATAGCTACCCAAACTGGTATCCATATCTTTTTTCGTTCAATATTATCATCCTTCTTATTTTCCTCTTTGATCCTCTTTAGATCAATTAGAAGTTTTCCACATTTATTGTAATTATCCATCAATACTTCTGGATCATACTCGTCATCATCAGGCGGGTTTACAATTAAATCGTGAATCCTATCCTGTACATCTCTAATTTCTTTAACCATATCATCTATGGCATTGTCTAAATCATCTTTTACCTCTACTGTTTTTACTTTTCTTTTAAATAATTCCATTTCAATTCTCCTTTCTAATATAAAATCCGTATTATAAAGTAAAAATTCTGTGCGAGCCATCTTTAAAACCAGCTAAATAACAAGCCATACATAATACGGCTGTTATAGTAATTCCAGCAAATATCTCAAACTTATGCTCTTCAATATCATTAGCTTTTTCCTCACACTTATCAACTACTTCTTTAACCTGCTTAAACATTATTATTTTCTCCTTAATATTAATATACAAATAATAAAAATAGTAGAATTTATTATATAATTAATTATTCTATTTTGTTTTAATGCGTTTCTTTTTTGTATCATTATTTTATACATATCGTTTCTACCCATTCTAACCTCCAAAAAATATAAAGGCCGATTTCTCGACCTCTATAATTCATTTGTTTCCTCGGTTACATATTGCACCGATTAATCCAATTATTGTTCCAGCACATGTTATTACTGCACCTACCATTTCAAACACATCATACTTGTTTACGTTTGCTTTCATTTTTAATTACCTCCTTAAATATACTGCATTATAAGATAAAATAATGACGCGATAAAAAATAAAAAGAATAACGGGACTCGAACCCGCGACTTTCTGTTTTATAGACAGATGCTCTACCAACTGAGCTATATTCCTTATTATAGAATAATATTTTTATGCGAGATAAAAAGAATAGGCCGATTACTCGGCGCTATCCTCATCTAAATATAATTTAGTAAATCCATCCCAAGGATTGTTAATCGTCCTGTAAGATGTAATTTTCGTCTCATACCCATAAACTGTTCTAGCAAGAATACCTTCAGGTAAAGATACAGCCTCATCCCATGTCCCAGAAAATATAATTTCTCCGTGTTCATAGATAAACCATAATATACCATCATTACTATAAGACCAGGGTGTGAGTCTTAAAATATACTCTACAGTCATAGTATCACCTCCTTATAATCTGTATTATAAGATAAAATAATGACGCGATAAAAATATAAGGTAAAATTTATGGAGTATAAAAAATATACTCCACAGCGAGCAGGGATTTCGCCTGTTGCTCTCGCCTAATTGCTGCCACAGGATGGACAATAGTCCCCCTGCATACGGTTACCGCAAGCCCAGCAGGAATGCCAACCAGATATAACCGTTTGCGGGAAATAGCTATCGTCATCTCTGTTATAATGCCAGCATGTGAGGTTAATCCCTTTACGCTGACAGGTGTAAACAACAGCTAAAGTAGCTGGTGTTAAACCAGTAACATAAAGGTCTAACTCGTCACAGTCTGACGGAACAGAGTTCCAAGCTGTTTCCGTTAGCCCGATAATATCAGTTGGGTCTACTGTGTTAGCGAACACGTAACCATCAACTGCAGGGAGGTTATGTCTTCCTTGGCATAGGCCAAGTTTCAATTTCACAAAATCACCTCCTTTCTAATATAAGGCATATTTTTCATGCGAAAAAAAAAATAAAAGAAGTATTTTAAAGCGAACCCTCCGCCATAACCCTCTAGCCTCGACTAGTGCCGGGACTAGAGAGCTATACCGAAAGGAATATAACGAACCTCTTATAGTCTACATTAGGGTGTAATTTCAGAGAATTAAAGGAGGTATTCTTTATGACATTAACAAAAAGTCAATACTATAAGAGGGATCGCTAACAAATATAAATTAGCCTTCAGATTCAGGTGCTTCTTCACATACAAGACTATTAAGCTTAAACAACTGTGAATGAACCTTTGTTCCGTCGGAAGATACTATCTTAAAATACTGAAGATCCTTATTCGTTACCTTAAAAGCACCACCCTTATCCGGATCGTTAGCTACCTCACCAAGACCACTATCATCATAAACAAATGCACCATTCTTAAATGTAGGGTACATACCAATCTTAATTGATGTTACACCTTCAGGCTTCTCAATATACTCAAGAGCAATAAAGTTTCCAGCTCCAAAAGCATCTACAAGTTGACCATCAGATAGATATTTAAGTTCTCCGATAATCTTATCACCAGATACACTGATATCACTCTGAAGATCTGTTGTATTATAGCCATATATAGTATCCTGTGAGAAGGCCTGCATTGCAATATCCTTAAGAGCTACTTCAGATGTAGAAATATCAATAATCTGTGAAATTCTAGGATTTGCAGGGAATGTACCCTCATAGCCTTCAAGCTTAGCCAAAAGCTCCTGAATCTCTGTAATAGATGCGTTAGAACGGATAGGCTCCGTGCCTCCGAGCTCCCTATACCTCTCAATAAGACGAGTTACGATTGTATCACTCATAATTATTTTCCTCCATTATTCTATCCTCTCCCAAATATAACATGTTATATAGGGAGGTAAATTTTCATTATTTCCAATACCTGTAACACCAGTACTACCTTCAATAGTTATTCTATCAGCTTTGCCAGAAGCTTCACTAATATAAACTTTACCATTTTCAGATTCACCAGTATTCTGACTTACTGTGGTGTTTGTAACACCCCATATATTCTTAGCGCCGGTTGAGCCATTTCTAGCATCAAATACTGCTTTAAATGTATGAGTGTGCTGCTGTAAATTCTTACTTCCTGCATTCTGTTTAACTAAAGAAAAATCAGAATCAGAAGGATTCACACCAAATATACACCTACCCTGAGCAAATGCTGTCCATGTACCTCCGAACAGACTTGCCGGACTAACATTACTTGTTGAAATATAAATAGCACCAACAGGATAAATTACATTCCAAATGTTATCAATCCTTGATTTTAATTCTGAAACATCTGTAGATGCCTGCTGTTCATGCTGAACAATCCATTCATCAAGATTTACAAGATTCTTAGTGTCGTTGTGACCAAAATTTGCCATATGATCACCCCTTAAGCTTCTTGTTATACTGTACCGTACTTACTCCAATAAGGGCACCAATAAAACAATCAATAGCTGTTATAGTTCCTACTATCTGTTCACCATAAGGCAAACCCCAAATGGATGCAAGAGCAAAATATAAAGTTCCAACTGCAGGAAGAGCTACTAATGCTATCCACTTAAGAATATCATAAAGCTTATCATTCATCACCATATGATTTACCTCCTTATCTACTAGATTCAACTCTTGTTAACCTACCGTCCATGTCATCAACTTTTTGTTCAAGTCTAAAAGTACGTTCAACTACTTTATTGTGCTTTTCAACTTCTTTTGTTAATGCATCTAGACGATACACTGTGACCCTATTTGCCATTATCGCCGATATAATACCACTAATTATGGTGCCTATTAAAGCAATAATGGCGGTCCAAATTATTTCAGACATGGCTATCACTCCTTTTAAAATATAAATAAGAAAGTGGGTAGAAAGCCGAAACCTCCTACCCACCAACTTAATGTTTATCTATTAAGCTGTTCTATGGCTCTGCGATACTTCTCACGTTCCTCTTCATTATGAGCATTCATCATAAGATCATTAAGTTTTTCAACTACCTCATCTTTTGCATCATGCCTACTATAATTAGAGTCTCTGCTGGTATATCTACCCATAGAATCACGTCCTCTAGCCATTGAATACTCTCCACCTCTAGCATCACGAGCATATACTGGCATATTGTAAGGCCATACTTCTGAGTAGCCTCTCATATTTGCATCGGCATAGCTATAATTACCAGAATATCCATTGAGTTCAACAGACTTCATAGCTTCAATAGTATCAATATCCTTGATAATATCAACCATTTTGTCTATTTCTTCAAGGTCAGAACCAGTAATTTCATTAGCCTTGCAAATCTTCTTGAGTTCATCTTCCATCATATCCTTGATTTCATATAAAATATTCATCTTAGACACCTCCTTATGCCACTCGTGTAATTACAAGATTAGCATTCTGCACATTAATTGCAGGTGCTGGAGTAGTCGTACCTGATGGAGATGTATTCACAACAGATAATGAGAAACAACATCCCTTAGGAACAGTAATAGTTGCCGGAGACGTCACGTTAAAATATGCACCAGCTACTGTTGGAGTAACGATAGCCGTACTTGTCTGAAGAGGCTCACCATCCAATGCTAATGATATAGATATAGGACCCGCCGTACCATCTTCAGGCACTGCAATATTTCCGTTAAAAGTTACCTGATAACGAGCGAACGTATTACAACTATTATTGACTATTCCACGGAGAATTACAATTCCACTTTCATTGCGATGAAAAACATACCCCTTTGTACAAGAGATAGAATTATTCAGGATTACATTCTGATTAGGCTCTACCAATTGAACTGGATTATAAGTAAATTCTGCCATAAAATATCAGTCCTCCTAATTAAAAATTGCCGCAACCACAACCGTAGTTCTGCTGACAACAATTAGGATTCTGAACAATATAAGCAGGACGAGCTACAGGATTAAGATAATCCTCGAGAACAGCAGTCTGCCTAGAATTGTCAGCAAGAATCTGAGCTGTCTGAGCGCCCTGAGAAGCTGCGAGATTAGCCATTGTAAGCTGTCTCTCAAGATCTGCAATACGCTCATTCTTAGCATCAATCTTGTCCTGACACATCTGATCAAGGATCTTCTGTATACCATCAGACACTGCTGCTCTATCAGCACAAGCCTCACGAGCAAGATCTGCACTAAGGTTTGCCGTAGCAAGCCTATTCTCACAACAGCACTGTGCCAACTGAGACTGTACAGCATTAAAGGCCTGCATAGTATCCATAGCTCGATTACATCCAGCAACTTCAGCATTTGAGAAACCGGATACGATTGAAGAATTGATTGTTGAAAGCTGGTTTGAAATGCCAGCATTATCAAATCCTCTGTTAACATCATTCTGCGTCTGCTGGTTCCACATATAGGGCATAACGCCTCCATCACCATAGCCACCAAAGCCATTACCCCATCCACCATTACTAGCAAACAAGAGCAACAGAATGATCCAACCCCAGTCTCCACCGAAGCCACTGCACAATCCACCATTCCCATAACCACCATACATAGGTGCTACGGGCATCACCATGTCATTATCATTAGATAAAGCCATGTTTGAGTTTTCCTCCAAAAATAATTTTTATTTCCATCGCTGCAGCTAATAGAAACCTACTTTCTCCACAAATTCATAATCTGTGGATTGTTACGCATTTGCATAACATAATTTACCTGCTGTTGTGACACCTGGTGTGTATTCAACAGGTATTGCAAAATATCATTGGGATTATTCATTGTCTGAGGGAAATTATATCTCTTAGAAAGCATCCCAATTGGATTTTGTTTAAATTGTTCAATCATAGACATCATCGGATTTTGATTCTGTGATTGTAGCTGTTGGTATAGAGGAGATGGCATTAATTATCCTCCTTCTTTTTATACTGAGGTTTATAGGAATTCTGCTTTATTTCAGAACGAATTTCATTCTTAAAAGATTCAAATTCCTGCTTTGTAATAAACATCGTCTCCTGATTAGAATTAATATCAGAAGTAGGTTCCTTTCTCTCAGTAAAATCAAATATCCTTAAAGGAAGAGGCATACCACTCTGATCTGTACTCTTGATATAAAAAGTTGATGCTTCACTATCAAGAAGCAATATGCTCTGTCCAGCTGCTACAGGATATGACTTAGCAGCCTGTTCACCCTGTACCCAAGTAATACCATTCTGATTTTGTGGCTGTTGACCATAAGGAGCAGCGGAAGGAATATACTGTGGAAAATAATTATTATAAGCCATTATTTGGCCTCCTTCTTAAAAAAATATATTGGTATCTCTTTACCGCTATCCCAACTATCATAATAATTGCCGTCAATAACAGTTACAACATGAGAGCCAGTAGCTAAAATATAAAGACCAATAGGATAATCTGAACAAAAATCTTTAATTGTATAACAATTTGGACATTCGTTTGGTATAATGTATCTTTTAAAACCATTCTCTTTTAAATACGAACCCCATACAGAATTTGAAGATGGCATATCATGCATTGAATATCCTTGGGTTGCCAAACTTAAATATGTTGACTCCCAGTCTCTGTTAAGAGCAAGTGATATAGCCCTAACAACACAATCGCCAACAAAACTTTGAGATGGGTTTGGGTTAAAAAATATAAAAGCCATTATTACCCCTTAAGAAGCTTATTCCAGGTAATCTGCCCAACAGAACCATCCTGAGCAATATTCTTACTCTTCTGGAAGTTCTTTACAGCATACTCTACATTAGGTCCAAATGAGCCATCTACGGTCAATATCTTGCTATTAGAACCCTTAAAGCCAAGAGTATTAAGCAATCTCTGAAGAGTCTTAACCTGCTCTCCCTTTGACCCTCTCTTAAGTACATCCATTGTTACTGTCACTGTCTTACCTCCTGACGGCTTTGGCTCATCACCATTCAATCTCTTATTAACTTCCGCTGCAATCTGAGCCTCTCTCTCATAAATATAAGTACCCGGGCATGACTTGTTAGCATAATCTCTATGACATGTCATGTTACACCCATTCTTATGATTTACTCGATCAGACTTACTATTAGACCATACAAGCTTCTCGATACCGTTCCTCTTGCAAATATCAACAATCAGATCAATAAGCTTATTATATACAACAGGCTTAATAGCATATGGCTCCTTCATATCAGAAGCACATTCAATTGTAATTGCACGATGGTCATTAGCAGCATTAGATGAGCACCATGAACGGTCCTTCTCCTCTACATACATGCCAACCTTACCATCATAACCAATTCCATAATTGGAACTAGCCTTCTTAGTCTGAAATATCTCACCGAGAGTCCGAACGGAAACCTGACCGACAACACAATGAATTGTTATGGTGTCGATCTTATGGTTTCTATTCTTCGTCTTGTTAGGAGATATCTTAGTGTAATTAACGAGTGGGCTGTTAGACATAAATATCAATCCTCCTCATCGTTCTCTTTCTTATCCTTCTTAAAAGCTCCATAAAACTCCTTAAGGGACTCGATCTCCTCATTGTCATCAAGTGTAAGCGTTACGCCATCTATTGTTACTTCTTTAGACATACTTACCTCCATAATCTAGTTTGATACATCACTGAGTTTGATTCAGAAATTATAAAGTAATATGCTCCAGCTGGAACAGTTATCTGTCCCCAACCTGCTCCACCTGTTAATGTTGTGGGGTTGAAGCTGCTAACGAATGACTTATCACTTCCAAACCAACTACTATACGATGAATTAATTCGTGTTGCAATATTTAGTGTTTCCCCAGGAATTACTGGAATATAATCCGTTCTACTCCAACCACTCCAAGGTATTATTGATGAACCCTCAACATATTCATTAGCTATAAGATCGGCGTCTTCAAACAAATATTCAACACTTCCTGATGGCTCGTATGTTCCAGATGAAATTATAATTGTAATATCAAGTATAAATTCGCAGTTGCTGTGGCTTCCTGTCCAATTAGCATATATATCAAACACAGACCCAGCAGGAACAGAAATAACACTTGAAATGACTTTATTTTCCGCATAGTTTGATGTCAGATTTATATTGTCAGATATCACTCCATCAACGCCGTAAGATAACAAGCCTTGATTACTGTTTGTATCAGTTTTACAAATGCCAAAGAACTGAATTTCAACAGCACTTTGACTGGTGTTATTCCATGACCAAAGCGAATGCGGAACTGTATTTATTCCTGTTACATCTTCACTAACAGATAGTTTATTAAAGCCACCTGATGGCTCGTATGTTCCAGTAATACCATGAATTGAAACAGCTTTCTTAACGTTTTCAGCTACTAGAGTTGAATCCTTATATATGGTTACGTATGACAACGCATTAGAACCACTATCAGGAGATACTGTTACATTTCCATTACTGAAATCAGGAAGTACACTTTTGGCCTGAACAGTACCAGGAGTACATGAAACATTTATACCTAAAATATAAAAAGCATAAGGAAAAGAAGCAATATTATCCTCCTCAATATTAATATCAAATATGCCATTATATTTTGTAATCTTAAATTGCTCACCATTTTCATACATTAATGGTATTCCTTTTCCATGATATATATAATTACTTACTTGAGTTTCTGTATAATCCCCAGTAGCAGTTGCAAATAATACAAAATCAAATGAATTATAATTAGCAGAAATATCAGTTATTGTTGTACTATTGATTGCCTGTTTATTATAAACGACTGTTTTTGTTACAGTACCATTTGTACATTTTAGTCCGTATACGTTAGTAACATATCTATATCTATTTTGATATCTAGTCCATTCCAAGGAAGATGTTTTTCCATAGCATACATAATGATTTGTATTTGGTGTATTTAGACATATTCTATTACTGCTATACAACCAAATATTATTTATTACATCCATCGTTGTTATTATTTCTAGACCCGTATCAAGAACAATATCAATAAAATCATAATTTTCTGGATCACTTGTAAATGTTAGTGTTCCAGTTAATGACTCATCACTTGCAATTAAAGTCTTAGAAAAAATAGGAGCAGAACCTCCACCAGATCCACCTTGACACATATAGTAAGCCATTATAGAATCACCACCCTTACACCAAGATCGCTCTCTTGTTCATCAAACGTAAGAGTTATAGATCCAGCAGAAATATCAACATCTGTTGGGTTTACCCCAAATTCTGATGTACACCATATACCAGTACTCGTTTCTAGTATTCTCTCGTCTTCAAATATAATTTCAGTATTACCTGCTTCAAGGGTATCTTCAAGAGCAAATCCAGAAATATAAGCAGACTGACCAGCCTTAATCTCATTAATAGAACCTACAATATTCTTACTTATTGTAGTTAAAGATGAATTGTTGAATAATGACAAAATATAATTCGCTATGGAGGAAATAGCAAACTTTGATGTTGTCTTAACACCGCCTGTTTCATCATTACCAACCAATGCAGTATTATCATTAACGCTATTACTGGGTAAATCATCAATTAATGGCATAATTTTTCCTCCTTAAAAATCAATAAATAAAGCTTCTCCATTCTGAGCATAAATGACATCACCATTTTGTGCCTCAAGTGGATGCTGTAAATAATCTTCATACTCTCCAAGAGCAATAACCTTAAATTGCGGATATGCATTGTATTGCCCATTCTCACATGATCGTATAAATTCTGTTATTCTTATTTGGGCGTCAATTCTTGCAATTGTTGATATTACTTGTAGAACATCTCCCAAATAGTAGTCTTTTCCAAAAATATAACTATTAACTGTATCAATCTGAGCATCAAAAGTATAATCCATCTCAACCTCTTCAAGCTTTTGAGTTCCTCTTTCTTGAAGTTGGGCATTATACTCATCGTCTGTCAATGTTCCTTCATCTGTTGTTGATGAAATATCACGAGCATCAACAAACATTTCATATCTATCCATACCAGAAGGTTCTGTTGACTCATTTGTACAGCTTAATTTTCTTCTTTCTGATCCTTCACCTTCACCGGCCACAAGAGCCACATTCGAATACTTTTGTATGGTATTCTTAAAGGTTCCAGATAAAATATTATCAAAATCTTCAGAATATATAACGTAAGGATTTCTTTCCTGTGTAAAAGATCTATTCTGTCCAGCATATAAGTTAAATATAAATTGATTGCTGTCATCCATTTCTATCTTAAAACCAACCTCAAAAGCATCACAGAGAGCTTTCACTGCATCATATACTGTATCGCCAGTAAACTGAGCAGATGAAAAGCTACAATCTGTGATAAGAGGATCAGTAGATCTTTCAAATATCAATGGAAGTTTTCTATTTGGATCTGAAGGATTAATAACATTAGTATATAGCAATGAATAAATAGCATCCTGGAGACCGCCGCCAACAATAGTTTGATCCCATATAATACGCCTGTATAATATACTTTCTAAGGAACGTCCGCTAACGAGAAGCTTATTGGTATCCGCTCCTAGATCGTAATTAATGGATTCAATTATCATAGCACGACGCGTCCCAGGAGCTCTTACTATATTTCCTAAAGAGCAGCTCGCAAGCTTGCTATTTATTGCACCATATAACTCAAAGTCACCGAGTTCAGAATATCTTTCAGTCCAAATCATGGACTGGTAGTCGTCAATAACATTAACGATGTTAAATTTGTTATCGTATACTATTGCCTCCATGATTGTCCTCCAAAAATATCAAAGTACTACTGGTATAATTTGCTCAGCGTAATCTGACCAACCAGATGCTGCTATCCAATCCTCGTATAATGAGGATGGAACATATATTTTCATAAAAGGGTTCATACTGACTGCAGAAAATGTTGGAACTTGTGTTTGAGCAAGCATATATACTTCTTTAACATGTTTGTATTGATTATAATTTTGTTGTATTACATCAGAATCCATATATATACAGTTATGTAAAACAGAAATTTTTTCAATAACCATACTATTTGTAACTGATATAGTCCTTCCAGATGAATTTGGACAGCACATATATATTTTTAAATTTGATAGTGATGCAGGGCCACCGATTGTATCATAATCAAGTCCAATGCCATAACCAGCAGAAAAAATTTTTAATCCCCACAAATTACTAAATACACTATTATCATTAACATCTATTTCATTTGGAATCGTTAGTATTTTTAACTTATACGCATTAGAAAATTTATTCCAATTATCTCTAAAATGTAAAGTTGGAGAATAAGGGAACCATTCAGCTGGCGTAGTAAAACACTCAATACCACAATAAAAAAAGCAGAATCTAGCTGGACCCATTCTCTGTGCAAAGTACATTTTTTTCAATGTGTCTTTTGACGGATCTGGCATGTCTCCAGAAATATCGTCGCCAATAATAGGTCTATTATTAACTGCATCAGATGAAAAGTTATAACCAAATAACACGTTAGTACTATTTGTAGCTGATGAATTAAATGAAACTGAAATAGTATATGGTCCTTTATTTTCATATATATGTTGATAGGCTTGATAATCTGTAGAATCATTTGATACCGTTTTTTGTGAACCGTCTCCCCAATCAATATCAGCAGCTTGAGCAGTTGTTGTTCTAAATCTAAGATAGAATGTATAATTATCATCTGGAATTTCAATAAACAATTTTGTAGCTCCATCAGTTGTTATAAATAACGAGCCTACTTCTAATGGGCATCTTGCTGCTTTTATTTGAGGTAGTGTCCAGTTCCAACCTTGGCAAGTAAGACCAACATGTGACGGCAACGGTGGAAGTTCTTCTAATAATTGTATTTCTTCTAAAGTGTAAGCATATAATCGTCTACCATCATAGTCGTAAAAGTTAATATCCTTACTCTCTACCTCTAAAGTAGCCATATCATTAATCAATCCAGCAAATTCTCTTACTTTAAAGGTTCCAGCATTAGGAAGTTTGTTCTTTATTGCTATGGCAGTATTATTTATGTACTGCTCTTCATAGTACTTTTTAGCCATGAATTAGAAAACCCCCTTTATTATGAATTTATTGGATACTCAACTTCATCGCCATCATCTTCTGTAATGTTTGTCATGTTAGACTTGATGACAATAATCTCAAGAGTGTTTCCTCCAGACAAATTACCGCTAATAGTAAGTGTTGGAGGTGTAACATTTGACTGGATCGTATAATCATAAGGTGTACTTGCATCCGTATACCTTGTAAGCATGAAACCATTAAGATAAACAAGGAATACATCCTTTACAGAATAGGTGTAATTAAGCATATCGAGTGGAACTATGTTAGAAACAGTAGGACCACCAGTTACAACCTTTCTATATGTGTCAATGTATGCTCCTACAACTAATTGAGAAGTCAATGTTGAAAGCCATGACTCGAATTCATTCTGCATTGTTCCTTGCCAAACTAACATCTGGTCATAGAGAGATGTATAAGCAGCAAGCCACTGATTGTAAATTGTTGATACATCAACCTGCTGAATAAGTCCAGAGACCCAACCGCAAACATCAGAATCCGGTCTTGTATCTGTAAGAGTTCCGAGCTGTGTTGCATTAGCTTTTACAAGAACTGTAGCAATACCAAGCTCATACTTATCATCAGTTCTTACAAGTTCAGGAGCATAAGGCTCCGATGAAGGGATTCCAGTCTTAACATAAACAGATCCAATTCTATTCTCAGAATCACTACAAACAACAACACGATCAATTCTATCATATACATTGTCTGCAGCAGTAACTGTAAGATCAAGAGTGGCATCATTTATAACCTTATGACCATTAATCCAAGATTCACCAGGATTAACTATAAGATGCATTGACGTCGGGCTCTTAAATACCTCGAACTGATCCGATGGATTAGGAAATATACCATTACCAATAACCTTATTCAAATAATTACAAAAATCTTCATCATTATATAATCTATCATAATTACCCTGTTCGTCTTTAAGGGCATTGTAAAAATATCCAGTAACTGCCATGGTTGTCCTCCTTTAAACGCCAAGGTATTTGTTTTTATGTTTAATTGTTAGTGTTAGCTGGTCGGAACCTGTAATAGGGGTTCTATAATCAATCTCAGTTATATTACCACGAATATCAGTCCCATAATTTGTATCATTCCATATATTATTCTCACCAGAGTATGCAATAATTGATACTGTGGTAAAATATAATTCTAATGGGGATGCTTTTGGATACCTTATTTTCAATCCGTCAACACTAGGGGTTGTTAAATATGTATCGTTTGTTATTATGAGGTGATAAGTTGTTGCCTTTCCAGTTGTTTTCTTCTGAATATAAACAGTATTAAGTGCTGGAGTTTCTGGAGGGTAATGACCACCAAAAATATAATTTTCATTACAACTCGAACCATCTCTATCATACATTGACTGGAGTTCTTCCTGAGTGAAAGGGCCACCACTAAAAATATGATAGTAAATTCCACCACCTGCTGATTCACTAGAAACAGAAGAATATGATTTTGCAGTGGCAATATCATGAGTTGAACTTATTACCCCAGATATAGGATCAAAAGTTCCCTTATAAAATCCAGAATATCCAGACTCAGTCTTTACATAATATGTTACTCCAGGTGTAAAACCTTTAACTATTACGGCCACTTCATATACATTTGGATTCTCACTTGTTTTTATATAATATGTAGTCCCCGCTTGAGGGCTTTTATCAGTTGTTACTTTGTATGTTTCAGTTAAAATATCAGTCTTAAATGTGTCATAAGATGACTGATCAGATCCACTTCTATAGGTATTAATGGACTTAATAGGCGAAAAGCTATCAAATTCCATCTTTATAGAAGAAAAGAATGAATTACCAAGAACATCAAGCAACTGCATAGAATATGTTGGAATAGTTGCTATTTGTGAGCTTGTCTGGAATGATGTATATGCTACACTAAATGCATTATCACCTCTTCTAAGTGTAGGCCATATTATTCCATTTGAATAATCAAGATAATTAATAGCATTATACTCTTTATCATTCCTTCTAAGAGTAATTGACTTACTTCCTGTCTCACTATTAATTGTTAATACATCTCCAGCTTCAAGAGTATTCTTTATCTTAAATATAGGCTCTGTTACACCATATCTAAATATAGAGATGTTGTCAACTGGGACCGACGGCCTAAGCTCAAATATAGCCCCAGTTTCAACATCACCATTGTTCACAGCTACAATATAATCGTGAACATCAGCATAACCAAAGGTCAATTCGGGATCTTCAGTTGATGCAAAAGGAAAATGAAAGCTATTCCGGATATCAGAAAGCTTATTTACATTAATATTTGGAGAAACGAAGAACGGGGATTCACAGATAACTGAAATCTGGCATCCCTCGTGCTCCGCATCCCAAATGGCAGGTTCATTAGACTCAACATAACCATTGGTGTATAGCTCACGTGTATCTGTACTGACTAAAATATCAATACGTTCACCAATAGGCCAATATTGATATGAGAGGTGTCTTACCTGCTCTATAGTTCCGACAGTATCTAGGAACACCAAATCAAATACGATGTTCCTAGTACTCTGTCTAGAACCCAAATAAAATGCCCCAGGTTTGTAGGCATAATCAGCTGTATTAATATTAGTATTTACAGGACCCAAACCATCGACCTGCTGAATAGCAAATCCAGAAGAGAAAGGATCGAATAAATCAAGAATAACTGATTCATTTCTAGAATTAGTTATTGTGATTGTATTAATCATGGATTATACCTCCAAATATAAATTACTTAAGGGCTGTTACTATCTGAGAAATTGCTGAAGGATTGCTAAGGATATTCTTGGTATCCCTATAAATATCAATCCTAGACAATGACTCAGGTGAGTAGTTGTTTTGTGTGAAGTTGACAACCGGATTTGATTCACTTGTTTCGGATAATACATCATCGTATACTTTTTCAGAATCAATATTACTAGCAAAATTATAGGATCCATTGGCATTTAATCTAGTATTACTAATCATACCATTAATATCATTTAATCCAGACTTTAAATTACTATCATCCAATATTGGAGTAATTACTGGATTAAAATCCAAATCATCGTCTAATAATGCATAGATCTTATCAGTTATTATTGCAAACTGATCTAATGCCTTAGTTCCAGATCCTTCAGCAGCTTTTGCTATTTTATCTGAAAGATTAATTATACCATTTATTAAACCTTGGTCAAAATTTTCACCAATTAATTCTGTTACCCTTGAAGGTGAGTGGGTATCAAATACCTCTACTAATGCTTCTATTGCATCTGCTCCTGCATTACCTACTGCCTCTGTTAAAGCAGATACTTTTTCTTTAATACCATCAATGAGACCTTGTATAAAATTCTTACCTATTTCAAAAGATTCTGTTATCTTTTCTTTTAAAGCATCTATTCCGCCCTGAATAAGAGAAACACATTGAGCTAATAGTTCAAGCTCCTTTTCTCTCATACCAGTTATCATATCTAATACAAACTGATTGAATATTCCAGTACCTACTGGTTCTGTTCCATTTAATCCTAAAAGATCCTTTATTGCATTTAAACAAACCTCAATTAAATGATTTATTGCTTCTTTCAATTCTGGTTCTTTTCTTTCTATTACATCAGCCATTCCATTTATTAGATTAATGAACATGTCAGCTGCGGCTTCAGCTAATTGAGGTCCTTTTTCGCCAATTACATTCATTAAATTTGTAAATAAATCAGCTACGAATTCCCAAATTCTAGGTAAGGCCCATGCTAAGAAATTCAATACATTATCAAGGACAACTTCAAGAAATTCTATTAATCTTGGTATTAAAGAATTAAGTACATCAAATACAAAATTAACTAATGTTATAAGGAATTCCCCTAACTTAGGAAGTAATTCTATTAAAACATCAAGTATTTTGATTACAATTGATCTAAATACATCAAGCATTATATCAAATCTAAGTTGTATCTGTTTTGCAATAGCAACTATAACATCTACTATTATTGCAGCTATTAATGGAATAATTACTCTTAATCCTTGTAAGAATATGACGAAATTACCCAATGCATTTGATAAAACAACACCGTTTGTTGCTGCAAAGGCTATCAATGCAGCATTAATCATAAGCAAACCAGCGCCAATTAATGCTACACCAGCACCCATGGCCATAAAACCAAGACCAACCATTAATAATGCGGCAGCTATAGCAAGTAAAACAGCAGCACCACCTGGTATCATAGTTAATCCAACAACAGCAAGCACTAATATAGCTATAGCAGCAGCCATTGCTATTATGCTCATTAGTATTTGCTCAGCGCTTAATGATCCTATCGTTTCAAAAGCTTTAGCCATCATTAAAAGAGCAACAGATGCTATAACTAAAGCTGCAGCTCCAGCTAATGAATCTTGCATAAAAGTTAATGCTATTGCTAATTCAGCTAATGCCAAACCAAGAACAATTAAAACAGCTGCAGCATTATCTGGATTTATTTCTTGAGTCATTTTAGCAAGGGCGGAACTAAGTATTGCTATTGCTATAGCAGCTATAATCATTGTAGCGGCTGCCTTAGATACATTAGCTCCACTTTTACTTAACATAGCTAAAGCCGCTAATGCTCCAACCATTTCTAACAACATAAATGTCATTATCATGAAGGAACTTCCAAGAGCATCTTGATCTAATTTAGCTAGCATTTTAAGAGAAGCGGCCATTAATACCATAGCTATGCCAATAGCTATCATTGAACCTGCAACTTTTGATAATGTTCCTCCATTAGAACTAACTGCCATCAATAGCATTAAAGCTGTAGTTATATCAGCTATCAAACCAGTTATAGCCAAAAATCCTCTTGATAGTGCATCTGGATCAAGTTTAGCAAGCATTTTAAGAGAAGCAGCCATCAATACAATAGCAACACCAAGAGCTATCATTGTTCCAGCTACTTTTGTAAGATTTCCTTCTACGGCTGTTAAAGCAGTAATAGCTGCTGTAATACCTGCTAATAAACCAATAATAGCATTAAATGAATTTTCTAAAGCTGATTCATCTATTTTTGACAGCATTTTCATAGATGCTGCAAGTAATAAAACACCAATTGATAATGCTAATATAGGACCAGCAAAACCCCTATTAGGACTACTAAGCATACTTAATTCATACATTATACCAGCAACAGAAGCTAATAAAGTTTCTACTGCAATCATAGATTTAAGTAAATCTTCTTCTGGTATTTTTGATAATAGGTATGCCGCTCCGGCTATCATTAATATTGACGCGGCAACCGTTTGTACTTGTTTATATTTAATATTTTCTGTTTGAGCATTAAGCCATTTTGACAATGTCGTAGGCATTTTTGCAGTATTGTTCATTGCATTGGCTAATGTCGTCATCATATTTGGTAATTCTTTTGTAAATAAATCTATAATCCATCCTATTTGTGCATTATAAACTTGAAAACCTCTGAATCCGGCCAATACAGTTAATAAAGAACTAAATATTTCAGATACTTTCTGTATATCACCCTGTGTTAATGCAGTGGTTAAATCTGTTAAGAAAGGGGATATAGCATTCCATATTGTTTCTAATACAACACTTATAACATTACCAGCATTTATTAAAAATTTAAGTATGCCACCAAATACACCACGTAAACTTTCTATATCAATATTAGCAAATCTATTATTCATTCCATCAATAGTATCAGCTAATGTTTGCCTTAAATTCTTTAAAGTTTCTATAACATTTTCAAATAAATTACGGATACCTTCAAATTCTTTTGATTCCCATTTTTCTTTTATTTTATCTTTAAGTTCTTGTATACCATCTCTTGCTCCAAGAACCGTCTCTTTTGCTTTTTTAAAAAATAATATTACTTTTCCATAATATTTTGACAAATCTACGCCGGTTAAGTCTTCAAATGCATGCATTAATGTTGTAACTGCTCTTGTCATAACATTAAATATGGCATTTACTAATCCATCCAAACCTCCACCAGCTGAAATGAATGAATTATATATTATCTTTCCAAAATCTTTAAAGAAATTTATAAAATTATCAAAAAATGGGGCACTTAACTTTATAACATCTCTTAAACTCAATAATTTATTTATAACAAAACCTATTTGAGTTGAAAGGTCTATACCCAATAGTTCTTCTATAGCATGCATGGTAGATGTTATAGATCGGATTAATATACCAAAGAAAGATTGTATTATTCCTGCTGCTCCACCACCAGTTGCTTTGAATGAATTCTTTATTATTGTATATACACTAGTTATTAAAGAAATGAAAGGATTTAAAATATCGGTTACTTTATCTACTATTTTATTTAGTGTTTCAGTATAAGTTAACCAATTATTTATTCCAGTTAACTTAGTACCAAATATCCCTAATATTTCTAATAACTGTTCTCCTAAAGGAGCTAAACCTTTTACAACGTTTTTTATTATTGTAAATACAGATACAAAAATATTTTTTATTATATTAAAACCAGCAGCCAAACCATCAAATATTTTTATTAATTGTTTATTATTAATAATATAATTTTCGATTTCCTTAGAGAGAAACCAAAATTTTGATATCATATCATTTAATGTTTTTATGGTTGGTAATTTAAAAAATTTACTAAAAGAATTAAATAAACTTTCGGCAACCCAATTCAATGCATAAAATATTGAATTTATTGATGTCATGAAACTATCAAAACGAACAACAATATATTCGGTTCCATTTTCAGTAATCTTTGAGATTTTAGCTATCCAGCTAGCAACGGAAGTAACAACACTAACAAAAGTATTATAAAATGGTTTTAATCCTTTATTTATAGCATTTATTGCAATTCTTATTGAATTAAATAATCTAACCAATGGTCCTTCTTGTTTAATTAAAGGCTGTATAAAATTGGCACCGATTCTTGATAGAGCTGCCTTAATGTTGCTCATTGCACCATTAAATGTTTTATTTGCATCTTTTGCGTGATCACCGAAGGCAATTTCCATTGCTTTTGAAAATACACTAAAACTTATTTTACCTTTACTTACTAATTCTCTTATTTCAGCTTCTGTAGCTTTATTTCCAACATTAAATTGTTTTCTTAATTTCTTATCACTATTAATATAATCGGCTATAACTTGAGCTGCATTAAGTCCAACTACTGAAAATTGTCTAAGCTGATCACCCATTACACGACCATTACCAGCAACAGTTGTAAATATATCGGCTATTCTAGAATATTCAGAATTTGTCTGTGCAGCTACACCTGCAACTGCTTTTAATGGTCCTTTTAACTGAGCAGCAGACATACCAGTTGTAACAAACATTGATGCTGCATTTGCTGCTTGGTCAAAACCATATGCAGTTCCATCAACACTGTCCATTGCAACATCCATTACATCCTGAACTTTCTTCTCATCTTTTAAAAGTCCTTGTAATGAAAATCTTGCATTTTCAATATTTGTAGCTCTGGCATAACCTCCAGATGTTATTTGCCCAATAACAGCAGATACTCCACTAGTAAACTTGCTAATCAGTGAGCTTGTTATATTCTCAATAATTTGCATCGCAGCGATTCCAAATGTTGAGAATCTATTTTGAAGAGCTATGACTCCATTTTCTATATTTGTTAAATCTAAGCTATTAATTGATTCACTAAGATTTATAAGTCCTTTTGATGCATTATCAAATTGTAAATCTTTGTCTAACTGCTGTATTGAATTACGAGATTCGGCAATTCCTTCTTCAAATTGTTTATTATCGAATTGCATCTCTACAACTCTATTTTCTACAGTTCTACTCATGCATGAATTACCTCCTCCCATATATCATCTAACATTTTATCAAATAATGGCTGCAATGCTGGATTAATATAATCTCGTCCTTTAACATATCCTCCATTATTTGTTGCGTGGCCATATTGTAATAATATTGCTATTACTTGTCCGTCATTTTCATTACTATTTGACCATATTATAGATAGTTTTCCTTTATCATGTACTATATCATATGACCATGAAGATGCTGTTAAACCAGTATCTTCTGGAGTATTAGCTGATAAAAGTTTTACTCCCATTTTTCCATATTTATCAAAGTCACTCATTTTGAATGGCTCTAATAATCTATTAAAAAATTTTTCAGTTTTATTAAAATTTCCTTTAGATATTATTTTAATCGTCTTATTATTCATTTAAGGTCACCCCCTTGAATGCATTTTTTCTCTTCTTATTGCATTTAGGGCATCTCTTTCTGATATATATGATTTAGATGGCCTTTTACCTTTTGTTTTATAATTCTTTTCTTGAGCTTCTGTTTCTTCATTACATACTTTTATTAAAGTTAATAATCTATTTATATGCCATTTTTCACATTCTTTTGGAATATTGCATGCTATCATCCAATAATATATTAATTCATTAGTTATTATTCTTTTCTTTTCTTTTTTCTTTTTTTCATTAAAAAATGTGGCCGTCATTGGATCTTCTAAATACTTATTTATTAATAATAAATCTTTTTTAGTAAGAGCCTTATAATATTTTATATCTTCTATTCCATTTATACACATGCATTGTATATAACTTAGTGATTCTTCTTCTGTTAATTCTTGTTTTGATAAGAATGGTTTTTTCCAAATTTGTTCCCATTTAGAAATAGAAAGTAGAGAATGTTCAAGCATTAAAGTTACTTCTTTCTTTATAGGAATAAATTTTTCCTGCTCTTCATCCCATAAATCTTGTTCTGGTATCTTTATCTTTAACATTCTCTACCTCCAAAAAGAATGTTTATTCTTTATTTAATTCTTTTGCTAGCTGTGCTGGTATTATACCATTTATAAATTTTACTGCTCCATCTTCTGTTTCAAGCAAATAATCCATAAAAACATCAAAAGCCATAGATGATTTAAAATCATTAAATACTTCTTCAGACTTAATAAAATGTTCACCATCATTTGACTTCTTACCATATGAGATCTTAATAATTTCTACAAATGCATTATATATTTCTTTTGTATCTCCTGAATTGATAATATCATTATAATACTTATCAATTCCACCATTTACAGAAAAATTTAAATCTCTAAGTTCTGACTTGGTAATATTAAACAACAGTTCTCTCTTTCTTTTATTACCATCAAAATCTTCGTATTCTGCTATAAATTTCCACATAATGTTATAATCCTTTCGTAATTAATAAAAGACGCTGGGCACATGCCGGCTTGCCTGTAATCAACAGAATAATTATTATCTGTTGCAGCGTCTAGATTTAGGAGACCTGCTTCTCCTTGTTAATGTTTAGAAATAATGCTTCATTTTGAAATTAGGAAGCTGTCAATGCTGTAATAACAGCATCAGGAAGAGGCAGATAAGGGTTTGTTCCACCTGTAACAGACTTTGTATAGTATGTAGTACCAGATTCCCACTCTGTTACTGTTACCTTCTGGTAATCAGCTTCTGTATCACCTGTACCAGTCTTTACATAATAATCGGTACCCTCAACAGGGGTAGGTGTCTCTGTTGTATCTACTGCTGTAAATGTAGCTGTTCCATCTGTTCCATAAAGCATACCTTCAAGAGAAGTAAGAAGAGCCTTCTGAGCAGTTGTAGTAAACTTTGTAGAGTCAATTACGATATGTGCTGTAGGCTTAAAAGGCTTTCCACTAGCATCAAGCTTAGAAATCTTCTCTGGTGTAGTTGTTACTGTCCAAGAGAACTCCTGAGCCTCCGGAGAATCATTCGTTGTTGAACGGGTCTTAGAAGAAGGGGCAGCAGAACAACCATAAACAAGATGAATCTTATAACCGTAATCAGTACCAACTTCATCGTTACCAACAAGTGAACGATATGTGAAACCAAAATACCTTCTTGTCTGACCACTAATCTCTACAAGACCATTAGCAGCAGACTTAGTACCATCACACTCCTTGAACTCCTCAGGGAATGTATAGGCATTAATTGTACAACCAAACTCCTCATTAGAAATAAGGTTGAGATACTTAATATTATCAGCCCAAAGAGCTGTAGCTTCTGCACCAGAAGGAGACTCCTCTACAGAAGTAAGACCATTCCAACCATAGCCGGAAGGATAAGCACCTGAAGTCTTAGGGTAAACAACTCCACGATCTACACCAGTTTCGTACAGTTTTTCACCAGACTGATCCCAAACAATCTTTGACATAATACTGTCCTCCTATTAAAAATATAAATTGAAAACTGCATGATTTAGATTATCAGCTCTAAATGAAGTGTCAAAATTACAATACTGAAAAATATCAAGCATTTCATTTTGTACTTTTTCTATGTCTTCAAGACTTCTAGAAATATAAGTAACTGCCCATCTATTCTTGCGAGCATATGCCTTATTATCAGCATGTTTAACATCCAAATTATTCATTTCAAATCTAAAACATGGAAATTCCATCTTAATAGATGAAGATGGATTATAATACACATTCTTTGTATTATTTACCAAATATAATTGGTCTCTTAGCTGTTCCCATTTAAGCTCTTTCTCCATCATAGACACCTCCAAGTACTATTGTAACTCTAGGATATCCAAGAGAAACGCTACTAACAGACCAATATGTCCCATTCCAAAGAACATAACGGATAGATTGCCAATTCTGTCTTGCATAAAGATCGGATAATATACTGATCTCGTTATTAACCCTGTAATTAGAATTAAGACTCTCACTAGATTCATTCCAGTGTCTATTATCTCTTGAAACATCACCAGTGTATGCTTTTTCTACTATGCCAGGTTCAAATAGACCAGGTTTGATCTCTCTATCCGCGATCCAAAAACCAATCTTTCCTACAAACTTCATAGTAATCCTCCAAAATATAAATAACGGCTATGCTAATCACCGACCTGTCAGGAAAAGATTAAAAGTCCGAATCAGTAATTAACATAGCCTGTTATTCACAAAAAATATCACTGAGCATCAAGATACATAGAGATAGCTGCAAAAGGCTTAGTCATAGCACCAGAGCAACGTGTCTCAATCAGATATGAATACTTGTTAAAGTCAATATCGAAGTCATCGAACAAATTGACTGCTCCTCCCTTATCAGCACCAACATTGTAGTCATTAAGATTAACAATGACAGCAAGAAGATCCTTCTGAGCAGAACCAATTGTAATCTGATGGCCCTCCATAGGCTCAACAGTAACAATCCTTGAAACTCTAAGTGCTGTAGCAATAGCTTCCTTAGAAGCATAAAGAGGGTGGCCGATATCATCCTTGAGAAGAAGCATCTCAGTCATAACATCCTCAGTTGTAAACATTACAGGATTACCAGAACCCTTATATGCCTTACGAGCTCTTACACAATCATCCATGAACTGCTTAACTGTAGCTGTTGTAAGTATTCCGTTTGCATCCTTCTCACCAACTACACCAAACTTAATTGTATAGAGAGGTACATCTGTAGCAATAGGACGGATATGATCCTCAGGAATCTTATCATTAGAATCAGGAAGTCTTCCATCACCGATAAGGATAGCACGAGCGATTTCCTCATCAAGCATCATTCTCATCTCAGACTTAATCCAAGCAACTACATCAAAATCAGTAATATCAATGATATCATCACGATCCATCTTCTGAAGCTTATAAATAGTGCAAGGATCAGTTGTTCTCTTAAGTGTTGAGAATACCTCTGGAACCTTCTGATTACCCTTAATATAACCCTTAGCTCTTGCCTCATCCTCTGTAATATTAGCATAGGTTGTCTTGATCCTAGAGAAAGGTGTACGATGAACACCCCTAATAATAACATCAACCCACTCCTGCCTTCTAGAAATAAATTCAGGCTGAACGCCATTTACAGATCTATACTCAGGGAAGAGCATATCAGGATCATTAAAACCATAAGTAGATTCGCCAACTGCTACGTCCATACCTGTTGTGTCGATTGAGTGAGCGAGCTCACCACCATCTGTATAAGCCTCAAATGCATCCCTCAATGAACCAGTCTTCTTAGCCGTTGTGAAAATAGACTGAATATCAGAGTGGCTAAGGAAATTACCCTGATCAGCTGCTGTTCCTTCGAAAATATTGTGCTTCATTTCTTCATCCTCCGTATTATCATTAATTTTTCCAGACTTAGCATCTTCGATTGCCTGTCCGATAAGTGCGTACATTACTGTCTTCTGCTCTTCATTCATTGTATCGAGAACATCCTGTACTGTCTTTCCTTCTTTTGCTTCCGCCATTTCTTCTTCTCCTTTATCATTTGAATGTGCCAGTTCTTCCTTTTCTTCAGATGTTTCCTTTTCTTCAGATGTCTTCTGTTCTTCATCTTCATTTTCTTCTGTCATCTGAATTGGTTCACTGTGTTCTAAACTAATCTCCTCACCAGTATAGAAAATACCTTCATCTTCCCATTCTTCAATAGGTTCAGAAGAATGAGCAACAGATTCAATAAATGCACCAGGATTAGCACCAGAAAGTACAAGACTAACTTCCCTAATCACACCATGCAATACATCAGAACCCATCTGCTGGAGATTATTAGCCCAAATACTTAGAGACTCTATGTCTCCATGTTTAACCTGTTCTTTTGCATCCCGACCAGCAGGTGTATTATTAAAAAAACCATAAGCAAAAACACCATCATCACGATTCTCAAGAATTGCATGACCAAGAACACAATCTGGCGATTTATGCTGATGATTCCAAACAAGGGGTACCTTTTTACCGTCATTAGCAGTAAATGCCCCATGTCTAATAACACGACCGTCGGCACACTTAAGATCATTCTTTGTGGCCCAGCCACAAAAATCATAACCTGTTACTGACATTGTCATGCCTCCTGTAAAAATTTATGATAAATAGTTAGATTAATTCATTTTTATAACAAATCTGTCAATTTTGTATCAGACGTTATACTTCCTGAATTATCAAACTGTTGATCATCATTTTGAAAATTTTGTTCATTTTGCATAGCTGGATTCATTTCAGCTTCTGCTTCCATTTGATCTTCAGGATGATTAATATTACTATTACGTAACATATCAGCCTTAGGATCATCTGAGGGTTTCTTACCAATAATAGATCTAATTTCATTCTTAGTAAGAACTTCATTTCTGGTAAACTTATCAGTAATCTCAGCAAGCTGTTCAACAGGAACAAGTTTAAACGGATCTCTAAAGTATTTAAGGGATTGTCCTTGTGAGATTGCTGTTGTGGTAAACCATTTGTAAATTATTGCTTCTACAATTCTAGTACAGATTGGATCAATAGTTCTATTATAGTAATTTAGCATTGTTTTTTCGTCTGCTGTACCATCAAAGATAGATTTGGCCATTCCGAGCTGATTGTACAATTCCTCTTGAAGATCTTTTGCTTGATTCCATAGATTATTTTCAACAGCTCTATTAAGCTGAATTACTCTTTCTGTACCATCTATATAAGCAATACCATACTGAGAACCAGTAAGTTGAGCTTCGATTTCTTTTCGACGATCTTCCGCCTGATTTCTTCTAGCTTGTCCTTTAATACTATATGGAACCTGTATTATCAAATCCATTTTACCTGCAGCGTTCTGTTCATTAAGTCTATCAATCTGATTAAGAACTCTTAAAAGTCGCTGGAGCGTTGAATTTGGCTCATTCATTACCATATAAAAAGGATTCTCAACTATTGGTATGATTCTTTTAGGTAGGGTTAATTGTTCTTTTTTACCAGTAAGTTCATTGTAAACTTCTACAACAACCTGTTGAGGTAACCACCCAACAATTTTACCAACACGACATGAATATACATCAAAAGCAGTATTAATTAAAGGATTAACAGATGTATCTGTTGGGACTATTGCTACTGCACCTTCATCAATCATTGAAATGACTAAATCCTGAATAAACTGTCGACCAGTTTGATCGAGATTTGCATTCATTTTGAAAATATTATTAAGACTATCTTTTATGTCTTCTACGTAGTAATCTTCCTCGTCAACTCTTACATGTCTAAAATTAATTGCTGCTACATCCACTGCTATTTGATTATATATTGAAGCTATGATTGATTTATCATTACCTCTTGATAATCTGGCTCTATCTGGTCTTGATGAAAAACCATTATAATAGTAACTTCTTACTGTCGTATCCCTACCAAGAAATGCATTCCATGAGTTTTTTACTCTTTCTGCAAACGTTGGCATTGATTAACCTCCTTTACCCTGATAAAACTACCATCTTTTTCACCTTTCTTATATTTTATAAAGTTTCCCTACCAAACCTTTTAGACTTAATGGCGATGCGGTAAATGGTGGACGCTAAAAGGTGACCCGCCCTTAATGTCATTGAAATCTACCATTACCAATTAATTACAATAATGATTTTGGATTTACATATCCTGTTCTATTAGTAATATTGGTCCTTATCTTTGTCATGTGATCTGACGATATTGACTGCTCAAGAATTCTTACAATCTCTCCAGCCATAGCAACACCAACTATTAAAGATTCTTTAGAATCTTCAGCGTAAATCTTCTCATCTGTAATCATTCGAGCATCTTTTTCCTTAAAAGAAATAGGCTTAACAGAAGACTTATCTTCCAAATCAAATGATATCTTCTTTCTAGGCATAAATATATCCTCCTTAATATAAAGTTTCCCTACCAAACCTTTTAGACTTAATGGTGATGCGGTAAATGGTGGACGCTAAAAGGTGACCCGCCCTTAATGTCATTTAAGTACACCATTATTTATCATCTACCTTTTACTACCGCTGCAATTATAGCTGCTGATGTTGCTATTGAAGCTATACCGCCTATAATACCAATAATATCACTTGTATATTCAAGTCCCTCATTTTTTGCCTGCGGTGTTATAGCATCAATGTATTGTCGTTCAAGATTAACTCGATTTATATATTTCCTCATTTCTTCGTCGCTCTTTTTAGATAGATCAACATTTTTTTGATACTTTTTTCTATTTATTCTATTTCTTAAGCTTATAGCACTATCAATAGATTGTTTAGTTCCTTTAATACCTTGTTCTGCTGATCTTGTTACAGATTCAGCTGGGGAAATATTTTCTTTTCCTTTACCTTGTTTAATATTTCTTTGAAAGGCTCCTCCAATATTAAATCCTGCTCGTGCAAATCTACCTGTTTTTGGATCGTGACGATGATTATAATGTATCAAATAAGGAGAATTATAATAAAAAACATTACTCATTTTCTGTCCTCCTTTTATTTTTTAATATTTGTATTTTTACTTTTACTCGTAAACGCTATTGCTGAGACAGGGGTAGCAACCAAGGCTGCTGCTGCCGGGGATTTATACATATTATTTGTTGCTATATCTATGTATTTATCTATTGTTTTTGCATTATTTATTTCAACATCCGATAATTTTTTAACACTATCTTGTATAATATCCTTATTTCCTCCAAAAATTATTACGGCATTTGTATTAAATTGGGAACCCCCTCTTAACTTAGCATCATTAGTATCAATCATCCCACCGAAACCTTTTTCTTTTAATGCTTGTATTAAAGGATTTGCTCTTGGATCGTGTTCTATATGTTGAACATTTACTGCTTCAAATACCAATCTTTGTTCTTTTGGATTTAAATTATAAAGTTTAGATGGATTTTTTCTTATTTCTCTGAATAATTTTGCATGCTCTTGGTATGCTCCTCCACCAAACAATGCTGAATCCTGTTTTGCTAATTGCTCTTTAGCATATAATGCAAAATCATCATCTTTTTTTATCAATTCGTTCATTACTTTTGCTGCTTTATTTCTTGGTGCTATTTTTACTTTTTTAATTGCCTTTTGTTCTATATTAAATTTATTCTCTTTAGTAATTAAAGAATCTGCATTTCCCCAGTTTATCTTTACTGCTTGCCCCCATCTAGCTTTATATCGTTCTTTATCACCTTTTCTTATAGCAGCATAATAATCTGCTCCATTTTGTATTCTATTTGGATCAGCACTTAGTGTTTGAAGTGTTTGCCCTGCTCTTATAGTTATACCTAAAATATTCCTTTGAACATATGGGGCTCCATAATATGCCGCAGCAATAACGGCTGCCGATCCAGCAGCAATTCCAGCTGTTATAGCAACCTTTTTTAAAATTTCTTTATTTTTATCTGATAATTTTAATCTTGCTTTACCAGTTTTTGTATATGTGCCATCATAATTTTGATATCTACGGATACCCCACTTCATACCTTTGACACCATAATGTGCTAAATAAGAAGATTCACAATAAAAAATATTACTCATTTATTATTCCTCCTTTTATCTCTAATGGCGTCTATTTTATCTTGAGCTTTATTTATAGCTTTTGTTATTTTCTCATCTCCTACTTTAGTTCTAGATATAACATCTAACGTTGATGTATTTCCAATTGCTAAACCGGCTGCTGTTTTTACTAATCCTTGTTTTTTTCCAGAACTTGTGGCAGGTCTTAGTACTTCATTAAGTGTTTTCTTTCCTCTAGCTATTTGAATCGCTGATTTTGTAGTATCAAAGGCAGCTTTAACAGCCATTATTTTTCCAACAATTCTAGCACCCTGTTTAGCTAATTTAACTCCATTTCTAAAATATGTAACTCCTTTATCAAATTTTTCAGGATCTATTTTTTCTACAATACCATTCACAATATTTATACTATTTTCTTTTATTCCAAGGCTTGTAATATAATTAGAAGCTGTCAAAATATGATCAGTAAATGGTCTTTTTTTTAAAGCTAAATATGTAACAGATGCTGCAGCAGCTGTAATTCCAACACCAATAGCAATATTTCTAGCTACTTTCTTTTTATCAATAGAAGAAGTTGTTTTTTTTACTGCTGGCTGTCTTCCTATTAAATCTTTTTGTTTTCTAATACCCCACTTCATGCCTTTTACACCATGATGTGCTAAATAAGGAGAAGAATATACATAAAAAGTTGACATAAATATATCCTCCTTAATATAAAGTTTCCCTACCAAACCTTTTAGACTTAATGGCGATGCGGTAAATGGTGGACGCTAAAAGGTGACCCGCCCTTAATGTCATTTAAGTCCGCCATTACCAATTAATTATTTAATCTCTATGATGGCCGTAATAAGCTCTTAGCTGCTTTTTCTTATTTCTATTATACATATTAATGCCAGCAGAGGATGCGCCAGTTATTAATCCGCCAACTAATACTGCTTGTGATAATGGTATTCTAGTATTCCCAACTTTAATTCTAACAGAATCTAAAAAACTCTCACCATATGCTATTTTATATCCACTACTATGTAAATATGTTGCAAATAATATGCCGCTTGTTCCTTGTAATACCTTCGACACTTTATTGCTTACTGAGTTATCTATTTCATATGCTGTTATTCCTTTAGCATATAAATCTTTTCCCTTATCAGCTCTAACATCTAATTTTAATTGTTTATAATCTTTTTTTAACTGCTTTTTTGATGCTCTTAATTCTTTTGCTGATGCACTAGTCTTATTTAATTCATATGCTTTTTTTGCTTCATTGTAACGGTTTTCTGAGGCATTAAATCTTCTTAATCCTTCTCTAGTGTATGATCCATCCTTATTCTGGTATTTACGAATGCCCCATTTCATGCCTAAAACACCATAATGAACGATATCACTATCATTTCTTTTTATATAGAATGTAGTATTCATATTTTTCCTCCTCACTCAAAATTATCTTTATTAAGTTTATAAGCAACATAAGCATCCATAAGAGCTGCTACATTATCAATCTTCTGATCATTTCGCATTTTATAGAGTTTTCTATTACCATTGTTATCTACAAGAACTATACAATTACCCATTGTAAAGCTCATGAGATCTTCGTCAAATAATAGAAGTCTATCTTCTGCCATATGCTTTAATTCACCAAGAGGAACTGATTCGGTTTTAGAACCTTGAATAACTTTCTCAACTCCATATTCACCGTTCTCAGTAATCCATCTATTAACAAACTCTTTTGCATTATATGGGTCAAAACCAAAGGCACGAATATCATAACCTTTAGTTAGGTAGTGTTGCTCAAGATCCTCATACACTTGCATCATATCAAGAACTGTTCCAGGCATTACTATAAGACTTCCTTCTTGCATAAAGGTCTCATACTTTTCACGCATAGATCGTGGTAATAATGTTAACGTTCTATCAGTAATATAACTTCTAGTCTTTACACCAAATTGTTCTCTTGGTAAAGGAAACAAAAATGTAAAAGCACAGAAGTCATCTCCTCTTGATAAGTCTGCTCCCATGGCGCAAGGCATATCCCAAAAATCTCTTTTTCTTTTCTGAGGCAAAGTCTCTTCATAAGTAAAGAAATATGTATAGCCTTCCATTGGGATGTTGAATCTTTTCGCTATAATATCATTTCTAGCTGCTGGATTATTCTCTGCTCTTTCTACTTCTTGCAAATATGTTTCATATGATACTGTTTTACCAAGATTTGGATTTGCTTTAAGCCAAATCTCAGGATTAGTCTTTCCTAATTCAATCTCACGAATATCATCCAAACCATACCAAAAAATAGAAACATGAGGAGCTGAGTATTCTCCTTTAAGAATCTTATTAAGCTCTATCTTAATATCATCTCCAGCTCCATTTCGAACTGTACCTTCAGAGCTTGTTGCTACTATACAATAATCATCCAATTTTGAAGCACCCTGTTCGAGAGCTCCAACACAGTCTTCACGAATATCACCAGAAAGCCATTCATCAACTGTTGAATACTTATTCCTTAAACCCTGAAGTTTGTCAATACTCATAGGTCTAATCTCTAAAAGAGAATTTGTAAGGAAATTTTCTATTCCTTTCTTTGTTGATGCCAATTTTTGGCGATTTGCCTTAGAACCAGTAGTGTTTTGAAGGGATCCTTCTGTCATAAACTGAAATACTGGACCTTTTGCTCTAGCTATAGCTGTTCTAAAAGGAGAAAGAACTTCTTCAGCCTGTTTCATTGTTGGTGCTGTTGTTACTCCATGTGTAGAAGAAGGATCTATTACTAAACCATATGCTTGAATACATAGATCATACATTGTTTTAGCAGCACCTCTAGGTATTATGAGATATTGCTTTTGTGTTAGTCGCTTTTTTACTCGTCTTGTGACATAATGACCTCCATGGCCGTTTTTACTTGGCTCATATACTGATTTATCAGCAAAATAAAACCAACCATAAAGCTGTTCTGCCCAAAGTTTAAAAGTATCTAACAAATATAGATCAGAACCATCTGTAAGAGTTAGCTCATTCTCACAAAACTGTATCCATCCATTTATTGCTTCATCATCATAGTAAAAACGTGGATCATCTATAAGTCTATCTATTCGATTCATCTCAAGAGAAATCTTCTCATTTACTGGGATGCGGCCAGCAATGACAGCGTCCCTGAATTGTCCATAATAAATTGGGACTGCTGTGTTGGATAGCATAAGTTATTCTCCTTTATTCACCTCAAAAATATCAGCAGGGTCCACCTGTTCTCTGATTCTCCATAAATCCTCTGTTAACTGATCCTGTATTGCTTTCATAGCATATGATGACATTGAACCAGGATCAAAGAGAAGCTTCGTTCTCAAATATACATACTCTTTGCATAATTCATACAATTCTGGGTGATCCTGCGGAATAAACTTATCCCATGATTCGTCTTCTTCTGTTATTCTGAATCCTGTTGCAGGACCTACACCATTCTGTGTAAGAGTATTAAGTGCACCATTGATAAAGATACGAATATCCTCATCAAACTCTGTTACATTGTTAGCTCCTAGGAGCTTCTTGATTGTTTCGAGAATTGATTCGTCCATAAAATATCACCTCCAAGGGCAAGTATCGTTTGCTCTTCTCTCTGGAAGTGGCAAAAGTAATAGGGAAATATCCCCATAGTGTATTGCATTGTGTGTCATATGAGAAACACATACAAGATTATCGAGATCAAATATACTTGGATCTCTATTAATTAGATCTTCTATTGTGATTGGGTTGATATGGTGAATTATTATTCTACCTCCATTGATTGGATAATCTTCATGACCCATATCACAACCGTTATCTCGTATGATGACTTCTCTCTTAATCCTCTTCCATTCTGGATCGGAGGAATAGAACTTTTGATTCAAATATCGGTGGCCATTGAACGTAAGCTCGCCAATAGAGCCTCCGAGTTTAAGATACTCGTATCTGTCTTCATAATTTGGTATGCTTACCAATTCTTGATAGGACTTACGAGTCATCTTCATCATCGTAGTATTCCTCCTGAAACGTATTACCTTGATAAGTTTTCATGCCTTCAATTGCTTTAGAATATAATTCTTCTATTCTAGCCTGTTGTCTAATCCCTTCTGTCTTGGCTTCTGCCAATTCTACATCTGCCTGAAGCTTTGCTTTCTCCAATTCTGCTTTTGCAGTACCGAGTTTCAAAAAATGAACTATGATGGAGTTTGAAGCAGTGCCATTTCGCAACTTTTCTTCAGCAGCATTCATTGCTAGGTTGATTAGTTGCTGTTCTCTAGCTTCAGGAGTCTCTGCAGGAGCTTGCCTTCGAGAATTTCCCGATCCTTTTGGCATACTTTCACACTCCTTTCTATTAATTTACTAAAAGTTTTTCTTAGAATATAAATGCTTCTTGAAACTTCCCCGAGAGTTTTTCTGAGATTGAAACCTCAAAAATTCCCCCGGGGAAAAAATCAAGACAGCCGCGATTGAGGAGGGGGGTGTAATTTAAGAAGACCCCCCTGCCTATAAAAAAATTTCTACTCTATAGGGTAGTCCGATTTCAAAACTTTTCTATAGATCAAAGGATTTTGTTTTACAATGTAATCAATAGCATCCAATGAATCTTTTTCATTAATTTCTTCACTTTGAATTGTATTGATTGCTGATGTTTTGTTTAGAAGTGTACAAGAATCGTAACCAAGCATCATGTCAAACTTAAACCACAACTCAAACTGAGTGAAAGGACTGTAAGGATTGTCATAAGTAGTAAGCATGTAATCATTATCTGTCATAATCATGATTCTCCTTCATTTAGATACTTATACAAAGCTGATGTTGAGATTCCTAATGATTCAGCAACTTCTTTATTAGTATACATTCCAGTGTTGATCATTGCTTTAGCTTTGGCTAGTTGTGCATTAGATAGACCTACTCTATTCTTAGGTGTTGCTAATTCTCTAAATCTATCTGTATCGGAGTTCATAAGTATCTCGGTAACAGTATTAGTTGATAGGGCATTGGCCTGTATCGCCTGCCACTGTCTATCTGTTAACACAATCTTTTGTTTTTTTGCTCCTACAGCAGCCCTAGCAGCATTAAGAGCCCTACCTTTTTCTCTAGAAAGGTGCTCATTATCATTTTCTAGCTCAGGATTTGATTTTATTTTTTCAGCTACTATCTTATTAGCAAGCCTCTGTGCTTTTCTTTCACGGGGGCTATTCGATTTTGCTACCCGTAATAGGCTATTTAACTCGGCTACCTCTTTAGAATATGTTTCCTTAGCTACTGGATCTATTTTTGTTGGTTTTATAGATCTATATTCTCTTCTAGCCTGGTTTGAAATATCTTTTAATGTATTTGCGTATCTAGCATATGCCACTTCTTTTGCATTTGTTGGGTCTCTTACTAAATCCATGGCATCATCATGAATATACATTGTCGGTATTTTTTCTTGCCTTGGCTTTGGCTTTGTTTGACGATATACTTTATGACCCGATTCAAATATAGCTAATTCTTGTTCTGTCATTTTAGCTGGATCTTTTATTCTTACACGGTCACCAATATATGATTTCACTTGACTTTCAGATATACCTAACTTATCAGCTACTTGCTTAGAATATAATTCTGGAGATTCTGTTTTAATTAAGTTGGCTAATTCAGGATCAATGCTTCTAAATATCTTTTTACCAGATCTAAAAGCTTTTAATTCTTCGGGTGTCATATCTGATTCCCTTGTA
>Ga0310694_10000581_pt1 | contig 46879 bp, 42 predicted proteins | sample 174DNAGHGhighgp2_FD_203884 | JGI IMG/M metagenome (GOLD analysis project Ga0310694, IMG submission 203884) | Sheep rumen microbial communities from Palmerston North, Manawatu-Wanganui, New Zealand - 1742 DNA GHGhigh gp2 (v2) (version 2) | ecosystem: Host-associated > Mammals > Digestive system... | reverse complement strand
AAACGCGCAGCATCAAACAACCTCAAACGCGCAGCATCAAACAACCTCAAACGCGCAGCATCAAACAACCTCAAACGCGCAGCATCAAACAACCTCAAACGCGCAGCATCAAACAACCTCAAACGCGCAGCATCAAACAACCTCAAACGCGAAACATCAAACATTTATTTATGAATAAATATCTTAGTATTTCGCCGGAAGTGGCGAACGCATTAAAAGAGGGCAAGCCTGTTGTGGCTTTAGAGTCCACCATTATCAGTCACGGTATGCCTTATCCGCAGAACGTGGAGACCGCTTTGCGTGTGGAGCAAACGATTCGTGATAACGGTGCCATACCGGCTACGATCGCTATCATCGGTGGTAAGTTGAAGGCCGGTTGTACCAAAGAAGAGATCGAGTATCTTGGTAAGAAAGGGCAAGCTGTCATCAAGGCTTCCCGTCGTGACTTACCGGTTCTGCTGGCACGTAAGGAGGATGGTGCAACTACCGTCACCACGACGATGATGATCGCTTCGATGGCGGGTATCAAAGTGTTTGCAACCGGAGGTATCGGAGGTGTTCATCGTGGGGCACAACAAACTTTCGATATCTCGGCGGATCTGGAAGAGTTGGCGCAGACACCGGTGATGGTTATCTGTGCCGGTGCCAAGTCGATCTTGGACTTAGGTCTGACGCTCGAATACTTGGAGACCAAAGGCGTGCCGGTTATCGGGTATCAGACGGACGAATTGCCGGCGTTCTATACGCGGCATAGCGGTTTTGGAGTGGATTACCGTATCGATACACCGGAAGAATTAGCGGCTGCTTTCAAGGCGAAGTTAGACTGCGGTCTGAAGGGTGGTATGTTGGTTACGAACCCGATTCCCGAGCAGTTCTCCATGCCGAAGGATGTCATCGATGGAGCCATCAATCAAGCGATTCGGGAGATGGACGCAGCCGGTATTCATGGTAAGCAATGCACGCCGTTCCTGTTGGCGAAGGTCAAAGACCTTACCGGTGGGGACAGTCTGGAAGCCAATATTCAATTAGTTCTTAATAACGCCCGTTTAGCGGCATTAACTGCAGCAGCTTTATGAAAAAGATTCTCTATTGTTTGTTGCTCCTTGCGATAGGAGGAGTGGTGTACCTGTTCGTTCGTCCTTCCCAACCGATGCAGGTAGTGTCGGTGACGACTGAAGCGATCCCGGTGGATAGCACTGCCGATGCTATTCAGGATGCGGATTATATCGCTTATCTGGCTCCGACGAAAGCGGACTTGGAGCGTGAGATGGGTGTCAAATTAGGTTACGCACCCGAAGCCTTGTGGGTTGGAGCACCGGAGTGTCCGTTGGTGAATTGGGCAAGTGATGCTTTGTTAGACGCGGCACGGGAAGTCTATCCGGGCAAAGTGGATATCGCCATCGTTAACGTAGGCGGCATCCGGAACGTGTGGCCGGCAGGGGACATCACTGTGGGTTCGGTGTTTGAGATCATGCCGTTCGATAACCGTCTGGTCGTTCTGACGCTTAGCGGCGAAGATATCTTAGCGCTTTGTGAGTCTTTCGTCAAGTACGGCGGACAAGGCGTGGCAGGTATGCGGGTGACCATCATCGATAACCGTCTGGCGAATGTGACGGTTGGCGGTAAGGCGGTTAATCCGAAGGCAACGTATAAGGTAGCCACCAGCGATTATTTATCCGGCGGAGCGGACCATATGGACGCTTTGGCGAACCATACGGACAAATGGGAGAGTGGTCTGATTATTAGGGATTTATATATCCAGACCGTTCAGAAGCAAGGCACCGTTCGGGCTGCTGTCGATGGACGTATGACGATTAAGCCATAAAGGTAAGTTACGCTCCACGTGACCGACCGGAGCATTGAAAAGAACGGGGTAGTCGTAGTCTGCGACTACCTCTTTTATTGTCTCATAGACCGTCTGATTCATCTGCGGATCTGCCTCGCAGTCACTAAACTGCCCGACCACCAGACCGCCTATGTTCGCCAGTACTCCGCTCATACGCAGGTTCCGCATCATCCGGTCGATATGATAATGCCGCTCGGCGATATCTTCGATCAACAAAATCGGTCTAAAATTTGAAATCTTAAATCTTAAATCATAAATCGACCGAAGGTCGTACGGTGTGCCTTGTAAGCCGTAGAGGACGGAGAGGTTGCCACCTACGAGGGGTCCTTCGGCATGTCCGGAACGGTTAAGCGGGTGAGAGGGCAAAGCATATTCAACGGCTTCGCCGTTCAGTATCTTACGAAGTGCCACGATGGGTTCGCTGTCTTCCGGTAAGGTAGCGATATGCTTACACATGATACCGTGGACTGAACACTGATTACTGATCGCTGATAATTGATGCAAGGCGGTGATGTCGCTGAACCCGATGATCGGTTTGGTGATAGCCGGTACACGGTCGATGATGCGTTGCAGTCCGTATCCGCCACGTGAACAGAGGATGGCATCGACGGAAGGGTCGTTCAGCGCTTCGATGATATCTGCCAGACGGTCTTCGTCTGTTCCTGCGAAGCGTCCCCATACGTCGCGTGCATGACGTCCTTCGGAGACAATAAAACCCCATGACTCCAGACGAGCTCTCGCCCCGTCGATATAGGCGGGGTCAATCACTCCAGAGGGCGATATGATACGAATTTCTTTCAACTATCAACTTTCAACTTTAAGAATATACTTTATGTTCGATCCAATTGACGAAACGTTTGGGCAGGATCCGGTCGAGGAAACAGAACACGCGGTACTGGAAACCGCCTACGTACTGCGGACGGGGACTATGACAGGTGGCGATATGGTAGAACAGTTTCGCCATTTGGATGGGGTTCATGCCGCCTCGCTCGTCGCGTTCCATGGTTGAGATGGCTTTTTGGGCATGCTGATAAACCTCTTCCCCTGCCGTTGATTTGTCCCGTGCATCGGTGAAACCGGTACTGACGTCCCCCGGCATCATCACCGAGACGGAGATACCGAACTCCCGCACTTCGTTGGCGAGTGCCAAGGCAAAAGCGTTGATTGCTGCTTTGGAGGCGGAGTATAGCGACTGATAGGGAACCGCCAGGATAGCCGCTACTGAAGAGGTATAGATGATCCGTCCGCTTTTCTGTTGCCGCAGAACGGGTAACACCGCTTGGGTAAAACGTACGGCGCCCATGAAGTTGACATCCATCTGATGTTGCGCAGCGGTGATATCCGTGAACTCGATCGAACCGGAGATACCGTATCCGGCATTGGAGATGACCACGTCGATACGGTCCGTTTGGGTCATTACTTCTTGGATGGCGTTGTGGGCACTGGTACTGTCGCACACGTCACAGGTCACATGGGTGATACCGTCGTGGGACTGTCCGTGGCGACTGAGTTCAAAAACACGCCAGCCACGCTCCGCAAAGAGCATGGCTGTCGCTTTTCCTATACCGCTACTTCCTCCTGATATAACAAGAGTCTTCATAATTTACGATTTGTTCATGTACTATGTACCATTTATTTTGCCATTTGGTTATTTAGTTATTGAATGGTAAAATGGACCAATAAATGACCAAATGGTAAATGATAAAATGGTAAATGGTTTTACATCTCCGGTGCACCTTCATGCAGCACACGTGCGATGATATCTACCGCTTCGTCGATCACCGGTTCCGTATGGGTAGCCATGAGGGTGGTACGCAGCAAGCATTCGCCTTCTACACAAGCCGGAGCGATAACGGGGTTGACATAAACGCCTTCCTCGAACATCTTCTTACCGAAATAGAGGGTGTCGAGCGTCTTGTAGGTGAAGATCGGCACGATAGGAGTCGGTGCCTCGATGATCTTCACGCCGTTCGCCAACAGTTGTTTCTGGAAATACTTGGCGATATTCATCAGACGTGCCGGACGCTCCGGGTCCGCTATCAGTTGATGCAGCGCTTCGAGTGCGGTGGCTGCCGAACACGGTGTGATAGAAGCCGAGAAGATGAACGGACGGGATACGTGACGTAACCAATCTGCTACACGATGACTTGTCAGCATACAACCACCGATGGAAGCCAGGGACTTCGAGAAGGTGAGCATGGTGATATCGACCTTATCGGTCAGACCGAAGTGAGCGGCTGTACCACGACCGCAGGGACCCAGTACACCGAATCCGTGGGCATCATCTACCATCACACGTGCGCCGTATTTCTCCGCCAGTTCGCATATCTTCGGTAACTTACAGATGTCACCTCGCATGGAGAAGACACCGTCGGTGACGATCAGTTTGCCTGCATTCTCCGGAATGGATTTGAGTTGGCGCTCCAGGTCCTCCATGTCGGAGTGACGGTAGCGAAGCACTTTGGCATAACTCAGACGGCAAGCATCATAGATGGAAGCATGGTTCTCACGGTCGTTGAGGATATAATCATCTTTACCGCAGATAGCGGAGATGATAGCGAGGTTGGTTTGGAAACCTGTCGAACAGGTCATACACTCCTCGTATCCGGTGAAGGCAGCTATCTCGCGTTCCAGTTGCAGGTGCAGGTCGAGCGTTCCGTTCAGGAAACGGCTTCCGCTCACACCTGTTCCGTATTTGTCCAGTGCCTCATGTCCGGCTTGGATAACTGCCGGGTGCTCCGTGAAGCCGAGGTAGTTATTCGAGCCAAGCATGATCACACGGTGGTTCTCCATCTGCACGACAGGTGCTTGACGGCTCTCCAACTCGTGGAAATACGGATAGATACCTAATTTGCGAACCTGTTTGAGGGTCTCAAAATGGTCGCATTTTTCAAATAGATCCATTGAAAATAAATTTCAAATTTCAAATTTCAAATTTCAAATGATTTTAAAGGACATTGAGGTCCTTTAAAATCGCCGTAGTTTTGCGAACGGCAGCTTCGCTCTCCCGCAGCTTCGCCATCTCTGCTTCGCTGATGTTGAGTTCCAGGATCTTCTCGATACCGTTCTTACCGATGATACAAGGCACACCGATGGTGATGTCTTTGAATCCGTATTCGCCTTCGAGGGCTGCGGAGCAAGGGATCATCTTCTTCTGGTCCTTGATGATAGCCTCTGCTACCGATGCAGCGGCTGCACCCGGAGCCATCCAAGCGGAAGTACCGAGCAGACCGGTCAGCGTAGCACCGCCTACCATGGTAGCCTTAACGACCTCTTCGATTTGCTCGTCGCTCAGGAACTCACGAACGTTGATACCTTTGTAAGTAGCATAGCTGGTCAACGGGATCATCGTGGTGTCGCCGTGTCCGCCGATCACGAAACCTTCTACATCGTTGGCGTTGCAGTTGAGCGCCTTGCTCAGGTTGTATTTGAAACGTGCGCTGTCGAGTGCGCCACCCATACCGATCACGCGGTTACGCGGCAGACCGAGGGCATGGAGCGTCAGATAAGCCATGGTATCCATCGGGTTGGAGACAACGATGAGGATAGCGTTCGGGCTGTAGGTAAGTACCTGGTCGCAAACACTCTTCACGATACCTGCGTTCACGCCGATCAGCTCCTCACGTGTCATACCCGGTTTACGGGGCAGACCGGAAGTGATGATCACAACGTCCGAACCGGCAGTCTTGCTGTAGTCGTTGGTAACACCTTCCACAACGGTGTCAAAACCCATCAACTGAGCCGTTTGCATGATATCCATCGCCTTGCCTTCTGCAAAACCCTCTTTGATATCAATCAGACATACTTCGTTAGCGACCTCATTAACGGCCAATACATTTGCGCATGTAGCACCTACGTTACCTGCGCCAACAACAGTTACTTTGCTCATAATTCTTATCTATTTTTATATTTTAATTAATCCTTTCAATTTTCAATTTTCACCTTTCCCTTTTCGAAAAAGCAGGCAAAGATACAACTTTTTTTGTATATATACAAATTTTATCGAATAAAAGTGCAAAATTTATGATTTTTGCCAAGAAAAGACAGAAAAATCGCCCGAATTGGACGATTTTTCCTTGATTGAACCTTTAGCAGATGTCCGCATGGCTTAGCCGTTGAGGGCTTCGTCGTACGCGTCGCCGCAGACTTTCCAGAGCCAGGACTTGAAGGTCTTGCAACCTCCGGCTTGGTCTTTCTGCGCGAGGAACGCTGCTTGGTCTTGCGCCAAGGTAGCGAGGTTCTTTGCGCGGGTGTTGACGGAAGCCAGCACGGTGCTGAAACGGACGCGAGCTGCGAGCTCTTTGCTTGACGGTTCCGTACTGCGCACATACGTGTCTGCCTTGCGGATGTAGATACGTGTGCAGTTCGGGTTGGTTGTCGCTGCCTCACGGTGCGTACCGATCAGGTAATCGCCGTGGTTATGACCATCCACTTTCTTCGGTTTGGCAAGGGATCCTTTGATGTACTGGATACCCGGTGAATACGTTACTTTTCCCATAATAGTTTTGGTTCAGGTTGTTAAGCGCGCTGGAATGGAGTCCTTCCTTTCTGAATAATCAAGACTGAGAAGGAAGCGACAAACGCCCTGACTATTCATTATCTTATCTCTCCAATTCCGACGACAAAGGTACTGCTTTTTTACGACATGACCAAATATCTGCCTTCGCAAATTCCATCAGGATGGACAAACGCTCAGATCGTACCCTGCGTACTCGCTCAGGTCCTGTACTTCGGTGATGTAAAGCCAGTCTCTGTTATACACCGCCTTGCGGTATTTCTTGCCGTAGCGGCGGTAACGGAACCACCCGAAGATCAGGATGCCCAAGCCCTCCTTACCGTCTTCCAATCCTACCGCTTTTGTCAACCGCCGCGCCAATTCTTCTTTGCTGATTCGTGTCATTTTTTTCGGACTAAAACGGGGTTTTATCGGGGTTTTGAGGTACTTTTGTCGTACTTGGCAAGGATCAACTTACGCAACTCTTTCTCGTCTTCCACCTCATTCACATGTTTGTCGTACAGATATTTTACCTTCAACCATATCTGCTGACGGTCGGCAGCTGCCTTGTCGATGCGGGCATAACGACCCTGGATCTCTGCCGTGATGGAACTCACCATCCCGAAGCGTTTGCGATGCGCGATCTCTGCCTGTGTAGGCGGTGTCGAACGATGCACAATCCCTTCTTCCGTCATACCCCGACGGGCATGTACCACCGTCCTGCCGCTTTTGAGGGTTCTGAACTGAAGGTTACCTACTTTGCCGGATATCGACTCGATAAACGGTGCTAAAACAACTTTTGCCATAATGTTAAAAATTTTGATGATTAATAAAATAAGTGATTCATAGGCTGACAGGCTGACGGCTGACACCCTATTTTATAAACTCATACACACGCGTATGGGTGTATGTATTTTACGGAAAGGGTGTCAGCCTGTCAGCCGTCAGCCTTTACCTTCTATACTGCGATTAGCGTTTATCTCCTCCGCATCCCGCTCTCGCACTATCCACCCTCTCGTTCCGGATTTTCCAATCCTTTTACTTTGGTATCCTGCCGCTTGCAGCACCATCCCTAATCGACTCAGACTCATCGGTTTCTTGATGGAGCCTTTTATGACGAGTTTGTCGCTGATCTCGGCAGTCGTCATGAACGTACCGTATCCGTCTGCCGGCACATCGAAATAGACGGCAAGCAACTGCTCCTCGTTCTCCTGCGCACGGAAATCCTCGTTATGCACCTCCAGCGTCTCGATGTCGTCGAGGTCGAACCAGTACTGAAAACCGGTCTCCACCAGATAGCGGGCTTCCGCGTAGATCTGTTCGTAAGGCAAAGTGATATAGAACGGGTTCCGGATATTCTCCACCTGGAACGGCAACCACCTTCTATTACCCGTCAGATCGGTCAGAAACTCCTGTTTGTTGCCGGACGCACAGAACGATGCCAGACGGATCCTACGCTCTTTGGTGTAACCGTACGCCGCCCGCTCGGAGATATCCGAAGCCGTGATGACGGATTTCATCACGTTCAGTTCCTTTGGTCCCATCGCGTCTATCTCATCCAAGGCTATCAGTCCGTATTCTGCGATACGGAGACGCTCGTCTTTGTTCAACTGCGTACTGTTCGCCATCTTACACCCGTAAGCACGTAACTCCGGTGGCAGCAGGTGCTCCAGCCATGTGGTCTTGTAGATGCCCTGCCGCCCGATGAGTACGAGCACCTGCTGGTTGACCGCCTCATCCTTCAGCCAACTTGCCACCATGGCGACGAACCATTTGGTGAAGCATATGCGCCATAGTTTCTGCGCCTCTTCCCCTCCTTCGACCGTCACTTGCTCTGACAACCACCCTATCCAGTCAGGCTGCCCGGGTTCCCAGGGTTTGCAGTCCAGCACATACTCGCGCAGCGGATGCACGTCCGGGATACGGTGCGACTGCAACACCGCCAACACCTCCCGTGCCGTGATCTGCAAACCGCTCTCGTTCGAGCAGTCGCAGACGATATCGTTGATATCACTCGTCGTGATATCCCGCCACCGGAGAGTCTCCGGAGACGAACACTCCCCCTCTAATCCACTAACCCGCTCATCCATTATCTGCACCTTGTTGGAGATGACATCATGCCGCAGCCGCTCAAACTGCACATAGTTGTCATAGATGTAGTCACATACGATCTGTTGTCTGTTGTCTGATACTTTCTTTCTTGCCATAATCGTTAGATTTTATGCAAAATTACTGCTTTTCATGCATACATGCAAATCCATCTGCCACAAAATAAAGCGACCCCTCATTTTGTGGCAGATGGAAGCGTTCAACCATCATTCCCGGATGATTTTGCGTATGCGTTCCGTTACTTTTCGGTCAAAAGGTTGTACGCGTTTTAACTGACGACTAAGCGACCGATAGTCCAACTCCCAGCCCACTTCCGCACTGATGATACGTGCCAGTTCGGCTTGGGATGACCACGGTTGTTCCGGCCATCGCTTGTGCGTGATAGCCAATACAGAAGATGAATTACGGGCGTAAAACTCGATAGCGAGATTACGATAACAATTTCTTTTTGCCATAATATCAATCATTTATGGCCAATCGTAAATCCCTTTCTCAATGGTCAGCGCTGAGGATTATCGGGTCGTGCTTTCCATTGATTATTATACCCGTAGATTGGCGATTGTTAGAAATCGGCTGCAAAGGTACTGCTTTTTTTGAATTATGCAAGAGGTAAAAGAATTTTTGGCTCATTTTAGGTCATTTTGGACGCACACAAAAAAGCGGCTCACGTGATGTGAACCGCCTACTACCTGTCACCCTATTTAACGTCTTGGGCTGCTGACGATCCGGTTTTACGTCATGGATGGGACGGTATTACATCTTGCTCAGCAATTCATCTGTGGTCTGCTCCAGTTTGACAAAGCCAAACCACTTCTTACCGAGATCTTTGAGGCTTGCGCCGATATTTTTGGGGCACGAAAATAGTACTGATGCGAAAAAATACGAAAAAATCACAGAAAAATGGCATACACTGTTGTGTATGTCAATTTTTTTTTGTATCTTTGCGGCAGATTTGTAAATGACCAAATGGTAAATGGATTGATGTTTGATTTTACCCCCCCCCCATGTTGCGAATGGTGGCATAAAGGGTGTAAAAGATATAGTAGCAACGCTAAAGGCGGTGCGTGATTTCGTGTCACGCGCCGTCTTTTTGTATATCTCTGGTTTATCTAGGATAGCGTAAGCGGTCTAGGTAGTCTAGGATAACTAGAACAACAACTAACCAACCATATAAACAAACAATCTTTAAAACTGAAGAGGCAACAGGATAACACAGCCAACATTATTATGAGAAAATTATTTACATTACTCATTGCGGTTTTCGCGGCAATCGGTCTGTTAGCTCAGACGAGCGGCACATGCGGCGACAACCTCAACTGGTCGTACAACGAGACCACAAAAACTCTGACCATCACCGGATCAGGAGCCATGACGGATTATGCTGCAGCTGCCGACAGACCTTGGCATACTTTCCGCGCTGACGTCGAATCTATTGTAGTGCCCGATGGATTAACTAATATCGGTGCGTATGCATTCCAAGGCTGCAAAATGGTAAATTTTACTATACCTGAAAGTGTCACGTCTATTGGCAACTATGCTTTTTACTATTGTACCGCATTAACGGCGATTGACATTCCTGCCGGAGTAACGTCCATAGGAAATTTTGCGTTTAGGAGTAGTGCTTTGGTATCGGTTAATCTTCATGAAGGCCTGACATCTATAGGAGTTGCCGCCTTTAATGGTTGCAAGGCATTAACGACAATTAACCTTCCCGGGGGGCTGACGTCTCTCGGTGAGGAAGTTTTTGGGGGTTGTACAGCTTTGACAAATATCACAATTCCCGGTACATTATCAACCATTCCTGCACGAGCATTCAGCAATGATACCTTATTGACCACAGTTGTACTATCGGAAGGCGTAACGACTATTCAATACAATGCTTTCTACAAATGTAAACGGCTTTCCTCTATTAATATTCCGGAGAGCGTTACCAGTGTGGTTGCGGGTGCCTTTGAAACAAATCATGCAATAGCGGAACCGCTTTATAATTCCCACTTGTTTGTCTATTTGCCCGGATCATATGAAGGTGAGTATGTAGTGCCTAATGGAATCTCCGTTATAGCAGGGTATGCGTTTAAGGATCGCGCAAATCTGACTTCAGTCATTTTACCGGCGAGTATTGATTCTATCGGAACAGGAGCCTTTGCAGGCGTTTCTTCTTTCAAATACTTAACACTGCTAACTCCAATACCTCCCAAGCATGACTATGTGGTATTCACCAGCGCATATATGCCTAAGATGGTGTTTGTTCCTTCTGCTGAGGCGTATACGGCGTACACAGGAGACTCGTTTTGGAATAGCGCCTCGTATCGTGTTGGGTATAATTCCAATGGCATATGCTATACTCTCAATCATGAAGCCCACACCGCCAAAGTGGATTATTTGTCCGCCTCTGCTACTGAGCAAGCAGATTATGTCACCGGCGCGATTGAGATACCCTCCGCGCTGAATATCTATGGCACTACCTACACCGTGAATGCTGTCGGAAGAGCGGCCTTTTACGGCTGTACAGGTCTTACTGAGATTACCCTGCCTGCGACCATTGATACGTTTTATGCACAATGCTTCAAGAACTGCAGCAGCCTCACCAAAATTACCATGCTTGCCGACCATCCTGCAATCCTGCAACATAATAACGGTTATGAGGAGTATTTCGATGGCACGAACAGCAATCTGATGTTCTATGTGCCTGCCGCTAATTTCAATGCCTACAAGCAAAGTGCCCAATGGGTAGCAAGGACCATTGTAGAAGACAAAATCCGTCCTATTGAGGACGTCGAACTCTATACCGTTACGTTCTACCATCGCAGCAAAGACTATGGAACCAACTATACCGGTGACGGCACAGCCATTCGTTTCAACTCAGTTCATGCCGGTTATGCTGCGCAAAAAGTGGTAGCAGGTCAGCCTGCCATCGAGCCGGAACCGCTTTATCCGGTTGCCGATGCCAATTATCCATGGGGACCTATACCTACCGGCTATTCCTACGCCGGTTGGGAAGAGGATTTCTCACACGTAACGGGCAATATGAAAATCCATACGCGTTATGTGGCTAATCCGTATACCGTTACCTTCAAAAACTACAATGACACCGTTCTGGAAGAAGTGCTCTTCGAGTATGGCACCGTTCCATTCTACAGCAAAGGTACGCCGCACCGCGACACCGATGCGGAATTCTCCTATATTTTCGTTGGCTGGTTTAGTTCCGCAACCGCTCAAACGGTTCAAGTGTTGCCGGAGGTGACCGGAAATGTTACCTATACTGCTGTCTATTCGCAAGTGGACCGCCAATACACTATCACGTTTGAGGACGGCAACGGCAATGTGCTGCAACAGAGCGAATGGCAGAAGAATGTGATGCCTGTCTATTCGGGCGCAACACCGACCAAGGAAGGATTAGAGTTTTACGGTTGGTCACCTGAGTTGCAGCCTGCCACAGCAGATGCTACTTACACACCTGTCTTCCGTGCACGCATTATCTTTAATGACGAATGGGGACACGAATGGCAAAACAGCCTCTGGGAGCTTGGCGCTACTCCTGTTTATTCCGGCGAAACGCCATATAAAGATGCAGATGCGCAATATACCTATACCTTCAGCGAGTGGCCCACCATCAGCCCTGCTACTACAGGCACTACCTACACCGCTGTCTTTGACAAGACGCTCCGCAAATACCGCATCGCTTTCTTCAACGGCGAGCAACTCCTGCAAGACGAGCAACTGGAATACGGCACCATGCCGGAATACAAAGGTGAAGACCTTAGTTATACCGCCGAAGGCGTTAAGTACAACCACGTAGGTTGGACTCCTGAACTTCACGCTGTCACCGGCGAGCAGTTCTATTACGCCCGTTTTGAGGAAGTGCCGCGGTTTATTGTAGTCTTTGTGGACTGGGATGACTCTGTCCTCAAAGAAGCACAGACTGTCAACTATGGTGAAGCCGCTATCGCTCCGGCAGACCCTGTACGCGAAGGCTATACCTTCACCGGATGGGACAAGGACTTCTCCGCTGTCACAGAAGACATGACCATCAAGGCGCAATACAAACAAGCAGAAGGCCTTGAGGATATACCGGGCGGCAATGTACAAAGTACAAAGGTCCTGATCGACGGTGTGCTTTACATCATCCGTCCCGACGGCAAGGTATATACCGCGCAAGGCGCAGAGGTGCGCTGATGCGCACGTTAAAATGTGCCTGCGGCACGTTAAACAAGCCATGCAGGGCTGACTACCCTGCATGGTTACAAAAGCTGAAAAGCTGAATGCTCTTTGACATATTCGGACATCTGCCTGATTGCATTGCAATCATTCCCCCGAATGTAGGAGGGAGGTGCTTTGCACATTTTTGCAAGGCTGACGCCTGAATATATACTTTCGCCGAATACTAATTGTATGCAAGCATCCTTTTATTATTCTGCGAAACCATATTGCCGGATAAATCCTCCGGCAAAAATGTGTTCTTTGACATATTGTGATAAATAAGCTTCAGTTGCGCAAGTGCGAATCCGGAGAGGAAGGGTTATGCCTGTGTTCCGGCAATCAGCGGAACCATTGCAAAAAGTTCCAGAGAAGAGGCTGTTTCCTGAAGCAACTGCTTGCGGACGAAGTTTTTGGAAGCATTGTCCAATAGCACTTCTCCCAGTCCCTGCATCAATATCCGAGGGCTGTAGGTTTTGACTAATTGGGCGCAGTCTGACGCAAAGTCAGAGACGGATTTGCCGGTACGCAACCGGACGATTTCCTCGTTGATTTCGGTACGTTGCTGCAAGAAAAACCATACATCATAAATATCTCTCGGCGTGATACGCTCCGACAGCGCGCAAAGCTTGTGAGCAAACATATCCGGCATGGTCATAACGCGGATGTTTACTCCCATGAGCGTACGCACCTCATAATGGTTGGGGTATTCGCGGGAACTGACTTCTACTTTAAGCATCCGCTCGCCTTTGCCGTAGTTGAGCACTAATATCGGGCCATAGAACTTGTTCGCCTCATCATCAATAGTGCCGAAACGGAGTAGCAGTTGATGGAGCCGCTGATAGACTTTATCAGCCTGCGAAGGGTCCAGCAGGTTGAAATCCAGATCCGTGGAGAAACGCGTCAAGTTATGGAACAACATGAGCGATGTGCCACCTTTGAAAGCAAGAAGCCGGCTCAGTTCCTGATCGCGGAAGATAGCAAGCAGTACTTGTATCAGATAATACCTATGTTTATTGATGTCCATTGAATAGCGCCTCCACACGCTTAGTCAGGGTTGGGGATGAATAGGTCGGCAGTATTTGCCGGATTATTTTCTTGTCAAGAGGATGCAGATTGTCAAAATAACATTGCCCTGCAGAGAGGTACATCATATCCAGAAACGCTCTTTCCGGCGATGCGATAGCAATATTGTCGCGTTGCTCAATTCCTACCATATTGGTCCAGATCATAGGATTGATGCGGCGAAAAACGTATTGTTTGCCATCCACCTCAATCGTGCGGTTTTGATAACTGATGCAAGTGATATCGCTGCTATATTGAAAGGTAACGCCTGCGCGCGACAGAACGTACTCCAAGGATATGTACGATGGTTTAAGCAAGGCGCAAGCCATTTCCTGCTCATTGTAATTATGCTTGGTGTAGATACCTTTGCGTGGATTGCCTAACGTGCCTTTGCGCGCATAATACATGAGCGACCGCTGGATAGACACTCTGTCTTGGGTTCCGGAAACCAGCGTTAACCATTGAGGTGTAATTACCGTCCTTGGACTGGTCAAAATTGTATTCAGTATTTCCATATAAGAGCTGTAACTACTAATATTTTGTACTTTCAGCGCACAAAGGTACAACAAATATTTGGAATACGCAAGGATTTATGTGATATTTTTGCGTAAATACGCATTTTTGTCAGATAAAGAAGCTTATTTATACACTTTGTGAACAAACAATACTAACAAAACAACTAACCAACCATATTAACAAACAATCTTTAAAACTGAAGAGGCAACAGGATAAAACCGCCAACAAACCATACCTAAACCGGCAAAATGCCGTGCAAAATTTATTTTTCTTCCAAAAACCTTGCGTAATTCCGAAAAAATGTGTATCTTTGCAGCAGATTTGGAAAACAACCAAAACCAATAACCCGATAAATGGTAAATGGTAAATGAATAAATGGTAAATGGTTTGATGTTTAATTTTACCCCCCCATGTTGCGAATGGTGGCATAAAGGGTGTAAAAGATATAGTAGCAACGCTAAAGGCGGTGCGTGATTTCGTGTCACGTGCCGTCTTTTTGTATAGCAACGATCTTTGACATATTCGGACATCTGCCTGATTGCATTGCAATCATTCCCCCGAATGTAGGAGGGAGGTGCTTTGCACATTTTTGCAAGGCTGACGCCTGAATATATACTTTCGCCGAATACTAATTGTATGCAAGCATCCTTTTATTATTCTGCGAAACCATATTGCCGGATAAATCCTCCGGCAAAAATGTGTTCTTTGACATTTTGGATTACCGTATATTATTCTCAGCCAAATCTCGCAAATTTAAATAGATTTAGTTGATTATCACTAATAAGAACTAGGAAAAATAAATTATTCCTAACTAAATCTAACTTTTTTTATGCGATTTAGTTGCATATTTCAAAAAAAAGCAGTACCTTTGCAGCGAATTTCAATCCGAAAACGGTCGTAATTGCGACACAATTCGTAATACAAACACATTATGGATATACAAAGAAACGAGTATGTAGAGCGGCTTTTCGCCAAAAGTTGGAATGGTAAAGTGAAGATAATTACCGGTATAAGACGTTCCGGCAAGTCGTTCCTTCTATCCCATCTGTACAAGCAATTTCTTATCAATAAAGGCGTTAAGAATGATTGTTTCGTGGAAATAGATTTGGAAGATACGGCAAATACTAAATATCGTAACCCTAATACGTTATATGAGTATGTAATGGCAAAATGCGCAAACAAACGGCGTAAATACTATGTCTTTATAGATGAAATCCAATTGTGCACCAAAGTAAAGGCTCCCGGCGTAGATTGGTCACAAGTGCCTGAAGAAGACAGAGAGCTGCTATATATTACGTTCTATGACATCTTAAACGGCTTGCGTAAACAACCGAATATAGATGTATATGTTACCGGCAGTAATAGCAAGATGCTGTCATCGGATATCGTAACTTATTTCCGTGACCGTGGTAGTGAAATCAAGGTTTACCCGCTTTCCTTCGCAGAGTATTATGCTCATGCCGGAATGGACAAACGGGATGCATTGGACCGGTATCTGGAGTTCGGCGGCATGCCATTAGCTGTACTTGAGCCCAATGAGCAGGAGAAACGCAATTATCTGGCGGGTCTGCACAAGAATGTGTATATGAAGGATATTGTAGAGCGCCACAAACTAAAGGACGATGTTATTATTGATGCGTTGACGGATGCTGTGTATTCATCAATCGGTTCGCTATCCAACCCCTATAAGTTTGCCAACACAATAACATCCGTTATGGCACATAAGACTACGGATAAAACCATCAAAGGCTATTTGGAGTATTTGGAAGATGCCTATCTCATTTCTCACGCAGAACGCTACGATGTAAAAGGGAAACGCTATTTCGAGAATATCAAGAAGTATTATGCGATGGATCTGGGGCTTCGCAATGCACGGCTTAATTTCCGCCAGCAAGAGCGCAGCCATCTGATGGAAAACATGATATACAATGAGTTGATACGAAGAGGCTACCGGGTAGATGTCGGCGTGGTGGAAGTGGAAAGAGTGGTGGACGGCAAACGCCAACAGTCGCAATACGAGATTGATTTTATCGTCAATACAGGTTCCGAGCAACTATATATTCAGTCTGCATTGAATGTGGATACGAAGGAAAAAATGGAGCAGGAAACATTCTCGCTGCGTAATATACGCGACTCTTTCCGCAAGATTGTGATTCTGGATGGCAATACGCATCCATGGATGAATGACGAAGGAGTAACCTTTATGGGAGTGATACCATTCTTACTCGGCATAGATAAGGCATTGATATAATAGTCATAAAAACAGCTACTATTTTTTTAGCGGTAATCCCGGAGCGTCGTCCCGTTGAAATAATCGTGCCCCTTGTGGCTAAGAAGCGGGAAGAAGACCGTGTCCGCTCCGCCTAGAAGGGTATACATTACGTATATCCTTTTATGTGTCATTATATTTTTTTTATAAAACAACAAACTAACAATACAAACAATCTTTAAAACCGATGGGGCGATGGGATATAACCGCCAACAAAGCTTATGAAAAAAATATGGATTACATTGGCAGCGTGTCTCTTGATGGCAGGCAATGCGACCGCAGCTTATGTTAATGAGACCATTGCAGAAAAAACACTAATCAACGGACTTTATTACCGCCTCACACACTCCGCCTGGCCGGAGATGGGCATCGCGGATACATACGATGCCATAGTGTTGCCTAAAGCGGAGCAGAGTAGCAATTCCAATTATGTTTCAGGAAGTATTACAATCCCCGGTCAAGTGAATTATGGCGGCAAATCATTTACGGTAAGTACAATCTCAGATAATGCGTTTTATCAATGCACGAACCTCACTTCCATCACGGTTAACAGTTCGTTGATTGCCATTGGGAAATACGCGTTCTATGGTTGTTCAAAATTACAAGACATCACTATCAATAGTTCGGATATTTCGTTTAACGGTGAATATATTTTCTCTGCATGCGGTGCACTGAAGAATGTCACATTTACGCAATATAATTCCGTATCAAACTTCTATGTTGCCGATAATGCGACAGCTATTTTCTACGGATGCAGCAATTTGAAGTCTATAGTGTTGCCCAGTAAATGTGAGAAAGTGACCAACTACTTCTTCGGAAATTGCAGCTCGCTCGAGTATGTATTTTTCGGGGCGGTAGGTACTACATCTTCTTTGCTCAATTCGATGGAGGCAAACGTCTTCTACCAATGCGGAAATGTACGGGGTATATATATTAATAAGAATGGTGCCGCTCCTTCGATTCAATCCAACACATTCAGCGGTATTCCTTCCTCTGCGCATGTGTATGTGCCCTGTAATTATGTGAGCAATTACAATTCCGGCTATTGGAGCAACGTCAGCGTTGCCGGCAATTTCCCTTACGCCTTTGAAGTGCTGAATAGCGATGCTGCAAAGGGTTCGATCACGGTAACTAAAGAGCCGGATTGTGATGATGCATCCGCCCGGATTGCCGCCTATCCCTATGCAGGCTATGCTTTTGAGGCGTGGTACGATGTGGATAACAATCTGGTGTATTCGTATCAGCCGCAAACTACTATTGCGAATGTCAATCGCGACATGCACCTTTCTGCGCAGTGGGTTAAATCGGACTGCTCCACCAATGGTGTCTTCCCCTATCAGTTGAACCTGAGTGCCAATATGCCGCAGGCAGGCACAACCCAAATACGCAAGGCTCCGGATTGTGATGATGCATCCGCCCAGATTGCCGCCTATCCCTATGCAGGTTATGCTTTTGAGGCGTGGTACGATGTGGATAACAATCTGGTGTATTCGTATCAGCCGCAAACTACTATTGCGAATGTCAATCGCGACATGAATCTGCAAGCCTATTTCGTGGAAGCCGACTGCTCCACCAATGGTGTCTTCCCCTATCAGTTGAACCTGAGTGCCAATATGCCGCAGGCAGGCACAACCCAAATATTCAAGGCTCCGGATTGTGATGACGCGTCCGCCCGGATTGCCGCCTATCCCTATGCAGGCTATGCTTTCGAGGCGTGGTACGATGTGGATAATAATCTGGTGTATTCGTATGAACCCATCACTTCTATTGCCAATGTGAACCGCGATATGAATCTGCAAGCCTATTTCGTGGAAGCCGACTGCTCCACTAATGGGACTTTCCCATATAGATTAGATGTAGAGAGTGCAAATGCGCAACAAGGCGCAGTGGCAATCTATAAGATTCCAAGTTGCGATGATCCGTCAGCGCGTATAGGCGCTTATGGTTTTGCCGGATACACATTTGAAGCATGGGTAGATGTGGATAATGGCAATGTTGTTTATTCATACGAACCTGTCACTAACATAGCGGATGTAAACAGAGATATGCACCTTGTAGCGCATTTTGTAGAATCCGATTGTGACAAAAACGGCATTTTCCCGTATATGTTCAGCGCAGTGCCTGATAACGAGTTGTTCGGTTCTGTGGAAGTCAGAATACCGACCTGTGACGACAAGTCCGCTCGCGCTTATGCCCGCCCGAAGACCGGCTACGAGTTTGTGATCTGGAGTGATGGTACTACCGAAAACCCGCGCAACTGGAGCGAGGTAAACCAAAATGTGAATATCTGCGCGCTCTTCAAAGAAAAAGACCACGGCTGCCAGATTGACGGTGTGCTTGGCTACATGTTCAAGATTGAGCCCAATGACTACAACATGGGAACAACGATGATGACCCGTATCCCGGATTGCTCCGACCCGTCCACTCAGATTGCAGCTATCGCCAAGGAAGGTTTTGAATTCGTGCGTTGGAGTGACGGTGACAAGAATGCCATTCGTACCGTTCATGTAAGCGGAGATACCTATTTGAAGGCACTCTTCCAAGATCCGGCTCACCCGATTACAGAAGGAATTGAGAACGTGGAATGGAAGAATGCATCCTGTACCAAAGTAATCGAGAATGGAGTAATATATATTCTCCGCGATGGTAAGATTTATAACGTGATGGGTTCGCAGGTAAAATAAGCCCCGTTATAAATACGTAATTCATTGAAGAGCGGTCTCGCAGGAATGCGAGGCTGCTCTATATTTGTACGTGAGTAAAGGGCATTTTAAGAGCGACTTTATTCATGGAGCAGATGAATGGACTAACCCAATACCAAATGCGTTTTGTGCGGGCTGTTATGGCAGGAAAAGCGCCGGAGATAAACCGCAAAGAAACCATTGATGAGTATGAATTAGGCAGCTCTGCCAATATCGCAACCATCAAAAAGGCTTTGCAAAGGAAGGAACTAGTCGAAATCGAAGGGAATGACATCCGCTTTGCAGATCCGATCTTCATTCATTGGCTGCGCAGAAATACGCATTTGTTGGTATAATATTTACCAATAATCTATTATCTTTTTGCGAAAAAATACGAAAAAATCAAAGAAAAATGGCATACACTGTTGTGTATGTCAATTTTTTTTTGTATCTTTGCAGCCGATTTTCGTGCGCGTGCGTTTGGCGCGCCCGTACATATATTATATAAGAGTCGAAAGTCGAAAGTCGAAAGATAAAAGAATTAATATATACAATGGAAGAAGTAATCGTGCCGGAAGGCAAAGAACAACAAGAAAAGTATGATGGATCGAGTATTCAAGTGCTCGAGGGATTAGAGGCGGTGCGTAAACGTCCTGCGATGTATATCGGCGATATATCGCTCAAGGGTCTGCACCACCTGGTGTATGAGGTAGTGGATAACTCCATTGATGAGGCACTCGCCGGTTTCTGCGATGAGATCGCCGTTCATATCAATGAGGACAACTCCATCACCGTTCAGGATAACGGTCGTGGTATACCGGTTGATATGCACCCGAAGGAGCATAAGTCGGCATTGGAGGTTGTAATGACCGTGCTGCACGCCGGTGGTAAGTTCAACAAGGACAGTTACAAGGTGTCCGGTGGTCTGCACGGTGTAGGTGTGAGCTGCGTGAATGCGTTGAGTACACGGATGCACGTCGAGGTTTATCGTAACGGTGCGATCCACAGTCAGGATTATGCGAAGGGCAAACCGCTGGCGCCGGTTCATACGATCACGGAAGCAGAGGCAACCGGTAACTGGGAGCAACGCAAGACGGGTACGTTCGTGCAGTTCTGGCCGGACGATACGATCTTCACCGAGACCGTTTACCATTGGGATATCCTCGCAAACAGAATGCGCGAACTGGCATTCCTCAATGCCGGCATCAAGATCGTCCTCAAGGACAAACGTGTCGTAGATGCAGAGGGAAATTGCAAGAAAGAGACCTTCTATTCGGAGAAGGGTCTGAGCGAGTTCGTTCGTTACATCGACGGCACCCGTACACCGCTGATCTCGGAGGTGATCCACCTCAATACCGACAAATACGGTACGCCGGTAGAGGTAGCCATGATCTACAACACCGACTTCAACGAGAACGTACACTCCTACGTCAATAATATCAATACCATCGAAGGCGGTACCCACGTAGCCGGTTTCCGTGCCGCCCTCACCCGCGTCATGAAGAAATACGCGGAGGAGAGTAAGATGCTGGAGAAGGCGAAACTGAAAGACAAAGAGGGTAACTCGACCATCGACCCGAACGATTTCCGTGAAGGTCTGACGGCAGTCATCAGTGTGAAGGTAGCCGAACCGCAGTTCGAGGGTCAGACGAAGACCAAGCTTGGTAACTCGGAGGTTGCCGGTATGGTCAACTCCGCCGTTTCGGAAGCCCTGCAGAACTACTTAGAGGAGCATCCGGACGATGCGAAGAAGATTGTGGAGAAGGTGATCCTGGCTGCACAGGCACGTATTGCTGCCCGTAACGCCCGTCAGAGCGTGCTGCGTAAATCGCCGCTCAGCGGAGGTGGTCTGCCCGGTAAGTTGGCGGATTGTGTAAGCAAGGATGCAAGCGAATGTGAGTTGTTCCTTGTAGAGGGTGACTCTGCAGGCGGTACCGCCAAGACCGGTCGTGACCGTATCCACCAGGCTATCCTGCCGTTACGCGGTAAGATCCTGAACGTGGAGAAAGCGATGGAGCATAAGGTATTCGAGTCCGAAGAGGTTCGTAACATCTTCACAGCACTCGGTATCACGTTCGGTACCGAAGAGGATCCGAAGGCGTTGAACCTTTCCAAGATCCGTTACCACAAAGTGATCATCATGGCCGATGCCGATGTGGATGGTGCGCATATTGCTACTCTGATTATGACTTTGTTCTTCCGTCATATGAAAGAGGTTATCGAGCAAGGTCACCTCTATATCGCTTGTGCGCCGCTGTATAAGTGCTCGAAGGGTAACTACAGCGAGTACTGCTGGAATGACCAGCAACGTATGGCGTTCATCCAGAACTACGGTAACGGGGACGAGAAATCGATCAAGACGCAACGTTACAAAGGTCTGGGTGAGATGAGCGATGAGCAACTGTGGGAGACCACGATGGATCCGGCTCGCCGTATGCTCAAGCAGGTGACGATCGAGAACGCAGCTGAGGCTGACCGTATCATCGCCATGCTGATGGGTGACGATGTTGCGCCGAGACGCGAGTTTATCGAAGAGAACGCCACCTATGCAAACATTGATGCGTGATCAATGTTTGCAGTTGAAAGTTGAAAGTTGAAAGTTGAAAGGATGCGGATAGCAGTCTATTGTAGTGCGAAAGACGTGATACCGGAGGAGTATTTGCAACTCGGTGACGCGTTGGGCAAGTGGATCGGTGAAAACGGTCACACGCTCGTCTATGGCGGTGCAACGGGAGGATTGATGTCCCGCACGAGCGATGCAGCCAAGCAAGCCGGTGCGCATGTGATAGGGGTTATCCCTCCGCGTATCAAAGCGGCAGGACGCTTAGCCACCAACTGCGATTATCTCATCGAGGTAGCGAACATGTCCGAACGCAAGCAGCGTATGCGTGACGAAGCCGATGTCATCGTATGCCTGCCCGGCAGTTACGGCACGTTGGACGAGATGATGGATGCGACCTCTTCGGCAATCGTAGGCGAACATAAGAAACCGACGTTCGTAGTGAACTACAAAGGTTTTTATGAACCGCTCAAGCAGCAGATACGGTTGATGCAGGACTTGCATTTTATTCCGGCACAGCAGAGCTACGAACCGGTTTTTGTTAACTCGCTGGACGAACTATACAACGAATTAAGAATTAAGAATTAAGAATTATATGAATCTGTTTTTTAAGAAGTTATTTGGTAAACTTCATTCGACCGAGCGCATGGAGCGCCACATCATGGAGGAACAAGAGCGTATCGCCCGTTTCCGTCAGGTAGAGAAATCTCCGGAGTTGAAGGAGTATCTGGAGTTGAAGAAGATTGTGGAAAGCAAAGAGTTTTTCCAGAAGAAATTCAACTTGAACCGTACGGAGTACAAGTCCACCCCGACCTATGCGACGATCCGCCGGTACAAGGAGTTGCTGCACGACAAGCAATTACAGATGTGTCTGGAGTTGGAGGGCAGTAAACGTCTGCAGGACTATCTTGCGTTCCGTGATTCGGAGGATTACATCAAGTTACAGAGCCGTAAAGAGGTTCGTAACTCTTTGTTGTTGAGACAGATGTATGACTTTGAGCGTTCGAAGGAGTACAAGTCCTACTTGCGTTACCGTGATTCGAAGGTGCCTGACGAGTACAAGGCGCTGGTAGCAGAAGTGGCGACGGACGAGTTCAAGAAAGCCTTGGCGTTCTGGAGTAACCCGAACCGTTGGAAGACGACGGACGAGTACCAGCAGGAAGCGCGTTACAAACAACTGGCAGAACGTGCGGATATCATCTTCTACCTCGAGCAGGATGTAGCGGAGATAGAACGCATGGAAGCATGGAAGACTACGTTTGTAGATGAACTGTCTTGGCATCGTCTGTCCGAGTCTCCTTGGAAAGCAGGTTTTGCGTATGACAGTCCGAAATTGCTCAGTCAGCATTCGTTCGCAAATGAGCAACAGGCGTATAACGGCGGTAAGAACGTAGGCGCAGTGGACGGAAAGTTACGTCTGATCACGAAGAATGAGAAAGTGACGGCTCCGGCATGGGACGAGAAGAAGGGCTTTATCAATAAGGATTTCGATTATACATCCGATGTCATCCAGACGGCAGACTCGTTCCGTCAGGAAGGCGGTTTGTTCATGGCAAAAGTGCGCCTGGAGGGTCCTATCCATCATGCGATGTGGTTGGGTTCCGGTAAGAAGTTACCGAAGATATGTCTCTTCCATTATAACGGCAAACGCCTGACGGTAGGCGCTTATACGGAGTCGGGTTTTGACGGTACGACCGTGACGGGTATCAACGTAGGGGACTACTATATCTACTCGCTCCAATGGACAGAGCGGGAGTTGATCTGGTACGTGAATAACGTAGAGGTCTATCGCACCGCGCATCATCTGCCGAAAGAGAAGTTATACCTGGCGCTCTCGTCCTTCATTGACGAGCACCAACGTGCCCACGAAGCCCAGATCCACTTAGCGTGGGTTCGTGCTTATAAAAATTCGTAAATCGTAAATGGTAAATGACTAAATCGTAAATAGATTTATGTTTTTGATTGCAGGTCCTTGTGCCATTGAAAATAGAGATGTCGTGATGACGACTGCAGAGACGCTGAACCGCCTCTGTTATGACTTGGGTATCACCCTCTATTTCAAGTCCTCGTTCGACAAAGCCAACCGCACTTCTGCGTCGGCGCGTGGGGTAGGGATGGACGAAGGTCTGCTTATCCTGCAGGAGGTGAAGACGCAGTTTGGTCTGCCTATCGTGACCGATGTCCATGAGAGTCATCAGTGTGCGCCGGTTGCCGAAGTGGCAGACGTGCTGCAGATACCTGCTTTCTTAAGCCGGCAGACGGACCTGCTGCAAGCAGCTGCGGTGACAGGACGAACGGTCAATGTGAAGAAAGGACAGTTCATGGCCCCATGGGACATGGGAGGGGCTATCCGTAAGATTGAACAGGTAGCACCGAACGCCGCCAAAGAGGGACGCGTATGGTTGACCGAACGGGGTTCGTCCTTCGGATACGGCCGTCTGGTGGTTGATATGACTTCTCTGGTGGAGATGCGTCGTTTCGGTTGCCCGGTCATCTTCGATGCCACCCACTCGGTGCAGCAACCTTCTTCGCAAGCCGGTATCACCGGAGGAAACCGGGAGATGGTGCCATACTTGATGCGTGCTGCCTTGGCGGTAGGCATCGACGGACTGTTCATCGAGACACATCCGAATCCCGACCAAGCTATCTCAGACGCCGCTAACCAAGTACGGTTAAGCGACATGGAGCGTTTGCTCAAACAAGCCATCGAAATTGACTCGCTTTCTACAAATTGATAATCATTAATCACCAATCGAACGATGGAGCAGACAATAACCGTTTATTGCAAGAACACGCACACCTATCATGATGTACCACGCGGTATCTCGTTGATAGAGCTCAAAGACCTGTTGCATGTCGAGTTGAAATACCCGATCATTGCGGCACATGTCAACTACAAAGAGGAGAACCTGGACTTCCGTCTGTACAAACCCAAAGATGTGGAGTTTCTGGACGCCAGTTCGCCTTCCGGCATGCGTGTTTATGTGCGTACATTGGGTATGGTGTTGGCTTGTGCGGTCAATGAGTTGTATCCGAAAATGGACTTGCGTGTCGAGCACCCGATCAGCAAAGGTTACTACTGCACGCTCCAATGGCATATAGACAAAGATGAGCAGATAGAGGGGGAGATCGTGCCGCCTGAGGTGACGCCGGAAATGATTGAGGCGATCAAACAGCGTATGCACCAGATCATTGCGGAGGACAGACCCATCGTGGAGGAAGAGAAGCAGACCAAAGAGGTGATGAAGATGTTTGCTGCGCGGTATAACAACGAGAGTTCGATCTTCGAGGTTCTCGGTAATCCCTACTGCCGTTATTTCCGCATGGGTGATTTCATCGATTACTACTCCAATGTGCTGCTTCCCAGTTCGGGTTATATCACCCTCTTCGATATCGCACCCTTCAAGGACGGTATGTTGGTGCGTATCCCGAACCGTACGAACCCGCTTATCTTGGAGGACTCGATACAGCAGGAGAAGATGTTCTCGATCTTCCAGGAGTATAACCGTTGGAACAAGTTGCTGCATATCAATAACGTCAGCGATTTCAACGTAGCCTGCAAAGATAAGAAATCGTTCGAGATGATCAAATTAGCTGAGGCCCTGCACGAGAAGAAGATCGCGCAGATAGCCGATGCGATCGCCGAGAAGCGTCCGAAGATCGTCTTCATCTCCGGTCCTTCGTCTTCCGGTAAAACCACCTTCTCCAAACGTCTGCAGATACAATTGTTAGTCGATGGTATCAAGCCGGAGGTGTTGAGTATGGATGACTATTTCGTCAACCGTGTCGATACGCCGAAGGATGCGAATGGTGAGTATGATTTTGAGACGGTGGAAGCGGTTGACCTGCCTTTCTTCCGGCAACAGATGCATGCATTGTTAGACGGTCAGGAGGTGGATCTGCCTACTTTCGACTTCACCATCGGTGAACGTGTTTTCAAGGGAAAGAAACTGAAACTGCAGAAAGACAGTGTGCTGGTCATTGAGGGCTTGCATGCGCTCAACCCCTGCGTACTGCCCGACGTGGACAAGGAGCTGACCTTTAAGATCTTCGTATCCGCTTTGACCACCATCAATATCGATAACCATAACTGGATCCCGACTACGGATATCCGTTTGTTACGTCGTATCGTGCGGGACTATAAGTACCGTGGTTTCTCTGCCAAAGAGACGATTGCCCGTTGTCCGTCCGTCATACGCGGTGAGCAGAAATGGGTCTATCCGTTCCAAGAGGAGGCGGACGTGATGTTCAACTCGGCGCTGATCTTCGAGTTCGCTGTGCTCAAACGTCATGCGGAACCGATCCTGTCGGAGGTGCCTAAGTTCTGCGAGGAATACACCGAGGCGCACCGCCTGTTGAAGTTCCTGCAGTACTTCATGCCGATACCGGAGAAAGAGATTCCGCCTACATCGTTCCTGCGTGAGTTCGTCGGTGGTTCGTCCTTCCGTTATTAATGGCATGGAAATTGTTGAATGTTTAGTGTGTAAGGTTTAGAGAATGAACATCCTTTTAGTCATTATATTATCGGTTTTTGACTCCATCCCGGGCGTGCAGGTATTACAAGACTCCACGGTGGGTGTACTGATGGAGGAAGCGATGTACGGCAAGAAAGAGTTGGTCACTATCGACGGATTCCGTGTGCAGATATACTCCGCCAATAATCAGCAGAAGTCGAAAGCGGAAGCCCTGGATCTGGAGATGCAACTCAAGGACCGTATCAGTCAGACTGTTTATGTGCAGTACCAACCGCCGTTCTGGAAAGTGCGTTTAGGCGACTTCCGTACCTACGACGAAGCGAAAGAGTATAAGAAAATCTTCGTGCAGCAATACCCGCATCTACGGGGTGATACCTATATTGTGCGCGATAAAATACAAGTGAAGCAGTAATGGATTTGCAAGCATTTACGCCGGATCCGGCAGTAACCGCAGCGATCGAGAAAGCGGTAGAGAGCACCTTGGCGCAGATAGGTGAAGACCCGCAGCGTGAAGGTTTGAAACGTACCCCGCATCGGGTAGGTAAAGCCTTGCAGTTCTTGACAAAAGGCTATCAGGAAGACCCCGAAGCGATCCTTCGTTCGGCGCTGTTCGAAGAGGACTATCGTCAGATGGTGGTGGTCAAAGATATCGATTTCTACTCCCTTTGCGAGCACCATATGTTACCGTTCTTCGGAAAAGTGCATGTGGCATATATCCCGAACGGCCGTATCACCGGGCTGAGTAAGATCGCACGTGTGGTGGATGTGTATGCCCGTCGCTTGCAGGTACAGGAACGGTTGACGACACAGATCAAAGAGTGCATCCAGAAGACCTTGGATCCCTTAGGTGTGATGGTTGTCATTGAAGCCGAGCACCTCTGCATGCAGATGCGTGGCGTACAGAAACAACACGCGATGACCGTCACGTCGGACTTCACCGGAGCCTTTAATCGCCAAGAGACGAGGGAAGAGTTTCTGAAACTGATTCGTGGTTAAGACCCCAAACTATCGTGTATAGATAGAAGGGTAATGCCATGTTGAAATAAGTGATGTCGTACGACGAACTGTACAGATCTCCATTGCCGGTACGCACGCTATCATAGCCGAAAGCGAGCACCACAAGAATCGTAAGCAGTCCGCCTGCCGCATAATGAAAATGCTGCAGGTGGTCTTTTTTATACACCGTCCATGCGATCGCTACCAAGGCGAAGATGGCAAAAACGAGCGGACTGCCTTGTCGTGTCTGCAGGACGAAGGGATTATATTCGAAGAACAGCAATTGGTTTCCGCCCCACACCAAGAATGGAACGAAGGTACACACGAAGGTACCGCATGCCGTAAGCACGAACAGCAGTTGTTTCTTCCAACCGGATTGTAAGAAAGCGTAGCCGTACAGCAATGCCAGCGGGATCACCGCAGCCAGACGGGTGGAAGCGCATAAACCGGCGATGATAGCGAGAAGCAAGGTGTGGTCGGTAAACCGAACGGACTTATACCGTAACCATTCGCACAAGGCGCAGACGCACATGAAATTTGTGAACAAGTCACTTCGTACCACTATCTCATATTGGATAGCAGGGGATGCCATCAGCAGGATCAGCGTCAAGAGTGCGAAATGAGCGGAACGACTGCGTGCGATGACGAATAAGAAGAGCGCCAAGGCAGCAAAGAAGGATAGTCCTACGTTTCCTATCGCATAAAACGGGATATGAAGTACCTGCCATACGGGGAAAGGCGAACCGTATCCGCCTAAATGCGTCTGGGCAGCGTAGGGATAGATGCCTTGGAATAAGTTATCCAGGAAATAATGGATAGCGGACCATCGGTCCACTTGCAGTCCGAGCGGATCAATCCTATACTGCAATGCAATCAGTAATGCACTATAGCCCAAACCGGCACTGTACAAGAGTATCTTGGAGGTCTTTGGACGCGGTTTCCAATAGTATAGTCCGACCATCAATGCGCACGCGACACACACATATAGCGCATCCAGGATATAATGCCACTCCGTGACGCGCAGGGTGTATTTGTCCACAAACAGGACGTTGATGAACAAATAGAGAAGTATGGGCAGGAGATACTTACGCATTTTGTTTTTTATCGTATCACCATGATCTTGACCACCGTATGACCGCCGTTAGCGTTACAGAGTGCGGTATAGACACCGGGTGTAGCCCTTCTGCCGTAGGCATCGTTTCCATCCCAAACGGCAGTACCTCCGTGACTGCGGGTCTTACATACCAGATTGCCGGCTGCATCTACGATGTTCACCACTGTGTTATCCATCAGTCCACAGATGCTGATGACTCCTCCGTAGTCCGGACGAACGGGGTTCGGATAGGCATACGCGCCGCTCATCGTCTCAGCCGGTTCACTGGCATCGCTGCGATAAGATGCGATACCTTTGCCGGTACCGACAAACACTTCGCCGGTCGTAGGCACGATCGAGATGGACTGGATACTGTTGGACGGTAACAGGCTGTTATATTCCGTGAAATGGGCTGCGGTGATGGTGTCATCTTCGATAAGGTACAGACCCGAGTTGGCGGTTCCTATCCACATGCGGTTTCCGCCATCTACCGCCATACAGGTCACTTGCTCATCGCCCAAGAGGTAATCGCCCAAACCCGTACCGTCGTTACGCGGGATGATGATACGGCGACATGCGTTAGACTGGAAGAAATCGACTGTCTCAGGTATGAGGATGATACCTTTCTCGGTACCTATCCAGATCCGGTTCGTATGGTCTTGAGCAAAGCAGTTGAAGTTCGATGGTGCAAGCACCGTACCGTTCTGGTCCACGAACGAACTGCGTTTGAGGCAGTAGTCATCGCTGTTGTTGGTTGGCGTTCCTCCGTCATCGAACAGAATGACACCTTGACTGTAGCGTTGGTCGAACATCCACTTGTAACGGCTGCTTCGTCTGTCCGGCCAGATACCGGAGGGTGTAGTGAAGGCTATGTCTGTACCGTTACTGCGTAACCGCAAACCGTACCAGATACCGTTCGGCGTCAGTACGTGAACCGGTTTTCCTGCCGCTGAGTTCGTTGCATTCAATACCCACAGGTTACCTTCTTCATCCATCATCGCACCGTCCGTACGGGTGTAGAACTCCGGATTGGTAGGATCGACGGATGTTAAGGTACTGTTATTCGGCATGTATTGTTTGACGGCTTTGAAATCACGGAACTCTACCACACCGCATCCGTACATCGCTACATAGAAATGACCGGCATCGGTGGGATCAACGGCTACGCTGACCGCATCCAAGGTCCAAACACCCAGATCGGCTAAGATATCATATGCCGAGATGCCTCGCCAGTTATATCCGTCGAAGATGTTGATTCGTGCTTCACGAATGAACTCGGTGGACCATCTGCCGCCTACCGTCGAGTAGATATGTCCGTTAGCCGCATGCATGCTGTAACCGAAATTACTGTTCGGACCTTCGGTATGGAAGATATGATCCCCGTTCGTGTCTAACTTGATCAAGCCCCAGTTCATCTCAGCCACCCAGTATTCACCTTTGGTGAAACAAGCCGTGTTCATGGCGTAGCGGTCACTCAGACCTTCGGGCGTATAGTCGTCCTTCAAGCGGAACAAGCCTTTGTCCGTATAGACGAGTATCTGTCCGTCATTCGCACTCATCCATCGGATCGGTTCGCCGAGCACCAGTTGCCACGTGTCTCCTGTTTGGCGATAGAGCGAGTCGTGCTGCAAGATATATAACTCGTTCTGCCAAGCAGCGGCCTGCTGTACGTCTCCTCCCTGAATCGTATCGGCAGACCAGAAAGCGTAATCTACCAGATTATCGCTCAATGCCGCTTTGTACAGTTTATTGGTGGAGAAAACATAGAGCGAGTCTCCCTGTTCGATGATGGCACGCACATCGACCGACGATGCCTCCTGCCCGATATAATAGGTGTCTGCTACTTCGCCCTTACGGGTATTGATGGCGATGATACCGAAACTCGTTCCGGCATAGGTGTAACGCGAACCGGCAGTCAGGCAGTTGATGGTGACCGCTATCGAACCTGCTTTCATGTACAGATCCGGCATCTGGGTCACGTCATCGTCATCGCTCAGCAGGTCAATACGCCCGTCATTATAAGCGATCACCAGTTGGTTGGACTGCTCGTCGTACGCGATATGCGACACGCTCGTTCCGTTCAGACCGGTCGATTTACTCCAGTAATCGATACTCTCATCGGCTCTGTTCACGCAGAAGAGCGCACCGTTAGCGGCTGCATAAACCCGTTTGTCAGAAGCGGCTATCTCTTGGGGATCGGAGTAACAGAAATGCAGTCTCCATCGTTGCATACTTCCTTCCTCTAATCCATTCTCTCCTTCATCCTCTGAGCTGTTCAAGCCTTCACCCCATCCGTTTGCATCGTATTCTACCAAGCCTTCTGCAGTACCGATGAAGATATGTCCGTTGTCGGCACACGCCAGGGACAAGATACTATTAGCCGGCATGGCGGAGTTATCGGTGGTAAGGTGTTCCGTGATCTCCGTAGCATCCTCGTTCAGTACGTAGATACCTAAGGTCTCCGTACCTGCCCAGATAGAACCATCGCTTGCTTCGCAAAGAGCTTTGAAGATCAACGAACGAGTGGGGTTCTCTCCGTTATCATCCATCACCGTGGGTCGAACGATAGCGTCCGAATGGAAATGATCGGTGGTCTCGATATAAGCGATACCCTGGTCCGTAGCCATCCAGATACGTCCTTTGCTGTCTTGCTTCATATCATGGATAATAGTCGGGTTGAAGATGTTCCCTTCCTGATCGGTCCATTCGGAACGACGTATGGTCTTGTCGTCCGAGTTGTCAAAAGGTGTACCTCCGTCGTCTAACAGGCATACGAAGGTGTTATAACGTGCAGTCGCTATCCATTTATGGCGGGAGTTACGGTTGTCCAGAATCAGACAAGCCGGAGTGTGAGCAGCCAGCAATGAACCATCAGCTGCTACATCGACACTGTGCCAAGTACCGTTTTTCTCCAGACACTGCAGCTGTCCGAAAGTGGTGGCGCTCATGAACCATAACCGACCGGCTGCATCATACGTGGCAAAGTCCACACGGGTATAGCGGTCCGGCAGATTAGGATCAAGAGCGATAAGCGTGTTGTTCCCTCCGGCTATCTCTTGACGAACCACCGCATCGTTCTTGAACTCATACAGCCCCGTTCCGTAACTGGTGACGAAATAGTGCGTCTTGTCTTTCGGATCAACCGCCACGTTCATAAAATCCGAGCATACATGACCGGTCTTCGCTTCGGTGACTGCCGCTTCGACATTCGTCCATTGCTGCCCGTCGTACCGCATCACGATACCGGGTCTGTTATACTCCGAAGCCCATCGACCGCCGGGCACCACCCATATGTTACCTTGTGCTGCTGTAATGCGGTAAGGCGTGTTAACGGCAGGACCTGCCGGTTTGTAACTCATCCATTGTTTGGTCGCTTTCGTATAACGCTTGATACCTTCTCCGTAACCGGCGTGCCAGATATCCTTCGTGTCGTCATACTCGATCCCTTTCTTGGCGTCCGGCGTGATACGGTTTCCGCGTTTCTCCCGTTTCCAATAATTGTAATCGGATACATTATCGTTTAACGAAGCGCAGTACATACTATCTTCGGCGAACGCGTAGATACTGTCTTGGACGATACGGACATCTTGGATCGGCGTCTCCTGACCGGCGGGACGTAACCAATAACTGTCCACTAACTTCCGCTCCTGCAGATCCATCGTCTGCACACCGTAATGCGTAGATAAATACGCCGTTCTGCCGGAAATAGTGACGTTGTAGATCGTCTTGCGTTGCGTCATCTCTTTGTTGTACAGTTCGCTGATATACTGCACTCCCTGTTCGGTCAGCACATCGATCTTACCGTCCGAGTAACAGATCAACAACTGTTTGCCCTTCGTGTCGTAATGGATACAGATGATACCTGTGCCGTGCAAACCCGACAAGCGGTTATATACCTTCACCTGTTCCGACTGCTTCTCCACGCTAAAGAGACTGCCGTCAGAGATGGCAAACACATTGTCTTGCGACACAGCGATCTGCGTCACGTTGTTATACGCAAAATGGGTTCTCCACATCGGACCTGCCTGTACTAGTGCAGATAGCAGGGAGCCCAACATAATGACTGCGATGTATTTATATTTGATCATTCTGAACGATTTAACAGTTTAACGAGTTCAGTGAGTGCTCTGGCGCGATGACTGATGTTGTTTTTTATCTCTGCCGGCAGTTCGCCGAAGGTCTTGTCGTACCCTTCGGGAATAAAGAGCGTGTCGTATCCGAAACCACCTTGCCCGTACTCCTCTTCGGCTATCCGTCCCCGAACGATACCGCTCACCTGAATGTCTGTGTTCTCAAAAAGAATCAATGTAATCACCGTTCGGAATTGTGCACCTCTGTCTTCTTTACCTGCCAGTTCGGTTAAGGCTTTCTTGCGGTTCGCTGCAAAAATCATCATTTCATCATTAAGTGCAGCGCTCATTCCATCATTCAATCGGTACCAGCGCGCCGTATAGACACCCGGCTTGCCGCCTAAAGCATCGATCTCCAAACCGGTATCGTCGGCAAAAACGCCATCAATAGATTGACGATTGGACGATTGACGATTGGACGATTTTAGCCATTGGCAAACGGTTTCAGCTTTGATTTTACTATTCTCTTCAAGCGTCGTACCGTTCTCTTCGATCTCTTGCTCAAAACCGATGTCGTTCAGACTCATCACGTTGATACCTGCAGGCATAATATTTCTCACTTCTGCCAACTTATGGGCGTTATTTGATGCAAAAAGAAGTGTCATAAACCATAAATTTGTCGCAAAGGTACAACAAAAATTGCACATATGCAAAAATTTTAGTAATTTTGCAGCCGATTTTGAGTAAAACAAGGATTTATGAAACGAATAACGCTCTTTTTGGCACTACTGACGGTGACTTTGACCGTCTCTGCGCACCTCAATGATATCTTGGGTGATTGGAAAACCGTCGATGACAAAACCGGTAATAACTACTCCATTATCACCATCTATCAAGGCGAGGACGGACTGATCTACGGCAAGGTATCCAAGATGTTGATGGGGCCCAAAGACCTGCGTTGCGAAGCGTGCAAAGGGGAAGACCATAATGCCTTGCTCGAAGGACTGATGATCATTCGGGGAATGAGTTACAGTACCGCCCATGACGAACTGACAGGAGGTAAAGTGCTCGATCCCGAATCCGGTAAGTTCTACTATGGAAAAATATTTCCGAAGGACGGTAAGTTGGTCCTCCGGGGTTCGATTGACCGATTCAGTATCATCGGCCGAAATCAGACTTGGATTCGTCGGTAAGAAACCGTTTCTTTATTTCGTATCGGACAGCATTATCTGCATCACTTCGGACGGTGTTCCTTCCGGGGTAAATGCACCCATCTCATAGCTGCCCCATCCCAAAGGGATGTATTCCGTCGGTCGCCAACCGCCGTACACTTCGGGTTCCCAGTAGAAGATGCCGGCACACGAATCGATGGCGGTGATGCGGTTCATGAAATCCTCCATCACGATGGCAGACTCCGGATCATTGGCAAACATACCCACTTCGGCGATCATCACCGGACAATGCCAGTCGTGAATGAGACGCTTGATATTCTCTTCGGCTAATACATTCATCTCCTGCCAACTCTTACCACCGTTCCAGGCACTCATCATCGGGTAGTGACTCAAACCGATCATATCCCATTTGCCACCGTAGGCCTGCATGGATTCCCAGAACCAGTCACGCCGTTCGTATGCGTTGTCCACATGTACGATGACGTTGATATCCGGGAACGCTTCTTTGGCTGCTTCATACCCCATCTTGGTGAAACCGGCATAGTGTTCCCAATTACCTGCTGTCTCTTTCACCCGTCCCATCGGCCATAACATCCCGTTCGGGGTTTCGTTACCGATCTGTACCCATTCGGGTTTAATACCTTCTTCTTTGAGTGCGTACAGCACATCCAGCGTGTGTTCACGAACCGCTTCCAGCATCGTCGGATAATCATAATGCTGCCAGGCTGCAGGAATAGTCTGTTGGTTGGGGTCGGCAAAGAAATCCGAGTAATGGATGTCGATCATGATCCGTTGACCGGCTTGTGCGGCACGTTTGGCAAGAACGAGCATGTCGGCTTTGTTACTCCAACCCGTGCTGTGGTTCACCCATACCCGTAACCGCACCGCGTTCATCCCCATGCCACGCAGCAGTTCAATACATTCTGTGCTCTGTACTCTGTCAGCGCAGCGGTCGGTGTTCTTATAAAACTTCACTCCATCGTGTTCCATCTCACTGAGCCAACTAATGTCTGCTCCTTTTGCCCATGAACCACGAGGGCTGTCCGTCTTGTGGAAACATGCCGTCAGCATCATCGCTGCGGCAAAAAGAATAAGTAGTTTTTTCATTGTAACAAATATCTTTTTCGAAGCGTTTGTATATCCTCGTGCGTAAGGCACAGAATGTCTTGTAAGTAATGGGTCATCCCGCCGTATTCACGGTCAATGAGGTCCAGAGTAGTTATAAAATTGGCGGTACTGACCCCCATAAATGCCTGAATAACAGCTTTCTCGGCATCTCCTCCGCCTCGTTCGTCAATGTCGTGATTCAACTTATTCACGATAGGCAAGTAGGCTTCGTTACTCTGATCAAAATCGGCAATGACTGCCTCACGTTCTACGCCCAACGCGAACATCAGGAAGGCTGCACCCCAACCGGTACGGTCCTTGCCTTGCGCGCAGTGCCAAAGGATTCCTCCGTCTTCGGGTGCCTCCACGATCAGTCTTAAAAAAGCCGCGTACTGTAATTGCGAAAACTCTGATTGTATCAGCGATGGATACATGTTCCGCGCCATCATCTGCACCTCCGGATAGAAGGAGTAGTTGACGATATGTCGGTCCAACTCAAAGAACGCCTCTTCGGGAATCGGTTTACCCGTCTGTTGTTCTGCTCGCATGTCGATGGTTGGTAACAGATGATGCTGCACCCCTTCTATCTCCCGATCCGGCACCACCTTGAACTCGTTCATGGACCGGAAATCGAAGATCCGGCAGAGGTTATACTCCTCTTTTAGTCGTGCCACATCGGCATCACTCGCATCGTGCAGATGGGCAGTACGGATCAATCGGTGGGGACGTATCTCCCGACCTCCGGCTCCGATCATTCCGCCCAAATCCCGGGCATTGTCAATATGTTCGAAAACAATATTCATGATACCGGTATACCGGGATTCCGGGATCCCGAAAAAACTTCGTCTATCAAGCGCACGAACTCCTGATATGCAAACGTATCTTGCAGTTCACTTAGCGAAGCGGCAAGGCCTCGGTAATGCCATTCGTGGGAGGCTTTGTCTTTGACGTGGAAGATATTCCAAATGGCATCGCCGATCACCTGATAGTCCCGCCAGATGGCACGCATGTTACTTAACTTATCACCCAGCGCTATGATCTTCGCATCGTGACTGGCTGCCGCCAAATGGTCTATCGCTGTCTGCTTACGGGCATGCCAAGTGGATTCTTCATCACCATTCGCACCATTAAACAATTCACCATTAATCTGGTCACTCTCTGCATGCACCAAGTCTGCCACACGTTCTCCAAACGCTTCCCGGATCTGCTCTACCGTCACGTCGGTATCTTCCACCGTGTCATGTAACGCGGCCGCAGCCAGTAACTCCTGATCGGACGTCATCGTCGCCACGATTTCTACTGCCTCCATCGGGTGAACGATATACGGAAAACCTTTTCCTCTTCGCTCCGTGTTATGGTGCGCCTGCACGGCAAACACTATCGCCCGATCCAATAAATCTGTGTCTATATATTTATTTCCCATACAGCTTTCGCCTTTTGTCTTTTGTCTTTCGACTAATATATTGTTCCTTCCAGCATCGCTCTAAACGCCGGCATCGGACAGTGGGTGTCGCGTTCAATCATAATGGTCTTCAGTCCGGCGTAGATCTTCACCTCTTTCATCACCTCTTCCATGTTGGCGTCCGGACCAAAATACTCCGCTGCAAAACCGTCCCAGAAACGGGCAGCCGTCGCATTACTCATATGGTTCACCTCCATCGTCCATGCCTCGTCATTCAGGCAGCAACACAGATACACCATACCGATATCGAACATCGGATAACCGTAACAGAAATCACCCAAGTCAATGAAATACTGCGTCTTCTTACCGTTCTCTTCCACAAAGATACCGTTGCCGAACTGCAAGTCGCCGTGTATCGCCGTATCGGTATCGGGCGCTGCGGCGATGAAGTCACGGAGTTTCGCTTTCTGCTCTGCCGTAAAATCGGGATTGGCGTCTAACATCTTGTACAAACGGTCCTTCACGCACTCAAACTGCGTTGTATCGACATGCGTAGCATGCAGTTTCTTGCATAGCTGCGCAAACTCACGTCCGTACTCTTCCGCTTTCTCGGGATTATCGCCGCAGGCACGGGAGTAACTCTTCTTACCTACGATCCTCTTAAAACGGATACCCATGCGTTCTCCGTCCGTTACCAAGTCACCCGGTTCCGGTGTCGGGATACCGGCATTATACACTTTCTTCGCCAACTCCAACTCCAATGCGGCCGCCTCAAAATTACGGAAATACATCTTCATCATGATGTTTGGGTCGGTCTTATGGTTATAACTCGCACCGTTCGCACCTTCACCGGTACGTACGTAGTCATTCAAATTAATCAAAATAGGTTCTATCATAACTGTAAATTTTTGGCTAAATTAAACGTCATTTCGGCGATCGCTTCGTTCTGGGTGTTGTGACCGTTGATGGCATCGAAGAATCGAACCAGACCTATCTTTCCTCCACCGCTTGCCAAGATACACACGATGCAGATGTTCTGTACGCCTACCGCCGAAGAGATGATATCCAGATCCGTGTTGCCCAACTGATGACGTGCCAGACGGTAAGCATCCTCTTCGTATTGCTTCACCAAACGTTGTACGTCACCCAAGGTCTTGCAACCGAAGGCGCTGAACACGCGCAGGTAGCGGTTCAACGGAACCTCCTGTATCTCAGCCTGGTTGATGGCTGCGATACGTCTGTTGAGCGCATCGAACGGACGTGCCTGCAGATAACTGCTGAAGGTATCACCATCCAACTGCACATCGTCCAACTTACCGTTCTGAACCAGTTGGTGTACACGTCTGCGGTAATCGGTGATCTCGGTACGGATACGACTGAACTCATCGTCGGCCATCTCCAGAATACCCGCCAAACGGTTGATACGCCGTAAGTACTCTCGGGGAATCTCCACGCCGGTCTTGTAACCGATATCGTGGTTGATGGACGCCCAAGCGTGCTGTAAGGTCGTGCGGAGTTGTAACTCAAAACGGAAATCATACCCCGGCATCTTACATACGTAATGCAGCGAGTTATACCCGAAACTGTCCAACTGATGCAGCATACGCTTATCGACGGAGTTGGTCCAGTCGATCTCGAACAATTGCTCCACCATCGCCGCGATACGGTCCACATCGTCCGTATAAAACGTCACGATACGGGCTCCTACCAGATCCGTGATGTCGCTTAAGGTCGCGTACTTGGTTCCCTTCAACGCCAACTTACCTTCCAGGGACTTCCGCGTCTTGACGCGTCCTTCCACGGCAGTCACCAGCATCTCGTTGCGTTCCAAGGCTTCACGTAGTTTGGCAAGCACCTCTTGCAGAAGACGTTCCAACTCCGGCAATGCGGCTTGGTACTCCTCCATCATCATCTCACAATGCAAGTCCATAAAATGATTTACGATTTAACGATTTACGATTGGACGATTTATTCGATGACGAATAGGCTTACAAATCCCGTCATCATGAATACTTGACGGATATCGGCGTTGATATTCCGAACAATCACCTTACTGCCGTGTGCTGCGGCTTCCTTGCGGATACTGAGGAAGATACGCAAACCGCTTGAGGAGATGTATTCCAACTCCGTACAGTCCAAGATGATCTCTTTGTTCGCTGCTTCCAACAAAGGTTTTACTTCTTCTGCGGTCTGTACAGCTGCGGCTGTGTCCAGACGTCCGCTAAAGAACGCAAGCACTTGGTTCCCGTTCTCTTGAATAGTTGTCGTCATAATTTTTTAACTAAAGTTAATATGTTTTGATTATTTATTCGTTCGTATTTAACTTCATCCATGATCTGACGCACCAGATGGATACCCAGACCGCCTATAGGACGTTCTTCCGCACTCAGCGTAATGTCCACCTCTTCCTTCTGCGTCGGGTCAAAAGGCACACCGCTGTCCGTGATGGTGAAGACAAGTTGTTCGCCTTTCGCCACTTCGACTAACACTTGTCCGCTCTGCCCCGGATATGCATACAGCATCACGTTTGTTACCGCCTCTTCGATAGCGATGTTAATCGGTGTGTTCAATTCCTTCGGAATATCAAGGCTATCTATCCACTCCGCCAAGGTAGGGATCTGCTGGATGTCATTGCGCATAATCAATGCCGGCAGTTGATACCGTATCGCCATCATCGTCAAGTCATCGCTTTGTTCTGCGCCATCAACAAACGCCTCCACCTCTGCCTGCATCTTCTCCACCAGTTTGTGAGGATTCACTAACCCCTTCATCCCTTCAGCCGTTAATCTCTTCATCATTCGCTCTTCTCCAAACTGCTCGTGTGTACTGCGTTCCGCCTCAGTCAGACCGTCGGTGTATAAGAACAAAAGGTCGTTGTATGCCATCTGTACCTGCTGTGCCTGGAACACCCATTCCCCTTCCACGCCTAAGGGTAAGTTCGGTACTACATCCAGCATCTGTGCTCTGTCAGTGGAACGGTCTGTGTTCTGTATTCTTACCGGAGCATTATGCCCTGCGTTGCAGTAATCCAACCTGCCCGTTTTGCAGTCTAAGATACCGATGAAAAGGGTGAGGAACATGTTCTGCGTGTTCTGTTCAACAAAGGCTTTGTTCATCTTCGTCATCACCGAAGCCGCATCTTCATCGTGCGAAGTGATGGATCGGAATAAGGACCGTGTCATTGCCATCACCAGCGATGCCGGTACGCCCTTACCGCTCACGTCACCGATACAGAAGAAGAGTCTGTCGTGCCGAACGTAGAAATCATACAGGTCTCCGCCTACCTCTTTGGCAGGTTTCACCGTACCATAGACATTCACATTCCTCAGGTCGTTGAAGGGAGGGAAGACTTTCGGCAGCATCGCCGTCTGAATCGCTCCGGCTACGTATAACTCATTCTCCATGCGTTGGTTCTTCGCCGTCGATTCCAGAAGTTTCTTGTTCGTGCGTGACGAGTGAATGAGCATGATCGCCAAAAGCGCCAGACCGAGTAACATCAGTATGCCGACGATACGCCCGGTATGGTTCAGGTCCTTGAATAACTCATCGTCCGGAATGACAATCTCGATATGCCAACCCGTAGCATCGATCTCTTCGTTGTATTTATTGTATCTGCGCCCGGGCACTGTGTCCATTGCACGTACGATGTCACCGCCTTTGCTTGAACGAATCGAGAAAAAACTGTTCTTATAAACCTGCAGATATTCCGGTAGTTTCTGTTGCAGATAATCCAGTCGCATATCGACACATACCACGGCTACCACTTCGCCTTGTGCGTTGCAAACAGGGTAGGAACAACTGACCACCGGAGCCTCCGAACCCGAATCATCCATGTACGGTTCGCACCACCAACAGCTGTCGTGCACAAAACCGTTCTGCCACCACTCCATCTCCGTATAGTCGTGTGCGGCACTGCCTATCTGGCGGGTATAGACACTATCCTCCGTGATCCGACTACTACAGGCTTCGAAAAAACGACCTGCCTTCGGGAAGTAATCCGGTACATACGCCACAGCTACACTGGTGAAGGTACGCATCGTGCGAACTGCCAAGTCCGTTGCTGCATAGACCGAATCGGGACAATTGATGTTTTTCTCTACCAGTAAGGCCAAGGTCTTAGCGGCCGTCTCCATCTCGATTGTGTGTAACTCAATCTCCAACTCCGCTTTGCGTAACTCCGTCTTGGCACGCATATCCGCCTCTTGACGAATCGCTGCACGACTGGTGAAATACATGAGACATGAGATGGCTTCCAGCGCAATGCTTGCCACAATCATGATCCATAATCCCGAGTGGTTTTTCTTCTGACTCATTCGTCTTTCAACTTTCAACTTTCAACTTTCAACTTTAAAACAGGTATCCCATCTTCACATAGAAATTGGCTAACTTACCGTTATCCCTGCGGTCAATGGGCATTCCCCAGTCTGCAGACAGCACGAAGTTCTCGTTCATACCGATCTTCAGCCCCACCCCGGCAGTCATATGCGGCATGTAGATATCCTTCGTATTGGTACTGAAATAATCTTCATATTTGTCATTCGGTGTAGTTGCGGTCATACTCTCCTTTAAGGTGTTGTACGCACCGTTGGTATGCCTTTGAACTAAGTCATCGAGTTGATAGGGTTGGGTGATCACACCTAAGTCGAAGAACGGGTTCAGCCCCACGAAGAAATGTTGCCGACCTATGTCGAAGTTAACCACCCGGAACCGGAACTCTACGTTCGCAAACGCAAAACCGTTCGCCAGAATTCTATTCGCCATCATACCGCGTATTGAGTTACCGCCACCCAGGCCTTCGTAATACACACGCTGGATGAACAAGGTGTTCATATAGTTATCCATGTAGAAAGGTGACCGACCGGCTATCAGGTTCTGCACACCCAAGCGATAGGCGAAGGTGATACGGTTCACGCCGTTCTTGTCTTTGAAACACGGTACGTAATGTCGGAAAGTGAAGTTGAACTGCAGGTGGTTATAACCCGCTGCGGCTTGTTGACCGTATTTGGCGTTAAACGCTGCCGAATAGGTGAAGAACAGGTCGGTATAGATACCGCTGTTCGGACCTTGTCGTTTGTCCCGGGTGTCATACGTGATACCGCCACGTACATACGGATGCCAACCTCCGTTCTGTTCATCTGCGCCTATCAGCCCCCAGGTCTTGTATTTGTCGTACAACAAAGGCTCGTCGGGGTTCAAGGCTTTCTGATGATCCAGCGTCGGGTCATAGGTGCGCTTACCGTTCAGCATCTTGATATTGCAGTCATCGATGATATAACCCAGTACACCGATACCGGCGTTCCATTTGAGGTTTTTGTAGATCGTACCTTCGATATCACCTGCCACACGAATCAAATCGCGTTTGTACTTATAGAACACACGGGTACGATAGTCCTCTACAGACATCTTCTCGGGGTTCTTCTTCCAGGTATGCCAGGTCGGGTTATACACCGACTGATAACCGTTGAAACCGTAGAAGTCACACATCGCGTCCGGTAGATATGTAGCGTCTAAGGTCAACCGATAACCCGGAATCAGGTATTTCGAGTCGTAGTTGAGACGGAAGATACCGTGGTGCTTGGTTGTATAAGCACCTTCGAAATAAAGCGAATGGATATACTCCGGGTACTGCTTGCCGTCACCGTAATAATAGATGTTCGTCAGAATACCGCCTTGAAAACCATAATCGGCATCGTACGCAATAGACGGTAAGATACCGAAGTTCCAACCCGTCTTGATCTTATTACCCAAGGAATCCACTTCCTGTGCCTTCTTCTCTTTCTTGGCGTAAACCGGAACAAGGAACAAAGAGCAAAGAACAATAATTAAATATCTCTTCATTTTAATTATCAATTATCAATTGTCAATTATCAATTCAAAATATATGCAATCAATACTCCCAAATAGGTGCCTACCGCGTATCCGACAAGCCCAATCGCGATACCCGAGATCAGCACTTTCTTATTCTTCATCGCTCCCACAACCGGCGGAACGAAAGGCGGTGAACATAGTAAGGCAATCTGACTGACGCAGAACAGGTCCCCGCTCACCCGCATGATCCGGCAAAGCAACAGATGCAGACCGGCTGCACAAAGCATCACCCATGCTACGAACCCGCCGATCATCAGACTACCGCCGTTCACACTGTTTATATCGAACAGCGAGGCTACGATGACCGAGAAGATCAGGATGAAGAACATACCCAACTCGAAGGTCTTCGGCAGTTCGCGCACTTTCTTGAAGAACGATGCGATGATGGACAGCGTGGTGATGGTCAGGATCACAACTAACTCATTCAAGGTACCGGTCAGTAACATCGCCAGACCCGCTCCGATCACCAAGAACAGTACACTCAGTCCCAGACCGGCGAACATGCCACCGATATTCTTGCGTTTGAACATCCCGTCGTATTCCTCGATATCTTTTGTCTCCACTTCCTCATCTTTTCGTCCCCGACGCGTCACGTCATCGTACGGCAGAATCTTGCGGAACACCTTATAACCGCCGCCAATAATGAAGAAGATATATGGAGTGGTTAGTACCATCTCAAACGCCAGCACGATCGCCATCACGTTCGCATCGACATGCAAGGATGCACCCAGCGCATTGAAGTTCATCGTACCACCCGTATAGATACCCGTCATCATGGCGGCTATCTTATTGAACTCCGGCACTTCCGGCGTGCGGAAGATGAAATAACCGCTGATCACGGCTACCAACACTGCCGCCAAACCGCCCACCAAGGACCATAAGGTCTTCGGCAAGGCCTTTGTCCATAACTTAAAATCGCAGTTGAACAACATCAGCGGTATCGCCAAGGGCACCGTTACCGACATCAACATCTTTTGGATCCCTCCGAACGATGCCGCTTCTACAGTACCGGCATCGAAATGCACAAATCCCGTCAGGGCAAAGATAATCCCCACTGCGTACGCTGCAACCACTGTGCCGATCTTCTTCATCCAGCTCCAGCGCTTGAAGCACTCAATAATCATCACCGGCACCAACACATATAGCGCCAACACCAAATACACTCTTATCATATATCTTTAAACTTTCAACTTTCAACTTTCAACTTTCAACTGATACAGGTATTCCTGTACAAACATCCAAAACGGTAACGGAATCAACAGTGTGATGGTCAAAAACACCAACTGCCAGACATACATCACCGAGTTATGGAACGCCCGATCTTTCACTTTATGCTGTATATACAGCCACATGCCCCATAAGGGTATCGTCACCACCGCACTCACCGCAAACACCGGACTCAGCACGATTGCCAAGGGTATGGCTAACCAGCGTGGTAACCGATCACTCTTCACTCTTACCTCTTCTCTCTTCACTAACCCGTTCATCCGCTTGGTCAACTCCTCTCGCAGCGCCATCATCAGTCGGGGTTTACATTCATCCGTTAATCCGTTCACCCCTTCATCCCTTACGAACGCCGTCACGTTTATCGCCTCGCCTATCGTCACTTTCACGCTCGTCCATAGATGGAAGAAATCGCCGTACTCGATGCCTACCGGCACGATATAGATCGGTTTGTCTTGTCCGAACGAATCATTGGCTTGCAGCGCAATGCGGAAGATACCCTTACTCAACGGTAGTATCGTTCGGTCGGGGTGGTGGGTTCCTTCTGCGAAGATACAGAACGGCACGCCGTCCCGTAACACCTCCACCGCCTTGTTCATCGTCTCGTCGTTATGCCTTACCTCTTCCCAACCGTCGCGCACCCGATTGATCGGCATAATCTTCAACCAGTTTAAGATCTTCGCTTTCTTCGGGTCCTTGAAGATATCCGCTCGGGCAACAAACACTTTCTGTCCGTGGTCGATCCCCAATACCGCCATGGCGTCGCAGAGTGCGTTCGTGTGGTTCGGCGCAAAGATAACCGCCCCATCGGTAGGTATCTTCTCCAAACCCTCATACCGAAAACTGCGATACGACCGCCGGAACAACCAATCGACATACGGCCTCAAAAAAGCATACAACCCATCCTTATCCTGTATCTTTCCCATCTGCTATCAAGGTAACGGCGTCAACGGATACACCAAGTTAACAATCAATATGTTCGCTGCCAGGATGATCAGGTTCGGCGGCGTACCGATCAAGGTACATACACCACCCATACCCGAAGCGTAACTCAGCGGAATCAATAACTTTGAAGGCGATATGCCTAATTTCTTGGACCACATCTTCACGATGTTCACAAACAGCGCTACCACTACAGCGACGGACGTCTGACTGATACCCGATAAGGTCTCCTTCGCGTCCAACACACCGGTGACGTACAAGATACCTACTGCACACAAAAACACCACGTCCGAACGCATTCGTGTGAACAGCAACACGCTGAACATCGCAAACACCGTCACAAGCGTGATCCAGGCATCTATTCCAAAACCCAAAAATACAAATGAATCCATCCCCAATTATCAATTATCAATTGTCAATTATCTCTCTTCCGGTTCTTTCTTAATATAGTGAATAACAACCGGATTCACCTGATTTTTAATCTTCAGATCCAACTCCAGCGTGTCATCGACATTGTGGATAAACCGCTTTGCATTCTCCGGTAGATCGTAATCATCAACATTCTTTATCCACGCCGGCATATAGATAAACACCGCCTTTTTCATTACGTTTCCGAGGCTATCTACTACGTAACGCTTGCGGTAATTTTTTGGATACTCCTCGTGCTGATAATTCCAGTCGGAGTGTTGGTAGAAATTACTGCCTAATACGATGTATCCCGGATTATTCTTCAAATCTTTCATTGAATCTTCTTTATAGAAAATCTGACGGGTGGCTTTGAGCTTATCTTTCTCTTTGATAAAAAGGCTGTCCAGAATATTCAGGTACGTCACGTACGTACCGCTGTTATCACGGGTGGTAAAGAACGTTAAGGTAGGGTCGTTTCTTAGAAGACTTTTTAACTCTTCGACCGTGATTATTGTACTGTCTTGCAACGATTGGAAACGAGTTCCTTTCGGATCGTAGAAGGATACACTCAGCGTGTCGTATCCCATGAAATAGGCGAGTACAATACCTTTATTTGTTAACACCGTGTCCGATTTCAGATTCTTCGTAAAATCCTCCGGTTTCGCTTTGGATGCCGATAGCGAGATGGGAAAGAAGAAATTATTCCCATCTTTTATATTGTCGGTATTCGAGTGCTCCAAGATCCAATCGGTCAGCAGCGAATAACTGTCCCCGCTCGGCATGTTAATAAACACCGATTTCTGCTCTTTGGTGTTCTGAATCACATCGTAATCATAGATCGAATCCAGATACGAAGCCGCTGAACCGCCTCCTGCAAACACCAACATCGGTTCCGGTTCGTACTGATTCACTCTGTTCAGCACAAAAGCAGTAAAGAAACTCGCCAACATCAACAATACCACAACCGCCGCAGCGATACCCCTGCGGATGAGGTTGATTCGGTGCTGGTACTGGTTCACATACTGCAGAATACGATCCTTCGCTTTCGAGCATAACTCCTCGTTCGTTGCGTACGAGATATAATAGAAATGCGGACCGAAAGCCTCCTCCAGTAACCCCTCAATCTTTTGGATCTGTTCGGTATGCTCTTTGAACTCCTTGAGGAATACATATACCTGCGGCACCTTGTCCTTTTTGAATTCCGATACCGCCAGACGAAACTCCTCTTCCGTGTGCGTACCGATCGAACCGTCCAACACGAAGATCACCAGGTCCGCCACATCCGCAATGAACTGGTTATACTCCTCCTGGTGATCGCCGAAGTTATCGTACGAGCACATATAGAGCACGGCGTCTTTCTTCTGCTCCGTGAACTCCGTATTCAGGTCGTTCGCCATAGCTTTCAACGCTACACGTTGCTCCCGAAAACTCTTCGCACCTGCTATAAAAATAGGTATCTGTTTTTTCATCTCTCGTTATTGCACGATTTTGCGTGCAAAAGTACAAAAAAAATCCCATATATGCAAGAGTCGAAAGAAAAAAGTCGAAAGAAAAAAGCATAATTACAGAAAAATCGCCCGTTTTGGACGATTTTTTATGATTCAAAGGGGTGCGTTTGTTTGTATTCAAATTGGATGGAGTTGAATTTCCACGACCAAGGGGTTCCGTTTTTTTGCCGTGGATCCTATTGATCGTGGATGCTGTTTCTGTTTTTGCCATATAAAAGATGGTTTAAATGTATATTATATATAAATATATAATATAGTAAATATTGCTTAAAAATGGGTTCATTTTTAGTCTGACAGATGTCTGACAGATGCCTGACGTTACTATTGACTGTCGGCTGACCGTCGGTTGACCGTCGGCTCACTGTCGGTCCTGATAGCTAATTGATAGTGCAAAGATACTAAAAACATTCGACTTGTGCAAATTTATTTGCAGATTGTCGGCCAAAAAAGGTAGATTGCTATGAAATCCGTATAAAATTGCGGGAAAGGAGCGAAGAGATGGAATATCCGCATAAAATTGCGGGAAAGGAACGAAGAAAACGGAGCTTTCGCTCCATGTCGGGGACGTAATCTTGGTCGGGATGCAATCCCGAATCAACGGACGAAACCGGCATCCAATGCCAGGCTAATGGACGGAGGACGACCGGATGACATCCGGAACAATGGACGATGTGACCCGATTGGCAATCGGGGGAATGGGAAGAAACTATTAGGATAATTCGATGAGGCGGTGACGATATTGTTTGAGAGCGATGAAGCGGGAGAAATGGTTTGTGGTGCCATGGGGGATGAGGATTTGTTTCAGGCTGTTGCAGTTTTGGAAGGCATCCGGTTCAATCTCCTTGATGGACTGCGGTAGGGTGATTGATGCCAGAC
>Ga0310694_10000579_pt1 | contig 47121 bp, 82 predicted proteins | sample 174DNAGHGhighgp2_FD_203884 | JGI IMG/M metagenome (GOLD analysis project Ga0310694, IMG submission 203884) | Sheep rumen microbial communities from Palmerston North, Manawatu-Wanganui, New Zealand - 1742 DNA GHGhigh gp2 (v2) (version 2) | ecosystem: Host-associated > Mammals > Digestive system... | reverse complement strand
ATCAGCGTCACTCGGTTCTACATTTCCAGACGGATGATTGTGGCATACGATAAACCTATCTGCACCGCTGATTAGCGCCGTCTTTAAAATCTGTTTGATCGGAAACATACTACTATCACAATCTCCCTTTGTGATCTCTACGACCGACCGAACGTGCAACTGTTTGTCTGCACAAATCAGCCACAAATGCTCTTCTGGTAAGTCCCCTGCGGAAAACGCACCTCTCATCAGATCGGCTATCCTGCTTCCACGGTCTAACTGATAAGTCTCTGCATACTCGATGCTGCGGTCTCTGACTAATCTCAAACTGCAAACCTCAAACCTCATTTTTGTTCCCCTTTCTTTTTGTGTCGTGCCTCTATAATAGACAATCGTGTTTCTGTTGTCAAGTCCTATGTTCTCGGATTGAACCGATTATTGTACAGACAATTTGCATTGTCTGTACTGTAATCGTCTCAATTTAACAGAACATCTCATCAAGATATATTCTCTTGCCGTACTTTTTAAAATATGGTCTGCCTTCTGCGGAATAATACAGTTTGTTTTTCACTCTTTTCGCAAACTTTCCACACCAAGTGTATGTTGTCCATACACTATCGCCGCAGTCGTCGATACTGTATATACAATATCCTGCATCAATACCTATTGCGTACACTCCCATAATCTCTCTTCCTTTGTTGTCCTTCATTTTAGCACTCCTTTCTTGCGACTATCATGTTTTGTGGACAATTCCACAAGTACCACCACAAATTGTCAGACAACTTGTGGTGTAACCTTTGAAATTGTCAATCATCCGAACGGATACCAACTTAAACACCATACCATTAGCCAAAATCCAATAGATACTGTTCCAACAAAAGCCAGAATACTAACAAGTATTCTGAAAACTTTACTGTTCCAAACTAAATTTTTCTTCATATTTATTTCTCCTTCCAAGATTTGACTACACAATTTCCATACTTATCAGCAAATTTTCTGATATGTTGCGCACTTGTCGCCGTATAACCGTACACAAGACGCAACCAGTCGTAGCAAATGCCAGTCTCTTTGTCGATTGCGGCGACAATCGTTTGATAACTTCTCAGTAGAATGTATCTTTCGCAATCAAATACTGTTGCTTTACAGTTATTTAACTGTTCAATCCTTGCTTCATACCACCATTTTCCCGAATTCTTTTCGATCTGCACTCTCTTTTTCTCTACAACTAAGTTTTCTTGTCTCTGTTTTTCAGTCATTTCTTTTTCTCCTTTTCTTTTTGTGTGGACAATTCCGTGTAAGTCGGTTTAATTGTAAGTTAAACTTACTGGTGTGAGATCGAATTGTATACACAATTCGATCTCACCTCACTAAATTTAACCTTTTAATTCCGGAGTATATTGGGAATTGTAGGTCTTACTTCCATAGATCGTTCTAATTGTATCCATGGAATAGTGACCGCGAGTCCTTCTTTCTGACAAATACGGCGCCCAGTACCAAGCGGTCTTATTTTTTGACCACTTGAAACCATATTGTTTGATGGTTTCTTTGTGCGCTATCGTGTTGCCGTGTAAATACAGCCAACTTCCACATTGTTCTATGACAATTCCGGACAGTTTCTGCAATTTTGCAATCAAGTCCGCATATTCAGAGGCATTTTCTGCTTCTTTTTTAGCGGCCCACTGTGATTTGTCGTCACAATTTGCTAACTTGACCAAGAGTTCTTTATACTCTTGCATCATTTGTTTGAACAATTCCGCGTTTCCACCATTGTCAGGGTGAAATTGTTTGCACAATTCCTTAAAAACGTGGCGTAATTCAGATTGTGAACTTACGTTCTTGAAAAAAGTTGACATTTCAATATCCCCCTTTCTTTTTTAGTGAACAACTTCACAAGTATGTGCTAAATTGTATGAACAATTTAGTCCGTATCCGTTATTTTACTGATTTTTTTCAAGCCAGTCGCTTGATACGGCAACATCATAACGATCGTCGTTATGATATTTTCTTACTTTCTTTTCGTCGTTTGTTGCAAGCACGACCTTGCATGTTTCTTTATTAATCACCATAAATGATTTTGTCCAGTCGTTCTTATTTCTTGTAATAAACATAATTCACCTCCGTAAAATTTGTATGAACAATTTAGCACACGCTTGTAAAGTTGTTCTTCAATTTTTTATACTTGGTAATAGTATTTGCCAAACCCCGCCGGCCCCTTCTACCTTTTTAGTGCCAGACCCAAACATTTGTTTGACGGTACACTATTCTCGGCTCGGTAACTATAGCTGAAAGCCTAACCCGACTTTTTACACAAGTCTCTGTATTTAATTATCAATGTACATTTGTCTTATTTTTATGTCAGACCCCTTGTTTGTCGCCCCTTTCCTTTCGACGCCTTTATCATAACATAGGTCCTAACCTTCGTCAAGCAAGTTTAGGCTTAACTTTATTAAGAGAACGGATCATTTCCCATCATTTAATTAAGTACATTGCTTAATAATGTTAAGTTTTGTGGATAACTCTAACTTATCAACACCGGTGGATAAAATTATCCACCGAAAAAAATTACTTATCCACCGAAAAAATGTACTTATCCACCGATTTTTTTGAATGTTGTGGATTGTGTGGATAACTACGCATCTTTATCCACTTATCCACCGACTTATCCACATAGTTAAGAAACGCAACAAACAGAGCGGATGTTCGGGTCGGGAAAACCGACTTGGGAAAACACCCAATTTTTGACCATTATCTTTTCAATTACCTCTACTATCTTCTCATTCAAAACTTAACATTCTTAATCGTCTATCTAATTTTATAAAGTAGCTTACACTTATCTGTAATTCAAAAACCACGTAAATACGTCATTGTTACACTTCATTACACATCTGTAATCTCCATCTGTAATACCTCAATTATTTTTACAATCCGCATAAATACGTGCTTTTCGGCCATTCTATACCTTATAAAAGTTACAGATTACACTTGATCCCTCTTATTTAAAAAAAAAAAAAAAAAAAAAAAATTAAAAATAAAATATATAATATAGGCCATTTATCTGTAATCTGTAACAACCTACGGCTAACTATCCGCATACTTCCGTGCTTTTTGATCCAAAACACCAATTACAGTTGTAAAACTTCATCTGTAATATCTGTAATTGATACAGACCATCAACATTCAAAAACCACGTATTTACGTGCATTACAGAAATTACAGATAAAAATTCATCTGTAATTTCTCAGTTAGCCGCAACTAACCAAACACCTTTAAATCAACACATTTCAACATTCTGTTTAAAAAATGATGGCAAATGCTAAAAAATGGGCATCCAGCCCACTAATTTTCGCACTCAAAAGATAATGACTTCCCATCATTTTATTAAGTCAAAACTTAATATTACAAATTTTATTATCTTTACACTCAAATTACACTACACAACGCCACCCAAAAATTACACTTAAATTACACTTCCACTACCCTTACACTTGAAAAATCCACCGGTGTAATGTAAGATTACAGTAGCTATAATGATCGGAGGAATATCTAAGAATGAACCGTAAAGATGAAATAACAAACCTTGTTGTGCAAAGAATGGGTATGCAAAAGGTAGATGGAACGTATAAACTAACAGGCGATCTCATAAAGAAAATAAGAGAAGCGTGGGAACTTGGCATAGTGTCAGAGAGGGGTGTGTGTTCATATGTTGGAATTTCTGCGCCAACATATTCGAAATACATGACCATGTGTCCGGAGCTTGAAGAGTTGAAAGAGCTGTGTCAGGAAAAGATAAATATCGAAGCGCGGAAGAATATTAAGAAGGCCATCGAGCGCGGACACTTGGATACGAGCAAGTGGTATCTTGAGAAAACCGACCAGCAATTTCAAAAAAATTCTGACACTACTGTCAATGTCGCCGTCATCAGTGTAGCTGACAGAGAAAAAGAAATGAATAAATTTATGGAGAGGTTTACGGATGCAGGAGTTATTGAATCTACTGGAAAAGAAGTCTGACGACTGCTCACCGTGGGTGCAGGGGCGCATACCGCGACACTACAAACGTGTGAACGTGTCACGTCAGGAGCTTCTACGGCTCGGTCGGTTGGGGGCGGCGAAGTTTATTGCGGCGTATCCTGAAACTTCTCTGTATTTTACGCAGTCGGTGTTGGCCGGTGCGCTCCTGTCGGGTGATTACGATAAGATATATGTAATAACGCCGTCGCAGTATGGGAAGAGCTGGCTGATGGGCCACGTGGGTCTGTTGCTGGCGTACAATGGTATGCCGGTGTATATTGCCGGTGCGGCTGGGAACACGTCTGATATTATAATGAGAAACGTTGATCGTGCGCTGATGGATATTGACGACGGCATCAAGGCTGACATTACTAACCTGACGAAGAGTCAGATCGAGAGATTAAATCGGTCACTTAGTAAAGATAGGAAGAGTTTTAAGTCAGGTGGGTTCGTTGAGGCTGTGTCACTTGGTGAAACGTACTCTGGTGATACTGCGTCGAATAAGGCCGTGGGTCGTGGCGGTATGTATATCGTGGATGAGGCGGCGCTTTTAAGTGAGGATACACTTATCGAGCTGGGTCGTGCGGAGTTTGCTCGGACGGATGGTAAGAATTATCCCATACTGATGATTAGTAATCCACACAAGCCGGGGTATTTTTACGATCACATGATAGAAGAGAATCCGGGGCCACGGACACTTATTATATGGATGGATGCGCTGACTGCTGTAGAAGAAGGACGGTGGACGGAAGAGAAGGTTGTAAACAGTGATTTTGCCCGGAACACGAGCCGTAGGCGCGTGTACCTGATGTGTGAACTGGATACGGTCGGTGACAGTATGTTCACTAAGGCGAGAGTTGGTCATGTTGCAACAGGCGAGTATACGCAGTATTTCCTCGGTGTCGATGCGGCGTACAGGGGTAAGGACAACATTCAGATAAGTCTCATCAGTTTGTCCGATACCGGTGAGATTGGTGTGAAAGAGACGAAAGAGGTGAAGAAGGGTGAGTGGATCGACGGTGTAACGTCAGAGGATATAATCAGAGACGTTGCGGCGGTGGCGCGGTATTACGGCTGTCCGCTCGTGTGTGTTGATATTGGTTTCGGTGTATGGTTGGTTGAAGGTCTGGTAAAACGTGGTATAAATGCTATCGGTATAAATTTTGGTGGTGGATGTACACGAGAACGTATCCGCGCACGTCACTATGCGGCGACGAACGGTACTAATTTAAGAGCAGAATTGCATTTGGACTTGCAAAGTTTGATGGATGATGGTAAGATAGTATTTGAGAAAGAGGCATATGACCAGATCAAGGACGTACTTCCGTTCGTGACGGCAGAAAGAAAAGCAAGCGGAAAAATACAGATTAGGCCGAAGAGTGAGATAAAAGTTTTACTTGGTCACTCACCGGATGCGTTGGATAGTATTTTACTCGGTATTCATGCCGTCATTTTGTTTTGCGGTGAGAGTTTGGGTTATATAGTATGACAAAAGAAAACATCTTAGACGATTTTTTAGACTGCAATACTTGTGCGGACATAAGCGGTACGCAGAAGCGGCGCTATGATCGCGGATTGTCTGAACGTAAAAAGATTGATAAGTTGATGGAAGTGTTGCCAGGTATCGACTATATCCGCAACCAGATGCTTAACTATATTTTCTCAAACGGATTAACGACAGGAAGTATTAACGCAGACGTTATTCTGGACGATTTTCTGTACAGAAAGAATAACGCTGACGCTACGAACTACTCCGTGTTACGAGAAGCCATCGGATGGGCGGCGATCGACGGTGAGTGTGGAATCAGGCTGTATGATGGAAACATTTATCTTGTGCGCTCAGGTCAGTATGCTATCGTGAAAGGACGTGTGGATGGAATTGAACAGATCTTCGGATATCTCGTGTCTACTTCCGATAATGTGTATCTGTACGACATGGACGAGGAGTCCTTCGAGAAGTGGTGGAAGAGAGACGACGTCCTGTTCCTTGACAAAACTGAATTCTGTCAGATTAGAAATAATGTATCGTTCCTGCACGGTAAAAGTCCGCTGTTATCCGACAAACTTAGAATTGATCTGCTGGTGACGGCGTACGAGCGTCTGAACTACGACGTTGAGTACGATGGGCCGGGTCGTATCATTATCCGTCCGAAGGATGGGTATATTAATGGCGATCCGTCGAATGATATCAGTACTTCTACCGTAATTAACACGAGCGGTGTGGCGCAGATGGATCGTGCGGAGAAGGCCAAGAGAGAAGCCGCACGACTTGCCAAAGAGATCAAAGATAGTACGTCTGATTCTGTTATTGTTCTGAGTAATGGTTTCGATGAGCATATTGAACACCTTGAGAGGGTGACGAAGGCTACAGAATTCTTCACTTGGTTAAATAATGAAGGTGTGATCCTGGCACAGGCCATGGGTATGGCCCCTTCGCTGTTGGAATTAGGTAAGATCAGCGGCAACGTGTCGATGGAAAAGATCATTGACAACGGTATGCTGAACAACATCGTGCCACTCAGAGAGCATTATGCTATACAGTTTTCTGAATTTATCAGCAATTATCTTGGTATTCAGAAAGTTTATTTCGATAAATACGACTTACAGCAGTCCGAAGACGAGAACGAAACTCGTATGAAGATCGTGGATATGATGGTGAAACTGGCAGGAATTGGCGAAGAAGACCTTGTTGCGAGTTTCGGTGCTATGCTTAACAACAATATCTACGATGAAAACAACGACCTTAGAACGCTGAAAGTTGGAAAGAAAGGCGTAAAGGAAATAACTAACTTGGAGGAAAATTGGTAATGAGTAGTATTGGTGAGATTTTGGAAGCCGCCAAAGAAGTGAAACCGATCGGCGAGGTGAATGGAATTAAGATCACCACGTTTCACGATCAGAACACTCTGGCACAGGCAGACCTGATCGAAGGTGAGGTCGCGTCCGGCATCGCGCAGATGAATCCGGACGGAAGTGTGGCGAGATCGACATATCGTTACGCCGCCGTGAACGTAGACGCTCTGTTCGAGAATCGTTACAAAGAGATTACGGAAAACAGAAGAAAGAAACTGCTCGTGGTCACTGACTATCGTGCGTGTAAGGAACAGAGTTCCGGTAAGATTTATCGGAAGACGATTCTCGGTTTCGTAATTGCTCGTGACGAGGAGACGAATCAGCTTGTTCTTGAGCGTACGCAGTTGGTGCAGGATGATGATTTTGTAAAGGATTTTCTTGGAAAACTTGACATTGACGCGATGGGGCAGATTCTGCCGCTCATTCAGGTCAAGGTTTCAGATATTACCCCGACTGGCATAACAATTTAAAGGAGAAGATTTAAAATGGTTAAAAAGACGATTACTCATAGTCTTACTATTACTGTAGATGGGCTTGATACTCCTATCACCGTGAGTGACGCTACTGCTGCTCTGGTTGCTCTTGAAGCGTATAAGATGGGCAAGCCGCTGGTTCAGGTTCCGGGAGAAAATGATTGCGTGATTTATATCAACAGCAATTATATCATTTCTGTTCAGGATTGCCCGACCGAGACTGAGACCACCGTGGTAGACAACACCTGTGTGGAGGGGTAAATGACGGAGCATTACGGTTCATTCGATGAGTTATGGAATCATTTGAAGGGCCGTGACCCCGACATTATTCCTGTAGAAAGTTTATCAAACAACGAGGATGCTATGCGTTATCAGTTAAACGAGGTTATTACAAACCCTACTTCATTCTATGTACAGCAGACTACCGCTTCTGGTCGGACGAGGTGGGGTTCGATGAGACTTGATCCGGGCAAAGTCTATGAGACTGAGGATAAAGTTTTGATCGAATCTCTTGCAAATCGCGGATATGTGAAGGTTGCGTACAACCAGAAACTTGAAGAGAAGTTGCAGGAACTCGGAAAAGAGTATAAAGTAGAGTTATGTAAAGCCTGTGGTGGGCGTGTGAAGAAAATTTTCTATCACGCCGTGGAGATATTGCCGTGAGAATTATTGACGAAAGAGAAGCCAGAACAAAGAATCGGAAAGAGTGCAAGAGAATCTTTGATTCAAAGTACTCTCTGTCGGTTTCCAGTCCGTCTGACGGTAAGTTTCGTCTTTTAGACGAAGGACTTATCACTTATTCGGACGGTTCTCCGTATATGTACATCAAACGTGGTGTCATTGATAAGATTGTGGAGAATATGGCAGATGATTATGAGGGTTCAATTAACTTTGGACACCACGATCTGGCAACCGACCCGATTTCTATTATTGGCGAATGGTCGAAGAGTGACCTTGAAGTCGCTGACTCCGAGGAAAATGACGGCAGAAAGGTGCTGAATGTTACCACGCATCTGTATGATGACCACATTTATGTTCAGCAGTTGAGAAAACAGCCGTATACTTACGGACTTTCTGCTGAATTTTACGGAGAAATTGACTACGAGGCATCCGTTGACCTTGGGATTCCTGTGATTGAATCCATTGATTTGCTTGATTTTGCTATTGTAGGTGAGTGCGGAAACGTAAATTCGTCGGATATTCACCTGAAAGGAGAAACAGACGTGAGCAAACTGAAAGAATGGCTGAATCTTCATAAGTCTACCGATGAAGTGGAAGAAAAACCCGCTGAAATGGCAGTCGAAGAAGAGGAAGTTGATGTTAATGACGTTGCGGATGAGGAAGAAACCGTAGAAGAGGAACTCTCGGCTGATGAAAACGAAGAGGCCATCGGAGAGGCTGAAGATATGGTTGCCGCTCTCAATGTTCTGTCCGAAGAAATTAAGAGCCTTCGTGCAGAAAATGCCGCATTAAAGGAGCAGGTTGTCGATCTGAACACCAGATACAATGACACCTTCGATAAGATTAAAGGTTTAACCCTCAGTGTAGGCACGGCAGGTGAGCCGAAGGAGCCGATTGAGAAGAAAATCGTTAGAAATGGAATAGGAGAACTGTAAAATGGATTTTACTACTATGAGTTTAGAGCAGAGAGCCGTTGATATTACCAAACTGGCCTCTAATTTCCCAGAAGTTTTCGCTGATTGCACCGGTTTAGAGGACGCTTCCCTGCGTAATGAACTGGTGAACCGCTTCCCTCTGGTCGAGTGGCTGATGAGTACCCCTCTGTCCAGACAGTTACTGTCCGATGCGAACGCTGATATCCATCATTTCTATAAGGATACCAACGGCAAGTGGCAGTTACGAACTCCTAAAATGATCTGGACTCAGGCTTTTGAGTCTACTCAGGATGAGTGTTGCTGGGTTCTGCCCGACTTTGCGAAGTGCGGCGCAGAAGTTCCTATGAATCTGCTGTGCCTGAAAGATTGCACCGAGATTCTGGATGAACTGATTGAAAAGACCGTGAAGATGGGTTCTCGCGTGAATGTCCCCGGTATTGCCGCCCCCGGCGATACGATTGAGGATGTGAAGCGCAGACTGGCTCGTCTGACGATGGCTTTCCTGACTGCTTACAACATTCAGCTTGGTATGGACAACACCTCTACGGATATCCTGAAGCCGTTCCACGGTGTGCTACAGCTGTTCAACAACCCGGCTGTTGTGTCCATCCTTGGCACGAACATTCTGGCGGCCTTTGATTCCCTTGGTTGCCGTCTGAACGCTCTGGGCGATGTGTCTTCTTATGTGATTGCTATCCATGAGATGGGTTACGAAGCTCTGTTGCAGGCTGTTGTTCCGGGCCAGAACGGCGAACTTCCTGCTGGTTGGACGAAGAGCGGCGATGAACTGAGATTCAAGGGCATCCGCTTCCTGCGTGACCGCTTCATGCCTCTGGATACTGAAAACGGCACCGCCGAAGCGTGGGTTATGTCCGGCAACGCCATTGGTGTTCACATGGGTACTGACCTTGCTCCGGGTGAAGACTTCATCCGCTACACCGGTTCTGAGGAAACCAAGGCGAACGGTTGCTTCAATGAGTGTGTGTACTACTACAACTACGGTGCGGCCTTCAATACGGACGCTCGTAAGATCATGAAGATCGTTGACATTCCTGTGTCTGCTGATTGCCTTGCGGCTACGAGTGACCTGTGGAATGTGATGAAGCCCACCACTCTGATTCCGCAGTAAAAGGAGTTTTAAATGACTGTATATGAGCAACTAAGTGCATATTGCGGTTGCAGTACCATCAAGGAGAGTGACGTAGATGAACTGATCTACGTCCTCTCCCAGATGACTTGCTGGAATTCCGGTTCTGATGGGAGTTTCTGCAATACGTTTTTGAATGGAGCGCGGAGAGAAGTCGTTGATCTTTTCGATTGTACGCCGAAGTGTGGGATTATCTACTTTTATCCGTTCTATTATCCGTTTGACAGAGACTCGTTTTCCTTCCGTGTTGCTCATATTTCCGGTATAGAAGAGACCGTTGAAGATGTCACTCAGGTAAATTGGCTTGAAAGCAAGGGCGCTTTTGGGATCGACTTATCCGATATCATTCCTTCTTGCAGGTGCGCAAATCGTTGCGCACCTTGCAGAGAGGAATATAAACTCATCGTTGAATACGATGCCGGTTATGAAATGATTCCGGAGTGTATCCTTCCGGTGATGTGTAATCTTATGGACGTGATCGAAGCGAAAAATAATTGTGACTGTGATAACGAGTGCCAGTCCTGTACATCGCAGAACACAACTGTTAATCCTTTGACCGGACAGTTACAGACATCTGTTCAGACCATTAAGTATGCTTCGGGTGACTTGACAACGGTTCAGCTTGAAACTGAGATAGCACGGATGCTTGTCGAGAGTTATAAGACACAGCTTGGACTGATTTCGCTCTGTTCCTCAAGAAAAGAATTGTGGGGTACTGTCGTATGACGTTAATGTTTCTTGGAAAAAAATTATCTAAAAAACATGGTTGCCATGTGTGCGGTTCTCGTGGTAAAACAGAGTATAAGGTATCGACTGTGAATACATATTATCTTCCTTCCGGTTCTGTTATCACTGCTCGTGTTGGCAGACCCATTGAGGTTGATGATAAAGACGGAGAGTTTTTACTTTCGTTGGGTGGTGATTTCCGTGAGTGCGTTACAGCTTAGACAGGAATTTAATGCCTTTGTTGATAGGGCATGGGGTTTTGCAAGATTCAATGCTCTCGCTTATTTAAAAAATAATTTACCGACTTCTTCCGGTACTCTTGGTAACCATACAGATTTTCCTGCTGGTAAATCTTTGGCCGGTTTAAATTTGTATGCAAAAGGAGATTTGCTGGATAGTTATTATGAAGTAACAGTTGTTCCGGGAAGTGCAACCGGCAGAACAGGCAGAATAAGTTCCTTTGTCACAAATTCTCCATATGCTTTTTACTATGCAAATGGTAGATTGAATTCAGACACATATCATGGGTTTGATTTTATTGCCCAAACAAAGAAGGATTTGGAAGAAGCCATTGGTGGTGCTATAAATATAGAAGTGAAAGGAATAACATAAATGGCCGAGAAGAAAGAAGAAAAGAAGGGTTTATCGTGGAAGGAGAGACAGTTAAAGGCAATCAATTCCCTGTCTGATCCTGCACTTGTTAAGAAACTTGCATCTATTGTGATGCAGAAAAAGGAGAAGTAATTATGGCGAAATGTGCTAATAATGAATTATTTAAAAAGATCGGGCAGAAGTTGATCGACGATATGTCCGAGATTGAGTTTGTCTTACAGAACGAACTGCCTAATTGCAGAACCATCAATGCTGGCAAGTATGTGTCCAACACCGGCACGGTTAGTTATAGCCGTTTCGCTGTTCCTGACAATATGTTTGAGTGCAATCCGATGGCTTGCGTGAACAGCGGTACGCTGACTGTTGCAAACTCTGGTGCTGTTACTTACAAAGCTCAGTTTGATCTGAGAGAGTTTGCCGCCGGTATTATGACCTTCTATGTGAAGGGCAACGGAGCCGCTGGTACGGTCAAGGTTGATATTTCCGAAACCTCTACCTTTACCAATGCGAACAGCATGACTCTGAATTATCCTGCGACCAATGATTATGTTCCGATGCTCGTTGAATTCAACAAGTTCAGCGATGATGATAACATCGGCACTGGTTGGACTCCGAGCGCAAACGGTGCGTTTATCCGCTTTACGTTTGGTACTGGTGCGGAAGGTGCTGGCCTGTCGAGCATTTCCCTGTTCCAGACCTATGAGGATTTCGCTACTACGGATGTTGTAAAGATTGGTTGCCTGACTGATATTAGCGGAACGATTGATATTCCTGCTATTACCAGACAGTGTTCGACCGCTTCTTATGATACGTCCAACCTGTCCTTTACCAGAACGATCAACGGCAAACTGCTGACTCCGAACTACCACAAGCTGAATCCGCTGTTTGGAAAGGGCGTTCAGCAGGATGGTGCGATTCAGCACACCGTTCGTCAGACTGTCGCGAATGATGGTACTGTTATCATTTCCGATATGAATCTGGATGAGTGCGGTGCGATTTCCGCTCAGAGAACGGACGTTTGCGAATCCGATCTGGCTATGTTGACCAGACTGTATAGCCCGGTTCTGCTTGGTGATCCTGATGAAGGACATTTTCAGGTTATTACGGACGAGGCGAACGGTACGGCTACGTTCCACTTTGCTACTGCTCTTGCCGGTAAGGAAGTTCTTATCTCTTATCCGAAGAAGATTGCGGTGGAGCGTTATGCGGCGAATGTCAACAATGTTGGTGATGTCCGTGTGATGGCTCGTTTCAACGGCTCTTATGTAGATAACCGTGGTTCTATGGATGTTGTTTACACTCTTCCGAATGTTCTGATTACTTCCTTCCCTTGGAACATTACCAGAACCGAGCAGGATTTCAGCTTTACCATTAGTATTCAGCCTGACGCCGACGGCAACTATTACTACATGGATAAGGTTGTGCTGTAAAACACACCATGTTTTGAGGCCATTTTCCTCCAAAGTTTATTATAGCAAGGGGACGCATCGGCATTGTCCGTTGCGTCCTTCTTCTTTTTGTGCTATACTCAGAGTAGCTTAATATGCTAATTGGAGGAAAATTATGTTAAGTCAGAACGATTTGATGGAGATTCAGCGCAAAATGCGCGAGGCTGAAGCGGACACTACTCCGTTCACTGTTATTGATGGTGATGGAAATATGTCCGTTGTGGGTGACGCAAATAAGACAGAGCCGAAAACTTACGACTATGTGGTGAGATTTCGTATTCCTGCACAGTACAAAGACCTTGTGAAAGGTGGGGAAGAGATCGTCGGTGGAAAGTACATTGTGACGGAAGTTGCGTATCCGAACGTGTGTATTACGCCGAGGATGGATATTAAGATCGTCAACTGCCTGAATGACCTCAAGCCGTTCCTTGTCGAGATTCTTGAAGACGGAGAGTCGAAGGACAGGGATAAGGAAGAACTTGGGAAGTTTGTTGTAAGTACGCTTACAAACGACGCGATCATGGATGCTATGTACAATCTCGTAAAGACCGTCGTTGGTGTCGATGACGCGCTCGTTCCAATGATGATGTACGATTCTGTTTTTGAGAACGTGCTGAATATCATCAGAGACTTCCCGGAAGTCATTAACGAAGAGGATTTTTTTACAGGCAAGCGATCCTCAACCAAGGAAAAACAGGAGAATCAGTAGAAGAAAACCTGAATGCCCGATTCAATATGTATGGTCATATGGCGCATTTTGTAGCTGAAAAGCTACATATGCGCCCCAATGACATACTTGACGGATGGTGTGTACCGGAACTCATTGTGGCATACGGCTATTATTCTAATGAGGTGACGCTTGAAAATTATCATTACTGGGAAAGCAGTAAAAAGGAAGGCAAGATGCCGAAGAAATATAACGTGAAGTTTTATAGTGGAGAAGAATAATGGCTGATGTTGTATTAAATCTAATATATAATGATAACGGCGCAGGTAAAAATGTAGACAACCTTGTCCGTTCTTTACAGCAGATCGAAAGTAAGCATTATCGTGTAAATATTTCTACTCCGGATGTTCAGGCATCTGTCAATTCTTTGAAAAGAATGACAGATGAAATAAATCGTATAAAAAATTTAGCAAATATACCGCTTCGTTTTACAACTGAACCAGCATCTATATCCTCTCTTGACTCAATTATCAAAACAGTTCAATCTAAAATAGATGCCGCAAAGATTCGGGCGCAAGAGCTTGCGATTGAATTAGAAGCAAGATTGAACCTCGGTGGGAAATTTGAAGGAAAACCGGGGAAAACTGGAGTCGGAGAAAATATTGAATCTCTTCAAACAGAGATAAACAACGCTCAAGAACGTCTTGTTCTTTTGAACGAAGAGTTTGATATATTAAATGAAAAACGAGTAGATGCTGATATTACTTCTGGTTTAACAGACAAAATAGAAGAGGCTAATCGAGCCGAAAAAGATTTAATTGATACACAAGAGAAGTTGAGCGATTCGTCAAAAGACGTTTCAAATGCAAACGCAGAACTTGCCCTTGGATATAAACAAACGTGGAGAGGCGTGCAACAAATTGCAAACGGCGTTTTAAGTACGTTTCAAAATATTGTTAGCACTTCAAAAAGCGTTGTGGAAGCGCCGTTGAATTTAACTGGCGTTTCCTCTCTTGTTTCCATGCTTGAAGGTATGGAAGGAAGTCTGTTGTTAAACCAGATTTCCTCCAACATAACAACCGGATTTTCAGAAGGCGTGGAACGATACGATATTCTAATGTCGTTTCCTGCTGTTATGGAAAATATCGGTTATTCGACCGATCAAGCAACAGCCGCTATGGACAGATTGTATCAGTCTGTTCTTGGTTTACCTACTTCGTTTGGGGATATTGTTCAGAACACGCAGTTTTTCACTCTTGTTCTTGATGATCTTGAAAAGGCGACTGATCTTGCAATCGCCGCAAATAATGCCTTCGTTGCCTCCGGTGCAGATTCTCAGCAGATTTCTTCCGGTATGCGGCAGTTGCAGTATATTCTTGAAGGAACGAAACTAAGAAGTACCCAGTGGTATTCTTTGATTCGTTCGATGCCGCTTGCTCTCCGTGAAGTCGGAGATGCGCTTGGCTATCCTGATTTCAATTCTTTTACTGCCGATTTGATGGCCGGTTCTATCGCGGCGGAAGATTTGATCGACACTCTCATTGATGTTGGATTAAATTCTGAAAAGCTCGGTGGAATTATTGACGTTATGAAGGGTCGCATTCAGGCCGCTCTTGATAATGTTACAAACGCCGGTAGAAGAATGGGAGAGACCCTTGTAAAGACTCTGGACGATGTTCTTACTCGTGAAGGTGGGAAAGGTATAACAGAAAATATCAAGGGTGTATCTGATGTTATTGACCACATAACAGCCGTTGCGGCACAGTGGATCAATGACCACGGCCCCGAAATTCAGGCCCTCATTGATAAATTTTTTGATATTGATTGGGCATCTGTTGTCCCTGAGTTTTTACAGGGTCTTGTTAATATTGCAAATAAAGCGCTCGATAATATTGGAACATGGATTCAAGATATAGGTGGAATAATCGAGAAAGTTGGGACATTATTCAATGACCTTGAAAATTCTCAAACAATAAAACTAATATCTGGAATAATTAGTGGTATTGGGCCTTTTGCACAGATATTCGAGGGAATTTCAAATATGGCCCTTGGTGTATCGTTAATAAATGCTGGAAGTGCCGCCGGTGGAAATTTATCAGGAGGATTTGCAAAGTTGTTCAGTGGATCGGCGGCTGGTGGTGCAGTTAGTTCTGGCATCTCCATTGGATCGTTTCTTGGGTATACTTCACTTGGCATTCTTGCTGGCGCTCTTACCGTTTTATTGGCCAAGGTTGCGCATGATTGGGCAAATGATATGGGATATTCTATTGCGAGCGCTATTGCAAGTCAACTTCCGAACGCCGTTGATTCTGCGCTTGGTTTTGTTGGCGATATGATGCAAGTCGCAAGGGAAAATCGTCTTCCACAGAGATACCTTAGAATGCAGTTGTATTCTGGAAGAATATCTGATTTCGCGGAAAGATACGGAGAATACGATTTTGCGGATAGCGGCTCCATGATGTTCTTAAATACGCTGTCACAGTATCTTTCTAATTTTGAGATTCCTGCTCAAATGGGAGATCAGATAAATGAAAGTTTTTCAAAATTATCTTCTGATTTAAACCTCATAGATGTTATTTCTAAGCCGTATGACGATGCGATTGCAAAACTTGATGGTTACAAAACAGAACTGTTGAAACGCATTGATGAGATAAACGAAGAGATTGCAAAGCGTTTCGCTGGTGCGGAAATCAATACTTATAGTTTTTACGAGAAGATATATAACAACGGAAAGAAGTTTTTCAGCGAACAGTATGAAGAAGCGTCTACTTGGTCATATTCAAATACGACTAAAGATAGGGCTGATACGCTTGAAAAATTGCTTCCGGAAGCTACGTCAACTTTAAATGAGATAACAGAATATGCTCTTGCGAATTATTCCGATGATGAGAGCGTTATGGCGGTCGTTGCTCAGTTTATGGCTGATTTTGATTACAATGATCCGGAAGCCCTTGCTGTTCTTGTTAAAAATTACGGTGGCAAGGATATGCAGACGGTGTTTGAGCAGTACTTTGAGCAACAGGCAAGAAACCTTGATCTCGATGAAGCATTTAGAACTGCTTTGTTGCAGAACGAAAAGAAACTTACTGAAAAAGAAGTAGAAGGAATCAATATTGCTCAAGACGAACTTGAAGAGCAAAAACAAACTGCGATTGCTCCATATGTCGAACAGTTGGAAACTGACATTGACGCTCTTGAAACTGATTTTGACGGTGCGTTAAAGTTAGTCGAATACAAAGGTGGGAAGCTGATTGATGTTATAAACAATCTGTTTGACGCCCTTAATTCTTCTGATGCTCTTGATGATTTGAATAATTTCTTTGATGTAATAGAGCGCTCTGTGCGTTCAAGGCTGACTATTTTAACAGGTTTGTTTAGACGTGCTTTGAATTTTAGTTCATTGTCTCCTGCTGTTCAGACCGAGCCGTACGCAACCGGCGGTTTTACTCCAATGGGAACTGATACGATTCCTGCTATGCTTACACCGGGCGAGTATGTACAGCGCCGTGCGGCAGTTGAACATTTTGGCAGACAGTTTATGGAACGCATAAACAACCTTGATCTTCGCGGTGCGCTTCGTTCCATTTCCATGAACTACGCCACGCCATATGCGACCGGCGGTTTTGTTAGAAACGATAACAGAAACTACAGAGACAACCATGCAACAGTAAACCAGATATTTAAGAGTGCCAACGCTTCTACCGGATTCCGTAGAGCAAGCCGATTTGTGAGGGCTTTGGGATGAGTTATTATTACAGAAAGTACATTCAGTTTAATGACCTTGTGTTCTACTCCTATGTGACGAACAGCGATGACACGAAGGTGGATTTCGATATTACGAAACACAGTTATACTTTTCGGAATGGGGACTATGCACCGCTCAAACGGCGCACTCCCAGAATCGAAAGTACCTCTGTTGGTCTGACGATGGAGTTTAATGTCAAGCACCTTCCGTGTGATTACAGACCGTTTTATCGCAGGTTCATTCTTGAACAGTTGACAAAGGCTGGGAAGTTATGGGCCGTTCATGGAGACGAACTTGTGTGGGCCTATGCTATTCCTGAATCATATAGCGAAACTACGTTTAACCTTGTTAAGAATACGATTGAGATTGACATTGAGTTTTATCTTCCGCATGGTGTGTGGCACAAAGCAGATAAGCAGAAAACATTCATCGAAGATTTTGACATCTGCAATTTTATGGAATGCCTTGACTATCGTGTTTTGAACCCCTGCTGTGACTGCGGTCACTGCGTAGATAAGCCTGTGAAGTGCTGTTGTTGTGACGATCTTGAGAAGGAAGAAGCGCTTTGCTATAATATTGACAGGCTTTCGGATGTATATTCAAAAGATTGTATTCCGAAGTTTATTATCAGATATGACTGTGAGAGAGCGGAAACGCTGTTCACAGATAGCGTGAATCCTTATCTTGGTCAGCGCATTTGCCGTGATACAGATGAAAGCATTATTGCCGGTCAGATTTACGTTGAAGGGGATATTCCTACGACGGACTATAAGATCGTTCTGAACGGTGGCGGCGAGAACATCTGGATAAATATCAACGGAAACGCCAATTATATCAAGGGCGAATACGATGGACCACTCATTATAACGAGTACAGGGAACGTGTACGATGGATGTGGAAATATGCTTGACGCAGAAGTATACCAAGTACCAGAGGGAAATGTTTTCGGATTTACCTTTTATCCGGGAACAAATTCTGTTATAATTGAACCAAACAAATGTTGCGATATGCAATGTGTCTACATTGAAGTGGATAACTTAACGGTATAAAGGAGATATTTATGGATTGCACGTCTTGTGAAGAACTTCGTGAGATAGCCCCAGAGTTTGTCCAGAAGGGTGTGACGGACAATGTTGCGGAGCATCTTGCAAATAATACCGGCTACGGTGGGAAGAGTACGAACTGTAACGATCTGCCGCTTGCCAATGATTGTTTAATTGGTAGAATGCCGTCTGCTCTTGCGGCATATAATGATTGTGATTGGAAAGAATGGGCAAGGGATTTTTCCCAGAATGTCTATCAGATGATGGCTTCGATGATTGCGGCGTGGTGTCAGCTTACCGGCTCCTTGCAGACTGCACCTGTAAAGATTCTGTACACGAGAAATGTTGGTGCGACAGGAAGTGCCGTGGATTACTGGTATATGAGTCCTGATTCTCGACACACGGTTGACGTTTATATCGACGCTAAGACTGGGGCAAAGGGAACGTCTGACGCAAACGAGAATATTACGATTGGAAAAACTCCTGCCGACAGAGATTACGCCGTTCTTGTCACGCACTGCTTCGATATGCAGAACGGCTATATGCAGGAGTACGATGTTACTTGGTACAGTAGCAGTGATGTGGACACATATACTTCTGCTAAACTGAGAGAAGCCAGAGGACAGCACCCAGAATACAAGAATCATTCTACAAATAATATTTTTGGTATGTCTTGGCCCGTAAACGAAATGGTTTATGTAAAGAAGGGCGATCACTTGCAGTGTGAGGTTTACTGTAGGACGGCGAGTCCGCAGGAAGGCGGAGAAAATGCGGCGAAGTGTCGTATCCATCAGATTGCGGCAACGTGGATTCCTATCAACAGTGTAGATATTGGTGGAGATGAAAGCTGATGAGAGAAGAATATTGCGAAGCGTGTGAAACGCTAAAAGAAGATGCGTATACTTTTGCTACGAACGGTGTAACTACTGGCGTAGCGAACAGACTGAAACAGGACAACGGCTTTGCTTCTCCGTCTTCTGTTGATACGGATTGCGAAGCGCTGAACATCGGTAACGATTGCTTGATCGGTGGTCAGGAAGATACGATTGAAAATTACGATGTGTGCGATATTAAGGTGTGGTTGAAGGAATCGTGGGCAAATCTGCACACAATGCTGAAGGCCATGATCGCCGCTATATGCGGCATTTGGACGAAGATTCATTGTATTCTGAGTGGTTTACATACCTTGCTTAGTCAGTTGACAAAGGAAGACAGTTTTGAAGCCGTTACGCATTATGCTATCGCCCTTGGTACTTCAACTGGTACTTCCGTAAGGCGGTATCGAGAACAGTATATTATACCAACCATCACGGATACCTATGCGCAAGGTCGCCACTATGATAGAGATACAACGGTTGCCGAATCAGATAGTACTAATGCCCATGGATATTATTACACTACGTTGACCGGCCCAGGCGATCAGATCATTTTCCCTGCGGATGGTGTAGCTGTGTGTGGTTGTTGCACTTACTCCAGTGCGGCAGCTCTGGATGCCCCCACGAGACTTTCCTATCAGGTTGTGTTTTACACTGACATGGACGATCTTGACGGTGCGTGGAATTACAATGGAAGTTCTTGGGATAATATTTATCTTGATACTCGTGGGATTCATATTGGCCTTCCAAAGTTGACAAGTACTGTCATTGACTCTGGTTCTTATGCAACAACCGCTTCTTCTACGATTAAAGTAAAGAAAGGTTCCGCATTAAGAATCTTCTTGCATCCGTCGAGTTCCGATAACTCTTATGATCCTTCGTGGAGTCCTTCCTCTCCTGGCGAAACGAGGCCGTCCGATACTGTTCAGCCCGGTACGATTACTCTGCATCAAGTTTGGTGTACGTTTATTCCAAACTTTAGTTCTGCACTTGATGTTGATCCGACGATTTTTGATGGATGTGGAGAATAAATTATGTGGTTTGAAATTTACCGGAGTGGTAAATTAACCGTCCGTGGAGACGATATTATAGGTGATCTTAGCTGGGATTCGGAACTGATGTCAGTTCCGTCTCTCAGTTTTGACTTGCCTATGACATACTATGACTACATTCAAGGTCGAGAAGAAATAAAAATTTTCGTAAATCGGAAATGTTTTTGGGGAATCATCACCGGTGTTACGCTCAATAAAGCAGATGAGACGATTTCCATTGATGTGACCCACGTTGTACACGAGTGGACATATAGACAGATTTCCATCAACAATGCTGTGCGTGACGGTAAGGTGCAATTCCTGTTTAAGTCTGATGCGGACAAGGTTAAGTCTTTGGGTGATTTCTCAATGGCGGCAAGTAATTTTGAGTGCTTTCCGTCTGCCACGAATTTCATCGAACTGGCAAAAGTATCTGTGTGGAACAACAAGACAGGGGAAGTTATCTATCCTTCTACGGATATAACCGCACAGGCGGCTGAACTCCGTGCAGATCAGCTTGAGTATGATCAGCATATAAACGCTCTGATGAATGGAAACGTGGAGTACCAGAATCGTCCTCTTGTTAGTTCTTCCGTGATGCAGGAGAAGTATCCTGAATTTCCTTCCGGTGATTGGGCAACGACTTACAGTCAGAATATGACTGTTGGTTCTTACACGTTTGAGATCAGTCCGATCAAAGAAGATGGGACTGTCCTTAGTCAAACGGAATTGGACAATTATATTAATGCTCTCGATACTTCCAACGGCGTATCAGGTGTTTTATCGTCTGATACGGATAGATTGATTCTTGAGATTCAGGAAGGTGATTATGATCCGAACTTCTGGGAGCCGTGGTATGATTCCTATGACGAATTAAAACAGCCTGAACTTTGGATTCGTTTGCAGTTGATGGCGCTTGCTGATAACTCTACGATCACTTACAAGCTGTTTGAGCGCAAGGAAACGGAAGGTTCTGATGAACCGACGTATGAGGAATTATCTGCGCTCCCTGTGCCGTCTGATAGAAATTCTACCGAGTCCTGCTATATCAGGTTTTACACTTCCGTTGCAGATGATCTGTATGTGCAGGTTCAAGTGACGGTCAGTTACGAACCGGAGCAGGATAATGGAGAACTGGATATTAAAAATGCGTCCGTGTATGACCAGTTAGAGGACATTTACAATGACGCGAACTTTGCGTATCCCGGCTGGACGATAGACTATCAGGATGAGAGCGAAGATACGCTCGTAGATTATGTCTATTCAAGACAAAATAAACTTGACGCTCTGACTAAGACAATGGAACTGACGGAAGATTTGTTCTGGCGTGTCGGCTTTACGAACGAGAAACTTATTGAAGTTGGCAAATTTGGTGAGCAGAAGAACTGGATCATTTCTCTTAGACCGACAGGCGGCAGAAACATTTCAATCGTGGAAGAGCCTGAGATCGACTACGACTTCAATAAGGTTGTAAACGTAGCCACGGTGTATTCCGAAAAGTCTGCGTCCGGTATGAGCAGTCTGACGCTTCGTGAGGTGTATTCTGATCCCGATTTACAGGAAGAAGGATTCCCTGTGGTTATCCTTCGTTCCAACGTAAACAATGAGAGAGACTATACCAAGTATATTACGCAGTTTCCTGCTCTTGCACCAAACAATGAGCTTGAGTACGCTGTTATTGACGAGGAGTCTGTTGCGCTTGAGGATGGTCATTTAATCGAAGGAACATTCGCTTTTAACGATTTAACCGCTTTCACGGAAGAAAAGGATGACGAGGGCGAAGACATTGAGATCACCGATCAGGATAGAATTGATGCGGCTGTGTCGGCTTATAAGGCTACGATTCGTAAACTGAAACAGGCACGGCGCTCTTATAAGATCACTCTGACTACGGAACAGCTTCCACCTGATATAAAGGTTGGTGACAAGGTGCGGTTCGTCTATCAGAATCTTCTCTGGATGTTTGAACCGTGTTCGCATTATTTCAAGTATATTCTCGGATATGATGATTGGTTCTATGTTACGAAGATCGACTACCAGATCGACGCAAACGAAGCTGAAGTTGATAAGATCGTGCTTGAGAAATTCTTAAAGATCGACCGTGAGACGAAGGAGAGCGTATGACGATTGACAAAGCTATAAATATAATTGCCGAGCGGACGTATCAGAATACACAAGACATTAACCGGAAGAATCTACAGCGCCGTCATCAGGTCGTAGATTTGTTCGGTGTTCCCTATGCGTCTTCCGGTGATGCGGCTACTCCTGCTGAGTTCTATATCAGTATTTCGCCAGATATGGAGTACCTTGAGCGCTTTCAATTTAAGATCATTATCACGGCGTTCTTATCTTCCATCGGCGGTTTAAGCGCGGTGACAGGCGGTACAACAGGGGAAACTTCTCTGAGCGGTGAATCGAATATTGGAGAGAACCGATTAAACGGAAGAACATATCGTCTGACCTATGACGATCCGCTCATTGACCCAGCTTCTCATAGCCATTCTTTGGACAATGTACAGTTTGACGCAACGCCGGGAATCACGCCCACACCTACAGTTTCGACGAACTGGCGTCTTCTAATAACTGACGAAAACAGGCAGAATAGCATTGATTTGACACCTTATCTTATGTTACAATACAAGGGTAGATGGATGCACGGTCAAGGCATCTATCCGAGTCCGAGAATCGACCACGACTATGATTTATTGCAGGTTGCCTGTGACCTTGAAGCGGAAGGTAACACGGCAGGACGGAGACTTATAACAGATTGTGGCGGCAAATGGATTCAGTTATACTCAGATGCTCCGTTCGGTGTTACCTTGATTAACTATCTGAAATACAGTCATCTTAACAGGTGAGGATATGAGCAGATTACAAGACTATTACAATGCTTATCCAGAAAAGAGAAAGCATCTTGAGAATCTTCTGAGCAACAGCAGACGGATTCAGAACGAAAGAGAAAAGAAAACAAAGACAAGACTACAACAGTTGGCAGAAATGAAAGCGAGATACTATGGAGAATCCGCACAGCAGTGATGGAATTGCAGAAGATTTAATACGGTCATTCGTTCAGTTCGGATCGGCAGAGATGCACCTGAAAACGCTTGTGGAAAAAACACTTGCGAAGATTGAGAATCCGTCTCCTGACGATCCTGACGATTTAATGGAACAGCTGGTCGGGTATGAAGACCAGATGGAAGAAGTGGCATCGCTCAGAAGAAAGGCGATGCTTGCTCTGTTTGAATTGTATAAAGGGAATAAGGATGCGTGGTGCTTGGTGAAACATCTTGGTATCGGTGCGATGCAGATATTTGAAGCGTATCAGGCGTCCGATAACGATGTTGAACTTTTTAACTTGTGGGTGGAAAGCAATAAGGCGTTCACAAAAGCCCTGTGTGTTTTCCTTGGTGTAGAAATTACAGATTGTGCGGCGTGTTTCGCCGATATGCTGAAGGAGAAATAAATTATGGCGTGTGTTTTTAATGGAACTTATACGTTTGCCAGCGGAACATATAATGATTCGTCTGTTCCAAGTTTAGATTATTCTAATTACAATGTGATTTTTAACGGTGAACAGTTGAATTTTATTGATACTATTCGTGCGGATGAGTCCATTCGGTATATCTTTGCAAAAGGTGGAAGTGTTGATGATCCGATTTTTCCTGCAATCGCTATAGTCATAGGATTTGGGATAGGAGCATTTACTGCCGAAGGAGATTATGACGGGGAGGCAACAATTTCTATTTGCGAAAAAGAACCAGGGGGTTCTTGCCCGGATGCTCCGTTAGCAGATTCCATTCCTGAGAAGTATGCAGACTATATCGACGAAAACGGAAACTTTGTTCCGAAGGAAAGCTCCGGTGGTGGAGATTGTGATGTAACGCTTGCAACTTTAACACTTAAAACGCTTACAGGAAACGAAACATACGATGGGAATAATGATTTTGTTTCTTTAATTACTTCCGATGGAGAAACATATTTTGCGCGTAACAGCGATTCAGATACAGGGAATTATGTTATTCCATTATACAAAGGTTCTGCGATAATTAATTTTAGTTTATTTGATCAATCAAAAGAAATTGAAATCGAAAGTGGAGATATTGAGTTAATAGTCCATGAGGATGAGTATTGGTCGTATAAACTTATGGGTGATGCAACTCTTATTTTACCGTATGGCGGTAATACGTGAGGTGATTAACTATGGCAACAGTACCTGAATCAAGATATCAAAGATATGTAGAAGTAATCAAGTCCGACGACGGAAATGATTACGGTATATATGACTATGAAGCAAGACGAGCAATAGAGTCTATCGTTGGTGGTCTTACTTTTGTTAAGTCCACAAATGCGGCAACTACTCCGCAGGGTGTCGTGTGGGACAACGCAGGAACGGCTGTAACCGGTACGCTTATTGCGTCTGCAAATACGGCAGATAAGATTTACCTTGTTCCTTATAATCCAACTGGTGAGGGTGGTTCCTCTGTATCTCCTCCAACAAGAGATATTTATGAAGAGTACATAACCACTCTTGATGGAACAACTTATAAGTGGGAACGCCTTGGTAACACTGAGATTGATTTTGATAATCTCGGTGATCTTGCGTGGAAGGATAATGTTAGTCTTAATAAACAAACGGTAAATGCTTTAACCGCCGCAAGCATTCCGACAGGAACAACGTGGACTCAAACTCCAACGAGAGTTACGCTTGATTCCGATGCTTTCGATGTAACGACAACAACAGACACTTTTGTCAAGACGATTACTACAACGAATGGTGCGGCACTCACTGGACTTGGTACGCCTACAACGGACAATGCAATCAAAAGCATCACTCCGACTACAGGAGCATTTGTCACAAGTGTTACTCCTTCTACAGCCGCATTCGTGAATGGTGTAACTTCAACGCCAAGCAAACTTACCACAGCAACTGGATATTTCGTTGGTGGAACAGCTACGGTCAAGGGTGTCAACGCGAACACATCCGTAACGGCCACGAAGATGAGTAGTTACGGTACGCTTCCAACTTGGACGGAAAGCGCCCTTACTACTGGTGGAAACGTGTATCGTCTCACTTATAATACTGGCGCTCTTCCAACTGGTTCTGATGTTACCGCAACAAATACGACAACGACCAATCATACCGTTGCCACTCGTGCCTCTTCTACAAGCACATACGCTACCGGTGCGGTAGCGGCAAACTCTACTGGCGCAACAATTATTACGGCTGTTGATTTAACGACGGATGATGCGGTTACTTCTATTTCCGCTCCTACTGGAAACGCTTTAACTGGTCTTGGTACTCCTACTACGTTTGCGGCAGTTAAGAGTTATGGTTCTCCTACTACGTCAAACTTCTTGAAAACCGTAACAGGAACAACTGGGACGGCTGTTACAAGTGTTGATGTTACTACTGATGATGGAAATGGTTCTGCTGTTCAGGTTGTTACAAATCCGGGTACGATCAGCATCAGTTCTCGTTCTTTAACAACTTCTACAGCGACCGTTCTTAGGGATACAACTACTATTACGGTGAGTTAAAATGGCAAAACAACAGGTTTATTTACCACAGTCTGACTGTGAATGCTATCAGATGGCGCTTGACCTTCTCGATGAAGGTCTTGCGCCAATTAAGCAGAGAATTTCTGACGCAGAAGAGGATATTAACAATATCGAAAGTGTACTCGGATATTGGACGGCACAGTATAATGCCAGAGCGATGCGTATAACGATGAGGTGGAATAACAATGGCTGATGTAACAATTTTAAATATCAACGATACGGATTATAATATTCGTGATGAAGTGGCCCGCAGTGCTATTCCATCTCCTGCCGATGCCGCTCCTTTAATGGATGGCACTGCGGATGTCGGTACTTCTACTGATTATGCTCGCGAAGACCACGTTCATCCGACTGATACGAGCAGACAGGCCACCCTTGTGTCTGGTACAAATATTAAAACCGTGAATAGCACTTCTCTGCTTGGCAGTGGAAATGTTGCGGTTCAACCTACACTTGTTTCTGGAACGAATATTAAAACCATAAACGGAACTTCTCTTCTTGGCGGTGGTGACATTACGATCTCAGATTCTGACCAGAAGGTGACGCAGACAAATACCGCTACTACAACCAATGCGGCGTATCGTGTTATTTTGTCTCAAAACGCAAACGATACGACAGAAACAAACGGAGTAAGAAAGACTTCTAATTTTTTGTATAATCCGTCACAGGCGAGTTTGTATATAGGTAGCCCAAGTGCAGAACATCTTACACTTGGTAAAACTGCGATTACTTTTGATACTGGTTCTGCGGTTACTTCTTTTGGACACACTCAGGTTGATAATTGGGACTCTCATATAACGAACGGTAACCATAATTTAACCGCCGCAACTACGCAAGCTGTGTATCCAATAAAGATTGACAGCCGTGGACACATTTCCGCTTATGGCTCCGCTGTTACGAACATTGTACAGACTACGGCAACTCAGACTCTTACCAATAAGAGTCTTATCGCACCTTCGTTAAGCAATCCTGTTGTTGGTGGAAATTTAAAGTTTGATAGTGACGGAACGAGCGATTCTTCTATGAGACTTATTCATAGAAGTATAGCGGCAAACGGAACATTAACATATACTCGTGTGAGCGGTGCGACTTATATTGTTTTTATCTGTGCGGCATCTGCAACAAACAGTGGCTTGTATCTTGTTCATGGCTCAAATGTAAAAACAATAAGTGCATCTTCAATGACAACGATTACAACTGGTTCCACTACAGGACTTACGATTAAATGTACTTCTTCGGCACAAATTTATATGTTTAGATTGGATCATACTTAATTATGGACATTTTAATTGCAATTATTGGGAGCGGCTCATTGGGGATTCTTATAACAAAAATCTTTGATCTGATTTCTGAGCGAAACAAGCTGAAAGAAAAACAGAGAGAAGATCTTGAGAAAGTGCATAAGGAATTGTCAGATATCAAGGCCGCAGTAAAATTAAACGAAAAGGATAATCTACGCACCCAACTGATGGTGATGATAAAGGATTATCCGTATGAGACGACTGACATTCTCCGATTAGGAGAACATTACTTTAAAGTTTTAAATGGGAACTGGGTTCTGACCGACATCTTTGGATCATGGGCGGCAGGACAGGGAGTGATCCTTCCAAACTGGTTTCCCGGAGAGGAGAAGAAAAATGAGCAGTAAAACGTATGACATTTTAAAGCCTGTGGTTATGATCGTGATGAATCTCGTCACGCTCGTGTCCGCATTAAGCGAGATTTGGGGCTTTCCCTATGGTTCTGAGATCGCCGCAAGCTGTGCGGCCCTTGGTGCATTTTTAGGTGCTGTGCTTCAGCAGAGTAGTAATAAATACTGGGAGAAGATCGACAATGAAGACGGTGACTGACCTTTTTGAGCCGTATATTGGCACAAGAGAATATAACGGAATTGTAGCAGAAATTCAGACTTGGTTCTATGGATACGTCTATAAGGCAAGCTGGTGTTGCTCGTCAATGTCGTTCTTCTTAAATAGAATGGGCTTGCTTTCTAAGATCGGCAAGAAGCAGGAAAATGTTTATGAGATGATGGAGATGTGCAGGAAGTCTGGCTTCGGCAAGTTCTATTATCGCAAGGACATTCCGTCCAATTTCACAATCAAGCGCGGCACGATCGTGTTTATGTTGAACTCCGGTACGGTTATGACTTCTACTTCCAGTAAGCATATTACTTCTGCCTATGAAGATTTCGTTTGGAAAGGCACCGGCAACTGGAAGGCCCTTGGTGGAAATCAGAGCGATCAAATCAAAGTAAGCCAGTACACGCAGTCTAAGATTTATGCCATTTACTGGCCTTATGAGGATGAGAATGTACACGAAACTCTGCGTCGTGGTGATAAGGGCGTTGAAGTGAAAGAACTTCAGATCAAGCTGAACGCTCTCGGTTACATGGACGATGACGGAAACCGACTGGAACTTGACTCTTCGTTCGGAAGGAGAACAGAAGAAGCCGTCAAAAGTTTTCAAAGAGCCAACAAACTGGTTGTTGATTGCGTTGTTGGCCCGATCACTTGGGCGGCTATCGACAATGCTACTCCTGCCGTATCTCACAAGATCAGAGTGAAGACGGCGCTGTATTGCCGCAAGGGGCCGGGAACGAAGTACAAGATCATTAAAACTCTTCCCGCTGGATATACGGATGTGTATACAAAGGAAGACGGCAAGTGGATTTATTTGAAAAATGTCAATGGATGGGTCAGCAGAAATTATGTTGACATCCTGTGATCAGATGCTATAATAATACTGTCGTGAATACCTCTATGGTGGGCCGGTGCGTTTTCCCCCTTTTCTTTACGCACCGGCTTTCTTTTATTTGTTGACATATTAAAATTATTATGTTATATAATAATTGTAGTTTTTCTTTGCCTCCTTTCAATAGAAGAGTGCCGTGACTCGATTCGTTCAGTCACGGCACTCTTTCATTTATCTATCAATTCAAAAACTCTTGTTGATTTTCCTCTTATGCTTTTTACAACCGATCGTACTTTACAGTTCAGTAGTATCTGTTTACTAAAGTTTATTTTACTCACCGGCTTTACGTTATTCATACTACAAAAGACCTGATACTGTGTGAACACATCTTGTACGCTCTCGTTGTTCAGCTTCGGATTCTCCTCACGGATGAACAGTAGCACGGTGTTATTTGTAACAACGTAATCGTTCAAGGTCTTCTCAACGATCGCGTCACTGGTGAAGGCACGTCGTTTTAAAACACGTTTCAGTCCTTCCATCGCTACACGAGCAAGGTGTGATTTCGCACTGCTCGTCGTCAGTTTGTCTATGATCTCAAGGTCAAAGCCTTTCTCTCCCGGTTCAAAGTGCGCTGTGAACGGAATCAAAATAAGTCTGCTCATAACCGCACCGGTCTTGTCGTTCATTCTCGGCACATTGTTTGCGCTGAAAATCAGCTTGCTATAGTTGCTGAAATCGAATGGGTCTTGTCCCTTGCGTTCAGCATTTACAGGGTTTCCGGTAACCAGCTTTTTGAAGATAGCCAAGTTACTGATAAAGTTATCTTCAATATCATCACCTGAGCAGACCAGCTTTCCGGAAAGCTCTGCTGTTTTGAATCTGTCTCCCAGTTCTGCAAGGTCAAGTGCTACCACATTGTCCATTCCAACAAACGCATTAAGCATCTGTAAAAATGTGGACTTTCCGTTCTGCTTATCTCCGACAAGGATAAACGCTTTTCTCAGTTCGTTCCTGCGGTACAGGCAGTAACCGATCATCTCTTCCAAGAGTGACTTTATGGCGGTGTTTCCATTAGCAAAGTCCAGCATAGCCTTGTCTACGATAGGATCATAAGCGTCTTCAATGTACTCCGCTGTGATCTTATTTGTCACGATATAGCCGGGTGAAAACGGATTCAGCGTTTCTGTCACAATGTCGTAGATACCGTTGGCGAAGCAGATATATCGGGCCTCTGTCTCCGTGTGTTCTTCCACGATCAAGTCAAGATACTTATAGACCTCCGTTCTTTGCGAGTCTTTCAGTACAGGGATTTCTTGGATCATCTGCCGTTTGATCTCACGCACATCGTTTGTGTAGCAGTAACCATTGAACGTGTACAGATCGTTATTGATCTTGCACATATGGTGTTCATCCTTCAACCACTTGGAGAATGCGTTATGCTGAAATTTTTCCCCCTTGAAAAATGTCGGCTTGGCAAAGCGCTCATCACGAAGGAGTTTTGCGATCTCATCATCCGGAAGCGGCTCTTTGAACACATACTTATTCAGTACTTGGATCGCTCGTGTAATGTCCCCCTTCGTTAGGGAACATTCCATAAGTTCCGAAACGTGTTTAAAGATAGCGGTGTTTCGTCCATCGCCCATCGCCATCCGTGAGAATGTACGGCTTCCCTTGATCGGGTGCATCCAGTTCGGAAGATACTCATAGTCCCCGGTATCGTACAGGACTTCCCTGAGAACGCCGTTGTACTTGAGTACCTGATACTGCCAGCCGACTTTAATATCAACCTTTGAAATACCACAGGCCAGCGATCCGTCCGTGATACAACGCTCCACAAAACTATTAAGGAAGAGGAAATGCTTCCCACGGCTCGTAGCATATACCTTACATTTTAACTGTTCGTCCTTAACAATTTTAAGCAGAATATCGCTCTGCTCCATATCGTCTACATCGACCAACACAACATCATCATTCAGGACACCGGCATACTCGTCAAGGTTCTGAACGTCTTCAAGTGTGTCTAACTTTACGTTCTTAAACTTCTTTGATGCGGCTTTATCTTTTGTCGGTATATAGCCTTTATACAGGTCGTACATTTCTCTTCCTTTTCTTACTGGCCTATGCCAAAGTCCTCAAGTCGTTGCTTTGCGAGGCCAATGTAGTATTCTTTGTCCAAATAGTCGGGCACTTTCACTCCGTTCACGCTGTCGTTCCAGATGAAGCAGTGGTCCGGTGTATTGCCAAACTTTTCGATAGTCGCTCCTGCCGTCTTCTGCTTCCCAAGGTACGAATCATTTTGATCTTTGGAAGCGAAGACCCGGAAGGTTTTATCGTTTTCCTTTTTGCCGTTATGCCAAACGCTTTCGTACTTACTGCTGCGCTTTACGATTTTTTGGAAGTCTATAAGAGTATCGCATGAACGAATTGTATTTTCAACAGGCGTTCCGCTAATCATAAAATTCGTAAGTGCAGACTTAATAATCGGAAGGTCATTGTCCAGCTTCGTGGTCTTCTTTAAGTAGGAACCCTTGACTTCAATCTTATCGTCGTCCGTGATAAACAAATAATTATTCACGTCCTTCTGGTAGATTTCCTTTATCACATCGAAGCTGAGTTTCAGCCCGGTTCTCTGCTCCCATTCATAACAGGCATCGTCAAGTTTATCCCACGCTTCGTCTGTGTCTGCTATCTGCACGATAAGTCCATCCGTGTTGCTGTTTTTTATTCTGCACAGATGCTCTATGTGTTCGATCAAATCAACAAGCAGTAGCTGTCCGTTAATACATACCTCGTGGTTTCTGCGCGGATCGTATGCGTCGGAGAATTCCGCTCCGCTGATCCCGAACATACTGTTCAAAATGATCTTATAAGGTGCCTGTTCCTTTTTCTTTCCCTCTCTCTTTAATTTAAGTCTCGTGTCGTAAATTTCCTTGAACAATTCCTTGTGCGTAACGGCACGGCTTAGAAGGTCGTAGCGTATCATTATTGACGGATACATAGAAGCCACATCAACATGAACAAACAAACCTTTTCCATGAAATTTTTCCACGGCTCCGTGCGCTCCACCAAGACCGAAGGTGTGCGGAACACCGGCAACGTGTATATTCAGCTTCTGTCCGAATTTATAGTTTGCCGGGTCAGAAAACCACCGCTTAATGTGGTCGTACTTCCTGATCCGAAGCGTATCAACAAGCGAAATCTCCCACTCATCGTCGTACTTAACCGGTTTGCACCCAAGGATTTCCGCAACGATACCGGCCTTTGTTTTTCCAATGAACGACAGAGGAAGGTGATACGTTGACACAAGCTGTGTCATCGCATCGAAGTTGCTCGTGTCTTCAAAGAATACGTTGATCGTCTGCTCCACGTCGTGCAGGTTGTACTGTAACACAAGGTCTTTTTCTTCTCGTGTCAGCTTCCTGTTTGTGGTGAAGTCCAGTGGCGTCTCCTTTATACGTTCGCCCATGAAACCTTCCAGTTCCTTGAGAGAACGATAACCATCCATGCAGTCGTAGTTGATCATACGGAACTGGTTCAACTGCTTTGAAAATTCCCACCCCGGTTTATCCATATCAATAAGCCAGGTGTTCATCTGTTGCGGTCTGAATCCTGCAACCGTGGCTTTCATTATCCACTGATCGTAGTGCTTATTATTGTAGCCGATCCAAATATCATTCTCGTGCTTACTGTAAAAGTCAGAGAGTTTTTCCTGATCTTCCTCTATCTGCACGATCTCTCCATCCGGATAAGTAATAACTGTCACACACCAGTACAAGGGGAAAACCTCAAAGTCATAAAAGCACAGGTTCATCCTTATCTACCTCTTTCAAATAATCGTTAAGTGTTACGCTGAATTCTCCGTCTGGATTATAAGAGGCGGGTTTTCCCCGCCTCGGATAAATCCCTTTCAGGTATTCAATTTTAGCGCACACTAAATCTCTGGTACTGTCCGTCCTGCGTGATGGTGACAACATAGTCTTCGCCCACCGCATCCTGTGCGATCTCGTCAACCTCTTCGGCGAACTGAGAGTAGTTCTGAAATTCGGGTGCTTCAAATCCAAGATGCTCGATCAACTGCTTTGCCATGTGAATGCCAAAACCGTCGTTCTTCGTGCCGAAGATCGTCTGGTTCTGGAAGATGCACTTGTTGCGGTGCTCGCCTTCCTGCACACGGTAGGTAGCAGAAAGCATGAGCTTCTTGCCGTCTTTCGTTTCCTTTACCTCTAACTTGTCGAGCGTTGTCTGGTACTCACCCTCGGGAAGAGGCTCAAAGTTATTCTCTGCCGCATTCTTCATCTGCTCCTCAAGAGCCTTGGTGTCGATCTGGTTGTCAAATTTCTTGAAGTCAATCATTCTTTCTTCTCCTTCTGCTTACTTTTTTCTCTTCCACAGGTTCTTCCGTGGCGGCTTTCTCTTCCTCAAACGGCACTTCCGGTACACTGGATGAAACGGCCTCTGCCGTTTCAACAGCATCACGGCGCTTTCTCTCTCTTCTCTTCGGCGGTTCAACTTCTCCGATGTGTTCCACCGCTTCGGTCTTCATCTGTTCGTCACTCTTCGCACCATCCATATAATAGTAGTTGCGAATGGCATCATCTACATACTGTAGATTATTGTCGATGGAAAATTCCGGGAACATACCTTCCGGGGATTTCACACCGTTGTGTCCGTTGTTCTGGGTCATAAAGTAGTACTTTCCATCAACCACCGCCGTTTCAAGAACAATGTCCGAAAGACCTTCCGGTGTAATGTACTGGTCTACCATACGACCAACGGTCTTCATCTGCGTCAGTCCATCTTTCGTGTCGGTATGCCACATCAGATAAACAATCACATCGTCTTCAAGCTTGTCGATCTCATCAACAAGATTTCTGAAACTTACGCCGATGTCAGTAAACTTATCGTAGGACTTCTCGTCTGCCCTGCGGAGGTACTCGTTTGCCATCAGATACTGCCCATCGTCGATAATGACGATCTTCTTATCCGTGTCCTTTAAGATGTCTACGATACGACCAACCCGGTCAGTTCTGTAGTGTTCCTCAAAGTCTCCACGGTAAGGGAGTCTCGGTTTCTGAACAGAGATAAAACAGACTTTATCTCTGCCAAGGTACTTTGTGGAAAAGGTCTTGCCTGTTCCACTTCTGCCTGTGATAAATACAGGAATTCCCATTAGTTCTTGTCTCCTTTCTCTTCCGGTTCAACCGGCATTTCTTTGTCCATAAATTCGTTTGCAACTTCTCTCAAGCAGTTCGGGCAAACAGACAGTCTGCTCGTTCTTCTGATAGTGTTTACTTCTTCTTCAATCAATACGGCGCAGGTGTTTTCTCCGTCGTAGATTTTCTTACATCTGTGGCAGTAGTACATTCAAAACCCCCTTTCCATCAGTCTTGCCTTTTCATCGTAGCCGTTTTCTATTGCTTCGATCAGCCGTTCCAGTTTGTCGTACTGATCGGGATAGCACACAACTGCGTAACCGCCGTTTTCTCTAATCTGTCTGATGTTTTCCAACTGGATTTCGGACGGCTTTCCTTCTTCTGCCTTGACCTCTACCCCAAGGAATCTGCCGTTTACACAGACGATCAAGTCCGGCACTCCTGATCTGGTGTACATCGTACCCCAGAATTTGAAGTAATACAAGCCCTTTTTCTTGAACAGGCGCTTAATCTTGTTTTCAAAGTTCTTCTCGGCTGCCATCTTACTTTCCTAACATCTCAAATTCAGATTCTAAACCGATCAGTTCACTTTGGTAAACTGCTACCTCTGCGTCAATGAATTCTTTCCAAGCCTTTTTGTTCTTCGGTTCTCTCTGCACTCCGTAAAACTCTCCATAGCAGTCGGACTCCAAAACGCTGTCGATGGTCTTTTTCAGATCGTCGATCTTTTTTAGAATCTCTTTGCCATACTCCAAGTCATCAATCGTCATAAAAGCATCTCCTTAAATATTGATACGATAACAGCCGGCTCAACGTCAGCTTCGTCGCACTCACATATGTAGTAACCAACCCTCAGATTTCCGTTCGGCAATTTGTATCTCATTATATCGCCAAACTTAAATCTTTCATCGTCCGGAACCGCCACAGTGTCCGGATCACACTGGCTTGCCGTTGTTATCCTTCTGGCAAATATTCTTCGCATCCCTTGTACTCCTGATTATAAAAGACCAACTGGTCTACCGGCTCATTTATCCCACCGAGATGTCTTTCAAATTCTTCCTTGTTTGCGATCTCTCCGTTGATACGGACAACAAATCCGTCGCTTAATACAATTCTTATCGTTACTCTGTCTTTAATCATTTCCCTTTCTCCTTTCTTTGACTCCGCAGGGTGGGAATTGAACCCACCTAATGTAGCACAAAACACACAATCGCGTAATATTATTTTTTTCCTTTCTGCGGAACGAGAGTCTTGGATCACTCACAGCCCCGATGGTGTTACTGCCCATCGGTACAGTTTGCTCAGATACACCTTCTTGGTGTACGAATAATTTACCATATTAATATGATCTGCGTCAATTAAGATTCTGAAGTTTCTTCCTGTTTTCGCTTTAGAAAAGAAACATCGTCCCATTCGATTTCGTAGATGTCCGACAGGAAAATCTTGTAGAATGTCCAGAAGTCCATATCAAGATTGACTGCCAGTTTCTTTGTTTCCAACAGTGTGAACAGACCTTTTGATCCAAGGAACAGCCCCTTGTTGTAATTGCAATCAATAGCTTTTGCTATGACTGTTGCAACACGATTTTCGCACATCCTGTTTTCCTTTATCCATTTTTTCAAAAGGTCTGTGTCACATACATACGGATATTTCTTCTGCCAGTTATATCCACCGTACCTTGTTTGCCAGCTTTCTTCCGGTGATCTACTCATCCTTTCCACACTCCCATATAATAAGTACAACCACGATCAGCAGTATAACTATCTTGGCAAAAGTCCAGAACCACTCAAGTATCATCCCCACATCCTGCAAAAATAGTCTGCTTCAACCTTTCTATCGTAGTATAGGCACTCTCCGTCTTTGTACCACTGACAGTTTATACAACCGATCTTATACATCTCTTCAAGAAAAGCACGAATGTCACTCATATCTTCGCCGCTTTCCTCGTGTGTTTTGATCGTTTCCTCTATTTTTTCTGTTATTTCATTCAGCATTTCTTCTTTCCCCCCACGAACAGAAATGCTCTCCTTCGCACTCGGTTGAAGTCAATTCACAGTAGTCGTGATCCAGCACGGCCGAATGGTGCTTCCAGTATTCGCAATCCCGACATCTCACAATCATTCCGCGATTGTTTATGTAGTGATAATCGTCGCCCTCTTCTTTTCTGTAAGACTCAATAAATTCTACGATCATTTTTCTCTCTCCTCTCCATAGCTACAGTAGTCATCTTCTTTTGCCACATACACCGTAACTAAATCTGTCCATCTGTCCATTTTACAGTACATGGTTTTGTACCATTTGCAATCTTTACAACGAATAATAGGAACAGCATCAACAATAGGTATATCTTCTATCTTACGTCTTTCTATTACCATTGTTGTGCTATCTTTTTGATAAGTTCTTTCTAAAGAATATCCATCTTTACTTAGCTTATCAGCATCAATCAACTTCATCAATTCTCCTTTCCCCATCTGCACAGAAAAAATCCTCGCGAACAAAAAATCCCCTGAATCCGCACACAGCCGTTTTCTCATCCACGTAACTGTACTTACAATCTTTGCATCTTACGACAGCCACCATGTCAGCCTTTTCAAGCCAACCTTTTACAGATTCTATGTCTATGTCCAATGTCAGTTTATTACTCGCCATCTTCTCTTCTTTCTCCATCAGCACAAAAATAGTCTATATCCACTCGTATTTCGTGAACTTCGCACCACAGTTCCGTGTGTCCTTCGCCATGCTTGCAATCTCGGCATCGTACCACGACCACAAGGTCTTTATCAAGAAGAAATTTTTCGAAATCTTCCGATGATCCGTCTCTTGCATACTTTTTACAAAGACGATCTTCACATAATGAATCCTTGAATCGTCCGATCATACAAGTCATGCAGTTTGTTTCGCTCATTCTTCTTCTCTCCTTTCTCCTTCAGCACAAAACCAATCTGGTTCAAAGTATTTATCCCAAAAACTACAGTATGACGGTTTGTATCTACGGTCTTCGGCACCGTCTTTCTTTAGCTGTGCAATTTCATACCATATACAATCTCTACATTGTATCACAGGAATAGCGTCCACAACAGGTGGTATTTCATCGCCAACTTCCAAGATAGTATCCCATATCGTACTTGTTTTTTGTGACCACTCTTCGTGCTCTTCATCGTAGTAAGTTACAGTTATTCTTCTGTCAGCATCAATAAGCCTACTCATTTCTCCACCTCATCCATCCTCGCTCCACAGTGGTGGCAATAAGGCTGTGAAAATTCATATGCTGAAGCACCGCATTCAGAGCAGAAATACCTAAATTGCTTATTTCCATACTCGTCTTCATGCGTCATTTTCAGTATCCACCGCCCATGTTTCTCGGCACTCGGAAGTTCTTCGAGAACACCGATGATGCAAGCCTTGTCATAGGTGTCGCTGTATCCGTTATAGCAATTCGGTAAATCGTCAAGTGTCATCTTTTTTCCTCTATCTTACTTTTGATCATATCATTCCATTCTTGTTTTGCTTCTATTGGCGTTGTTGCTGACGGAGACGAGCATCCACACCTTGGGCAAGAATAAAAATATCTATCAGCAACACCATCAAAGTCACCATCGTTCCATTCCTCAACGAAATAACTTTCTAATGCAATTCGTTTTCGGCCACAATCACATGGAAGCAATTTCATTTATCCACCTCATCTATCTTTTACTATAAACAAAGCAATAATAGCAAGTAAAACGATAGTTAAATTTATGTATACTTCCTTACTCATCTAAAACCTCCTTTCCCTTGCATCCCTCTGTAATACAACGTATTGCAAAGCGTAAACCATATACTTCTCCGTCTTTGCGATAAAATTCGCGCTTCAACCTCTCCTTTTCCAAAAGAGTGCTATAGTGTTCTACTTCATCTTTTGTCTCTTCAAGTTCCATTTTAAGTTTCTCGTTTTCTGCTCTTAATTCGTTGTTGCACGCAACAAGTTCTTCTCTTGTCATCTCTCTTACAATTTCACTCATCTTCTTCTCCTTCCATTTTCTCCACTGTGAGTACCAACGTACGGCGATCTTTTGTCACGCTTACCTTTGTAATTGTCCACTCGCTTGATGCGCTAAAGTCAATGACCTTTTCGTCTTGCACTTCAACTCGATATGTCTTATCTTCCGGTGTAAGATCTATAACGTCCAGTACTGGGCCATATGTTATCTTCATATTTTTTCTCCTTCAAATGATTCAGGTAGCGGCATCCACGCAACTATGCCGTACATATCGCCATTTTCCTCAAACGAACATCCGTAATCCGGGTCGTTTTCAAACTTATCAATTCTTATCGTACCATATTGACTACAAGTCAGTACCTCTTGACCATCGTCCGGAAGTTGAGAAGTATAAATAACGGCTTCTTCGTATTCGATGTCATATCCCAACTTCTCCGACCACTCGGCACGTTCTTCCTTGTCCATCGGCCTCGTTTTGATAGGAATCCACCTCCGTGTGTCTTTCATCGCTTGTATTGCCCACGACAAAACATGATACCGTGTCGCTTCTTCCTCATCACCGAACAAGTTATACTCGGCCCTCATCTCTGAGAGAATTTCGATTGCTTCTTCTCTGTTCATCCTTCTTTCTCCCAGTGTGCATTCAGTTTGTCCATGATACGCCAATATTCCCCGTCAGTTATAACATTGTCCATCCACATCCTTAGCAGTGCATCCGAACAATCCTGATAATCTATCGGCTTTTCCTCTGGCTGTGCGGATGGCAACTCCTTTATCTTTTCCATTACATCAAGTGTTGTCCAATTAACGTTAGGATATTGATAAAATGCGTCAATCGCAGCTTTCCTACTAATTGAATCAGTCATTAAGATATTCTGCATATGCCATCTCCATTTCAAAAACTTTTGACATTTCTTCTTCATTTTCTTTTCTTCTTTTTCTATTCCATTCTATCCTAGCATCCATTGGGGTTGTTGCAGAAGGAGATGAGCGACCACACCTAGAACAAGAATAAAAATATCTATCAGCCGTACCTTCAAAATCCTCATCAAACCACTCTTCAACAATATAACTTTTTAATTCAATCTTCTTACAACCGCAATCACAGGGAAATAATTTCATCTCTCTACCTCGTCCATCTTTGCTCCGCAGTTTGGGCAGAAAGGATAATTCGTCAACAACGAAAACCCTTTGCTGTCCTCGTGAATCCAATGACAAATACTGCAAGTACAGTCATCTATCCACCGTCCGTGCTTAACCGGGTCAACAGTCGGAGATTCCTCATTTCTATAAATAACAACCATTGATGGAAACGGAGCATAGTTTATTCCTTCTCCAAACTTGACTCGACCACGCAAGAATCGTACTTCTGCTTTCTCGTAAATGTAATCGTGGAACCATTTTGTATCTGTCCTCGCGGGTATAAGCAGAACACACAATGTGTTTGGTTCTTTTGCTTCCTCATATGCCTTCTGAACCCATCGGCCAATTTGCCGCCCATATGGCGGATTTATAAATACTCTATGGCCGCCCCATCCTTTTGATAAACCATCGTCATTTTTTGTGAAATAAATTTGACACTTGTGGTTTTCTGATGTTGCGCAAGGGTCAAGGTCAAAATGAAACTCGCTGTTTAATTCATTAAATAAATTCCACGGTGTTGCCCATTCATCGCTTTTTGATGAAAACATCAAATCGTTATTCATCGTTCTCTTCCTCCCAAAATTCAACAGTATATTGAACGAGATACAATAGTTCGGATAGTTTATGCGATTTTAAAAAATCAAGCATCTCGTAGAACACATCATCATAGTCCGGATCAACAAACTTACTCATCGCTCTTCTCCTCTCTATCCTCGCTATAACATCGTCTGCTGTCATCCATCCCTCTACAGAGTCTCCTGCGTATGGGTCTACAATGCTTCCATATATTTCGAGAAGCCCTTCTTCTGCACCATAAGAGCCTCTTTGACAGATAACATCCCAATCCCATACCCGATCTTGTGGGCTATAGTTTGGGACACAGATTTGATGGCGTTCAAACGCTTTAAGGCAACAGGGCGTTTGTGGACTTATCGGCTCGTCTTCATTATCGAATCGTTCGTAAGGGATATCATTGTCGATGAGATATTGTTCGACCTTATTCAATTGCGTTAAGTCTCTCTTCATCCTCTTCTCCTTCCATCCTCGCTCCGCACCACGGGCAATAAGGATACTTTTGGTCAGCTATTTTTCCGCAGTTACTGCATCGGCAATCATCGCTTGGCTTCTTCCACACCCAGTTCCCAATCTTCTCTGCACTCGGCAACTCCGATATGATGTTTTGCAGAGCATCTACAATGCCTCGGTGTAGGTTTCCAATATCAACCGCATCTATCGCATCCTGCCTTCTTATTAAATCTTTGCAAGTGACATCTTTGTCCTTTACAAGTTTGCATTCGTCTGTATCGCCAAAGTGTGCATATGTCAACGGCACTCCTATGAACTCAAATCGGTTTGCTTCAATGTCTCTCTTCAATTCAGCACGAAAACAGTCCCTCGGACAATTCTCCGTGTAATCAAGGCAGTGTGCATAGTCGTGATTCATTCCACCTTTCCCCACTTTCTATAAGAAGTTCCGCTCCATCCACACGTACACCAGTATTGATATTGCGGTGGTAGCGATGTAAGTACCACCCGGCTGTCCCACAGTATTTTCTTTCCGCACACCGGGCATTCAATGTCTGTCTGAACTTGTCCGTTTGTCGCAACCCTCACGTTTGCGTTATCGAATTCATCCCACTTCATTTGTTTCAAATACCTTCCCTTCTACGATCCATCTTTTTAAGACAATAAATTGCTGTGATGAAAGCATTGACCGATGAAACGTGTGCCACTTTCCACCAAGATTTACTTTGTACCACTTGCAGGTGCTGTTATCAAATTGTGATACAGTTTCCACTTGCTTTGATTTTTGATACTTTGGCTTTGTCATTTTACCCCCTCAATCATTACAAATCCTTCATCGTCACCATAGTATGCTCTTTGTGTTAGCCTAACCTCATTGAGTGTACTGCTATACCAAACTCCATCTACGTCTGTCTCAAAGCATTCCCATCCGCTGTCTGACGTTACTCGTGCGTCTCTCGGTACTTTTCTAAGCGCACGTCTAAGATCGTTTGCTGTCATTTTTTCACCTCTGCGCAATCAAACAACCTGTTCAGTACAGTCGATCCGTGACAATACTTTTTGGCAAAGCATATGCAGAAAGCGGCGAACAGATCATCACCCTGCCCCTTGATAACGGTATTTGTTCCGTCGTTCCACAGGACGATCGTGGCGTTCTCGTTGTGAATAATCTTCTTCGGTTTATAACCGAGTTTTTCAAACGCTATAAACCTCGCCATGTTCTCTCGTGCTGAAATCTCTTCGTCAGAAATTTTAATACCAAATAGTCCATTTAACATTTTTAATGATTCAAGTTCAGTCATTTCTTCTTCTCCTCTCTAATTCCAAGAATAATATTTCTTGCAACATATTCGTTTCCAGTTCTATTCGACACCCAGCAGCAACAGCGATCGTTCGGTCTTACGGACCTTTGATCGAGCAAATCCATGTTGCAGTGTCCACTCATGTAATAGTAACATTCTTTGCATCTGATTTTTTCCCTCATTTCTTCTCCTCTCTCAGTTTGTCCACAAGGATCATACATAAGGCTTTGCAAATCCACCACACCAGCTTGTTCTGCCAAATGTCGCCCTGTTGTTCCATCTTCATCTGTCCTTCTTCCAGATGATTGATACACTCTATAATCTGTTCCCTTTTACCCATTTGCTACAAAAGTCCTCGTCTTTCACAAAAATTCTAAGTTCTTCACAAAGCCACCTTTTGTCTCTTAATCTTGTACAGTGTTCGCAGTTATAACATCCAAGGATCGCACCCGGTGTTTCCTCAATGAAATCAATGATTTCACGAATCGTCCACGGAGTAGCATCTGCCTCGGTGTCCTTAAAATCCTGCACAAGATCACTTATTCTTACTACCATATGGCAACACCGCCCATTTGCATCCTCGCACCCTGTAGCCCTTCTCGTTATACCACTTCGGCGCCCCGTCGTAATATCTCAAAGCCCACACGCACATATGCCACACCCCCTTTTCGTCACACACGATTGCTCTTGTTCCAAGTTCTTTCGGTTCTCCTGTCTGTACTTTAAGTTCGATTATTTCCATTCTTCTTTATTTTCCTCATCTGACTCACCCCAATGTGCTTTAGCACACGATTAAATGCGTCTCGTTCATAGTCCTCACAAGTCTGCATCTGTTGTTCGATCCATTGAATCAAGTTCACGTCGATCACTTCCCAGTGTTTCATATCGTTCAGCTTTATATTCGGCTGATTGTTTCGTGGCGTCAGCACCGTAACCTTTCCGTCTTGATCACCAATAAGGTTGATAAACCTCAGCTTGTAAACATCTCCGGTCGGTGACACGACATTACAGTTCAGCCACTTGTGTAATTCCATGTGTAATCTCCCTTCTGTAATTGCGCCAAACCCTTGAAAACACGTTGTTTTGTATTATCCTTTGGCTTAAAATTACACTTAATTCCTTATTTTCTTTTTAAAAATAAATTTTTCTGTTTTGACTTTTTTCTGAAATAGTATCGTAATTGCGTAATCTGTAATTTCTATAGCTTGTATACCGCATAAAACCGTGCTTTTTGAAATTACAGATAAAAATTACAGATGGTTACTCATCTGTAATAGTGTAACCTTTTGCGGTCAGGTACACCTCAAAAATGTCCGGTGCAAATTCCATAACAAGGTGCGGATCATCAAGCATCGCGAGAGATGTCATCGCTACTTTTTCTAATCCACCGCACATATCTTCCGCAATTCCAACGTGCCGCAAGAATGCTGTGATGTAGCTGGCACTGAACGCAATATATGCTTCCAGCGCCTCTGCTCTACTAATAGTTCCTTTGCTTCCGAATTCAATCATTTTCTTCTGTCTCCTTCCATTCAATGTTTACCTGATAGCATTTCTCGCAATCCAGTTCGTGCCATTCGTCCCTGATACACTGTTTGTTTACTCCAAACACGCATCCATTCCACCACAGCAGTGCTTGCATCACTGCGTCTAACTGTGCTTTTGTTCCGGTCACTTTCATCGTTTTACTCCTTCCAAGTAATGTTCTGTAAACAACCGCATCGTGTAGTCCTGCCTCATTTGTAACGTGTCATAAATCTTCTCCTCTATGGTTTTCTTTGTGATGATTCTCCAATAGAAACAAGGTCTTTCCTGACCGATTCTATGGATACGTTTCTGTGCCTGGTCATACAGTTCGCTTGACAGAGGCGGCGAATAAAACACCATCTTGTTTGCCAACTGCAAGTTATGTCCGTAAGCACCTGCCTGATACTGACATAAAGTTACACTGTTAGAATACTCTTTATAGTTCGATAAGTCAACAGTTTCTCCGTTAATAAATGACAAAGGTCTGCCACTACACGCTTCAATGATCCGGTCTTTTTCTTCATTGAAATTGTAGAACACAACCACACGGTCATCTGTTCCCTCAAGTAAGTCTGAAAGTGCTTCCTGCTTCTCTTTACTGTTGCACATTTGTCTGAGACGCAATAACTTCACAAGCGGCGTGTCTCCGGTTATAACATCTCCATCTTCTTTAATATATACTAGTGTGTTTTCAAATTCTTTGTATGCTTTTGACGCAGTAAGTTTTACCCAGTTATAGTTCTGTTTAGGTAAATCAATATAATCTTTAGATAATTTAAAGTCCGCACCATATTCAACAAGTCTTTGTTTTAATTCTCTAACATTTTTATATCCTACAAATTTTCTTACAGGATTCCATTTCCCCGGAACATACAGACTAATATAATTTGTATATCGGTCAATGTACGTTTCCGGATTTATCTTCCAGCCAAGCAAATGGCACTGTGTTATTAGTTCTTCATATTTTCCACTGCACGGAGTACCGGATAACAGAACAAGGTGACTATAATTCAGCTTGAAAACCGCTTTCGTCCTCTGTGCTTTAGGATTTTTAATTAAAGACGATTCATCAAGTATCAACGTGTAGTTCCGCAACTGCTTTAATTCTTCCCTGCGCTTCCACAACATATCGTAATTCAACACACCATAACGAACCATGTTATTTAGGAACATCGTATTTTCTTTTGCGTTTCTAAGGTTCGCGCAAGCATCCCCTGTGTAATTATATACTGACTCAATCCAGTCTTGAATCTTCGATTTCTGACAAACGATTAGCACTTGCTCGTCCTGCCATTGTTCCGCTCTGTCAATGCCACCATAAGTTTTACCAAGGCCCATATCCCAGTAAAGCGCAACTGATTTTCTTCCTTCGACAGAACCCTTCTGAAACTCATATAGTTCAATCATCGCAGTCAACCTCTACAATGTCACGCATATTACAGTGAAATATATTGCACAGCTTTTCTATATATTTCAAATCAACTGGTTTATTATCTCGCATTTTCTCCAGTGTAGACTGACCAAGTATTTTATATTTTATCAGCCATTTCCTGTTTATGTCTCTCCGTGCCATCAAATCAAAGAAAGGTTTATAGTTAATCATCGTCCACCACCTCTATTAAATCTTTTATATCGCAATCAAAAAACTCGCAACATCTGTCCAGTGATTTCAGAGATATGTTTCCACCTCTGATGATCTTATAGACAAACGCCATATTTCCACCGACTCCGCAATCCCTGTAGAACGCATTGATACCATAGTCCTGCACTTTGTCGATCAGCTTTGTATAGTCAATCTTTTTCATACTCTATCACCTCGTTTATATTATCGTATCCGAACATATCCATAAGACGCAACACCATCTTCATATCAACATACTCACCATTCAATATTCTCCAATATGTCGTATAGGTTAATCCGGATTTAACCGGATTAACCATCTTAATGAGTTCTTTCTGTACTTTCTTGGTGTACTTTATCATTGTTTCTCCCTTCAATTATGATTTATCGGAAGAATCATATGGATTGCTTCCGGATATTCCATACGCCCAACAAACTGATATACAGGCGCTCTCATTCCGCTCGTATAAAAGTTTACATTCGGTATCGCAAATTTCTCGTTAATCCATGTGGAATAGTTTTCCTGTTTCAGAACAAGAACTTTTGTTCCGTCGATTGTTGTTTTACCTGTCTCAATGTCCGTACACAGGTACGCATTGGGGCAATCTTCAACGATATCCTTTAAGCGCTCCATCTCTACCCACTCCGGTTTGCGCTTTCGCTCTTTTACGGAATCAATGATATACTGAGCGATTTCTTTGTCCCTTGTTTTGAATACAAAGTATCCATTGGATACCCAAGTGTATTCTGCATCGGAAAAGAAATATGCTCTCTTCTCTTTTCCGATTGCGCTGATTAAATTTTTAACATCTGCTTTCTTCATTTCAATCTCCTTTCGTCATTGTCATTGAAAAACAATACACCTATTCCAATTAGCAACAGTCCTGCAAGTAGGACACAAAGTGCAAATACGATTTCAGTCTTCATTGTACGGCCCCACAGCTTCAAACACTTGCTTGTGCATTTCCACAAGCAGTTCAAGAATACGCACTGCGTTTTCTTCATCCACCTTGTGTTTGGCAAACCACTTGTCCGTCATTGTTCCAAGTAGCATTACCAACTGATTTTCGTTCTCAAGTCCATCGACAATCCTGTCTGCACTGCTCATCAGTTCCATGCACTTCATTACTTCTTCCATCGTGAATATCTCCTTTTCTTTTTGGGTGGGCTTGTGACCACCTCTGCGCATTACTTGGTGGGCAAACTGCCCACCAATCACTCTGCATTAGCTGAAACGAACGTAACCTTTGCGCTTCGTTACCTTCCTGTAATCTTCCAGTAACTCTGCATACAGTTCCGGTTCCTGTGCCTGTAACGCTTTCAAGTCGATCGTTTCAGACTGACTCTCCGGAACATAGCTGATCGTTACAAATTCATTTTTAAACTGAGTAACGCCGTAGTGTTCCATAGCGTTCTGAATTCCCTGTTTAACCTTTTCCTGCTGATCTTCCAGTGCTTTGATCTGTGCCTTCAAATCAGCAAGTGCCTTGAATGCCGCAAGGTTCTTCTCTTCAAACCTTTTGATTGCTGTTGCTTCTGTCATTTCTTTACCCTCTCTTTCAAAATATTCATCAGTTTGTGGTAACTGTGTGCTTCTCCGTCTTTGAGTCCGTGCATAAATCCGTACTCTCTAATGTCAAGATTGCAATCGTCGCACTCAAGCGACACTACACCGGCTTCGCATTCGTAGTACCAACTGCCGCTCATCTGTACCATTTCCTTGCCGCATATCGGGCAAGGAATGGAACTCCTCACAAACATCGTCGTCATTGTCGTGATCTCCTTTCGTGTCCTATACTATCACCTATTATCTTTTGTGTCAAGCACTTTTTTCTCAGAAGATAATATGGTGGGCTTACTGCCCACCATACCAACACCTTTGACAAGCGGCCAATAACACTTCCTTAACTAAGTACTCAGCGCACAACTTGTCAATGCTTCCGTCAAGCCAGTTCTGCTTGATCTCCTTGCACTTCGTCTTTTCTTCTGCGGTCAGTTCAAGCCTTGCCTTTCCAAACGGCCGATAACCGGTAACGATAACAAAATTGTAAGGCAGTTCGTACAGATCGGCATTCCATCCGTAAACGCCTGCCGTGTAAGCGTTCGGTTCAAGAACTGAAAGCTCGTCATGCAAGTCGCAGTAGCCTACATATAAGCACCTGCAATTCCGATTTACCTTGTTCTGTTTTGCTTCATACTTCATCGTGAATATCTCCTTTCGTGGTAGGTTCGTAGATAGAGTAACTCGTTAAGTCCTACTTGTCAAGCGTTTTTTTCGTTGACTCTCTCGGCTGTCTCTACGGTTCTTCTCTCGTAGTGCTTCAAACTTTTCTATCATAGCGTCAAGCGTTTCATTTACGATATGATAGTGTGATCTAATCTCTTTCAGCATTTCAAGCTCTTTGTTCGTAAACATCATCATAATATTATTTCTCCTTTCTTAAATAACATCTTTTGCAATAGCGTGTGCTTTCATAGTTCGGCATAAGGATATACAAGTCCCCTTTCCGGTTTCCTTCTGCCGTCAACACCTCGATCTGTTCGTCTGATCTCGGTTTCCTTGTTACATAACCGTCTTGCATCTTTGTCTGATAAACCTTGTATCCCAATTCTTTTGCTTCCTTGTAGTTCATTTTTTTTTCTCCTTTCACCATAAGTTTGTACTCTGTCTTAGACTGTTCTGATTGCAATAACTTACAATAACGTGATCGACAAAATCCAAATCAACTGCTTTTGCGCCTTTCAGCAACAGTTTTGTGGATTTTATATCAGCGTCACTCGGTTCTACATTTCCAGACGGATGATTGTGGCATACGATAAACCTATCTGCACCGCTGATTAGCGCCGTCTTTAAAATCTGTTTGATCGGAAACATACTACTATCACAATCTCCC
>Ga0310694_10000576_pt1 | contig 47235 bp, 75 predicted proteins | sample 174DNAGHGhighgp2_FD_203884 | JGI IMG/M metagenome (GOLD analysis project Ga0310694, IMG submission 203884) | Sheep rumen microbial communities from Palmerston North, Manawatu-Wanganui, New Zealand - 1742 DNA GHGhigh gp2 (v2) (version 2) | ecosystem: Host-associated > Mammals > Digestive system... | reverse complement strand
GGGTGATATCACCAGTCGCGATGCACTATACCTACTGCCTTGCGGGGTGCATCTCCACGTTCTAATCTTGCCTTAAGTGCCATGAGTTTATCCCATTGCTTAAGGATCTCTGACGCGGATAACCCGTTTCTCTTTAAAGATCTGTCGCCTATGGAGTACTCCGTGACATTTCCGGCTCCCAAAGCTGCCTGTTTGGTAGGATATAGGGCGTCAAGGTCGTTTACTACGGTCTCATATCGATAATTTGATGCGTAAAGCGTCGAAATATAAGGTATGCCGTTCTCGGTTTTTGCGTCGTACATATTCTCACCATTAAAAAAGAGCCTTTTATGGCTCTAATCTTCGTAAGTGCTTTTTCTTATCCTTTTTCTCTGATTCTGAGGCTTTGGAGCGCTCTCCATAGGGTGAAGCCGTCTATATTGCAGGGTGTCCATGTTCGGAGAGAGGATCTTAAAGGCCGCGTTTGCGTAGTTCCTGCAGTCAAGAGCCTCGTTTCGTTCATGTCCCGGAAGCTTCTCCCACTTCCACTTACCTGTTTTAGGATTAAGTATCAGTGCTTCAGACAAAAGGCCTGAGTAAAACAGGATGTCATAACCTCTGCTTTGGTCTTTTGGAAAATGTGACATTCTTGCGCCCGGTTCTTTGACCTTAAGACCGCTCATAATATGCTCTTTGCCGGAGTCAACGCCTATCATATATAACCATGCGCTTCCTGTCTCACCCCGTCCGGTGTCATATTTAACCTGCTTCGGAGGCGAAACATATGGCGTATCGGCTTGATTGGCTCCCTTTATGGCAAAAACGCGCTTATTTTTACGTTCTGAACAGTTTTTATACACATCCTGTGTAAAATGTCCGCCCGAATCGATAAAAGTAAGCGATATCTTAAGTGTCTGACCGTCTGCATAGTGCCATGTCCGGTCTATTACAGCGTCTAATTTTTCCCAGGTCTCCGGATCCGAAGGACTACCCATTATGATACCCTTCTCAATTCCCCAGTTCTCTTCAAAGAATCCATATCCGACTACTTCATATTCCAGGCGGTTATCCTGTGTATCAACTCCCATTGTGAGGCACAGGACGCCGTTTGGAAGTTCTGCGTCATAATTTTCAGCGCGGTCTGCAAGTTCTTCCTCGCTCTCGATCTCGCCTCTCATGTCCCAGAGCTGTCCGAATTTGGTATTGAATACCGTTTGAAGCTTCTCAGGATCGTTCTTTGCATCCAAAAACTCTGTTATGATATCAGCCCATGGTGTCCACGGAGAAGAAAAGCCGTTGATCCAAAAGGATCTGCATTTATTCTTGATAGCCTCCGGAGTTTTGGCTATCCACTTCATAGGCTGCTTTTTTATCGTATGTTCATCTGTATAACATCCGCATACCGGGCATACCCATCCGGTCGAATCCACCACATACTGGACTTTTATGCCCTGTGTGATCTTGTGGTACTCGAATCTCACATTGTCAAATTCGATAAAACTGTAATCGTGACAGTGTGGACATTCCACGCACCAGTATTCCTGCGTGCCGTTTCCGAATAGATCCGCTATCTTTGATACGCCTCTTATGGTCGGTGTCGAGACAGCCACCATCTTCGCGTTATAGAAGGTGTTGGTTCTTGCCTTTAACAGGTTCCATGGATCACCTTCTGCGCCTGCTGATCTCGCCCATCTGTCTATCTCATCCGCAAAGACATACCTTGCAGGCGTGCCGGCAAGGTCTGTAGGTGAGTTTGATCCGATAAGTGAGATCATGCCGCCCGGATAGGTCTTCTTGCTGATAGTGTTGTTTGAGGATCTTGATTTACTGTCAGCGATTTTGTTCCCTATGATCGGCATATCCCGAACCATCGGAGACAGACGCCTTTTTGAGAAGTCTTCCGCAAAATCCTTAGTCGGCATGACGTAAAGTGCCGGTCCCGGATCCTGATCTATCATGTATCCGAGAATGTTTAACATGCTCTCGGTCTTTCCGACCTGGCTGGAAGCGACTACAACGAGCTGCTTTATCTGTGGATCCGTAAAGGAGTCCATGATTTCCTTCATGTAAGGAGTTCTGGACGTTCTCCAATGACCTGCCTCTGCTGAGTTGTCAGCAGACAGGATCCTGTATTTGTCAGCCCATTCAGATACGGTTAAGTCTTCTGGCGCTTTGAAGGTTTCTTTGTAGATGTTGAAGCCTTTGCAGGTTTGCGGGTAGTACTCTTCTTCTGTGTAGTTTTGGTGGTTGGTTGTTTCGTCCTGGCTTTTGCTTCTTCTGTCTGTTCCTTTAAGCTGAGCCATTTCTCTCTTTCATTGACTAATTTACGGTAGTCAGCCGGATTATATTTATAATCAGCCATGTCATTTAACAGATCGTCAATGACTTTTTTGATTATGGCTGATGTTTCCATGGCCGTAGTGGCGTTTGCAGTATCAACTGCAAGCCTTCCGGGAAGAGCGAGTACCATAGACCTTAAGCGTGATATAATGTCACAGGTCAGCATCTCTACATCTTCCGATCGGTGCATCTGTCCTTTAAGTTCTGCAAGTTCAAGTTCTGCTTTGCCGGCGCGTGCCTGCTTCCATCTTAAGTCAGCCTGTGCTTTCGCTTTTACAAGATCGCGGTCTTCAGGATCTGAGGAGCTGCGTTCTTTGAGATAATCAATATATGCTAAGACACTCGGTGCAAGGTCGTAGTACTTCTTTCCGGACTTCGTGACCGATGTAAACAATCCTTCATCTTCAAGTTGTCTGACTCTCTCGCTGGTCAGATCTATCAAGGATCCGAGCGCTCTTGACGTTATGAGATTTTCGTTTTGCAAGTTGAGCATACCAAACCAAGTCCTAAAAAAATTCCTTTGCGCCTAGAAAACTATTGGGCTCGCCAGCACCGCATGGCTTAAGGACGCCGGAAAGAACCTACTAAAGCCCCCACCCCGAAAAATATCGTGTGTTTTTTCTGGAATTTAGAGGTACTAGGTACCCTCCCCATATGGCATATGTTGTTTATTTTTTTAAAAGTTGTTCACAATAATGTTCGAATCTCTTCTCAAGATTCTCGTTGATTGCCTGTTCAACTTTTGGCTTGACGTTTTCATTACCGTCTTCAACCATTTGAGGAACTGAAAGAGTTTTGATCGCTTCGATCGGTAGTCTTTCTTTTCCTGTCCTTTGGAAGGGGATCTGTTTTGATCCTTCTCTTCCGGAGTTTGCGAGGAATGCTATTGAACTTAATGTCTTCCTTTGTCCTTTTCTGATCTCAGCAGTAATGAGCTTAGGCTTAGGAGGACGGGTAGCAGGGCGCATCTTAAAGTGGGTAGGAGTTAATACCCTGCCTCTGTAAACTAAAGCCACGTCATCTACATGAGTACCACCAAAAGACAGGCTGCCCGCTTTTTCTGCGTGGCACGCTTCCTTAACATCTTTAGGCGAGATGTTATATTCCTCGCGTACTGCTTTAGATACCCAGCCAGGTCCACGCGTGCGCATATCCCCGACCGTGCGCTCTATGACTTTCTTAGAGAGTGCTTTTTCTTTCTCTAATCCGTCTATGACATTCTGGATGTTTGCCTGTATGCTTATGCTCATATCTGTATATGATAAGAGGGCAGCCGTTACTAACTGCCCTCAGGTTTATTATTCTGCAGATACCCAGCTAAGTGTAGCCTCACCCTCTGCTATGACTAACTGAAGGGTATAGGTTCCATCCTCTTCGGGTAGTGTGGGTAGTTCAGGATCGCCCCACTCGGTGTCATGATCATCGTCTGATTTCTTCCTAAGGATCTGTCCGGTCGTTCCACCATCGGGTACACCAGGACCGGGGTCACCGGTATCGCCCTTTAACGATGCAAGCCATCGTATGTTATGCGGTTGGGTTGCCCTTCAAGCCACATCTTAGCCATCTTTATTCCCTCCTTTGGGTGCACAACAAAAGACGCCTCTAGGAGTAGGCGCCTTCTGTTAGGTGGTCTTTTACATGTCCAATTCGATATTAACCAAGTATCATATTATCAGAAAATATGTATCATTTGGTATCATTTGGTATCCAAAAGTATCATTTAGTATCCAATTCATAATATGCAGGGTTCAATACATGCTGCCCGAGTTCATCAAGAGCTTCGCGCTGGATCTTGTAGATATGTTTCTCTGAGTATCCCATTGCGATCGCTATGACCTTCCAGTCCTTGCCTTCGAGATAGTGCATCCTTAAGGCTCTCTCCTGTTCATCATCGAGGCTTATAAGGATCTCTTCCATCTCCTGGTATTTCTTTATGATATCAACAAGCCGGTTCTGTTTCATCAATATCTCCGCTAATATGGTGGGGATCCGGTTCTCAGGCGACGTCTGAACCTTGTCAAGATCGTATCGTATCGCGGTTACTCCGGAAGCCTGATTATCTAGCTTCTCAATCTGGTCCTGAAGCAACCTGATCTGTTTCTTTAGGTATCTCATTTTGATTATGAATTTTCTGCCTGTCTCTATCATCTTCGTCTCCTTTTGGTTGCACCGGTGCAACTTTACTTGAATGGTAACGCTTCATCTATGCCTTCAGGGATATCCATAAAGCCGTTTTCGTTCTCTGCCTGCTCCATCAGTGCTGCGTCTCTGGCTTCGTCATCCTCTTTACGGCTCCCTTTGCCTTCACAAAATTCATGGCGATCTACTATTATATCAGTGGTATATACCCGTTCACCTTCCTTGTTGGTATAGGATCCTGTCTGAATACGTCCTTGTATTGCTATTTTTATGCCTTTGTAAAGGAAATTCTCTACAAACTCTCCGCTTTTACCGAAAGCCACACAAGATATAAAGTCTGCTGTAGGCTGTCCGTCTGATGCTTTAGGGCGGTCTACTGCAAGGGTATATCGTGCGTGCGATATGCTACCGTCGTCTTTTCTCTTTATGTCCGGATCACGGGTTAAGCGTCCGACCAGGATTACTATATTCATTCCGCTGCCTCCTCTTTTTCAGGAGATTCGAGATTTTTTAATTCTTCCGGATCTGTCTGACTGAAAACCTGGGAAATCGCTTCTGCAAACTCTTTCATGCGAAGGCCGAAGCTATACATGATAAAATCTAAACTGCTTAAGATCTCCGGTCTCTTCTCCCTTACGTAAGCTGCTATGTACTTGTCATCCATTATTTTTCCTCCTTTATCAGATTATTTAGCGCATATAATACATTTTCTGCAAATCTCTGCACATCATCATTGTCTATGATTGTCGGATCTGTTCTTAATACCTCAATATCATTGATTAGATTATTGATTTTCTCGATCGGCACGGCTTTAACAGTTGGTGTGTCAGCTAATGCTTGACCTATTTCTGCCTTAAACCCCATTTCGTGTAATTCTCTTGCTCTTCCCCGGTCTATTTCATGGACTTCTTCATTCTCTGATAACAGTTTCAATGCTTTAGAAACGACAAGATAATCTGACGTAGTGAACTCTGCCACTACTTTTTTCACATAGCCTTGTTCTGTCTTGACTATTATAGTGCTTTTCACTTCCTAATCCTCACTTTCTGCTTAAAATTTGTTCGGCAATCATCATACATTTGCTTTTTCAATTCTATATATGTTTTCTTCGTCATATAAAGCACTCGGTTAATCTTGTCAAAAACCACTTCTCCGTATGGTATTAAATTGTATTCAATAACCCCATATCTCTTTCGCCATTTTTTATTTATCCTGCGTTTATGATGCTTACGCACCTGGATTTCTTTTGTGGCTATGTATATGGGAATACCATTTAAAAAATCTACGTATTCCATTACTTATCCTTATTTTCCTGTGGCTCAATCGCCATTTTGATGTGCTTGATAATAAACCATAAGATAATCCGCAATCTCTTTGATTTCCTCTATATCAAACATGTCCTGTGTATCACTTGAATGTTCATTGCCTGTCACGGCTTTCGTAAGGGTTTTCATAAAGTCTGTTGGGTTATAAGGCTTAGTACCATTTATAATCTTCTCTGCTACCATGATAGGTAAATCATTGTCATTTATTTGTATCATTCCTTATCGCTCCTTTCTGCTTCTATGATAGCCACTGTTGCATTCGATAAACCAACTTCACTTATCCATTTTTGACAGGAAAAACTTAAAGGCACTTGTTCTCTTTTTACTGCATCTTCTGATAGGATTATTAATCTTCCATGTCCTTTAGGAAGTATTTTGCCGTTAATAAGTGCTTCTATCATTTCTTCATTACTTACTCTTTGAGTACATCCTATTTTGAGATTGTTATAAGATTCTCGTGCTATTTTAATAATTACTAATTCTATATCATTCATTACTTAACCTCGCTTTCTGCCTTATATGGCTCTGGTAATGGCATCCATGCAACAATACCCTCTACTTCTCCACAATGTCCAAAACAAAACGTATCCCATCGTCCATATATCCATTCTCCATGTTCAGCGTATATGTCTTCATAATCGGCTTCGGGTTTATACTTGACGGTTATCAAATACTGACCATCTTCTTCGGGCAACCGCTCACTGCATGGAATTCATGTAGTCTGATCCCTTAACTGCTTTAATTCTTTCAGCCATTCTACAAGCTGTCTGTGATCTGCTGCGCACTGTTCGCATTTCTTCGCCTCGCTCGTTCTTATCTCTTCTCTCCCGCTTCTCGTGTATCCTGACGCATCATCACACCGCCTCATTGTTATGTCGTTGTTGTGTGCCACCTCTTCACAATGCTGGATCGCCTCATCTATCGTCATTCCTGCCTCCTTAACTGTTCCGGCAGCTCCCGCCTCATGTTCTCCTCTCCCATGATGGGAAGTAGACTTTCTTTCATGAATACCGGGATGTTGTCTCTGCTGCACAGCTCTACTATCTTGTCCACCCATTCCCTTTTCGGTGTCACCTTGCCCTTGCGGTTTCCCGTCTCTGCTCCAATAATTGTCCACTCGAAAAACTTTGACGGGGTTCCGAATGATCCGGGGCGTAAGAAGTTCTCTAAAATCTTTCCGCCGTCTCTTTCGTCCTCCACTTCGCATATATCGCGCCTGAGCGGTTCTATGCTTATAAATGTGTGATGGTTTCCCGGCAGGATGTTTGCGCCCATCCTCCAAAGATACCAAAAGTTGTTATCCCATTCCTGATGTTCTCTCGGTGTTATTTCTGTCCCGGTGTATGTGACCCCAAGCCACATATTATCCGTCCGTGCGCCCACATCGGAGTAGTCGGGGTGTTCTTTTGTCGGCCATATATGATATCCAAGCGGGTCTTTCGTCAGAAACAGGTAATTGTGCTGTGGGGCTTTCCTGCAAGCCTCCATGACCTCTATCTTCCAATCGTCCGGCACCCACGCGCCCCACATATCCGCCATGCTGCCTGCAAAAATGTTCCGGGGCTTCTTCCAGTTCTGGGGCTTGTCGAGTAAGTACCTGTGAAGCGTGGGTAAAAATTCGTATGGGTACGGGTTTATCTGCCCGTCTTTGCTCCGCCTGTACGGCTCGTTAAGCTCGCATATCTGTCCGTTCATTCCTCCGATCCTTACGGCTCCGAATCGCTGGGCTATCTTCCTTGCATAGCAGTATTCGCACCCGTGGAGGCATCCCGTAATCGGGTTCCAAGTGCTATCGCACCACTCGATCTTACTCTTTGCTCCCAAGCTCTGTCTCCTCCTTTCTGGTCGCCATGTGACAATATCCCTCCGGCTGTGTGGCGCATCCATTTCCCCATTTTTCGCATATATTGTGTGCCGCTATAATTGGAATCCCGCCCATGTTTACCCAAAAATCTTCTTGGAAGTGTACGCAGTCGCGGCATCTGATGATCTCACCCATCCCCGTTTGTCCTCCTGTTCCACTTTTCTATGGCCGCTGTTATCGTTTCGGGCTGTCCTATAAATGCGCTCCCGGAGTATTCGAGCTGGCATCCGCGCTTGTGCTTTTTTACTGGGACCGGGTCGTACCTGATCGTCTTAAGATCGCACATCATGGTTTCTTCAAGTTCCATTCTGCAACCGCAATAAGGACATGGCTTCATCTTTTCTGTGTGGATCCTTTTCCCCGGCTCAATCATAGTTAAGCGTCTTACCCATTCCTCAGCGCTCCGGCTGCCGGTATGTGGCTTTGCGAGCACTCTGAGAGCTTCGCTTACCCTGTGTTTGTCCAAATTATCCATGTTCGAGGCCTCAACCGCTTCAATCAACTTTTCGTAATACTCCGCCCTGTTTTCAGCCGCTCTTTTGTTGTGATCGCTTATCATCCTCTGTCTCCTCAAAGCACATCCCCCAAAGGTACTTGATTACTTCCAGCATTGCTGCTTTCGTCACTCCGTTGTGGGTTTCCATCCCGGCTATTATCTTTATTGCTGTTCCTTTTTCTTCGTCCGTGTATTCCGGGCTGTTGATGTTGTAAAATATCGCCGCTGCTTTTCCGTGATTCACGTTTGTCCCTCCTCCTGCTTGATTATGTCGCACCACTGTAAAAAAGCTCTTTTGATCGGGTTTAGGTTCCCATCATCCGCCCATCCTGCAAACCCTATAAACCCGTCTCTGTTGAAGCTTATACACTCCCGGCGCTGAAAATATTGTGAGTTCATATACAGGAAACAGGTTATTAGCGTTCCGTTTGTTGCTTTCCTTATGTCTACCTTTCGGCTTAGGCTCATGGTACTTGTGGAAGTCTCCCCAGCCTTGTTGCTTTTCTTTAATTCTCTGTTAAGGAGCATAGCGAGCGTCAGGATATCCCCTCGGTAATATCGTTATATGTCAGACCGCACTTTTTGAAATAATCCCGTGCTTCGTCATTGGTACATACTGATTCAAACCCCCTTGTCATATCTCACTCTCCTATCCTGTCTTTGATTTCAACCACATTGCAAAACTTAGAATAAACAGAAAGCCTATATTGAAGAATATGAATATGATCGTATATCCCTCACAAGAGTCTAATGGGTCTGTAAATGTCTTTCGGCAATACAAGAAATCTTTAACCGAACACACTCCCCATATCAAATAAAATATTGCTAACATTATTATCCAGATATATTTCATATCTCACTCCTTATCTGCTTCGGTCATACTTTCCTCGCTTCTTTCTGTTCCAGGCGCTGGATCTGGCGGGAGACTTTGTAATCGATGCGATCCTGCGTTTCATTCTCGGCATTAAAGATCATTTCAAGCTGTTTCGTCATTACTTTTACATCTGCCAGCTCATCTATGATATCCTCTCTTGCCGTGGGCTTTTGCATGTCGGTTGCCCTTCTGTATTTGAGCAGGGCCTTGATAAGCTCTGACATCTCTTCAATAGCCATATCAACTTGTGCCTTTACTCCGTAGGTTTCTATGCATCTCAAATATACCGAACTGCGTTCTTCTGTATTGTATGTTTTCATCTCTTATATACCTCCTGCATTATCATTCTGCTTATTTTGGCTTTCCTGCTTGCTTTGAGTCAGTCATTCTCATACGGTTTAGGTAATGACATCCGGGCTATTACATCATCAACAAAATTTCATTTATCTCCCGTCTATGATGTTAAGGATGTCAGCTAGGTGGTCTTCTAATCCTTTAGATATCAGATATGTGTACATGTCTTTTCTGATCCTGGCGATATCTCTTATTCGAATGTACATTTCAGTATCCATGCCTGCTGTATAGCCTTTCTTGAATTCGATTTTATCTATTACCTTGCCGTTTTTGAGAAGTTCTGTATAACTTGGTGGACACTTAAAATCTTTTTCTGCGCGTTCAGCATTCATTTGTCATCCTCTTTCGTTATCAGATATACCAATACTGAGATACCGCAAAATATAAGAAGTATAAAGCCGCAAAAATAAAAGCAATCATGTACACTCATTTACATCTTTCCTCTCTTCGTAGTCTTCACAGGTCGGCATGTAGTTTGCATCATAGTTGTCTTCAGTTATAGTGATCTCTTCTAATCCGCATCCGCCCTCATCGTCCAGGTAAACGCCTTTACCTTTCTCCCAGTGCTTACATGTCTGAATATTACAGTTAACTCTCATGCCTTGCCCTCCTTTATCATGTCTGCAAGCGCTGTGTACTGAGCTTCAGCCTTAACCTTGTGGAGTCTTATGGACTCAATCTGACTCTCATAAGATCTGATCTGTTTATCCAGCTTGTCCAGCTTCTCCTCTATCGCTTCCATTAACGTATCGCTCATTGTATTCCTCCTCATACTCGCACATCTCTGCGTATTCTTCCCATTCATATACCGGGATGTCCCTTGATCTGGCATATTCCTTCTCCCAGTTCGCGCCTTTGGAGTTCTTCCATCCGGGTATAAGGACTACTGCGTCGGATAATTCTATGAGTCCATAGCAGATATACATAAATTCCTGATGTAATGACTCTACGGGCAATACCATGTCAAGGTTCGCCGGGTTCACAGGTTGGTCACCTACAAGCTTTATGGCTGATGCTGCCTTGTGGAAGTTATCCTTAAAGTTTTCTATGCCCGTGATGGCTCCTGAAATATAGATCTTCACTTATCAAGTACCTCCCATCTTTTCTCTATCGCTTTCTTCCGGGCTTCTATCCAGTCACTCTGATAGGGCTTGTGATAGAACTGGATCCATGAAGAGAGTTTGATCATCTTCATTTCCTCTTTCTTCGCTTCCCATGCCGCTATACCCTTCTGAATTCGCTCATGTTCACTCATTGTCTTTCGTCTGCTCATACAGTTGCAAATCCTCTCCTGCGTACCAGTACGCCGTCTGTCCTTCGGTGCTCTGGCAGTAATATGGTTCTTTTTCTGCGGTCCTGGTCCCGATCATAATGATCCGGACTTTGGTGCCTTTAGGGTGCCCTCTGCCTTTATCTCTGAGCACGATACATATATCTCCTTCTTTCATGTACCCTCCTTTGTCTGCTGTCCCTTGTCGTCGCTATCACAGTCTATATAATTAACTCCGAATATCTCTCTGAAATTCTTGTCTGGAAATCTCTTCCGGAAGGCATCCTGTGCATCTACACATGTCATCTGTCTTATGGTCTTGTTGTTGTGCACTGCTACCGGTGAGTGGTAAGCGTTATGATGACGGTAGCACAGGTATATCTTTAATCCGTATTTTTCGGAGAGGGCTCTGTTTCCCTTACCGTACAGAACATGGTGTTCTTCCAGGTAAGGGTAGGTGCCATAGAAGTCTTCGAGCTTCATACACAGGTAGCAGGTCCTGTCATTCTTGTCGTGCATTATCGACTTCATAGTGCTGCGGTCTCCATAGACTCCTTAACCTTATGTACGCAGTCAAGTTTGATGCTTCCGGAGGATCTGTATAAACTGAATCCGTAATTATCCTTGTCAATCTTGACCTTATCGATCTTGCGCTCTGCTAAAGGTCTTGCCATCGAGAGGAGCTGATCCTTTACATCCGGGCGATCTTCGTTCTCATCTGAGAACATATTTTTAATCATTGCCTCTGCGTAGGTGACGCTCTCCTCGATCTTGGCTTTTGCTGTCGCTTCCGGACAGGTGCAGTTTTTGGCTACCTCTTCGTCGATCATTTCCTGCGTATAATCATCCGGTACCTCGATTGCCTTAAACTGGCCGCAGTATTTGCATACTCCTGTGACGTTCTTCATATTGCTACCTCCTATCTTGCGTAATCCTCAATGGTCATCTGTTCGCCTCGTGAATTAAGATCTAAGACGATATTGTGCAACGTGTATGGAAGGGAATACTCTTCCACTATCCTCTTGGCTGCTTCCATGTCTTTTCTTTTAATCCCTTTATATGATTTGACATCGAAAGCTCTGTGTAGTTGCCCGTATATGTCACTATATGTCTTATCTCTCGTGCTCTTATCTTTGTACGCCGGTGTAAGCTTCCCTCCCAACACTTCAACGCCTTTGCACTTTACTGCTTTTAACAGGGAGTCCGCGTCTTCAGGTAAAAGAGGGAGACTTATCTTAAATTCTTCGAGATCGTTTTTAACGTTGTCGATCTCCGCTTTCAATTCACCATGTCCCTGTGCTATCAGCGCGATCTTATCCGATGTTGATAATGTTGTAGGGCTATTATTGTATCCGCCTGTTTTTCTTATGGACGGAAGGACTTCTGACGTAACCCAGTTTGTAAATCTTTTTGCTGACGGAAGTTTGCTGGCGAATACTAACTTATACAAACCTGCTTCGTTTATAATTGTCATTTCCTGCGCTCCTCCAAGGGAGTCGCATTTCGCGACCCCCTTATAATCGTCGTCTACATGCTTTGAAAGCGCATCTCTGAAATTTGAATATCCAAGCGCAAGAGCCACATCTTTACCTACGAACCAAGGTTCTCCATTGATCTCGATGGTTCTGATTGTTCCAAACTCTGTATTGCTATACTGCTGTAAATCATTCATGTTGATCCTCCGTTTTGCTTAAAACTATCGTTCTTACATCGCTTACTGCTTTGCCTAATAGGGCTGCTTTATCCAGGAGTCCTTTACACTTAGGGCATACGTAGCTGCCTTTATACACTCCCCAGCCTTCTTCGGCCATCTTGTCGATAGTGGGAACGAATCTGTCAAGATCCCTGATCCCAATCGCCATAAGGTTGTGGCAGTAAAAACATTTGATGACCATTCCTAAGTAATTTAAGTTCTTGTCTCCCTTGACCTCATTCAATTATCAGTTCCTCCTCTTGTTTCTTTATTCTTCTGCCACAGAATGGACAATACTTGATCTTTGCTGTCAAAATGCCGCGTGGGCGGTCTGTTCCTTCGGGTCTTGTCGTAACTGTCAGAACATTTTCGTGTTCTATTGACAGTTCGATAATTATGTCGTTGAAGATCCCGGGTCTTTTAGCTTTTACAGTTCCATGCTGGCCGTCCACAGGATCCTTGATACATATTGGGCACATATCTACCTCCTGAATCTGTCCGCCTGTGGACATGTGGCGAAGTGTGATACGTATCCGGAAGCGTCTGCTCCCTCTTCATAGCTTGCGTAGGTTCCGGTGACTACTTCGCCGTCATCTGTTACGAGTACTTCGTGACCGGTGCCTGTGATGATTGTGTGCTTAACGGGATCTACAGGGTTAAATTTTCCGCTCTTTAGCTTTATGAACTTTATGTCTGCTCCGCAGGCTCTGCATCTTGGCATGTCTCTTCCTCCTCTCTGTAGGGTTCTATGATCGGCATCCAGGCATTTACGATCAGTCCGAAGGATGCACAGCTTCTCGCTTCGTCTCCGGGATAGAAGGCGCCGGTGCCGTCTTCTACTCTGTACATGTCGATATCTATCAGATCGTAGTTCTCGTAGGACAGTAAAATGTAGCCGCTGTAACCATCATGTCCTACTTCAGGAAGCTCTCGGGGTTATCCGGATCTACGGGGATCCATCCGCTGGTTACTTTCATCTTGATATCCCTCCTAAGAGTCCGGTGAGCTCGTCGAGCTTATTTAAGAGTTCCAAGCGTTCAAGTTCTCTGCGTTCCAGTTCGTTGAAGATCACGGAGTGGTTTAACTGTCTTACGACTATCTTCTGCTGTTCGATGGTTAATCCGTTTGCAAAATCGGTTAACTGCTGTTCGCCCATTTCGTTCATACGCCCCTCCTTATTCTCTGCTTAAGAGTCCGTCTATCTTGTCGTCTATGATCTTACGGAGCTCTGTTAAGTGTTCTGCTGCTTCTGTCCATTCATGGTCAAGGACTGCGAACTTTATGTAGTCAAGCTGTACGATACATCTTTGCTGGTCCTTATCGAGGTCTTTGCCTGCTGCCTCTGCGCTATCTTTGTTCTCTGTCTCTTTGCTGTCTTTATCTGTTGTCTCGGCGATATTGTTTACTATCTCTGTGTTTTCGCCTGCTGCCCTGTCTGTTTCCTTGGGTAACGGATCCTCGGATGATACATGCGTGATCTCCGGTTCCTCGCCGTCCGGGTAAGGGATATTCTGTGGAGCATTGTCTATACGTTGTCCTTCGCTATCTACTACTTCACCCTCGACCTTTTCGATCTCTTCTGTAAGTTTTTGGACGTTTTCCGTAGGATTTTGAGTATTTTCGTCATTTTTTGTGCCGTTTTCGTCGTTTTCGAGCTGTTTTTCTTCCGCTTTGGCTTTTTCGTATCTGGACTGTACTTCCTTTGCTTTTTTCTGTATGGCAGACTGATGAACCTTCTCTTTTTTCGCTTTCTCTTCTTGGGGTGACAGAGGCTTTGTGAAAGTCCTTGTCTTTTCATCTTCAAGAACTGCTGCCGTGAATTCATTCCAGTCAAAAGATGACTTTTCAAGCGTTCTCATGTTGGTGACCGTGATCCCTGAATCCTTCATTGATACAAGGAAGCGGCCCTGACCGCTGATTCGAATGTTGTATGCACTTTCGTCGCCATCCGGCATATATGATTCCTGTATATCGGCCTTTGCCGTATCAGGAGCGTCTAACATCTCCGGTATGCCGAGTGCTTCTGCTGTCGATCGGCTTTCGAAGTGAAAGCTGTTAATTGGATCCGGATGTTCGTCGTTAATCTGTCTTACGATCAGTGCAAGGAATTCGTCTCCCTCGGTCTCGGGCTGGTCCGCTTTCGGCTCCGCCATGACCTCCAGAGGCGTGATCTTCTGTTCGGCATCGTATTCATCCTTTACGGCTTGGATATCTGTCTTGGAGTATTCCGGAGAAAGTTCTGCATTTATCTCGTCCGGAAGAGTGAGCATAAGTGCAAGCTTTGCCTGTCCGTACCCTTCATACTCGGTCTTCAGGTGCTCGGAATAGCCGCCGATTGAAAACCTGTCATTGATGTTGATGAACCTTGATACCTGACTTTTATCCAGGTCGAACTTATCGGCGGCGTATTCGTTGATATTGGCATACTGAGTATCCTTAAGGATATCCGTATCCCTTGCGGTCTTTAACAGGTAGCCTATCCGAACGAAGGATATTGCTGCCCTGTTGAGTTCTGTATTTAGGGCTCCCGTCAATTCGTCAAGCGTCCTTATGGATTCAAGTGATCTTAATTCTTCCATTTTCTTTCCTTTCCCCGGTTGCACCGGTGCAACTTTGCTTTTTTATATGGCGGCTACGAAATCAGCCTCTAATATGTCGGCCAGCAGTTCGCCCTGATGGATCCCGTGCCATACTTTCTTTTTCTGCTTACGTATATCTGCGTAATTTGCTTTGCGTTTCCTGTCTGAGATTGCTGCGAGTTTCTTTTCCTGCGTATCCATGGATTCGACTATCTTCTTCTGCCACTTCTTCAGGAATGGAAGTGCCTTTTCGAGATCCTTGTTCTGCTTATCTCCGGTAGTTCTCTTCTGGCGGATATTGCCTCCCGGCTCTACTTCCAGTGTGTACCAGGGGCTGTCGGGCTGTGTGGCCTTTCTTAAGAAGAGGATGAAGCTCTCCTTTGAACAGATCCGCTCAAAGTAGAAATCGCATCTATGGATGCAGTGTTCAAGGGTTAATCCCTCTACTATGATGTCCTCCGTGTTCTTCGGAGCTACGATCTGATATGTGCCATCCGAATACTCGTACTTTGAGAGCTCTTTTATGTTGGTGAGCAGTTTCTTGTACTTTTTATTGATCTGCTTTGCCTGCTTGGATATCTCTTCCTGTCTTGATATCCTGATCTGATGGTCATGAGCCGCTTTTAAATCTTTGGGCTTTATGATCTGTTCAAGATCCATCCTGCATTTGTTCTGTTCGGCCATGCTGAGATAATCGCCGTATGTTCTGAGTGTCTGCTTTAGATTCTCCTGGCAGATCTTAGTTTGCTTCTTCAGGTAGTTGTATATGCTTGGTACGGAATGCTGCCAGCCTTTATATATCACTTGTATGTTGACCAGATCCCTCGGGTATATGTCAGCCTCGTCAAAATCCTTTATCAGCGGATCCGGAAATAGCGTGTCCGCGTTCTTCTCATATTGGAGCCAGGTCAGTGCCGCCTTTCCTCCGTCCATGGCTTTGAGTCTTTTAAGTCTCGCTCTGTCTATCTGCAGGGCCTTGATCACGGACCTCTCGCCGAGCATCATTCCGGATTTGTAGTTATATGTCTGTTCGATCAGTCCTTTTGTCAGGGTGTACAGACCGATCTTGACCATTGACTCGATCACCGGATGCTTCGCTTCCTTGTCGATATACTCGTCTATGCTTATATCAGCATGGGCTTTGAGCAGATACGGAAGCCCGGAGCATTTAAGGTTTATATGAGTTTTGGGATATATCTGACCTGAGAACCATATATGGTTATCTGTCCGGATCCATCTTGTCGTTCTGTGCTTATAATCTCCCCAGAAGTAATTAGCCACATGATTGCCTGCGTATATCTTCCGGCCGTATTCATGGATACTGATCTCCGGATTCTTGATATCCCTGTTCCGGAACATTCCGCTGCATCTGTATGCCCTCAATATGAGCGTCTCGCCGACCTGCTGAACTACCTGGCAGTGCGTCCATTCCATATACAGGCGTCTGCTCATGATGTTTGTATTCTTGATATGTGTATCTCTCCTGCAGTGAGGGCATTTGATCTGTCCGTTATGTTTAGGCTTATCCGGAAGAGTTACATCATGCCTGCATGCGGAACAGTATCCCGTCTTGTCGCCTGTTTTGTAGAAAATGAATGCCGGCATGACTTTTCTTATAGCCCAGTTTCTTAAACCTGCAGGAGTTTCCGGAACGATGGCCAGTTCCTTATCCCATCTGTCAGTTTCCCGTTTTTGAACTTCGAGTCTTTTCTGTTCTTTGGCTCTTTTCTGCCATGCCATGATGTAATCAGTCGCACAGAGCCGGTTGTAATGATATTCCGGCTCGCCGAGCTGTCGTCTGATGGTCTTTAACCCTTCGTGATTGATCCAGGCTCTCTTCTTACATGAATTCACGAAACTCGCCTGCGTTTTATCTCTCTTGGCGGATACAGGAACAGAGACCGGGAGATTCAGATTGTCGATCATGCTCTCATTCCATTGTTCCTTGCCGTCATCATCCCAGTATCGTGTGATCCACTCATTCCCGGCCGTGTTGATGAAGATCTCCATTGTCGGATCCAGTCTGCCTGCTCTGATGAGCGGAGCGAAGAACACAGCCACCTTGATATATCCGTCTAAACACTGACAGCGGAGATAATATGCATATTCTGCTTCGAGGATCCGCGTGTGTTTTTCGGAAGACCACCAGGTCTTATATTCCTCTTCATACGGCAGATCCTCTTTTGCTCTTCTTACGATCGCGGGAGTCGCCCGGAGCGTCCTTAATTTTCGCAGAGTATCCTTTCTCACATTTGCCTCCTATCTGGTACCAGCCTTTGTCCTTTACTGTCTCGATCTGGTATACCGCCGCCGCTTTTATGTCTTTTCTCGTCTTGTATTCCTGCAACAGGATGATCACAGTGCCAACCGTGACCGCTTCACCTCTTGGATCCTTGCCTCTTACCACTGTGAAATATCCGTTGTCTGTTCCCTCTTCTTTGCAAACTTCCGGGCTATATGGAAGTGACGGATGCTTTTCTATCCATACCGCTTCATAGATGGCAAGCTCCTGCGGGGTGATTTCTTTGATAGGAGTCAGCTTTGTTGAACTGACGCGGTGATCTCCGTCTTCATTGATGTCGCCTGTTGCCTCGCAGATGCAATATCTGTCGCTTTCGAAGTTTGAATAATATCGGAGCACTCCAAAGGGTTCCTTACAGGCGTGGAGGCCGGAGCTGGCTGTCTGCGCTGTTTCTGCGGTGGCCGTCTCGCCGATCTTATATTGGAACCGTCCGTGTCCTCTTGTGCAGGCCAGATCCGAATTGAAGCCCTTGAACACTATCATGACTTGCCTCCGAGGTAGTATTCCCGGATCAGTCTCCTGCAGGTCTTTTTATCTGATCCTCCGAGTGTCAGTGGATGGCTTCCCATGATTTTGCTTACATTAGGGCAGAGCTTAACGATGCGTCCGTCTATCGTTACAAGGTTCTTATAGCTTTCCTCGATGATTGCAGCTATATATCCGGCTATGCTCTTGTCTCTGCGCTTCACGGCTATTGCCAGCTGTTCATCTTCAACGATCTGAGCTTCAAGCTCCGATATCCAGTCACGAACCACGCTTGTTACTTTGTATTCTTTACATTCGACGGCAATCTTGCCGATGGCGGCAAGTACAGGTGTTGTCAGTTCGTCTATGGTTCCGTCCAGGTAATCCTCAGCATCCACATCATCGATACCGTTTTCCTTGGCCAGTTCCTTAAGCTCCTTCTCCTTTCCTGCTTCTTTCAGTTCTGCGGCTTTTTGGTTGAGAGTGGCCACATTATCAAACTCTCCGAATTTTTCATACATAAGAAACCTCCTTTTCAGTTTTCTTCTCGTGTGACCTGCTTAAAATGTGACTTAAAATGTGGATAAGTGGATAAATATGTCATATTGTGAGAGGTCGCACGTTGGATTTATGCGCTTTGCAGTCTTTTCAGTTCATTTTGAGCCTGCTGGATCATCAAAGACTGGAATGATCCGGGCTTTGTGGTGAATTCTATGTCTATCCCGTCTAATTTATGCATATAGGTGTTGTACTGTTCCCAGACGTCGCGGTCCTGTATCTGAAGCCCGCCTTTATTTAGGTATCCGGAGTGCTCCCACTTCTCGGGCCAGTGATTTATAAAGGGTGCTGCCTGGATCTGCTCCATATATATGGTTATCTTTTTAACGTCCTGCGTTATACCAAGATAGTAGTTGACTATATTGACCGCACGGGTTAACAGGTAAGCCGTAGCCCTTGCAGGCGTGGCATTCTCCCAGCATTCCATAGTGGTCTTGCCTTCCGGAGGATATGTATAGAGGTTGCCGTCTTTGATACACTCTACAAGGAAATGCCCTACTATCTGCTTATGCTTCATATTGTGGACGCCTGATGTATATACGTGGACATTGATCTCATCCATGACGTTTACCTCGCTTTCGTATCTTCTGACATCCGCATTCATAGTGGTCTAAGGTGAACTGATGACAGTGTGGACATTCACAGATCTTTACAGGCTCGGCGGTGACTCCTTTGGTCAGTATCACATCCTGGTAGTGCAGGTATCCCATTCCGGTATAAGGGTTTATGCCTCTTACTATGGAGTTCTTGTCGATGTAGTATCCCGGAGCCGGAGTAAGGTCATGATTGAAGATCCTCTTCATTGTGGCGACTGACTTTATATGTCTCTCAGGTTGAGGTCTTGTAAGGTTCCTGGAACATGAATACCTGATAAGTTTCCCTGTATCTTCACTGTCTGCTATGGACTTAAGGAGCTTCATCTGACTCTCTGTGGGCTGTTTAGTGATGTATTTAGCCAGTTCCTCATAGGTTCCGTCGTCTAAGAGCTCGTTATGAGTGTGTCCGTGATCCCATTTTTCATCTATCGCAAGATCAAGATCCGGGATCCTGTTAAGGATGATGTGGATGTGTATGCCTCCACGCGATCCGATCTCTATGCGATAGATGTACTTACAAGGTTCACCGGCTCTCTTGTACACCCTTCTTAATCTGTCTAAGAAGTTCTTTAAGTCTTTGGTGACTTCCTTGATCGACTTACCTGTTCCGGAGGGATAGGTTAAGGTTGTCCAGTAGTCTCCCTTGTGGAAATTTGACTTGATCAGTCTACGGACTGTCTTAACCTTGTTGTACTGATTATGCTTTGCTATCTCTTCCGGAGTAGCCTTCTTCTTAGGCTGTCTCTTCTCTCCCTTTGCTCCGTAATTGCCTTTATATTTGTATTCATACTCAATAGATGATCCGAATCTGAAGATGTCTAAAATGTATGCCATGAGATCTACGTGCTCCTAACTTTAATATCCATAATCGAGCTTTTAAGACGTTTCCGTCTAATTTTGTCTGTTGACTGTTTGGGTCGTCTCATGGTATATTGGTCTTGCAAGGAAACCTCTATAATTATTTGGAGAGACGGCCATCCCAGTGGTCGTTTTTCTATGTGTACATCTCTTCTATCTCTGCAGCTGCTAGCATCAGCATTAAGCCTCCGATACATATACACGTAGGAATGATATAATTAAGGGCTTTCATGACCGCACATCCTGCGATCAGTGCTATCACTCCGGTTATGTTTAATAAGGCCACTATTTTCTTCATATAAGCCTCCTATCTAAGGTCTTTGGGGTTTACTTCGCTCTCGTCCCAATATCTTCCCTTCTCGTCTCCCTTGATCCTGATCAGGATGTTTGAGTTGTTAAGGATTGAAGGGTACACTTCTATGACCATCCGCTTGTAAAACCGTCCGAATCCGACTGTCTTCTGTGCGTCGCGTCTTGCATCGTTATAGCTTCTTAAGCGTTCCGCCCAGTTGATCATCCTGGTTGCGTACTCTGCTGTGTTATTGACGTTCTTGTCGCCGTTCTTTATGATCTCCGGACGTTCTTTGTTGATCATCTGGTCAACTATCTTATTAAGCCTGCTGTATTCGTCTTTCGCGGCAGCGTTTGCTCTGTCTGCGTAGTCCTTGAAATCCCTCAGATACTTCTCGTAGGTTGTAATCCACATCCAGCAGGAAGCTGCTCCGATCTGGATGATGGTATTGTTGTTGATCTTGCCGTCTAATACCAGGCGGTCTAATACTTCCGATAATTTGAGTTTTTCGTTAGACAGTTCGTTATAATATGTGTCTTCGTCTTCCTGTCCCTCTGTGATATAGCTGTCCGGTTCTTCTTCCGACCATGCTACGTTTTTTCTTAACTCCTCGATTGAGTCCGCTAATGTTTTTGTCTGTGTTCTTGCGTGTCTTGGCATTTTTAGAAACCTCTCTTTCTGCGGTTATCCCGCGCCTTTAACCCATTTGACATATACTTTTCCGCCGGTAATCCTCATGTAGTTCTCTGCCTGTGTCATGTTCTGGCGGTATATGTCTATCACGTATCCGTTTCGGATCCCTTCCGTGCCTCCTGTATCGTTACACTCGTACATTCCCAGATATGTACCGTCGAGCGTGTAGAGGATGGCTACATCTCCCATGTGCTCTGCTGATGCTGCGCATCCGCCGTTATGTACTGCAGAGCCGTTTGCTGTGTGATGTCCCATGACGTAGGCTGTGGTCTTCATCTTTATGAATCCGTTAGCCTCCCAGTCTATAGAGTTGTCCGGGAAATAAGGAAAAGGTGTCTCTCCTCTTGTGCATCCCAGATTTACAACCATTACGGCTACAAGAAATATGATCAGTATTATCTTTTTCATTCCCAGTACCTCAGTCCGTAGATCTTCTTTGCCACATCCGGGATAAAATATCTTCCCGACGGTCTGCCCTTCGTTTTCTTCTCCTGGTTGATAGCTATCACTTCAAGATCCTGAACTATTGGCTTTACGTCGCGGTCGATATTGCCATACCCTAAGAACTTTCCGATCTGTGATAAGGAGATGAACATGGCACCGTTTGCATATGGTTTTAATTGGTTTTCGATGTCTTTTGTGGTCATAAGTCCTTTTCCGGATCTATCTCTCCGTTATTAAGCTTCCTCACCATTTCTTCTGCTTCTTCTCTGTTGGTTGTGTACTCTCCGTAATGTTCAATATTCCCGGAGTGTACTACCTTGTTGGTATCCCGTATTCTCATTGCGATATAAAGCATCTCTCCGCCTACGGGGTTAGACTGAACTCTCCATTCTGATTTCATCTGATGTCCTCCAATGTTTTTAATATGCACTTGTAAAGTGCATATTCATGTGATAGCCGTAGGATATCACACGCTCTACTTTATGTAGAATTGACGGGTAAAAAAATATTATCTACTGATAATCCGTAGACTTCTGCCATCTTCTGCAACTTAGGGATTGTTGGAAGGGTTTTACCGCTTTCCCAGTTCATGATAGTTGCTCTGGAAACATCTATTCTTTTTGCGGCTTCTTCCTGAGTGAGCTTTGCGTTTACGCGTGCTGCTTCCATAGATATCTGAATCGGTTGCATCTTTATTCTCCTTTCTGTTTATTTGTCCGGAGTAAGCTCCATTGACGCTATTTTAATTCTACTAAAAGTAGATGTCAAGACTTTTTGTTTAATTATTTCTACAAATTGTTGAAAGTGGTATGAATAAAGCATATTATAGAGTTAGAGGGAGGGACTGCTTATGAGCGATGAGATTTTCAAAAAGATATTTTCTAAAAACCTTCAGTACTATATGGAATTAACCGGTAAGACTCAGACAGATATTATTAACGATCTTGGTTTTGATAAATCCGCTGTATCAACTTGGGTTAAGGGTACCAGGCTTCCGCGTATGGATAAAGTTGATGCTCTTGCTAAGTATTTTGGGATTATGAGATCTAATCTTATTGAGGATAGAGTTTCTGACTTATCATCAGAGTTATCTGATAAAGAAGCTGAACTAATTGATTTATTTAGGCTTTTAGATCCTGAAGATCGTGCTGAGGCTTTTGGTTATATCAAAGGAATGTTACGAGCGCAGAAGTATCGGACCGTTTCAGATCAAGATCAAGTGAAGGCAGAGTGAAGTATATTAACAATATTGTCATTTTTCAAAGGAGATAGTGATATGACAGGTATTATTTTAGCGGTGTTTTTAGGATGGGCTGGGGCATATAGGTTCTATAAGAGACAGTTTGGCATGGGCATATTGTATCTCTTTACCGTCGGTCTGTTCTGCATGGGATGGATCGTAGATATTATTGACGCCATAAAGAATAAAGATGTTGATTTTTCAAAGGTGGAAGAATATAAAAAGGATCTTAAAAGTTCTAGCGAATCGGATGATTATTGGTATTTTGATGATAAATACTATGAAGAATGTCAAAAATGGGATGAGCGGATTGATAACATCGATGTATGTAGTGGTAACGCGGACAAAAACGTAGCCGCCTATAAGAAAAAGATAGAACTTGCAAACGAATTCAAGTCATTTTGTGAATCAAAACGCGGCGGATCTGAATACTGGAATAAAGAGTATTCCAACTATATCAGTAACATTGAAGAAGAGTTATCGAATTATATGAAGGATGGTTACCAGATTGATAAAGAATATGAATCCTAGATATTCGTATCGGTTGCACCGGTGCAACTTGGAGGTTTCTTATGGGAAAGAAAGAATATGATTACCGATTAAGGTTTACTTATGAGGGTAAGCGCTATGAGGTCAGTGCTGATACTCTTGAAGAGGCATATACTAAGAAGATCCGGAAGATTGAAGCACTAAAAGACCGATCTATCATATATTCCCCTCAGACGACTGTGGATAAGTGGGCCGATATCTGCTATAAAACCTATAAATCCAATGTTAAGGGGCTTCCGGAGATGCTTCTTCGGTATGATAAGTATATCAAGCCAGCTATCGGATCCGTTCCGGTATCCAAAGTCACGTCCATACACTGCCAGGGGATCTTAAACGGGTGCTCCGGTATGAGCTTTTCGCACCTTGATAAGCTCAGGCAGGAGATAAAGTTTATCTTTGAGACTGCTGTGGATAATGATCTGATCAAAAAGAACCCTGCAGCAAAGATCAAACTGCCCGAATATTCAAAAGGAGAGCGCCGGAGCATCACGGATCACGAGCGTGAGCATCTGTATCTGGTCTATGAAGACTATAAACCGTTCCTGTTATTTATCCTTATGTTAGAGTGTGGATGCCGGCCTGAGGAAGCCTGTGGGCTCATAGGACGCGATATTGACCATAAGAACAGACTTTTACATATCAGAGGTACTAAAACGCCGAAATCGGACAGATACGTGCCTATACCGGCCACGTTATACGATATGATCAAGGATACTAAGCCTTTTGAACCTGTATCACCTAATAATGCAGGACATGCGCATACGAAGTCTTCATATAATGATCTGAGGAAGCGCCTTAAGCGTGAATTGAACCTCTCTATGGGATGCAGGACCTACAGGAATGCTCTTGTGCCGCCGTATCCGCTCGCTGAAGACTTTGAGCCGTACTGTTTAAGGCATACGTACTGCACCGACCTGTGTAAGGCGAATGTGGACGTCAGAACGGCGCAGAGGCTCATGGGACACGCTAACATACAGATAACGGCAAATATATACACTCATGTGGATAAGGCTCAAATAATGGACGCTGGCGTGCTTCTGAATGCATATCTTGAAAAGGTCAGATAATAGACAGAGCCGGGTCACGACTCCCGGCTCCATCAAAGGTAACGTTTTTTGAACTGCTTAAATTATATCGCTAAAGTTAACCAAGGAAAAAGAGATATTCCTAAAAAGATATTTCATCAAATTATATTTGACAAAATGTTCCCCCACTTATCCCCCACCTAAATGTATAAAAATGTCTATTTTTGTATAAAAAATGAAGTGGATTTTTAAAAATAAAAATCCCGCAAAGCCTTGAAAATACTGGCTTTGCGGGAAGTGAGCCATCGGGGACTCGAACCCCGGACAACTTGATTAAAAGTCAAATAGGAAAACCAGTGTTTATGCGGGTTTACGGGTGCGTTCCCCCTTTGGTTCCCCCTTTTTAAGAATAAAAATACGTTTGTTATGCTTATAAAACGGGTGTTATAAACCATGTTTTTATCATGGTCTTATCAGGGTACCAGCTTTAAGCTTTGAGAGCATCTTCATGTTCTGGACGGCGCTATAAGTGTACTTATCATCGAAGTTTTTAGCGTATATCTTTGCCCTGTGTGCTTTGGATGAGTTTATGCGCATCTCTTTTAAGGCTTCGACTATGGAGTCAGAGTTTCCTGTATAAGCCGGATACACCGTGATGGTCTTATTATACATTGACCCGTCATCAAGCGCAATCGCGGTATGGTATCCGGGTTTAACAAGGATGTCGCCTTTAGTAAGATAAGCATCTGATCCGCATATCCGGTTATTAGTGATCACTTCAAAGCCTGCACGCTCGAATGTACTCTTCATGGTTGAAGTAGTCGGGGCATTGCCTGTATATTCAAGCTCATGGATCCCTGCAAAGAGACATACACAGGTAGCAAAGGCAGAGCAGTCAGTCTCAGAAAGCTCATGGGCGCCGATAAAGTCCTTTAAGTCATACCCGTGTCTTTTTGCAGCTTCATGAAGTGAGTTCCTGTTATCCTGATCATATCCGATAAGCTGGTTAACAGGAGGAGATGCAAGGGTCTCTGCGACATATGCTATCTTTTCCCTGATCTGCTTTGACGGGTGTCTTAATACTATGGTCCATGGTTTATCGTACCATTTCCTTATGCAGACCTCTTTACCGGTCTGATTGCCGGTCTCTCCGCCTTTTGTCTTATTGTGTTCATCTATGGATGCGTGTGCTATTCTCATTACCTTCTACCTAAGAAAAGATCCCGCTCGGCCTTTCTTCTTCTGTCGAGTCCAGGCAGGGTCTTTCCGCCTGCTTTATTGTATAAAAGGATCTTATCTCCTATGGTCTTAAGATCCCGTCTGCCGTTGTCTATGAGCTTTCTGAAGTTTCCGGATCCGCAGTTGAATGTGAAGGATGTCAGCGCGTCAAACTGGTCCTGGTTAAAGTGATACAGCCCCTCATAAGCAGATACCGTCCGTTCCGAAGATGCTACATCAGTTCTTAAGAATGAATCAGCCTCCGTACCCGTGATCTTATCGCCTTCCATCACTCCCTTAGTATGTCCGTAGCCAATGGTCCAGACTCCCGCAGGGCATTTGTAGGCTTCAAGACGTAGACCTTCAAATTCCTTTATGAGTTTTATCCCTTTGTCTGAAATCTTCATAAGCGCCTCAGTTATTGTGCAGTTCGTGTACTGCTCCCTCTATAAGGGTGTCAATATCGTCTTCCGTGAGTTTTATGTTGAGCTTTGAGTTTACTATGTTTGCTATATATTTCTTTACATAGTCCTTTTTGTCCTTCCATTGCTCCTTTGTATAGATCTGCTCTGCACATCTGACAGCCAGGTCTATATAGTATGCTATGGTGTCCATGTCGTCTTTGGTCATCCTGGCTTTTATAGCCGGGATGATATAGATCCCTATCAAGGTAATTACAATAGTAATTACACTGCCTGCTATCTTTATAAAGGCTTCAGTCGTCATCGTTTATGTCCTCCCATTCTAAGATTCCGTCTTCTTCTTCGCATTTAAGCTTGAATATCTTTATCAGTGCGCACGAGACCACTTCCCCGCCAAACACGGCATAAAAGCAGGTCGTTAAAGTGTCATGTGACACTTCGGTGATCGTCGAGAAAATGAATTCTAATACTGTATAGATGATTATCAGACTTAAGGAAACGACCACATAAGTGGAGAGTTTCATATCTTCGATGAATTTCATTTTTTTGTCTTCTTTCCTGATGCATTGAGTTCTATGAGCTTGTTTCTGCGGTTATCCATTATGCCGTTCTGGCCAAGTTCGTGATATGCCTGGTATCCCGCCTCCCATAAGTCCAGCTCGTCATCTTCTATGTATCCGCGTTCCATGTACATGTGAAAGTCCATGGTCAGCTCCCTGCGCATCTGTTTTTGCTGTGCATTCATCAAGATCTTCATCTGCCTGCCGAACAGTATCACCTTTTTCCCGAACCATACGGTTATGGTAAAAAGTGCCGGTACTCCTATGATATTCGCCCATGTGAGCACTCTGTGAAGTGTGTCCATTTTTACTCTCCTTGTCTGTCTTTTTCCAATGACTCGATTATCTCAGACTGTAACTGTATCGTCTGATCCTGGTCGCGTATGATGGCAATGAGCCCTTCGACGATATCACATATCTGAGACACTGATTTATACCTTAAGGACTCAGGATCAAAGGTATAGATTTCAGCCTTGTCCATCTTTAGTCCTCTTTCGTCACGGTACCGTCGGGATTTATAGTATATCCGTCAGCTTCGATGATCGCGCGTACCTGGTCTTTTATCCTGTTGGGTACGGTATTGAAGTTTTTTCCGTCTTTTTCGCAGCTTGTTGCAAAGATCTTTGCCATAGTTATCCTCCTTATTCTTCGCTTAAGATCATCTCATAGATCTCTTCTAAGGCCGTGCGGCAGTCTGATATGTCATCAGCGTTACCTGCTGCAAGGTCGTAGGTCTCCATGAGTCCTGTGTTGGTGTCAAGGATCTCTCCATCGATACGTTCCTCAACCTTGGTGATGTTCTGATCATACCGGTCGATGTAGCGATAGTGATCGCGTATCTCATACCAGTCGTAGCAGTTCCCTTCTTCGTCCCTCTTTGACTGGTATTTTCTGACCACTATGAAAGAATCATAGATCTTTGCATCATCATAGATGCGCACGGTCTGCATCTGGCCTGTAAAATCAGTGTGATGGTCGCCTTTGGTCTTTAGGACCTCAACTATCAGACCGTGATGGTCACCTGTTCCAAAACTGTACTCCATGTCATCAGCTCCTTTCTTTTTGTTCTGATTATCGTTTTTAGCTTTCTCTGGATCTTCTCATACCTGAATAGTCCTCTGTAGATATTTACGTTATTGCAGTGTTTAAGCTGTCCTAACCTTGACATGATGCTTTCAGCCATTCTCGGTGGGATCCTTTTATGTTCCCTGATCTTTTTCCTGTAGCGTGCAAAGCCTCTTTTGATCCGAAGGTAGTTATGTTTACGCGGGAGTGTGTATCCTCTCCCGTATCTGTAGCCTACGGCATCCGGAAGCCTGCCTTTAGGAAACTTAGCGCTTACTACCGGATAGATCTGCCAGTCTCCTTTAAGTTCAAGGTCATGGGCGCTTAGCCATGCTTCGACCAGATCCTTTAACCTCCTTAAGTGGCGCTTATTGGATCCGAATATGGTCATGTTGTCCATATATCTGACGTAATGGGTACAGAGGTTGCTCTGGATGATCATCTCATCTAAAGGCTGTAGAGTGGTGTTTGCGAACCACTGCGAAGGATAGGCACCTATCTTTATGCCGTCTTCGGTGATCCTTGATATGAGATCCAAAATACGTCTGTCCTTTATGAGTGATCTCATCCTGTCCATGACCACATCAGGGCTTAAGGAATCATAGAAGTGTCTTATGTCACATGAGAAGCAGTATCTTGTACTCTTCTCATCCTTCATCCAGCCTTCTATGACCTTCTTTGCGTAGTGTGTGCCCCGTCCTTTTATGGATCCGCAGCAGTATCTGTACATCCCTCTCATCATCACGGGCTGGATCACCTGGATGAGAGCATGGTGCACATACTGATCCGGCCACTGTATGGGTTCTGATATAGTGCGCATCTTCCGGGCACTTTCATCGTAGCGTTCCACTATATGAGGCTTCTTCTGAATGAATCCGTCCTCGATGATCTTTTGCAGATCCTTTATGCGTTCTTCTTTGGTAAGCTCTACCCATACGGTGGTCTTGTTGGGTTTATGCCCGGGTTTCCAGTGATGTGTACGGTTTACCTCTTCAATAGCATTTTTTAAATTCTCATCTGATATGAGTTTTTCAAACAGGTGATTTACCCGTTTCAAAGGGAATATCCTCCTTTTAGCTGTACAGACTTTCCTTCGCTCTTTTGAGAGTACTTGCCCGTTCCCTTAATGCTTATCTTCACCAAGTGGTGCGCGGAATCCTGTGCCGGAGATTTACTTTTAGCATCACTAAAATGGCGACAGCCGTGGTTAGCGTTCGAGTTCGATGTACTGGTGTAGTTAACGTAGAACAGCCCGTGGTTCAGGTTCTGGTTATAGTTACCGCCGACGTAGAGACACGGGTTCGACGAGTTGAAGTTCCAGTTATCGCACGAATGCCTAACGGCTGCACAGGAGACCCCGTTTTTATATATCTACTCTTGAAGGGGCAGACCCCCTCAAACTCCCCCTTAAGGGAGTTCCTGGAGGCGACAGCCGCGGTCAGCGACCGAGATCGATGTACTGGCGTAGCTAACGAAGAACAGCCCGTGGTTCAGGCTCTGGTTATAGTCACCGCCGACGAAGAGACACGGGCTCGACGAGCTGAAGCCCCAGTTATCGCACGAATATGTTGCATCACTGCCTGATGCTTCAGTCGGGATAAACATCTGGAAGGTACCTGATACATCCTTAAGGGTAAACTTCGACGGATATCCGCTTGACGGCGTGCCGACTGAGGTGCCGCCTGATGAATCCGAGTAGGATGCAGGGTTAAGGATCAGGTTTAAGCCGTTAGAGTTATAATATCCTCCGTCGCACCAGTCATATACGTTATCCCACAAACCCTCGATATAGCGGTACTGCGTGCCTAACCCATAGGTGGTACGTGATGTCTGTGTCGTTCCTGTATGGTAAGGCATGGAGTCTGTATAACCCATGTTCTGAGTGGCTGAGTTATTGCCGCACCCGTATCCTATTTTTGCCTGTGAGTTCCAGTCAGCAAACTCCACTATGTAGAGGAGCCATATGGTAAAGCGGAGTGCAAAGTCTGCCTGCCATATGTTGGCACCCAGGTTATGGATGGTAGTTCTTGCGTTTGATCTAGTGATGTTTGCTTTGGGTTTTTGCCCGGAAGCCGATTTACATGCGGTAGCCCCGCAATGATAACGACCTATATAAACATAGTCGCGCTCGCCTTTTCCATCGCCTCTGTCCATATGAGCAGGTGAAACCTTAAAGCCGTCTGCTTCTCCGTCTGCTATCTGAACCTTTAATCCGTTACCGGTCTGGGTGATCTTATACCAGAACTTAGGGATCTTGACCATCGTTCCGCCGGTACGTTCTTCTTTTTCCATTCCGGACCAGGGCATCAAGCTGTCGAAGGGTGATCCGTAGCTTTGTGCACCTGGCACGTAAGGTACGGGATCTGTAAAGGAAGCAGCGTCATCCGTACGTGTCCATGCGGTTGTTGATGTGCCATCCCATGAAGCTCCGTAGATACTGGTAAACTTACATGTAACCGATATAGTCGCGGTCGTTGCTTCATAATTTGCGCTGGCTGCTACGGACACGGTGATGGTTGCGGTTCCTGAAGTATTATTTACGCTTGATAAGGTTATAGTGCTGCCGCTTAAGGAAGCAGTACATACCGATGTATCAGAACTTGATACCGATACCGCGCCGGTTGCTCCTGATACCGTGACTGTATCTGTAAGAGTATCGGGCTTAAGTTCTGTGGATGATTTTGAGAGCGTTACGGATCCTGTGGCCTTTGCAATGGTCCATGCGGTATCTTTTGCAGTGATGGTGTTATCTGACCACTTATAGTTAGCCGTATCGTCAAGGGTTATAGATAAGGTGTAGGATCCGGCGTTAGTGTTCTCATATCCGGTACGCGACATGGTATCTTCGTCATATCCTGTGATGGTAGGGTGCTTTGCGGTACCGTCATAGGTAAAGGACGTATCCGTGACCGTAGGGATCACAAGTGAAGCTTTATCTATAGAGTATGCGTTCGTCTTATCCTGAGTAGTTCCGTCTGACCACTTCATGACGGATGAGTCATTAAGTGCAAACCTTAAGGTATATGAACCTGCATTTGTGGCTGTTGCTCCGGTAGTCGTGATGTGGTCGGTGTCTAAATTTGTTATGGTCGGGCCTTGTGCATTTCCGTTATAGGTATATGTGCCTACGGATACAGACGGGATCGTGATGGACATCTTCTCTATCGACCATGTATAAGTCTTATCTGATGTGGTCATATCAGACCAGATCATCTTAGTCGGATCGTTTAGCTTGATCGTAAAGGTGTAGGATCCTACATTTGTTGCTTCATAGTCTCCGGTAATGGTACAGTGTGTTGCATCGAATCCTGTAATGGTAGGGCCTTGCGCAGTTCCGTCGTATGTATAGGTATCGATTACTACAGACGGGATCTGCACTATGGTCGTTCCACCTGTGGATATCTCCTCCCACTGCTCATCATCTGTGTTGTAATATTCAAGCTTCTCGTCGTAGAATCTTAATCCGTGAACTCCGTCTTCTGTATTTACGCTTGACTCTGCATGTGTAGTCAGTTCGCTGCCTTTTGCTACATCTGCATCCTTCCAGGTTTCAAGTACGCCGTCATACACCTGGAAGGTATCATTCTTATAACGCAGTCCGTGAGTTCCGTTATTTGACTTGATAGGGCTTTTCTCATGGGCTTCAAGGTCTGATGCGAGAGCATATACGTCTGAGCCTATAGCTACAGTGATATTTGCAGTGTTAGAGGTTGCTATGATGAAGTTCTGGATGATCTCAACAAGGCCTGCTGCCGCAAAAGGTGGGAAATAGTCGCCCTGAGCTCCTGCGACTACTGCTATGGAGAAAAGCGTAGAGGTTGAGGCATCATCCCCGTCCTGAGCAAGTAAGCCTATCTCGTTAAGATAGTATCCGGCTTCCAGTTCTTCGTTCGTAAGGGTTGCTGTTACCTCTACAGAGGTATCTTCTATAATCTCCTTGTCGGATATCCCGAAGGACTGTTTCTGGTTCCTTAAGGCAGTTAAAGTCTTTAAGTATTCCGGAGTCTTGTCCGTATAGGTTCCGTCGCCTGCCACTATCGCAGTAAACCTAAGCTCTGCTTCTCCTGCGTGTGCTTTGGTAAGCAGTGCGTTTCCTGAATCAGTGAGTACTGCAGTATTAAATATCTGTGCCATCTTATCCCCTTTCATTAATCAGCGTGACATATCAAGTCAGCATTGTGATAACTCTTATATTCCGCGCATCCCGCGTAGATCTTCTGGTAGTTCGTCCAGGTAAAATCCATTCCATCAAGGATGGCTGATTTTCGTTTGATCTTATTGACCAGCGCTATAAATTCTTCCGGTACGGTGATATGCATATCTTCAGAGGTAACTGAGATCTTAAAGTGTCCGGGATCTCCGCCGTATTCAAACCATTCCTCTATGATCCCGCCGCCGTAATAATCCTCTACGACCTTAAGCACGGCTGCTTTTGTGCCGTTGTGGGCGTGTACTTTGTCTGAAGACTTAATAAGAGAGCGCTTGACGTCAATGTCAGCGCTCTTGTCGTACCACTCTATGTCAAGCTCCCATGCGAGGGCGTCAAGGAAGTCTTCCGGAAGGAAATCTATCACGCCCCAGTCAGAGCACAGGGTGACGTTTTCACCTATATACCTGATAACTTCATCTAAGGTCTTTGCTATGGCTATATTGTCTAACTCCGCCCTCATAAACAGCGGTAAGAGTTTTTCTGTCTCGCAATCTGTCAGTCTCATTCGTTTATAACCTCATGTGTGACCGTAAGTGTTCCGAGCTGCGCTACCGCATGGTCTCCTACTGTCGTGGCTGCAGGGTATGTTATATCCATCTTTAAGCATCCGGTGCCGTATGAAGGCGCTACGCATAAGGCAAGGAGCTTGTCAGGGTTTATATCCCTGCCTATGGCACCTTGCTGCCATTCTACATACTGGTCTATGGCCCCGCCTTCGCCTTCTATGGTTTCCACAACGTCTTCTTCGTCTTCTGCGGTAGTGTAATAGTGGATCGTGATGTCGTAAGGTACTGCTGTGGGTGCAAGGGCGCTTACCTGATCGGTAAGTGGTCTTACATCATCAGCGCCGCATACAGCTTCTACAGTGTCCAGAAGATCCGAATCAGGAAGCTCTCCGCCTTCACATAAGATATAAAGGTTTACCACACAGGCGCTGGGTGAATCCACGACCACATCTATGATCGATGCATCCGCGCTCTTGGCCCAGTATTCATATGCCTTAACAGATCCGGCTGTGGAGTATGCGGAGTTTGCGAGCCTTATGCGCTCCCTAAGATCGTCGTCTTCCTCTTCGTCTTCTCCGCCGTCTGATACTGTGGTATTTGAAGCGGTTGATACATAGTCTACGGAGTCAACGAGCTGTGCTATGGATCCCACAGAGTATCCGTTTCCTTCTTCGCCGGCTACGGTACACATCCCTGTTACAGTTCCTTCAGTATCGCCTGCTGCCACTATCAGGTCTTCAACCGTCTCAAAGTAGATATCACCATCTGTGGTTATAAGCGTCCCTGCAGGTATTGTCACATCAAGAGCCTGTACGGCAGTGAGTGTGAACTTAAATGTTGCTGTCGCACGTTTTGCGGGGATCCTTTCTACACTCATCCTGTCTCCTAGCGCATCAAGTGCTTCGCCCTGTGCGTATGCGAGCATCTTGTTGTTGCAGGCAGTATTACACTGGTTTGCTATCGCTACTACGATCTGGACTATGGCCTCCGTGAACATTCTTCGCTCATCTCCGGGATATAAGGGCTCACCGGTCATGATCTCCATTGACTGAAGTATTCCGTTATATATGCTCTCTGAATCAATATCTAAAAGCTGTAACATCTCATCCTCCTACCTGAAGCGCCGCCGCTATCCTGAATCTGCCTTTTGCCACATCCTCAATGAGTAATGATGTATCCTCAGTGTTTGCTCTGGGTTCGTAATACTTAAGCACCCATGTAACATCCTCTGCTATCTTTCCGAAGGCAGTGGTCATGGGTGCGTCGGTTATGGCTCCGTCCATGCCTCTTAAGCGATCAAAGGGCACTTCTCCGCGTATGGTCGATAAAAGATTGTATGCGCATACCTGTGCGCCTCCGTTTCCCTGTGCTCTCATAGCTTACCTTCCTTTATCTGTTTGTTAAGTTCCTTAACCTGTGCCTTAAGCGCCACCTTAGCATCCTTCGTGGCCTTCTTCTCATCTGCCTGTTTCTGTGCCATGAGTGCCTTCACATTAGGATCCGGAGAACATGACAGAGCAGACCAGAACTGGTCCGGGATCATCTCGTGGTTTATCTGTCTTGTATAGTATGTCTTTCCGGACTGAACCTTTTTGTCTGAAGAAAGAATATACTCGCCGTCTACAAGCTCATACCACCCCTGCTTCTTGGGGTTCTGCTTGTTGTACGCCTTCTTTTCCTTCTCGCCCTCCGGAATGGGGACTGCAGTGTATGTGTATCCGTTCTTTACCCAGTTCTGCAGTATGAGCTTTGTCCCGTCTGAGGCTGATGTCATCGACGCTGCGATAGATGCAGCGTTCTTTGTCTGGGTGAGGGTGAACTTGACGGTCGCTTTCATCAGACGTCCTATCTCGTCAAGTTCTGTGCTTGATACCTGTACCTTAGTAAGCTGCATCTCAAATAAGCCCCAGATACGCGGCCATACTGCAAGGTAGGTCTCGCCGGTCTCGGGATCCGTTGCGTAGTATTCACGTCCCAAAACAAGCGGGGCTGAATACCCTATCATCTCCCTTATCTCTTCGATCTTGTTTAAGATATCAAGGGTACCGGTATCTACCATGTAGTCGGTCTTAAACGTGATGTTCTGTGACTTAAAGGTAGCCTCTATATACTGTTTTTTGACGGTAGTGACCTTTGCCTTCTTGCCGTTGCCTTTCTTAACGAGGTTTCCGAATAAGTCGTACTGTACTTCCTGCACTGATTTAGTCTTTACGACTGCCTTATCCAGTTCGTAGTTAAAGGCAAGGTCTTCCATACGTTCTATTCGTCCGGCGGTTATGGTACCGTCTTCGTTTAAGGTTGACTGCCTTACCGCCCATGACAGGTTATGCCAGTAGGCCATAGGTTGATCTTCCATGCTTTAATCCTCTTTTGTGAGTCTGAAGAATATCTTCGCTTTCATGCTCTTTAATTCCTGTCTCGTATGAGTGACAATTATTGGACAGTTAAAGTAATCTGACTTAAGATTTACCTTAGATCCGGGCTTTATTTCGCTCATAAGGATATCTGCGTAGACTTCTCCGTACTTCCGCCTTGTATTTGCTTCCTTCAAGCTGTTTAGGGCGAAGCGGTTAGCCTCTGCAAGGGATGCAAATTCATGAGGGGTAGTGAGCTTTACTATCTCACCGGACTCATCTCCCGCTTTCCCGTAGATCTTTCCATCGGTGACCATGCATCCCGTGTAATACGGGTTATCATGTGACCTGTGCTTTATGGCATTGATGGTATATGAGCTTGTCTCCATCTTTTCAAGGTAATCATAGGAGATAACCCTTAAAATCCCGTCGTTTACCGTGAATATACACCCTTCAAGTCTGCACAGCTCGTTTATAAAGTTAAGATCAGAGCCGTCCTGGTCTACCTGTCCATATTCCTGGTCTTCTACTCCGTAAAACTGGACCTTAAGACCTAAGTCTGTCGCACGCTGTGTGATGAGCTGCTTAAAGTGGATATCCTCCCATGTATGAGCGTGTCCTGAATGGAGATACTTTAAGGAAGCGGCTTTAAGTACCATCTCATCGTTTACGGGATCTATTGAGTGGATATACATTGTTCCGGAGTCCGCATAATCTTCCTTTACCCTGATCTTGTCTCCGGGCTTTGGTGACCACTTCGTCCAGGATCCGTCAGAGTTATCAAAGGTGATCCTCATACAGTCCACAGACCCGCCTAAGAATCTGTCAAGTTCACACTTAATAAGTGGAGTGGATGATTTAGTTATATCGGTGCCTTCGTATATGATCTCCATTTATCGCTCCCAGGGAGGCAGTGACGCCGGCGTATCGTCATTTTCTTCGATCACAGGAATGATAAGCTCAACTCCTGAATCGAATATCAGTACATCCGAGTACTGCCTGTTTGCTGCTATGATGGTTGAAGACAGTTTTTCCTCTGTATAGAAATTAAAGGCGATACTGTCGAAGGTATCGCCTTTTTTAGTGATGTAGTAGATTACATTTTCATCCATAAGCTACGCTCTTTCTGGTAGCAAAGAACTCTTCTACCATGTCCATAAATTCTGCTTCGTTATCCCTTAAGGCCTGCAGCACTATGTCATAGTCTGCATTGCCCTCTATAGTTATGTTGGGTGAGAAGGTTATGTTATTATTGTTACCCTGTACGCCTCCTGAAGCGCTTGATGCAAGGGCGTCAACTGCTGTCTCGTTTACTCCCAAGAGTTTACCGGCTTTAGCCCAGTATGAGAGGTTATCCTTTCTTACTCTCTGGTCAAAGCTTATGACAGCCTCTGTACCTGCCTCACCGGCTATACTTATGCCGTTTGTAAAGCCGCCTCGTGCGAGCATCGGAAGAGGCGATATATCAAGTGAGAAGACCTGCCCTCCGAATATCGGTACCCATTCAGGGATCTCGATATTTAAGGAGTTGAGTGCTTCTATCGCTCCGTTTATCACTGCTATCGCCGCGTTCATGGGAGCCTTGACGAATCCTGCAAGGGCTTCGAAAGCGTTCTTGAAGATGTTCTTCACGTTCTCCCATGCAGCTGACCAGTTTCCGGTAAAAACGTTGACCACAAAATCTATGAGGTTTTTGAGCATGTCAAAGATCGGTGTGATCACGCTCTCAAATATCGGGAGCAGTCCTTCTATGGCTGTGGTTAGAACAGTGGTTACAAACTCAATGGCCGGCTCTAATACGCTCATGACCGTGTTGATCTGGTCAACTAAGAGAGGTAATACAGCGTTTATTATCTGCATTACTATCTCAATGATAGGCTGAAGTACATCAAATATCGCCTGTAATACTGGCATAAGGGCGCCTATCAGGCTCATAAGAGGCGGTAAGAGTGTGCTTATCAGTGTTTCAAGTATGGGTGCAACCTGGTCAAATACCTGCTGGATCATAGGTGCAACCGTCTGTATGGCTGTAGCAAGCTCGCCTGCGATAAATTCTATAAGCGGCGCGCAGGCTGATATTATCTGGCCTACCACGTCTACGACCATAGGAAGGATCTCTATCACTGTATCCACTATGGGCTGAAGCGCTGATAAAATCACAGGGAACAGGTCCGCAATGGATGAGATTATCTGCATTACAGGCGGTAAAAGTGAGCCGATGAGCGATTCTATGAAGGTCATGGATACTTCCATTACGTTCGAAACTACCGGCATCAGCGTATTCATTAAAGCACTGCCTATGTTCATGATATAAGGCATGAGCCTTGATACTATCGAGATAAGGCGAGGTATGTTCTGGGTAGCATAATTTATGATGCTTTGTACAAAAGGCATGATGTTCTGAAGACCCGACTGGATCATAGGGAACAACTGCCCTGTTAAATCGGAAACGATAGGTATCACGGTGCTTACGCCGTCGGTGATCATCGGTAAGAGTTCTCCGAGAGCATCAGATACCATCGGCATCATGTCGTTTAGTACATCAAAGAGTTCACTCGCAAGGGGTTCAAAGGCTACCTGTACCTGTTGTTTGAACAGCTGAAGCTTCTCAGGGAAGTCCATAGTATCCTCTGCTGCCTTCATGATGGTCTCATCTGATGCAAGGAGTGAGGCTGTAAGGTCGTCTACTGCAAGGGAGCCTTCTCTTATTGCTGCTGCCATCGTGGATCCGGCGCGGGATCCGAATATTTCAGCGGCTATCGCTGTCGCTTCTGCTTCCGTGCCTGCATTCTTGATGGCTTCTGCGTACTGTGCAAGGCCTTCTGATGCGCTTATGCCGTCTTTTGCCATCGTAGTGACTGACTTCTTCATAGCGGCAAGCACTTCATTTGTGTTTACGCCGGCTTTATCAAGCTGACCTATAAGGGATATGGACTGTTCAAACGAAAAGCCCATTTCCTGAAGTTGAGGCCCGAACTGCTGGACTGTGGACATGAGCTCCGTAAAGCCTACTCCTGTAGACTGTGAAGCCTTAAATACAAAGTCCATAGCATCGCCCATGTTCTCAGCTTCTATGTCCCACTGCTGGAAAGCCTGTGAGGATTCTTCCACTACTCCGGTCAAGTCATCGCCGAGTATATTGGATACCTGGATAGCCTGCTCTGATATATTCTGAAGTTCAGGACCGGTAAGACCTAAACGGGTGTTATAATCTGCTATAGCTGTCGCTGCGTCTTCCATAGTGGTAGGCACAGACTTATAGACTTCATCAAAGTCAGCCTGCAGGGCTTCTAAAGCTTCGCCTGTGGCTCCTGTGCCTATACGTATGGTATCTGAAGCCGCATCAAAGGACGTACCCAGATCTATAAGCGCTTTGGTACCTGCTACAGCAGCGGTAGAGATAGCCGTGAATCCGGCGGCTGCTATCCCGCTCGCTACCTTAAAGGCTGCTCCAAGTCCGCTGGTCTGTTTGGTAGCGTCAGATATAGCTTTACCAAGTGTGGGATCTATGGTACCCGCTATGGATATGATTGCTTTTAATTCTTTACTATTTGCCATGTGACCTGCTCATTTCGGCTCGTGCTTTAGCCTTTTCGATGTCATTACATGCATCTTTTAGTTCTTCCATAAATTCAAGCATCCCGAAGGTTCTTGATAGGTTTATGACGTCTGTGTTGTATGCTTTTGCGTAGTTTCTGAGGGCTCTTCGGACGGTTCTTCCGTCAGGGCATCCCGTCCTAATATAAAAGACATTCCGATATCTACGAGCTTGTTGATGTCGCTGCCCGTGATACGTTCCACGTCTGTGATGTCGTATTTGGGATTTTCTGCGATTACGGCATACATTCCAAGAGCGAGAGCTGCACCTGCGTCTATCTTGATATTCGCACCGGTTACTCCGTTGCCTTTTGCTACGGTATAGTTGAGTGCCTTAAGATAGAGCTCCGGAGTGATCTTTTCGGTATCATACGTAAGCTCTGCTATCTTTTTGCCGTCTATCATTATCTGGTTTCTTAAATTGATCGTACCTTTCATCTTTTTGTCCTTTCTTAGATCATCGCGATAAGGTTCGCGAAGTAATCAACCTTTCCTACTATGCATTTCTGGTTAAGTCTGTTAATGTCCCATATGATCTCACCGTCCCGTACTAACTTGTATCCGGATACGTTATACTTGATCTCTATGTCTACCGGTTCTCCGGGTTTAATGACTATGGGAGGGGCTGCAACCTGAGGATGTGCGTTTATGAAGGCTTTGCATCCTATGGTTGTCAAGGATCCGTCTTCCTTCATGATCTGCTCTATCCATCTGATCTCTATTTCCTGCGCTTCTTCAGCAAGCATCGCGATAAGACCGGTGTCTACACCTATATGGTGTATGGTCATTTCCATTGCTTCGAACTGGTTTTTGCGGGAAATCTTGAAATCACCCATAGCGGTCTGATCGAGCTGCAGGAATTTGATCTGGGGAAGTGATACTTCCACGTCCTTGCCTACAAGTACCTGGTCGCCGCCTACGGTGTTTGAATAGACTGTATCTGCGTTTACTGTAAGACTCTGATCGAGCCATAAAGAATTAGCATCCATAATTGTGCCCTTAAAATAAACAGGGCGCCCCTATTATTGGAGCGCCCTCTTGGAAGGAGATAGAGAAATCTCGTAATTATAACAGTGAAGACATATCAGCGAAGTAGTCTACTCCGTTGATGATGCACTTCTGGGTGAGGCGGTTGATATCCCAAAGTGTCTCCCCATCTTTGACCATCTTGTAGCCTGTGATGGTGTAAGGGATCTCAACATCTACTGCTTCACCGGGTTTAACAGTGAATGAAGGAACTGCGATCTTAGGGAATCCGGTGAGGTATGCCTTGCATCCTACACGGGTCTGTGATCCGTCCTCTTTCATCATCTGCTCTACCCATCTGACCTCAATTTCAAGCGTGGACTGTGCAAGCATCTTTGCAAGTCCTAAGTCAGCGCCTATATGGTGTATTTTTGCTTCCATATCCTCGAACTGAGAAATAACAGGCACTGTGAGCTTTCCCATTGCGGTAGCGTCTACGGTCAGGTTCTTTACTTCGGGCATTGAGATCTCAACGTCCTTAGCAACAAGCTCCTGATCTTTGCCGGTAGGGTTCACGTAAACGGTATTAGCGTTAACTGTGAGGTTCTGGTCTAACCAAAGACCGCTATTTGTATCAGCCATGGTCTACCTCCTTAGTCAAAGTATGCGGAGAATCCCGCATCTGTGTATGCTACGTATGCGCTTGCGCTCTTCATCGGAGGCGTAGGCGTTACTGCGATATCCCATCTGAAGTTACCGTTTCTGATATCATCGATAGGATTGTATGCCTCTTCGAAGGTGATGGTAGGCTTGCCGATAAGGGCGCCCATCACTACTAAAGCATCAAGTCTTTCCTGCTCGCGCACGAGAATGGTATCCTTAAGCTGCTTTGTAAACGGCTTATCAACCGTGCCAGCCCATGTGCGCTGGAAGCGGTTGGTCAAGAAGAACAGCATCCTCATGGATACATCAAAGATCACGCGAGGATCTATGTCTGTGGATCCGTAGAGATATGCTGCAGTATGGTCGCCCCAGAGCTTCCATGCATCGCCCCAGTAAACTAAGGTGTCGATACCGTTAGCACAGAGGTTATTTGCATCATCTACTGAATATCCGGCATTTGAAGCACTTGCTCCAAAGTACTGATCGTTTGCAGGGATGGTCTTGTTGCCGCATGTCTCCATAGGCACGCCATCGTGTGATCCATCCAGTCTCATGGTCTCTACTATGGCAAGGGTTGAAAGATGATACTTATTACCATCTGTTCCGTTAGCCATAGGCCAGAATACCTTAGACCTCTCGCTTGTCATGGTCTTTGAAGACTTGTAAGCGATAGCCTTGTTGATGGTATCAACGACCTTATCCTCTGTTACAGTGTGAGGGGTTCCGGTCCTCGTATAATAAGTCTTAGTGGAGTCCACCATAGTATCGGTAGATGCTGTATAGTCTTCTCCGTCTTCTTCGAACCATCCTTCTTCAAACGGGTTATCACCTGTGTCAGGTGTTACCGTTGTAGCGGTTACTGTGTAGTAGGTCTTGCCGCTGTCTACAGTGGTATCCTCTGAAAGAGTATATGTATAAGGAGCTGTAGTGCCGGATCTTTCATAGAATCCTTCTGCTGCAGGATCTTCTGTAGGATTGCCTTCCGAAGCTTCTACCGTTGCGTAAGTCTTTGAGGTATTTACGCGGGTGTCTTCTGAAGGAGTGTAAGCGGTAGATGATACCTCATACCAGCTTGAATCCGACGGGTTATCTCCCAGATCAGGATCCGATACTGCATTGTAGGTGTATTCAATCGTTGTTGTGGTCTCTGTGTATTCAAGAGGGATATCAGAATATACAAAGCCGTCCCAGTGACCGTTTAACTTTGTAGCGGCCGCACAGAGTGCTTTATATACGTTCTTGATCCCACTCCACTTAGGAGCTGCGAACAGATTGATCACAGTGTTGTAGGTCTGATATACAAGCTCTGCTGCCTGCAGTCCTGTATATGTACCGGATTCGGTCTTGGTGCCGATGATGGTATCCTCATCGATAGTAGATGTGTCAACCTCATAATATGTGGCTGCTACAGCGCCCTCGATAGGGTTGTCTTCATCTGCTGAGATGATGGTTACCTTGCCGGTAGTAAACGAGTAGTTCACGGTGTAATCCGTGCCCTCTGCCTTGCCTGCGAGTGCAAGGGTGTCAAGGATTATATCCTCTGACTCGAAGCTTACAGCTCCGTTTACAAAATTAAGGGTTACGGATGTAGGGGATGCCTTCCTGTGAATATCAGGATTGAGTACGTTTATCACGTACACAGGACCTACATTTCCCTTAGGGTTTGCAAAGTGTGCTGCTATCACTTCTGATAACGTGTACTTATCCCAGTCATTGGCAAAGCCGATGGTCTTCTGAGCGTTCACGTTATTGGTGAGCTTTACCGGGGTATTGATGATCCCGGCGTTAGCATAGCCTCTGATCAGATTGACGGGAGCGGTACCGACATAGAGCGCAGCTGTGGAAATATCTGCGACAGCCTGTACTACTGAATCGGCAATCTGGCCATAAGTGCCATAAAGATACTCTGTTGCCATTTACTTTTCCTCCTATAAGAGTGATTCGACCTCAGGGTCGTTTCTTAAGATCATGCTTCTTACTTTGAATCTGCAATAACCGAACCACCAGGGATAATATGAAACTATCTCATCCTGTTCTTTGTACGGTCCAAACTCCAAAGGCTCATTTTTGACTATCTCGACGTCTTCTCCGAGATATCCTGTAGACTCGATGGCGGTCACTGTGTAATCTATGAAGTTCCACAGATCTCTCCATCCTTCCACTTCGTTCGTAAAATCGCCCTCTTCAGGTTTATCCCCGTAAGGATATAACCAGTCATCCGGATGGATCCCGGGGTTCCATGAACCGAAAGACAGATTGATGTTCATCTCCCTGTTATGTTCAAGGTCATTGCCATATTCAAGCTGTACGCATATCGCCGGGAATGTAGTTTTAACAGTCGGCGGTAACTTATCTTTTGACGGGAGATACAAAGGAAAAGCGTAAGGATGTACCAGCTCGTACTCATACTTTTTATTGGTGGCTTTGCCATCCTCAGGTGGTCTTTTAAGTTCCACATTCGGACATACATTAGTGTTAAGCCACTCGCATATCTGGTCTATCGTACGTGTAATGGTCATCTTAATAACTCTCCGGTAACTCTAATATGACGGTAGTGATACCCATGTTATCAAGCCATGACTTGACGGTGTATCCTACGTCGTCTATATAGAGGGTTTCTCCTGCCATCTTGCGGCCGTTTAGTTCTTCTGTCTTTGCATAAAGACGATAAGTTGCTTCTGAAAGCGCCTGCGTATTGTCTTTTTCTTCAATGCTCGCATTTTCGAGCACTACCTTTATGACTTTTCCGTCGATATCGTGTTCTTCGGAATATTCATCAAGGTTAAGAAAAACACTGTCTCTGTCAGACGCTACCATGTCCGTAAATGCGCTCATTCAGGGAGTGCCGCGTTTAATACGGGAGGCTCATTCTGTGCATCGTAATCTTTAAGAAGCGCTATGAGCTTTTCCTTCTTAACGTTCTTTGCGGATATTCCCCTGTCTTTGGCCGCGTCTCTAAGATCAGGGTAACTCATGGTGTCATAGTCAGGCGTTTTGGCCTTTATTTCTTTAACGGACTCCGTGACAGGTTCTGCCTTAGGCTCATGTACTTCAGGAGTAATGGCGACAGGTTCAACTGCCACCATTACGCCGTTAGATATGTGTCTTTTGACATCAACTATCTTCGGATCAACGTCAAAGATATCGCCGGCTCTTTTAGGGATCACTGTCCCGAGTTCCGGGATAAAGTGTCCGTAAACGCCTTTGTAATTCTCGTTGATCTTCACTTTCATAGTTTTACTCCTTATGCGTTTCCAAGCACCTGTGCGCTGATAGCAGCGTTCTTAACTCTTGGAAGTACGATAGGCTTAGCCTGCTGGATCAGAGTACGTACGTTGCTGTGCTCCTCGGCAATGATGTGAGGAACGCGGGCGCCTTCGTAGGTTACGAACTCTTTGCCTTCAAGCTGGGTTACTGCACCGTAGATGGTGTGGCCCATATTAGGAGCGGTCATTACCACGAAGTTATCCGGGATGTACTGTGCGGCGTATCCTGTGGTCTCATCGATGTACTCACGAACATATGAGTAGACATTGATCATATGACCGTTGCAGTTAAGCTTCATGAGGAATGCTGCGCCTGCAGGAAGCTCTACGGGTTCTACATAACCTACTTCATAGCGTCTGTTGTCCAGCATAGCCTTGATATCGGTGTTGTGGATCATGACGTCTGCTACGTTCTCGGATACGATAAGATCTGATGCAGGCAGTCCGCGCTTTGTGAGCATCTTAGCCATAGCAGCGATATCGCCCATGATAGCGGTTGATGCTGTAGACCAGTTTGCGCCGGGTGTATAAACTGCAGGGTTGGATACTTCTGTGTAGAACTTGATCTCTTTTGCGATGTAGTTGTTTGAGCCGTACTGGTCAGCGTACTGCTTAAGGGTATAACCGTTGTTAAGAAGCACCTGAGCTGCCATGTACTCCTCACGGTTGTCGATCATGGTGTTAAGTTCGCTGATATCATCAGCAGTAATCTGTGCTGCTCTCTCTTCAGGAGTCTTCTGAGAGTTAAGAGCCTCACCCGGAAGACGGCTCATAAGCTCGTCTGCGGTTAAAGGACGCTCAGGAGCGATAAGCGGAGGATTGAACGTGTGAGTTTCATATCCGGCGCGGTCTACCTGAATGCCGCCCTTTGAAGGAAGGACTACAGGGGCGAGTACATTGCCGCTCTCGTCCTTAACGTCTATAAGTACGTCTTTTGTAGGGAAGATATCGCCGGCACCTGTCGGGAAATATCTGTCTCTAAGGAAAGTTGCTTTAGGCGGATTGATAGTCTGCACCTGAAGCAGTGAATGAGTACTGAAAAGGTCTAAAGCCATTTTTATACCTCCTTATTAAACGCCCAGTGAGCTTGCTACAAGCTGGTCTACGCTGAGCATTATGTAGATGCCTGCCTTCTTAAGATCAGCGACATCGCCGCTTGTTAAGGTGTAGGCATTTTTAACGATCAGCTCGTTGCCGTTGAAATCTCCGGAGTTGTAAACCTCTGCTACTGCATCAGCGCTTGTTGCGTCAACGTCAGCTGCAAGGATAACTTCGGGTGTGGTTGATGATGTGCCACAGATCTGGAACTTGTCGCTTGAATTTCTTGACAGGACAGTTCCTCTCTTAAGCTTACCTTCGCCGCTTGCTACGGTTACGGTCTGAGCTGAGAGCGGGTGCACATTCGTAGCGATTAAGTTATCGCTTTTGTAAGTGTCAAGCAGTGCCATTTTTAAGCCTCCTTCTTTAATTTCGCGATCAGGCTGTTAAGTTCTGCCTCATCGTGTGCTACTGTGTCTTCCATACCGCCGTTAGCGGAGGGAGATACGCCTTCAGTTGCTTTGAGCTCTTCAGAGCGGCTAGCCATGAAGGTCTCGCCTGCTGCCTGAGCTGCCTTCATCGCTTCAAAGGCAAGTGCCTGCGCCTCAATGGGTTCATCATACTTAGCCTTGTTAACCATTTCAGGATCTCCTACCATCTGAGCGATAGCGTCGATCTCCTTCATTCTGGCTCTGTCAGCGCTCAATGCATCCTTAACGGCCTGTTCTTTAGCTTCGCAAGCCGCCTGTGCTGCTTCATCCTGAATCTGTTTAACCAGGTCGGGATGATTAGCCTTGAGTTCCTCAAGTGTCATGATTGTTTCCTCCTTTGTAGAGTTGATTGAATCTATAGCAGACGGCTCGCAACCGTTTACTATCTGTAAGGGTGATTCGTCCATAACCTTCTTAAGAGCGTCTATATCAACATCTTTGAGGTTGAGGGCTCGTGTATCGAGGACGTCTTTAGGGATTATCCTGTAATTAAGTGAAGGGAGCGGGGTGTTGTGCATATTGTGAGGGATCCCGTTTACCAGGATGCATGAGGTATCCTCGATCCTGTCCACAACGGGAACTTCTTTACCTATCACTTCATCCGCAAAGCCTTCCGATACGGCTTCCTCTGAGGTCATCCATGTTTCTTTCTTCATCATCCGGATGATGCTCTGGACATCTTTACCGGTCTTCTGTGCATAGACTTCCGCGATCGACTCGTTGGTAGCATCAAGCTGTGCCGTGATCCTGTTAAGATCCTGGACGTTGTAATATCCTAAAAGTCCGGCTGATGCGCCGTGTATCATAGTTTGGCTTCCTACGGATACCTGTCTGGTATCACCGGCCTGTGCTATGATCGATGCAGCGGATGCTGCTATGCCATCCACTACCGTAGTAGTGTGTCCGGATAATCCTTTTATGCGGTTATAGATCGATAAGCCTGCTGCCACGTCTCCGCCTACGGAATTGATGTGGAAAGTTATGTCCGAAGCGTCCTTTAAGGTGTCAAGATCCTGTAAGAATGCTTCAAGTTCAATAAACAGGCCGTTTACCTTCTCTCCTGTCCACCAGTCCACAGGTACCGACTCAACTACCTCTCCGTAAAGATTTACCTCTACGGTTCCGTTGTCAGCCTTATTGATCATGTATGGGACTCTACTCATCATTGCCCTCCTTATCTTCGTCTGATCCCGCTGTCTCATCGTTGTCATTGGTTTCTTCTTCATCTGTTTCCTCCGGTTGCACCGGTGCAACTTCCATAAGTTCGCTCATCTGAGTCTGTTCACGTATAAGCTGTTCGACATTCGCGCTGAAATCAGAGCCGTTTAGCCTTAAAGCGCTGTCTTCATGCGTGCTGAATCCGTTTGCACAGGCCATAACCTCTGCGTTGATCTCTTTTACAGGGTCGAGCATTCCCTGTGACGGACCTATCCATTCACAGTTAAGCCATGCTTCATGTGCTGCAGGATCCGTTAAAAAACCGGGCGCTTTGATGCGTCCGGTCGCTACGGCTTCAGTAAGCCAGATCTCATATATTGGATTACAGAAATCATTTATGAACCATGTCCTGTACATCCTGAAGCTCTTCCATGCTTCAAGGAGTGCTCCTCGTGAGGCTGAATACGAAGCATTGAATTGCTTTAGGAGTATTTCGCGCGGAATTTCAAGTGCGGCGCCTATCTGAGTGCATATAGCTTCAACAAAAGCGCCGAATCCTGACGCGGGACGTTTAGGATCTGCAAGTATGACGTTCTCACCGGGTTGTAGGAAGTTTACCTGTCCGGGGCCCATCTCATACTCATTAGGATCCTGATTGTAGTTCTCTTCATACTGTGGAGTAGTCTCATTTAAGGGATTAGCCTCAGTATCTGCAGAGGTCGATATGTATGCCGTAAAGTATGAATCGACAAGCGCGGCGGTCAGTTCTGACTCTGTATAGCGGTTAAGTTGAAGGAGTGATATTATGACCGGCGCAAGGAAAGATACTCCTCTGTACTGCCCGGGACGCTCTGAATTCATCAGGTGAAGGACATTAGGAAGCCCTGTCTTGTCTCCGAAAGCAGGTACGCGCTTTGTCTTATATGCTTTTGTAGTATATTCATACGGATACTGGTTGCATATGTGGTATGCGACTACAGATCCGTTATCGTCTACTTCTATGCCGTCATAGATAGTGTTACCGGTTTGAGGATCTTTGCACTCCGTATTGACGTAGTTGTTCTGTCCGGGACAGGCTACAAGGTCAGCTTCTATTGCCCTGATTCTTAAGGTATAGGGTCTAAAAGGAGTAGGTTTGCCCTGTCCTATAAGCACAAACACATCTCCGGAGGTCAACCAGGATGTTAATATGAGCTGTTGGAACTCATAGAAGTCATTAATGCCTATAGCGTCGCATCCTTCTTTATGAGAGGCCCACATACCGAACTCTCTTTTGACCTGTCTCGCCCAGTCCTGTGCCTCTTCCTGTGTGATCCCCAGATAATCAAGATCTGGGCGGGGATTCGGTTTAAGACCTAAGCCTATTGTATTGGTTCTATGGGTCTTCACGGCGCTTGTAGCGACGGGAGTACCCATATACATGAGCCTGCCGCGCTGTCTTAGTGTATAATTATTATTGTCTATGTCTTCCTTCGGGCTTCCGGAGATGGCCGTATAACCTTTGGTGGCTCTTTTTGTCTTTGAAGCCCCTGCGGATCCGTATCCCTTATATCCATAACTGATCATGTAATTCTCCTTCTTCGGCGTGGAAGCGAAAGGCTGCGGCGCAACCGGGGCCGCTCGAAAGTCTCCCACGCCGATGATATATCAACCGTTGCCGGGTGATATCACCAGTCGCGATGCACTATACCTACTGCCTTGCGGGGTGCATCTCCACGTTCTAATCTTGCCTTAAGTGCCATGAGTTTATCCCATTGCTTAAGGATCTCTGACGCGGATAACCCGT
>Ga0310694_10000572_pt1 | contig 47565 bp, 31 predicted proteins | sample 174DNAGHGhighgp2_FD_203884 | JGI IMG/M metagenome (GOLD analysis project Ga0310694, IMG submission 203884) | Sheep rumen microbial communities from Palmerston North, Manawatu-Wanganui, New Zealand - 1742 DNA GHGhigh gp2 (v2) (version 2) | ecosystem: Host-associated > Mammals > Digestive system... | reverse complement strand
GGTGGGCATCATCAACCGCGAACCCGGTGAGACGCCTAAAATCATGCGCACGTTCTACATCAACGCCATCAATCAGGCGCAAGACAGCATCCACATCATCAATCCCTACTTTACCCTCATTCCAAGTGTTACCCGCGCCTTGACACGAGCCATTAAAAGAGGGGTGAAGGTCGAAATCATGCTGTCGTCGAAGAGCGACATTCCCCTGACGCCTGACTGTGCCCTCTATCAAGCCCGCAAACTGATGAAGCGTGGGGCAAAAGTGTGGCTCTACAAACCGGGATTCCACCATTCGAAGATCATGATGGTCGATGGACTATACTGCACCGTGGGAAGTGCCAATCTGGATGCCCGCAGTCTGAAATGTGACTTTGAGGAGAATGCCGTTATCGTTGACAAGGCAACGACGAAGGAACTGGACGATATGTTCTGGCGCGACAAGCAGAAAAGTTTCGAACTGACTGATAAGACGTGGGATGAGTTCCGTACGGGTTGGCAGAAATTCCGCGGATGGTTTGCACACTTGCTACAGCCCTTCCTCTAAGAGCGTATCAAGGTTTTCATCATTCGGATTTGCAGCTTATCAATGCCCCGCTTCGACAACCAGTAGATATCGGGGAAATCTATGGGATTGTTGGACTTTCTGAAATGTTCTGCAGCGTCGTCAATACGCCCCATTACCCAGAGGCAATAGCCGTAATTCAAGTGGTCCTCAGCTATCACTTTTTCCCCTGTCATCAGTTGCTCGTAGATGGCTGCCGCCTGCTCCAGTCGGCTGTCACAGGTTAGCGTCCACGCCAGCACACGCTGTACGTTCACATCGTCAGCATACTCATAATCTAACTCGTAGAGCAATTTCAAGGCTTCTTCGTAATCCTCGAGCCGGACCAGACAGACGGCCTTGTTCAGCATATAGTTCTTCTTGCCTGGGAACAGCAACAACAGACGGTCGTAATAGTCATTCGCCTTGTCATATTCGCTATTCTTGAAAGCATGACGTGCTGCACCACTCAAGGCCTGCTCGTTCGAGGGATCCACCTCGACAGCATTTTCGTATTGTTCGGCCCAGATATAGTACTGAGCATCGCGGTATCGTCGTGGAATAGCGATTAACATGTTCTTCGCCATCTTGTCGAATTGGTATTTCTTCATCATGCGCACTACACTGTGCTTCTGAGCATCGAGTTGCGTACCTGCGAAGAAGACATAACTGAAGAAATTCAGTGTGTCGTATTCCTGCGTGCTATCTTCAAAGGGGTTGTTCAGCGCCGCACGATTGGGGAACAGGCGGAAGAAACGATAGAGGTCCATCAGATAAATACGACGCAGATAGGCTGACGTCTGGTTTTCGCCCAGTGCCAATTCACCCAGCGACGCTTCGTTATTCCTGATAACATCCCGTATGCTTGCAGGCAAACGACTGAGCACTTCCATCGAGGCAATGACAAACGAATATTTGTCGCTATTGCAGAATGGACCTTTCGAGAGAATGGACCTCACAAAGCGTTGGAATTCCAGCCGGTCTACAAACTGAGCAATATCGGGATGGTCGATGTAAAACGGAACCAGCCAGTTGGACATATCGTAAAAGAAAGGATAGCGCTTCATTTGTGCAAACCCTCCGAAATACACGTCGGACCCTTGCTTTTGCATATCTATCATACGCTGCATGGAGGCCTCGAGCTGTTCCATCCGACGCTCCGACGCATCAGGGTGCAGGACGTCCTCCAACGGGTCTTCCTCGACCTCCTCAATACCATTTCGGGTAATCTGAAACGCATCGTTCTTCATCAGATCGGGCATGATTTCATTCCGTATGATGTCGTTATCCTTCTCGGCATTCAGCGTCAACAACAGCTGCATCTGCAATTCGGTAAGTTCCTGACACACAGCGTCCGACTGCAGCAAATCGTCAACGATGGTCTGCTGTTCAGGATAGACGATGCTCATGGTATCGTCCAGCGAAAACACCCACCCCACCAAAGCACGCTGACGCACATGCTCGTCAGTCGCCTGACGGTAGACATCCGTCAACAAGCGGAACTTCACTATATCGAACTGACTCATCAGCGAGATGGTAATGGCTGAAACGATGAGTTGCTGATCGATATTGTCGATGGTCGGCGACAGTAATAATTCCGTAAAGCCCTTTCCTACACTATTCGTCCACATACGCGACGTGACGATATAGTTGAACAGCATATTCACCTGTTGCTGGTGAGCTTTATAGAGTGCCCGACTTTTCTCCTTTCGCTTGTTCTCAGCCTCAAACTCGAGCATGGCTATTTCGCTGACGAAATTCTCCATTTCATGACGAATGGCTGACAGAGACCAGTCGCGAACCTGCTTTCGTGCACTCTGATGCAAAGCAACCAGAAACGACGATGCCTGCAGACGACGGTACATGGCAATATTAGCAAAAATCAAATACACCTGCTGGAGCAAACGCTGATATTGTTCCTGACGCTGCGGGTCGTCGACGCCTTTGCGCCAATAGCCTGCCATCAGCTCGTATTCTTCCTTCAGCACATTCAGGCGATCAGTAGTCTGTCCGTCGGGCCATGCCGACAGATAAACCTCCAACTCAGCAATTGCCATTCCACAATTGCCTTCGCGGATTTGCCTGAAAACAGGCTCCAACGAGTGATCTAATGACTTCATTTCTCTGTCTTTTTGATACCCAGCCACTTCTCGACCAGCGCAATATCCTGCTCACGGGGCCCTCGCGCGTGTACATATTTTATATCTTTCGGCAACGAGTCCACCATGTTCGCCTTCATCTTACAACGCTCCACAATGAGGTCGCGATAGCGCAGCACCCCGTATTTATTGATGGAGTCACAAGCTTGATTGTAGGCTTGCACGAAGAGTTCTAACTGCTGGCCACGCTCCTGATGGCGCATCTCCTTTTCGCGGAACGCCATCACACCCAGCTGCAGGTCCTCCTTACGGGTGTCATACACCACACCATGCTTCATCATCCGGGCAGCAGTGGCTTGCGGCTCCATCAACCACAAGGCATCCATCTCGTTGTTCTGCAACATCAACAGGCGCACACTGAGGTCGTTAATCTGTACTTTATAGATGCGGTCCTTGTCCAGCTTCACCGAATCGATTACACGATCGGTAAGCAAGTCCGTAGCCGAAAAACGCGTCATAGCCACCATTTTGTCGTCCAGTTGTTTCAATTGTCTCACGCGGGCATTGCGGTTGGCAATAAGCTGCCAATGGGCATTGGTCACAGTCGGATAGCGCAACTTCAGACCTCGTTTCTCCATCCGTTTGGCCCGTACCAGGTCTGTCATGATACCTTCTACCCGACCCCGTTCCAACGCGGTGTCACAGTCCATCTGAGCCATATAAAACTTCAAGCGCACCCCGCCTCGCAACGTGTCGAAAAGCTGATAGTATTCTGCCACATACAATGGCAGGCAGTCCAGCGTAGGCATCACGGCCACCTTCAGCGCAGCAGAATCGAGCCGCTGCGCCTCCTGACGACTCATACGTGTCTGGCGTTTGGTTTCCTCGTACGACTGATGGCAAGCAGCTATTAACAGCATGCCAGTTATCATGATGATAATGGTTTTCTTCATAATCGACTGCAAAAATACTAAATAATTTGCAGTTCTGCAAAATTTTTAGTACTTTTGCACTAATTATGGCAAAAGATAAGATCATGTACGTCTGCGAGAACTGCGGACAGGAGTCAAGCAAGTGGATTGGTAAATGTCCGGCATGCGGGCAATGGAACACATACAAGGAAATCAAAGTTACAGCCTCACCCCAACCCCTCTCCAAAGGGCGAGGGGCTTTTGGCAACAGCGGCGGAATTTCCGATAAAGGAAGTTATACTGCCAAAGTATTACGGCTCAAGGAGATTTCAGCACACGACGATCCCCGCATCGACATGCACGATGCCGAGTTGAACCGCGTGCTGGGCGGTGGTCTCGTACCAGGTTCCATCGTTCTGTTGGGTGGTGAACCAGGCATCGGCAAGTCGACGCTCTCGTTGCAGACAATGCTCAACCTTACCGACAAGCGCATCCTCTACGTCAGCGGCGAGGAAAGTGCTCATCAGCTCAAGATGCGCGCCGAGCGTATCCCCCATCAGGCGAACGACAATTTCATGATTCTCTGCGAGAATTCTCTCGAAGCAATCTTCGACCACATCAAGGAAGTACAGCCTGAACTCATCATCGTCGACTCCATACAAACCATTTCCACCGAGGATGTCGAGTCCAGTGCCGGCTCCATCGCCCAGGTGCGCGAATGCGCCTCTGCGCTGCTTCGTTTTGCCAAAACCAGTGGCGTGCCCGTCATCCTCATCGGCCATATTACAAAAGAAGGCACGCTGGCAGGTCCGAAGATTTTGGAACACATCGTCGATACCGTCATCCAGTTCGAGGGCGACCAGCACTACATGTATCGCATCCTGCGCAGCATCAAGAACCGATTCGGTTCTACCTCTGAGTTGGGCATCTACGAGATGCAGCAGACGGGACTCCGACAGGTCAGCAATCCCTCGGAACTGCTCCTGACAGAAGAACACGACGGACTCTCGGGCGTCGCCATTTCCTCGGCTATCGAGGGCGTACGTCCCTTCCTTGTCGAGACACAGGCCCTGGTGTCGTCAGCCGCCTATGGTACCCCCCAGCGCACAGCTACCGGTTTCGACCAGCGCCGTCTGAACATGTTGCTGGCCGTACTCGAAAAGCGCGTAGGCTTCAAACTCATGCAGAAAGACGTTTTCCTCAACATCGCCGGCGGATTGCGCGTCACCGATATGGCGATGGACCTGAGTGTCATTGCCGCCGTACTCTCTTCGAATGTCGACACACCCATCGACAGCGGCTGGTGTATGGCCGGTGAAGTGGGTCTGAGTGGTGAGGTGCGCCCCATATCGCGCATCGAGCAACGCATCTCCGAGGCCGAAAAGTTAGGTTTCAGTCATATCATCATACCGAAGTATAACCTCTCCAATCTGAATCGGAAGAAATTCAATATCGAGCTGGTGCCTGTCCGTAAAGTAGAAGAAGCCCTCAGGGCGCTTTTCGGCTAACCCATCAGGCCTCTCATCTCACCTCTTACCTCTTACATCAGACATCATACTTCGTCGTATCGTCGATGCCCGCCTCAGCAAAGGCTTCGCGGCGCTCGACGCATGTGCCACACTTGCCACAATGGTGTTCCCCACCCTTATAGCACGACCACGTCTCGCTATAATCAATACCTAACGCCTTGCCACGACGGGCTATATCACCCTTCGTGATGTTGGTATAAGGCGAGCGCAGATGGACCTTTACAAAGGTGCCTGCCGCAGCAGCCTGGTCGAAGGCATCGACGAACTCCGGACGACAGTCAGGGTAGATGGTATGATCGCCACCATGATTAGCCATCATCACATATTTCAGCCCATTGCTCTCGGCAATACCCACGGCAATGGACAGCATAATGCCATTGCGGAATGGCACCACCGTCGACTTCATGTTCTCGTCGGCATAGTGGCCCTCTGGAATCTCGTCGCCACCCTCCAAAAGCGAACTCACAAAGTACTTTGTCATAAAGTCCAAGGGAATCGTGATATGCTTGATGCCCAACCGTTCACAATGCATACGGGCAAAAGGAATCTCCCGAGCATTATGTTTTGAGCCATAGTCGAACGAGACGGCCAGCGCAATACGTTCCTGCTCGTCATATAATAAAGTGGTGGAGTCGACCCCACCACTTAATATCAATACCGAATCTTTCATAGATTACATGTTCATGCCACCATCAACCTGGATGACCTGTCCGCTCACATAGCTCGACATGTCGCTGGCCAGAAAGGTAGCCACATTGGCGATATCCTCGACCTGTCCACCACGACGCAGAGGAATCTTGTTGCACCACTCCTTACGAACCTCCTCGGGCAGAGCAGCAGTCATAGCGGTCTCGATGAAGCCAGGAGCAATGGCGTTGGCACGAATTCCCTTGGGGCCCATTTCCTGAGCGATACTCTTAGCCAAAGCAATCAGACCAGCCTTTGAGGCAGCATAGTTTGCCTGTCCAGCGTTACCGTGAACACCTACAACAGAAGCCATATTGATGATAGAACCACCGCGCTGGCGCATCATGATGGGCACGCAGGCATGAACGAAATTGAAGGCCGACTTCAGGTTGACGGCAATCACAGCATCCCACTGCTGCTCAGTCATGCGCAGCATCAGGCCGTCCTTTGTAATACCGGCGTTGTTCACCAGAATATCGATACTTCCAAACTCTTCCTTCACGGCAGCTACCACCTCTTCGGTCTGAGCAAAGTCAGCAGCATTCGAAGCGTAACTCTTTGCCTTCACACCTAGGGCAGCGATTTCCTTTTCAGTCTCCTCGTTGATTTCGAGGTCGGTGAATGCAATATTACAGCCCTCAGAGGCATACTTCAATGCGATAGCTTTTCCGATACCGCGTGCAGCACCAGTAATCAGCGCTGTCTTACCTTCTAATAATCCCATAATTTCTTTTAATTTTATAATTAATTATTTCGATATTTCGTTATCTCGATATTTCGATATTGAGGGACAACATCAGTTCCTGCGTTTTCCCAATGCGCTATACACAATCTTCGCCACCTGGGGCTTCGTGGCCTCGGCAGTCATACCGTGGGCAATACGTCCGTAGATGTAAGGAACCTCCAGACCCTTGATACAATAGTGAGTAATGTCGGCTACCAAGTCCACATTGTCAATATCGAACTCACCGTCCTCCTTGCCTTCGCGGAACACTTTACGGAACAATTCTATCTCAGCATCGTCAAAGTTTCGGCGCACCTTCTCGACCATCCAGATATTACGGAAGAATTCAGCTCGAAGATTGCCATTGCGCACCACCGTCTCGCGAATCATGCTCAAGTGCAAGTAAATCAACTCAATAATCTTTTCCTGAGGCGGAATACGCTTGGCGGCTACCTCGTCAAGCTGATCGGACAAGCGTTCCAACTCACTTTCTATCACGGCAAAATAAATATCTTCCTTCGACTTAAAATAGGTATACAGCGTGCGACGACCCTTTCCCGACGCCTGAGCAATATCGTTCATCGTCGTGTTTTCAAGTCCGTTTTTTGCAAACAACTGTCGAGCAACGTCTACCAGTTTCTGCCTCGTTTTAGAAATTGACATAATTCTCAGCGCATCGATACCTCTTCTATAAAACTGCACAGTACCAATAGCGTGTGCAAAATTAGAAAATACTTCGCAAACCGCCAAATTTTTCTGCAGAAAAAGTTCAGAATTACCTATTTTTTGTGAAAAGTGATAGAAAAATTTGGTAGTTTCGAAAAATAGTCGTACCTTTGCAGCGCTTTTCAAGAAAAGCTCTGCGAAATCAGGCTTCACCTCAGCAAAAAGCAAGCTTTCTGCGTTCGGTTTGCACTGATTTTGCAGCCGCTTAGAAAAAAATATCGCGGAGTGGAGCAGTTGGTAGCTCGCCAGGCTCATAACCTGGAGGTCGCATGTTCGAGTCCTGCCTCCGCAACTATCAAGAACGCTTCGGCGTTCTTTTTTGTTGTTCAAGAGAAGACCCGCCCAAGGTGAGGCAGGTCTTCACATGTTTTACAGGTAAACCTTCGGAGCGGTTTCTGGCGTGGCTTCCGAGAATTGCGAGAAATCCATCAGCTGACCGTCGACGACAAAGTCTTTGAGCTCGTATTTGTCGGAAGTCTTCACGTCCCACATGTTTTTCGCCTCAACCTTTACGTTGCGGAACTCGACGTTGTTGCAACGGGAAAGCGGCATGTCCTTGCGGTCGCCAGGCTTGAAGAACTGCGTCCAAGGGTGGATGAACAGCAGACGTCCGCAATGCCCGGTAACGTTCTCCACCAACACATATTCATAATGCTGGGGCGTATCGGGACGCATCTTCAGCCACAACACACGATCGGCACGCTCACTGTAGCAGTTGCGCAGAATGACGTTACGGTCATGCAACGACTCAGAGCCAAATGTCAGGCAGCCATGTACGCGACCGTAGCGGCAGTTTTGAATCAGAATGCGCTCGCAGGGGCCATTGGTCTCGTCCTTATCAGCCCACGTACCCTTGCCGCCTTTGAGCACAACGGCGTCATCATTAACATGCATGAAACAGCCGTCGATAAGCACATCGGTGCAAACGTCGATATCGATGGCATCCGACGAAGGTGCGCCACGCTTGGGATCAGCAGGGAAGATATTCTCCGTGGGAGCAAAGATGTAGCAGTCCAGATAGCGCACATGGTCGCTCTTATAAACGTGGTTCGTCCAAAACGGCGAATTGATAAGGTGGACATCCTGAATAGTGACGTTCTTGCTGTTTGACACATAGGTCAGGCGCGGACGCTGGGCATCTTTGTTGGTACATTGCGGATTCCACTGACGACGAATCCAGAATTCCTGCCAGAAGTGCAGGCCGTTACCATCGATGGTACCACCGCCGCAAATGGTAAAGCCGTCCAATCCGTCGGCATTAATCAAAGCCGAGAAATACTTGCATGTCTCGCCCTCAATTCGTGTTACAAGAATGGGATAGTCGGCAATGCGGTCAGAGCCTTTCAGCACAGCACCCTCGCAAACCTCCAAATGGGTTCCCTGACGGAAGAACAGCGCACCCGTCATGAATGTACCCTGGGGAACAACCACTACTCCCCCACCCTCTTGGGCGGCACGGTCAATGACAGCCTGAATCTTGGCAGTCTGCACTTCTGAACTGCCCAACATCACACCATAATCTGTAATCACATATCGGCGCCCGAGCGTGTTCACATCGACCTTTGCAGTATTTTGGAACCAGGCATCCATTTCTGTTCCATCTGGCCATGTTTCAACATTCTTTTTGGCTTTTGGTTTTGCCGTTGCCGAAAGTGTCAGCACGGCCAACATCAACAATAAAATCTTTTTCATTATCCGGATATTACTAATTAATAATCTTCTTTATCCGCCAATCTTGGGCTTCAACTCATCGGGCGACTCCTTCGTAAACATGTCTACGCGGGGGGCTTCACGCTCGAAGAGGTGGCGGATGGTTTCTACTGATACCTCGGTCGTGGGTTGGAATTCGCCGCTCTGCATGTAGCGCAGAATGCTATAGCGCAACTGGCGTGCGACGGGACGACGGTCCAGGTCATTACGAATATCCATCGTCGTCAACAACAGGCGACCTTTCAACACACGAACCTCGATGAGCATGCCCAATTTACGCGACACATGCCACGTATCGATGGGCTGAACCACGGGCTGGAAATCCTTGGGAAACTCCGCCAGATTCATCACCTGTGTGCGGTTCGTCAGTTCCCACCAATTCAGGTTTTGCCAGTCGTCGGTAGGAAAATCGCGGAATACGGGATGGGCGCTTTGGATATAGGCTCCCGTGGTGTGCGGCGGACGCATCTTAAACCACGACGTATTCCAGAATACAGGCAGGAAGGTGTGGCGCACATCATTGCCATAACGCACGCGGCCTGCTGCTGTTAACAACACATCGCCACCCTCGTCCAACACCCGCAGAGCCTCGGCATCGAGTGTGTCCGTCTCGTAGATATTTCCCATTTCCATTTTCTCATTTCCAATTTCCTTGGGATAGACCCAGAAATCCCACGAGTTGGTATATTCCTGGCCGTTGTCGCCGACGACATTGACATCCAGCGTCAACTTCATAGGACGCGTGAATGTGGAAAGGGCATATTCAACTTTTCCCAAGGAAATATTCTTACCTAGAGGCAATGACTTCGTACATAGTTCGCCCATGTCGGCCGTACTGTCGCCGACTATCTCGAAGGTACATTTCACCTGTTGCATGGGTTCTCCGGAAGCATTGTAAACTTCGACGGGAACCTGCAGCGTCTCGTCGTTGGTATAGACAAACTTGGGGAACTTCGCCAACGGCACGACGGTGTTACAGAACTGCGTCCAGTCGTCCCTCGTACAATAGCCCTTCTCACGCCAATGCACGTTAAGCACACCCGTCAGTGCAGTACCTTGTCCGCTGTAGTCGTTGAGTCCCAACAACTGGAATCCGGCATAGTCCTTGGTGCGCAGGTTACGCTCTATCTCGTACTTATAGCAAAGAGTTTGCAGTCGACCGCTGGCCATCAGGAATTTTTCAGCCTGCGACGCCATACCATTGTCAGCCAACAGGTCGCGGAAAATTTCGAAGTTGCGGGCCTTATAGGCACCCGTATACTGGGGAATCTCCTTGAAGTCGGGGAACGCACACCACTGGCCCTGCTCGTGGGCAACGATAGGTTCGTTGTTGGGTTCGCTACCTTTATAGTTACGCGGGAAGAGTAGCTGCTGGTAGTAATCGTCGTCGCTGTGAGGGGCATGCTTGTCCCAGTCCAAACCACGTGCTCCGGCCTTGACGTGGTATTCTGAACCGTCGTCCCACGCCCAGCCACCACCAACCGACGCACCGCAATAGATACGCGTGGGGTCGTAGGCCTTCATCTCCTTCACCCAGTCGTTACAGTAGGCCACCCAGTCGCCAGCTGGTTCGTTGCCTGCTGCCATCATTGTGAACGAGGGATGGTGGCCATAGGTGTCAATCATGCGCCGACCTTCATCCAACAAGTACTGATCGATTGCCATACCGCGGCGCAGCTTCACGCCATGATTGGGCCACGAGGGTCCTTCGGGTTGCAGGTAAAGCCCCAAGCGGTCAGCTACCGTAAAGGCCACATCGGGGGGACAATAGCTATGGAAACGGATATGGTTGATGCCATATTCCTTACACCGTCCTAGCACGCGCTCCCACGAAGCCTCATCGGTGGGCGGATAGCCCGTCTCCGGGAAGCAGCAATTGCCTACGGTACCGCGCATGAAAATCGGACGGTCGTTGATGTACAACTGCGGACCTTCAACGCGGATGGTGCGCAGTCCGAAGGTCACGGGCACCTTCACGCCATCGTACGTCACCGTACGTGTATAGAGTTGTGGATGGAATTCATCCCACAGCACCGTATCGGCTCCTAACTCGAAATGATACGTGGCATCGTTCACCACGATATCCACCGTACCCTCTTCCAGATGAGGAATAACACGCTTGCGCCAAATCATCGGCGCCGACTGCAATTCAATACGTCCCACGATGCCGTTCCAGTTACCTTGCGTCTGGTCAGTAACGCTGTGTGAGTCCTGGCCCACGCAGACATTCTCGATGCCGTTGTATACCTGGATGACGATTCGGTTCTCCTTGCCGAATTTCAAATAAGGCGTCACATCGTACTGATGGGGCACCGACAGCGACGTCTGGTGGCCCACCTCGCGACCATTCACACTGACGGTGGTTTCGATGTGTGGACGCTCCAGGAAGAGTACCACGCGGCGCTTCTTCCATGCCTTGGGGACGACAACGGTTCGCTCGTACCACGCATAGCCCACATAGTGACGCTCTGGGGTCAGGAAGAACGGAAACTTCATCTGTCCTTCGTGGCGGTACTTCTCCATGTAGGGATTGAAGTAGAAACTCGAGTCGTACAACGAACCCGTCCATTGCGTATGGACACTTACGGGGTCGCCCTTGCCGTTCGTTAACATCGAGCCTGGCAACACCACCGTGCCTTGCTCTCGCTCACTACGGAACTTCCACGTGCCACTGAGGTCAATCGTCTGCTGGGCATCTATCGTCAGACTCAGCGCCAGCGCAAAAAGAATGCTGAACGGTCTCATGCTGTCAATCTAAGTGAAATACTTCCTGCAACGGCACGGTGACTGGCGAATTGTCGGGATTCACTTCCATGATGTCGACCATCATATCCCACCACTTCTGCGTGATAGGGTCTACGTGTTCCGTATCCTGCGAGTTTCCCTCACCCTCACACTCCTGATAACCGAACAGAATGTTGGTATCCTTGTCCCAATAGATGCTGTAGTTACTGACACCACCGTCCTTAATCATCTTCACCAACTCAGGCCAAATGGCAGCATGGCGACGCTCGTACTCTTTCTCACAACCTGGCTTCAGGTACATCTTAAATGCAAAACGTTTCATATAACTTTGAACATTGAACTTTGAACATGATTAGTTACCGTCGGGTTTTAGAATATTACCCGATCCAGACATATACCACACGAACTGCGTTGGGTCGTCAGGATGTGAAGGATCGTAGTCCTGCCAATCAAGGCGCAGGTGATCGGCCAACGGTGAATTCATCTGTTTCAGACCCATGACCACCATTTTGGCTATCTGCCAGGCGCCAAAGGGATTGAAATGCGTATTGTCGGCCAGTGGTTTGTCCTGTCCAGCAAAGGAGTTGGCGGGATAGTGCACCAACGTCTGTTTCGAGCCCTCCTCTCCCAGGGTCTCATAAAGCGTTGTCGACATGGCGGTTAGGTCGATGACGGGCACACCTTCGCGACGGGCGACAGTCTTCATGGCTTCGGGATAGTCGCCGTGGGTGTTTTTGATAGTCCGATGATCGTTGTTGAAGAAGCGGCGTGCCGTGGGCGTACAGAAAATGATGTTTCCGCCCCGTTCGCGAACACGGTCGACAAAAGTCTTCAGGTTGCGCGAATAGGAATACCACGCTCCGTCGCCAGCCTTTTTCTCTTTCTCATCGTTATGGCCGAATTCCACAATGACGTAGTCGCCCTTGCGCAGTTGCGTCAGAATCTTGTCCAACCGCTGTTGCGCCAGGAACGATGTACACGATAGTCCGCTCTCGGCAAAGTTGGCTACAACCACCTGGTCATCGAACCACCGCGTAATCATCTGTCCCCACGAAGCCCATGGCTCGTCCTCCTGATCGACAACGGTACTGTTACCGCACAGGAACACCGTCGTTGCCTGGGTGTCAGGCTCTATGCGAATGCTCTTCACGGCTGGTGCCGGACCACAGAACGAGATGTTCAGCGAGTCGTCCCAGTTCTTGTAGCTCCACTCGCGGGGTTTCAGCTTGACATTGGCATGCTGGTCGATGCGTGGCGAGTGCTTGTTGACCACGAAACTCACCGTTTCCTCCTTGCCCTTCTTGGTAGCTATCATGTCGGAGAAATGTCTGCGACTCTCTGCACGGACCACCGTCTGCCCAGCCTGTTTCTGGTTGCCCAGCGTCACGGTGACGCGGTAGTTGCCGTCAGGAACGGCCATGCTATACGCAAATGGCTGCTTGGCGGCCTTGTTCAGCATGACCTCCACCCCTTTTTCTATGAATTCTATCTCGACGATGCGCAACTCGTTCTTCGTCTCGCCACCATTCTTGGCCTTGAAGAGGTCCAGTTCACCGGCAGCCGGTTCGGCCACCTCAACAATACCGCCAAAGGCATCCTTATCCTTGCCGGCCCCCTTCAGTCGGATGGTAATCTCGTCGGTCGCAATGCGCTGGTTGGGCGTCAGATGGATGTAACCCAAACTGCGCTCCGTCTCGCCGCTCCAAATCAGCGTCTTGCCAGCGAAAATCTCCAAGGGATAACTGCGCAGACGCCAGCCGGTGAGTTTCAGGCAAATGTCGTCGACGACGGCCTTGCGTTCGAGTTTATAGGTAATCCACCCCGTAGCAAGTCGTCCATCGTTTTTCCATTCCGACAGTTCGTTGTCATCGAAACTCCGAGAGGCGTGCTGTGAGTCGAAGCCCGCCTTGGCAGATACAATCTTCACACCCTGAGCCTGTTCCGCATACGATGGCGAAAGCGGAGTCTCACCACGATCCAGATGTCCCTTCAACGTCATCTGTGGCAAGTAACTTTCAACTTTCACCTTTCCACTTTCCACTTTGATATACGCCGGCTTCACACCCTCCGCATAGGCCGAGACGTTGATGTCGCCAGCATTCGGTGTGGTACGAACCAGCACGCGGTTCACGCCACACTCCACAGGCAGATTCATCGCGCCCACATAATTGTCGGAGACGTTCTTCGTGGCAGCAGCATCCAGCAAGCCCACAGGACGGTTGTCGTCCGGGCGCTGCATCTCCTTGTTATTACGCGTACCAATGCCGCCAATCCATTTGCCCTCGCCCCACAATTCGAAGTGTATCATGCGGTCGTCCAGCGGACAGCGCCGTCCCTGCTTGTCGAGCACCTCGACCTGGAACAGCACCATGTCGGCACCATCGGCCTTCGTACCCTCGGGATTCTCGATGGCGGTGAGTTTCAGCTGGTAGGGTTCGCCGGCAGTCTCCAACTGATAGCGGCTGCCATCGTTAGCCACCGCTTCCAACTTGCCCGGCACGAAGGGAACATCGTCGAAGGTAAACAGATAGCGGTAGCTCCGACGGCCCTTACCCAGACTCTTGCCGTTCAGGAACAGCTCCACCTCGTCGCCAGTAGAAACGACGTAAACAGGCTTTTTGAGGTTTGAAGCTTGAGGTTTGAGGTTTGAGGTTTCGTAGTTCCAATGGCCAACGATATAGGTTTTCGCCTCTTCCGGTTCCACCCAACCCGACCACATCACCTGATGGGCAAAGAAGGCATCTTTGGGAATACGCATGGCATCGGTCACACCACTCATGCGGTAGTTCGACTCACCGCGATGGTGGGTATTGGTGTCCGAGAAAACAATCTTCACGCCACCCGACGACACGCGCGTTCCTGTTCCGGGACGTTCGCGCCAGTAGTCATACCAGCGGCGCACCATCTCGATGGCAAATTGGTCCATGTTGTGGTTATAGTCGGTGGCGGGCTTACCGCGATACAACGGACCGTCGCCCTCCTTATGGTAGGGATAGCTCCACTCGTCCCAATACTTACGCAGGCCCTCGTCGCGACAGTATTCCATCGCCCACATCGGGTGCTTTTTGCTCTTGTTGATATACAGCATCTCGCCGCCGTATTCCGCCTCGTCAATGTCGAGCATCTCGCGACTGCCTATGGCTCGTCCACCATGGGGGTCGTATTCGTCGCGGATGGCCTTCATCGACAGCATGTGCTCGCGGCTGATGCTCTCGTTGCCACATTCGTAGAACAGAATCGACGGGTTATTCCTATTATATATGATGGCGTCGCGCATCAGTTCCGTGCGCTGGTCCCAACGTGGACCTTCCACATCCTTCTCGGCATCACCGGCAGGCATGGCCTGAATGAGTCCCACGCGGTCGCACGACTCAATGTCCTGTTTCCATGGTGTGACGTGCATCCAGCGCACGAGGTTACCACCCGACTCCACCATCAGTCCGTTCGAATAGTCACTCAACCACGCGGGCACGCTGAGTCCCACACCCGGCCATTCGTTCGACGTGCGCTGGGCATAGCCGTGCACCATCAGCACGCGGTCGTTCAGCCATATCTTACCCTCGCTGAAGCGCGTCTTGCGGAAACCGGTTCTTGTTGCGACGCAGTCGACGGTTTCCCCGTCGACAATGCTCGTCTTCACCGTATACAAATAACCATAGCCCCACGACCAGAAATGCAGTCCATTGATCTCCTGCTGGGCCTTGACAATGCGTGTCTCGTCAGGCTGCATGGTGATGCGCTCGCTTTGGAATTGAGCCACCTCGCGGCCATCAGCATCCAGCACTTGGGCACAGAAAGTAAACGTGCGCGCCACGGTGTCTTCGTTCTTCACCTGCGATTCGGCGTGAATCACGGCCTTCTTGCCGGCGATGTCGAAGTCGGTGGCATAGATGTACGTTCCCGTCGTACCCAGATTCGAAAACAGCGGCAATGTCTGATACAGGCGGTCTGCCACGTGCAGAAACACGTTTTTCGGAATGCCGCCATAGTTGGCATTGAAGTTACGGTCGTTCCACTGGTAGCGGCTGTCGTGCTGTCGCGAGCGGTACGTCCAGCTGTTGTCGCAGCGTACGGCCAGCACGTTCTTGCCGTCCTTCAGGTAGGGTGTCAGGTCGAAACCACACGCCATAACGCCATTCTCGCTGAAGCCCAGATGATGGCCATTCAGGTAGAAGTCTGCTCCCTGGCGCACCCCCTCGAACTCAATGAAGAACTTTGAAACTTTCAACTTTAAACTTTCAACTTCAAACGTCTTTCGATACCACACAATGGTGTCCGTCAGGTCGACAATGTCCTTGCGGAACGCCTCGTCGCCATTAAAGGCATAGGGCAGTGTCACCTGCTGCCACTGGCTATCATCGAAGTCGGCCTCGACAGCTTTCGGAAAATCGCCTACCGAGAGTCGCCAGTCGGCATTGAAATTCAGTTTCTTGCGCTCTACGGTTGCAGCCTGGACAGACTGCACTCCTACGGAGCTAAATAAAAAATAAAAAATAAAAAATAACGAGTTTCTCAACATGCTATTCCATTTCATACCTTATTTTTATATCCTATATTTTTTATTTAGGCCTGAAAGGCCGATTTATTGTATATTTAGGCTCGAAGAGCCGCATATTAGTATCTGATTTTTCCGTCGTAGTTGAAGATGGGCTCGTTCGTGGTCACCTCCTCGTCGTAGAACTGCACGGCACTGTCGTTCATCTTCGGATGTTGGCGCTGCAGCAGTCGGATAATCTCCGCACCAGCCCAGATGGTCGGACCATAGCCGTGAGCCGCCATCACGTGCACCGGACGATAGGCATAGAACGCGGCATCGAAGCCCATGCCCGTTCCCACGCAGACATTCTCCACCTGTCCGCGTTCGTTCACCGACTGGTTGACAGCCTGCCACCCCAACAGCGCCACGGGTCCGTAGGCCTTCGCGTCGACCCACCCCTGGTTGATGGCGTGGGCGATGCAATAGGTATATATGGCAGTCGCCGATGCCTCCAGATACGTGTCGCTGCGGTTCAGCAACTGGTGCCAGAATCCGTCGTGATGCTGCAAGCGCGACAGTCCCTGAATGTGAGACCGCAGCAGGTCGAGAATCTGCGAACGCTGGGGATGAGCAGCCGGCAGCACGTCCAACACCTCACACATCGTCAGCAACGCCCAACCGTTGGCACGTCCCCAATAGAAGGCGGGGTGCGGCTGCATGGCTTCCACCCAGCCGTGTCGGAACAGACCGTCCTCCTTCACCCACATGCGCTGGGCAAACTGCACGACCTGCCGGGCAGCCTCGTCGTAATATTTGTCGTCGCCCGTCAGCTTACCCAGCCAGGCCACCGCAGGGACGCCCATATACATATCGTCGAGCCACACCGTATTCTTCTGCGGGCGCAGACGGGCAAATGTTCCGTCGGCCAGACGGTACTCATTGTTCAGAATATAGTCTGTATAATGGTCCACGCGCTCGCGCAGGGGCGCCGTCGGGTCCTTCAGCAACACCTTTATCATCGATGTGGCCACCGCTCCGGCATCGTCCAGCGCATGGGGGTCGATGACGCGGCGCACGTTGACGTCGATGGTCTTATGCTTCTGGTACACCTTCTCGAACCACGGCGCCATGTCGGCCAACAGGCGGTGACGCTTGTAGACGTAGTCGTGGTAGGCCTCGTCGCCCGTTGCTTCGTAGGCTGCCAGCACGCCCGAATAGGTCACGCCCCACTCGTAGCTGGTCAGTCGGAAACCGCCCTGTTTCAGCTGGGTGTTCTCGTCGATATCCTTCATGCGCGTCACCTCGCGGCCCGTCTTTTTGTCCACCAGCACGGCAGGGGTCTCGGCGTCAATGTAGTACAGCACGCGGTCCATGGTCTGCTTCACCTGCTCCGTCGTCGGAATGCCATAGCGCTGCTGGTTGGCAGGGCGCATCAGGTGCAGCGGGGTGTTGTTGTCGTTCACTTGTTGGGCGCTGGCCGACATTCCCGTCAGCAGCATCAGTCCCAAAGCACAAAAGTTTCTGTTCATATCCTATTTTAAAAACGTTGTTACACTTTGATCCGGGCCCAGATAGAATCCCGGCTCCGAAGGTTGGTTATAGCCTACGTTCTGCGCGGCGGTCGACAGCCGGTAGGGGATGTCCTCCATCAGGCAGTTGATGCGGTGCTCCGTGGGTATCGGCGACACAAAGATGCGCAGCTCGCTGCTGTCGGGCGTACGGGCTACGACCTCCTCGCGCCAGTCGCCCAGGATGTCGGCGGCCAGACAGGGGTTCGACTTCGAGCCGTTATTGAACACGATGCCGGGGAACCGCACCACCTCGTCGACGGTCTTCGTTTCCCAGTTGTATTTCGTCACTGTGCCGTGGTCCAACAGTTCGCGCAACAGGTCACCATCCCACCAGATGCCGAAATTAATCGACAGCCTTCGGCCCTTCATCCGCAGGTGCTGGTTGTGCTGCGGGTCGTCGGCATCCTGTGCCTCGCCCAGCACTTCGCCCTTGATGTTGCGGATGCCGTGGCTGTCGGTGCTCCACATCTCCACACCAGGATTCGTGGGGTCAATGTCGGCAGCCATCGCACGGCCTACGTCGCTCGTCGAGGGAATCTGGAAGATGACCTCACCCGTGCGGGCATTGCGGAAGTCCGAGCCGTCGCGGCGGTTTTCGTGACAGTCCCACACCTGCAGTTCGGGCGTTGTGGGGTCGAAGGCCATCAGATGGATGGCATCGCCGTGACCCATGCCGGTATTGTAGAGTCCGCAGCCATCGTGATCGACAGCCATCGAACCGTAGATGATCTCGTCGCACCCGTCGCCGTCGACATCGGCCACGCGCAGGTTGTGGTTACCCTGTCCGGCATAGCTTTGCTGGGGTTTGCCGTCCTTGCCCGTGCCCTCGTCGTTGGTGTCGAACACCCAGTGCTGCTTCAGCTCATGGCCGTCCCAGTCCCACGCGGCCAGCACCGTGCGGGTGTAGTATCCGCGACAGAAGATGGCCGAGGCGTGCACGCCGTCCAGATAGCCCACGGCAGCCAGCATGCGGTCGCTGCGGTTGGCATAGTCGTCGCCCCAGTCCTGCAGGTTGCCGCGCTCGGGTATGTAGGGTTTCGTGTCCAAGGCCTCGCCGGTCATTCCGTTGAACACGGTCAGGTATTCCGGTCCTGTCAGGATGCGGCCCGTCTTGGGGCGCCCCTGCTTGTTATATTTGGCCCATTCGCGCTCGGGCGTGGGGTTCTGTGCGTTCTCGGGGGCACGGTGGCGGTAGTCGGCCGCCAAATCACCAATGACACGGCCCTTGCCATCGCGGGTACCGTCAGCGGTCCTGACGATGAATTCCGCCCGTCCGTCGCCGTCCAGATCGTAGACAATGAAGGGCACGTAGTGGGCTCCGCTGCGGATGTTGATGCCCATGTCGATGCGCCACAGCAGCGTGCCGTCCATGCGGTAGCAATCAAAGATGGTGGGGCCCGTAAATCCGTCGTGGGCATTGTCGTGGGCGTTCGACGGGTCCCACTTCAGCACGATTTCATACTCGCCGTCACCGTCCACGTCACCCACCGAGGCATCGTTGGCCGAATAGGTGTAGGTGCGTCCGTCGGGCGTCTCGCCTTCGGCAGGCTTTTGCAGCGGCACGGCCACGTAGCCGTCCCCTGCGTCGGCTTTCAGCACGAAGCGGCCGTCCTGTCCCCCACCCCGCACCTCGTAAGTGGCATCGGCGGCCAGCGGCTGCTCGTCCACAAAGAAACTGCCGCCCTTCGTCAGGGGCTTGCTGTTCAGCTTGACGCCGTTACGGTAGACGTCGAAAGGCTCGTCCGTGCGGTCCGTCGACAGCGTGCGCCAGCTGACCACCACCTGCTGTCCGTTCCTCACGGCCACCACGCCGCGGTTCAGCCGTTCCAGCTTCATGCGTTGCTTCTGGTATTGCGGGCCCAGCTTTTTCTCCACTGTCGGCTCCGTCTGCCGCTGTGCCATCACGGGCAACAGCGCAAACAGCCCCAGCACGGTCAATGCAATATATTTCATCGTTTTCGTAGTTTGTTTTAAGAATTCGCCTACAAAAGTACATAAAATCAGGCGAAAAACAAAGAAACTTGTTTCTTTTTTTACCGCAGCCCACTTTTTTATGGCGCTCCCTGCAACTTTTTACCTGCCTCACAACGTCTAACCGACAAAGAACAAAAAAATTCGCTCACAGGTGTAGTAAATCGGCCGTTACCTGCGTCTAAAGAGCAAAAACAATAACTAATTTTAAAAAAAAGTCCAAAAATGAAAAAGATTGTATTTGCCACCCTGCTGTGCATTGCCGCCATAAGCGCCAACGCACAAGTCATCACCTCCGAGACCGTCAACAACGTCTACGAGTCGGCCATCCAGAAGCCCAAGAGCAATTTCGTCTACAACGCCATGCGTACAGGCAAGGAGATTGTCACCATGTACATCTACCGCAAAATCCACCACGGCAACAACATGGAAACCCTCAAGCCACACCGCAAGTACGACTACACTTACGCCCCCGACGGCACCGTCACCAGCCGCACCACCTACCGCTGGGCCGACAGCAAGAACGCATGGACCTGCATAGGACGCTACGACTACACCCTGACCGGCGAAGAATACACCACAGCCTTCAGCCGCTACAACCCCGCCACCGAGTCCTTCGACCAGCCCGTCGACATGACAATCATCGTTGCTCCCCAGCCCAACCTCCTCGCCAAGCATTAACGTGCACGCGACATTAATAAAAAGGTAGCGCCCTCACCAGGCGCTATTCCTTTTTATAATCTCATCTCGATTACGCCGAAGTTGTCAACGCCCTTGATGAATAGCATTTAGTATGACACTAAAGGTCCTCTGGTATCATACTAAAGGATGTTTAGTGTCATACTAAAGGGAGTTTAGTGTCATACCATATTGCTGATAACTTCAATTCCAACTATTTCCACAACTTTTTCGGTGCGGGAAGACGATAAAAGAAAAAATCTTTGTACCTTTGCGCCTCGATTGAAATGATTAGATTGGAAAAAAGATGACCATGCGAGTAATTTTAACGGTAATGGCAGCCTGGTGCGTGATGGTGCAGGGCTGGGGGTTTAAGACAAAGGGGGACGGAACGACATACAGTTTCGAGACGCTGAGTCAACTGGATGGCAGCGGAGTGACTGCAGAAATGGTGGACGGCCGGAAGGTGTATACGATGAGCGCAAGTGACACCATCGCGGCAGGCGACCACTTTAAAGCCGTGGACGGCGGCACGGTGCGCATGATGGGCGGCGTGACGCTGAGGATTGAGGGCTCGGCAGACTTCGAGAGCGAGGAGGGCTACACGTTTGTGGACGCCAGCGAAGGGGGTACTGCCGTGGGCATTGTGCTGAACGACGTGACCAGTTCGGTCTGGACGAACTGCACCTTCGAGGGTGTGGGACTGAAACTGACGAGCTGCAAGGCCGGCAACCTGACGAAGTGTACGTTTACGAAGAACAACGGCACCATCGGCCAGTCGGCATTGGTGCTGACATCGGACGGCGGCGTGTTTGGCATTGACCGCTGCACCTTCACAGACAATCCGAAGGCTGCCATTGCGAGTGCGGCAAACATGTTTTGCAACATGGAGATCAAAGGCTGCGAATTCAAGAATAACGGCACGCTGAACGGCAACACCCCGCAGCTGAACCTGACCGTGGCCGACGCAGTGGTGGTGGAGAACTGTACGATTACGGGCAATCCGGCACACACCATGGTGGGCGCCATCGGCATCTCGAACTTCTACGGCCGCCAAGGCAACAACATCAGCATCATCGGCTGTACCATCAGCGACAACCGCTACGGCATCGGTACCGTGGGACCGATGAGCATCACCATCAAGGACAACACGCTGACGGACAACAAATACGAGGAGAACCCGATGAACGGCGGCAGCGGCATTAGCCTGTATGACCCCTACCAGCTGACCACCGCCATGATTAGCGGCAACCGCATCGAAGGGTCGCTGTGGGGTGTTACGGTGATAGGCTGTAAGGACGTGAACCTGGGACGAACTGACGTGGGCACCGACGACGAGAACTACAACGCCGGCGGCAACACGTTCAAGGACAATGGCAACGGCGGGGAACTGTACGATCTGTATAACAACTCGGCTAACACGGTGTACGCGCAGAACAACACGTGGAACGTGAGCAGCCAGACGCAGGAGGAGATAGAGACCGTCATCGTGCACAAGGCCGACGACGCCACACTGGGCGAGGTCATCTACTGGCCTGCAGCAAATGGCGCGAGTGGAGTGGAAAGCGTGACGGAGAAACGCAAAACGTCAAACATCAAACTTCAAACATCAGACATCTTCGACCTGCAGGGCGTGCGCCACAGCCAACCGCAACGCGGCATCAACATCGTCGGCGGACGGAAATTTGTCGGGCAATAATAAAAAAAACGGGCTGACCATTTGGTCGGTCCGATTTCTTTTAGTAACTTTGCAGACAAAACTTAAAATTAAAGCATTTTAGACAATGGAACAGCAAAAACGTTATGGTCATTTCGACGACCAGCACCGCGAGTATGTCATTACAGACCCGCAGACTCCATGGCCTTGGATTAACTACCTGGGCAACGAGGACTTTTTCTCTTTGATTTCGAACACGGCAGGCGGCTACTCGTTCTACAAGGATGCCAAGTTCCGCCGCATTACGCGCTATCGTTACAACAATGTGCCGATGGACAACGGCGGGCGCTACTTCTATGTGAAGGATGGCGACACAGTGTGGAACCCAGGCTGGAAGCCCTGCAAGACGCCGCTCGACTTCTACGAGTGCCGTCACGGCATGAGCTACACGCGCATCACAGGCCGCAAGAACGGCGTGGAGGCCTCGGTTCTGTTCTTTGTGCCGCTGAAGAAGTGGTGCGAGGTGCAGAAGCTTACTCTGACGAATAATTCGTCAGAAACAAAACAGCTGAAATTATTCAGCTTCGAGGAGTGGTGTCTATGGAATGCCGCTACGGATATGGAGAATTTCCAGCGTAACTTCTCGACGGGTGAGGTGGAAATCGAGGGTTCGACTATCTACCACAAGACGGAATACCGCGAGCGCCGTAACCACTATGCATTCTACCACGTGAATGCGGAGATTCAGGGCTTCGACACGGACCGCGAGACATTCGTTGGTCTTTATAACGAGTTTGCCGACCCGCAGGTTGTGATGGAGGGTAAGCCCCGCAACAGCCACGCCCACGGCTGGAGTCCCATTGCGTCGCACTACATCGAGGTGACGCTGCAGCCCGGCGAGCAGAAGGACTTTGTATTCCTGCTGGGCTACATCGAAAACGAGCAGGACGAGAAGTTCGAGGCTCCGCAGGTAATCAACAAGAAGAAGGCCCACGCGCTGATTGCCGAGCTGGACACCACCGCAAAGGTGGACAAGGCATTTGCCGAACTCTGCGAGTACTGGGATGCGCTGCTTAATATATATAAGGTACGCACGGGAAACGACAAGTTGGACCGCATGGTGAACATCTGGAACCAGTATCAGTGTATGGTGACGTTCAACTTCTCGCGCTCGGCCAGCTTCTTCGAGAGTGGTGTAGGCCGCGGCATGGGATTCCGCGACTCGAATCAGGACCTCGTGGGCTTTGTGCATCAGATTCCCCCTCGCGCACGTCAGCGCATCATCGATATCGCCTCGACACAGTTCCCCGACGGCGGTTGCTATCACCAGTACCAGCCGCTGACCAAGCGCGGCAACAATGACATCGGCGGCGGTTTCAACGACGACCCCTGCTGGCTGATCTTCGGAACGGTGGCTTACATCAAGGAGACGGGCGATTTCTCGATTTTGGACGAGATGGTGCCGTTCGACAACCAGCCGGGTTCGGAGGTGACGCTGTTCGAGCACCTGAAGGTGTCGATGGACCACGTCATCAAGAACCTGGGTCCCCACATGCTGCCACTCATTGGACGTGCAGATTGGAATGACTGTCTGAACCTGAACTGCTTCTCGTGGGATCCGAACGAGTCGTTCCAAACCACCGAGAACGTCAGCGAGGGCACCAAGGCCGAGTCGCTGATGATTGCAGGACTCTTCGTCGTGACGGGCAAGGACTATGTGGCCCTGTGCAAGAAGATTGGCAACGACGCCGAGGCTGCGCGCATGCAGCAGGCCGTCGACGCCATGATAGACGCTGTGAAGAAGCACGGCTGGGACGGCGAGTGGTATCTGCGCGCCTACGACTTCTACGGCAACAAGATCGGTTCGAACGAGTGCGACGAGGCAAAGATCTTCATCGAGTCGCAGGGATGGTGTACGATGGCTGAGATTGGTGCCGAGGACGGTATGGTGGCAAAGTCGCTCGACTCGTGTAAAAAATACCTGGAGTGCGAGCACGGCATGGTGCTGAACAACCCCGCCTTCTCGAAGTATATTTATGAATACGGTGAGATTTCCTCTTATCCTGAGGGCTACAAGGAGAATGCCGGTATCTTCTGTCACAACAATCCCTGGGTTATCATCGGCGAGTGTCTGGCAGGTCGCGGCAACGACGCCTGGAGCCACTACGCCAAGATTCTGCCCTCGTATGTTGAGGAGAAGTACCAGACCCTGCATAAGGTGGAGCCTTACGTGAACTGTCAGATGGTAGCCGGTAAAGACGCCTTCAAGCCCGGTGAGGGTAAGAACTCATGGCTCACGGGTACTGCCGCATGGATGTGGTACACCGTCTCGGAGTTCATTCTCGGCATCAAGCCCGACTACGACGGTATCCGCATCGACCCCTGTCTGCCCGAGACAGCCACCGACTACACCGTCCAGCGCCGCTTCCGCGATGCAGACTACGAGATTACCATCCATCCGAACGGACAGCAGAAGGGTGTAAAGCAAATCGTGCTCGACGGCCAGCCTATTGAGGGAACCGTCATCCCCTACGCTGCTGGCAAGCACACGGTGGAAGTCACAATGTAAACGGAACTCTTAAATAAATTACATACAATGTCTACTTTAACAATTTGTATTGTCACCCTCTTCGTTATCGGCTATCTGTGCATAGCCCTGGAGAGCGTGACACGAGTGAACAAGGCCGCTGTGGCCCTGCTGATGTGTGTGGGATGCTGGACACTGCTGATGTTCGGCCCGGCAGCCTACTATCCGGAAATTGCCCCTGACGGCGTTATCCACCACATTGCCGAGGTGATAGAACACCATCTGGGCGACGCGGCAGGCACGCTGTTCTTCCTGATGGGTGCGATGACCATCGTCGAGATTGTCGACACGAACGGTGGCTTCAACTTCGTGCGTGACACGCTGAAGACACGCTCGAAGCGCAAACTGATGTGGCGCGTGGCCTTCATGACATTCTTCCTGTCGGCCATCCTCGACAATCTGACCACCAGCATCGTGATGATTATGGTGTTGCGCAAACTGGTGCAGAGCCGCCAAGACCGCATGATTTATGCCGCACTGGTCATCATCGCTGCCAACTCGGGTGGTGCCTTCTCGCCCATCGGCGACGTGACCACCATCATGCTGTGGATCAAGGGCGTCATCACCACACAGGGTGTGCTCAGCGAGATTTTCATCCCGTCGCTCGTCTCGATGCTCATTCCGGCATTCATCCTCAGCATGCACCTGGAAGGTAAGTTCGACAAGGAACAGAACCTGCCCAAAGCCGATGTCAGCCAGTTTACGAAAGCACAGCGCGACATCATCTTCTGGCTGGGCGTGGGCGGACTCATCTTCGTACCCATCTTCAAGACGCTGACACACCTGCCGCCGTTCATGGGCATCCTGCTGGTGCTGGGTGTGCTGTGGACTACTACCGAGATTTTCCACTACAACACGTCGGAGGAGGACACCATGGCCAAGCGCGTGAGCGACATCATGACCAAGATTGACCTGTCGACCATCATGTTCTTCCTAGGCATCCTGATGGCTGTCGCCGTACTGCAGGAGGTTGGCGTGCTGACCATGCTAGGCAAGGGTCTCGACGCTACTTTCGAGGGCAACCACTATCTGGTAACGGGCATCATCGGAGTGCTGTCGAGCATTGTCGACAACGTGCCTCTCGTGGCAGGCTGCATGGGCATGTATCCGGTTCAGGCCGCTGGCGACCTGGCTGTCGATGGTATCTTCTGGCAGCTACTAGCCTACTGTGCCGGTGTCGGCGGTTCGATGCTCATCATCGGTTCTGCAGCTGGTGTGGTGGTCATGGGACTGGAGAAAATCACCTTCGGATGGTACATGAAGAAGATTACATGGATCGTTTTCGTGGGCTATCTGGCGGGTATATTTACTTACTGGTTAGAAAAAACTTTCCTTTTCTAATCAAAAAAACAAAGAAACTCCCACCGTTATTTTTTCTAAACGGTGGGAGTTTTTTATTTTTTGTAATGTTGATACAAATGAAAAAGTTTATGAAACTTATAATAATATATAATTAAAAAAAAGTATCTATCTTTGCAACGTCAAAAAACTAAAACCGCATACATTTCCGCAAATGAATAAGAGATTTGTTTTAGTAATATTATCATTAGTAGTTTGTTTTGTAACCTCAGAGGCTGCTGGAAAGCGTTCCAGCAGCACTGACGGTGCTTTTGTGAAAAACCCGATGCTTTGGGCCGACGTGCCCGATCCCGATATCATACGCGTGGGCGATACCTATTATTTGGTCAGCACCACGATGCACCTGATGCCCGGCGCCCCCATCATGCGGTCGAAAGACCTGAAGAACTGGGAGACGGTAGGCTATGTCTTCGACCGGCTGACCGACTCGCCCAAGTACGACCTGCTGGAGGGCACGGCCTACGGCCGCGGACAATGGGCCACCTCGCTGAAATACCACAACGGACGATTCTATGCCCTACTGGCTCCTAACGAGGCCGGTCCTATGGGCGACACCTATATCTTTACTGCCGAGAAGGCCGAAGGTCCTTGGACGCTGTTGTCGCGCATGCGCCATTTCCACGACTGCTCGCTATTTTTCGATGATGACAATCGCGTGTATGTTATATATGGTACTGGCGAGCTGATGGAGCTTAAACCCGACCTGTCGGACGTGATAGAAGGTACACACCAGAAGATTTTCGAGCGCGAAGCTGACGAGACGGGTCTTTTGGAAGGCTCTCGCGTGATAAAGTATCGCGGAAAGTACTACCTGCTCATGATTTCCCATGTGTATGCCCCAGGGCGCCATCGTCGCGAGGTATGCTATCGTGCCGACGACATTCACGGACCCTACGAAAAGAAAACCATCCTCGAATCTCCCTTTGGCGGATTCTCCTATCTGGCTCAAGGAACGATTGTCGATTCGGAATATGGTGACTGGTATGGCGTGATGTTTCAGGACCGTGGCGGTGTGGGACGCGTACTAACGCTGAGTCCATGTCGCTGGATTGACGGTTGGCCTATGCTGGGCGACGAAGAAGGCCTCGTGCCGACGGTGATGCGCCCCTTGAAGAGCGGCGAACCCGAGCGCCACATTGTGTGCAGCGATGACTTCACCGACCCCAAGCTGGGCTTGCATTGGCAGTGGAACCACAACCCCGTGGACAATGCTTGGAGCCTGACAGAGCGCGCTGGATGGCTCAGGCTGAAGACCAACCGGGTGGTGCCCAACATCTTCCTGGCTCCCAACACGCTGACGCAGCGTATGGAAGGCCCCACGTGCAGCGGTGTGGTGAAAATGGACATCTCGAAGATGAAAGATGGCGACTGTGCTGGATTTGCTACCTTTAACGACCAGACAGGTGCCCTGGCCATCAGGAAACAGGGGAGCAAGGCCGTGTTACAATTTGAGGAATGGGGCGTGAAACTGACTCCAAAAGACAAGACGGTAGAAAAGGAGAACGTCAGCGAGAAGGTAATCGAGAGCGTGGCCCTCGACAAGAAGCAGACCACTGTCTGGCTTCGCATTGACGGTGACTTCCGTCCTGGAGAGCGTGGTGGCAAGGACGCTGCCAACTTCTATTACAGCCTCGACGGTGAACAGTGGACAAAGATTGGAACAAACGACTACAAGATGCGTTTCAATTGGCAGCAGTTCTTCATGGGTTCTAAATTCGCCATATTCAACTTTGCCACAAAGAAAGCCGGCGGTTGGGTAGATGTAGATAGCTTTGCATACAGCGTAGAAGAAAAGTAAAAAAATATTAATTTTTTAAGCTCAGCTTTATTTTATGTAACATTTTAGCATGTTACAAGAAATAAAGTTGACTTTTTTTTGGTGGTTACTGTAAAAATGTTTATCTTTGCACGCAGTTATAAAAACAACTGACTAACTGAAGATATTATTCTATGAAACGTAAAGTTCTATGGCCTAAAGCTATTAACAAACTACGTTTATGGCTTTTTTCAGGACTGACTTTTTGCTGTTTGAGCGTTCACGCCCAGATGGGGAAATTGTTTGACGCTGACAAACAGATGTCAAGTAGTTTCACGACGCAAATCTATATGGACCGTGACGGATTCATATGGGTGGCCACACGTAATGGTCTGAACCGCTACGACGGATACCAATTCCGCATCATCAAGAAAGAATCGTCACAGGAGGACGGACTGGCCAGCAACTATGTCAACGCCATTATGCAGGACCGCAACGGACTATTTTATATCGGCATGTATGGCGCCTTGCAGACCTACGACGGACAACGGTTCCAGAACGTAACCACTTACGACATGGACGGACACTCCCAGCCTCACTATATCACCTGTCTGCTGGAACGCGAGAATGGCGATATTCTGGTAGGCACATCAGGACATGGTGTGCTAAAGATGGATAAGAACAAACACGAGGCACGCCAGATTGGAGGAGTGCTGTCAAACCTGATGTCTGTCCACCGCATCAAGGAGGACAGTAAGGGCTACCTATGGCTTGTGACCGAAAGCCAGGGACTGTGGTGTTATGACGGAAAGACCATCAGACGATTCTTCCAAGGTGAGAAAGAACAGGCATCTGTACTTGACATTTGCGAAGACCAGCAAGGAAATATCTATATTGGAACAACCAATGCGGGTATGTTCGTATTCGATGAAAACTGGGCTCTCAGACACATTGATGCCACAGGTTCTAAACACATCTCCACGCTCTATTGCAGTAACGACAACCGAATCATGGTCGGTTACGACGGACTGGGACTGGCCATCTATGACCCCAAGACGGGAAATCTGACTGACAACCCCTACTTCAGCCGCGATGTGGACCTCAGCACGGCAAAGGTCTACTCCATCTGCGAAGACCACAATGGCAACACATGGCTGGGGCTGCTGCAGAAAGGAATCTATATGCACCCTGCCAAGACCACGGGATTCAACTATATGGGCTATAAGCTGGGGGCAAAGAACAAAATCGGCTCTGCCTGTGTCACCAGCGTGCTGTCCACCACAAATGGCTATTTTTGGGTAGGTACAGACAAGGACGGGCTATATAGTTGCAACAGTGAGGGACAACCGCTTCGGCACTTCAAGGCAAATTTCCCTTCGACCATTTTAGGCCTGACAGAGGACCAACAAGGACGCATTTGGGTAGGTTCTTACAAAGAGGGAATCGGATGGATTGACGGCCAGTCGCTGACCTATCATCCCTACCTGTTACCCCAAGGATCCACCATCAGCGTGTTCTCGATGAAAACCGATTTACAGGGACAAGTGTGGATGGCAACGATGGGTGAAGGTCTGTTACGCTTTGACCCCAAGACGGGCGATGTCAAATCTTACTTACAACTGGAGGAAGCCAACCGAGACCGCAAGGCAAACTGCCTGATAAACAACTACGTCTCGCAGGTTTCACTGTCGCCAGACGGGCAACGCATCTACGTAGCCACAACATTGGGTGTCTGTGCGATGGACCTGAAGACAGAAAGCTGGACCTCAACCTTCAATGGACTCAACTGTATCAACTACGGTACCCCCACCCGTGTGGCACGCGAATTTGACGGGATACTCTATGTGGGTACCAACGACGGCATGCTTTGCTACGACCTGAAGACGCACAAAGAACACCTCTATTCTATTGAGAGTGGACTGGCCGACAATGGTATTTCAAGCATTGAGCAAGACAACCAAGGCTATCTGTGGATATCGACGGATCACGGGCTCTGCCGATTAGACCCCAAGACCAAGAAGACCAACAACTACTTTGTCGACAATGGTCTGCAGTCGAATGAATTCAGCGACGGAGCATCCTGGAAGGCCCCTGGTGACAGACTGATTTTTGGCGGACTAGGAGGTGTCACATGGTTTACGCCAAAAGAAATCAAGGAGCGCGAATGGAAGGCCGAAGTGAAACTGACTGGATTCTCAGTCAACGGCGAGCCCGTCACCCCAGCCACTATGTCAGGATTCTGGCATGTAGTCGACACCACCGTCATTGCTGCCAACCGTTTCGTGCTCAGCCCTGGCGACAACACCTTCGCCCTGCAGCTGTCAACGCTGACATACGACAACCCTGAGCACATTGTCTACCGCTACCGCATCAATCACGAGGAATGGGTACGCATGAAGCCGGGTGTCAACGAAATCACCTTCTCGCACCTATCGCCCGGCGACTACCACTTCTGCGTCGTAGCCGAGCAAAACGGCATCGACACGCCCGAGCGTTGCTTTACAGTTGTCATCCATGCGCCCTGGTATCGCACGCCATTGGCCTACGCCATCTACATCCTCGCACTGTTTGCCCTGTTTTGGTTCTACAGAAAGCAACACCGTCGCAAGGAACAGGACAATCTGCGCCTGCAGGAGCATATCCATGCCGAAGAAATGGCCGATGCCAAGCTGAAGTTCTTTATGAACATCTCGCACGAGATACGCACCCCTATGACGCTCATCGTCACCCCGCTGCTTTCGCTCATCAAGCAGGACGAGGATCCACATCGCCGCAGCACCTACGAAATCATCCGCCGCAATGCCGAGCGTATTCTCGGACTCATCAACCAGATGATGGACCTCCGTAAGATTGACAAGGGACAGATGCAGATGCACATGCGCGAAACGGAACTGATTTCGTTTGTAGGCGACATCCACACGCTGTTCACGCAGCAGGCCAAGACGAAGAACGTCAGTTTTACCTACGAGCACGACACACAGGAACTGCACGTATGGATTGACCGTGACAACTTCGACAAAGTCATTGTCAATCTGCTGTCAAACGCCTTTAAATTCACCCCTGCAGGAGGTGAAGTCCGCATGGCCATTACCCACGATCAGCAAAACGTAAAACTAGCTATCAAGGATACGGGAGAAGGTATTCCTGAAGATAAGCTCGACCGTATTTTCGAGCGTTTCTACCAGACGCCGTCCCATGTCAACGACCGCAAGACGGGTACGGGTATCGGCCTCGATTTGACCCGTTCGTTGGTAGAATTACATCATGGTACTATTGAAGCCCATAACAATAAGAACCAGAAGGGGTGTGAGTTTGTGGTAACCATCCCGATGGGCTCTGCCCACCTGAAACCGGAGGAGATGATCGAGGAAGAGGAAATCCAGCAGAACGCTCCGACCACCAGTCTCATAGAAGAACTGCCCGTCGATGATAATGCCGAAGTGGCTGTTGAACTGCCAAAGGCTGGCCAGCGACAGCATATCATCATTGTCGAGGACGATGCTGAAATCCGCGACTTCCTGGTGAGCGAGCTGTCGCCCGACTACGACGTCAGCGTCTGCGAGAACGGTAAGGCAGGCCTCAGCGAAGTGCTGAAGACAATTCCCGACCTTGTCATTTCCGACGTCATGATGCCTGAGATGGACGGTAACACGATGTGCTCGAAAATCAAGAGCAGTCCTACGACGAGCCATATCCCCGTCATTCTGCTCACCGCCAAGAGCCGTGACGAGGACCGTCTGGAGGGCTTGGAAACTGGAGCCGACGCCTATCTGCTGAAGCCGTTTAATATGGACATTCTCCGTCGTACCATCATCAACCTGATTCATACCCACCAGATGCTGCGACTGAAGTATGGCCGCAACGATCAACTGGAGGAGCAGGTTGAACAGGTCAAGATGAAGTCGCCCGACGAGCAGCTGCTCGACCGCGTCATGAAGGTCATCAACAAGAATATCGGCAATTCCGACCTTAGTGTCGACAGCATTGCCGACGAGGTAGGCATCAGCCGTGTCCACCTGCATCGCAAGATGAAAGAACTGACGGGCCAGACTCCCCACGACTTCATTCGTAACATTCGTCTGAAACAGGCTGCACAGCTATTGTCGTCGCAGAACATGAATATCACGGAAGTAATGTTTGCCTGCGGATTCAATAATGCTGCGTCGTTCTCGACCATCTTCAAGAAATTCTATGGCATGTCGCCACGCGAATACATGAACGAAAACAAGCCACAGGAAGAATAGGCAACACAGTTACGACAGCATGCCCAAGATATTGAGAATCAAGAAGTTCCCCCTTGGGAAGGATTTCCTGGCGCTGACACTTGGCGAGTTCATCTTGGCCAGAGAGCCACTGAACCGCTATGCCGTCAATCATGAACTCATCCATGTGGCGCAACAAAGGGAACTGCTCTACATTCCGTTCTTCATCTGGTACGGCATCGAATGGCTAGTGCTCTGCATCAAATACAGAGACAGGCTCAAAGCGTATTACAATATCCGTTTTGAGAAAGAAGCTTACCGCCATCAGAATGACCTCTCCTATCTGAAGAACAGGAGACACTATCATTATCAATAGGTGTCAGTCTTGGAAATAGACCTTTTTGACACGTGAGCTGACGCTGGTCAGCACCTCGTATGGAATAGTCTGAAGAACATCAGACAGGACGGTAACGGGCAGGTGCTCGCCAAAGATTTCCACCATGTCGCCTTCCTGGCAGTCGATGTCGGTCACGTCAATCATGGCCACATCCATACAAATGTTTCCAATATAGGGAGCCTTCTTGCCGTTCACCAGACAATAGCAGGCACCACGTCCCAAATGGCGGTTCAGTCCGTCGGCATAACCTATGGGGATGGCGGCAATCACGGAGTCGCGCGTCAGGATGCCCTTACGACTGTAGCCTACCGTTTCCTCCTTGGGCACATGGCGCAACTGCAGGATGGTCGTCTTCAGCGTGCTGACCGTATGCAGGATGCGATTGTCGCGTGGATCGACGCCATAGAGTCCCAGTCCCAGGCGGCACATGTCCATCTGACGCTCAGGGAAGTGCTCGATAGCAGCGGAATTATCCATGTGGCGCAGAATCTTATGACTGAAGGCTGCCTGCAGTTTCTTACTGCCCTCGTCGAACTTACGGAACTGCTCGGCCGAGAAATTGTCGAAGTCGTCGCTGTCGGAACCAACAAAATGCGAGAACACCGAACGCGGAATAATGGCATTCTGACTGCGCAGCCTGCGAATCAGTTCGTCCATATCGTGCTCTGGATCGAATCCCAAGCGGTGCATGCCCGTATCGAGCTTGATGTGCACGGGCCATCCCGTAACACCCTGTTGCTCAGCGGCACGTATCAGGGCATCCATCAGGCGGAACGAATACACCTCGGGTTCCAGGTCGTAGTCGAACATCGTCTTAAAGGCTGTCATCTCAGGATTCATAATCATGATGTTCTGCGTGATGCCGTTACGACGCAGCGTCACACCCTCGTCGGCTACAGCTACCGCCAGATAATCCACTCGATGGTCCTGCAGCGTCTTGGCCACCTCGACAGCTCCTGCCCCGTAGGCATCGGCCTTCACCATGCACACCAGCTTCGTCTCAGGCTTCAAGAACGAACGGTAGTAGTTCAGGTTGTCGACGACAGCATTCAGATTGACCTCGAGAATGGTTTCGTGCACTTTCTGCTCCAATTGTTCGGTGATGTGGTCAAAGCCAAAGGCACGGGCGCCCTTGACGAGCACCACCTCGTCGCGAAGCTCTCGGAAGGCCTTGCTTTGCAGGAAAGCCTCCGTCGTGGCAAAGAACATGGAACTTGGAACATGGAACATGGAACGTTGAGATGTAATCTCCGGGCCTATACCAATCAGTTTACTGACACCACGCTTCATGCACAGCTCGTTCACCTCTCTATACAGGTCTGCTGCCGTCATACCACTTTGAAAGATGTCGCTCAATATCAACGTGCGGTGACGCTCGTCGTTGACACGGCGCGACATGAAGTCGAGGGCGATATCCAACGAATTGATGTCTGAATTATAGGAGTCGTTGATGAGCGTACAGCCGTGCTGGCCTTCTTTCACCTCCAGGCGCATGGCCACTGGTTCGAGCCGTGCCATACGCTCACGAAGTTGTTCGGGTTTGACACCCAGATACAGAGCTGTGGCAGCTACTGCTAATGAGCATTCCACCGAAGCCTCGTCGATAAACGGCAACTCGTAGGTCTTCAGCAGTTCCTCGCGGCGCCAGCCAATTTTCTTACCCTTAAAACCGCTACGGCGCACACAACGGCTTACCAAGTCGTCGTCAGCACTGTAGATAATGGCCTGTGCATCGTGAAACAGCTGCAGTTTCTCCATACATTTCTCCTCCATCGAACGGAAATTCTCCTGATGGGGAGCACCAATGCTTGTCAGCACGCCAATGGTAGGCTGGATGATATCTGCCAGTGCCGGCATCTCGCCAGGCTGACTGATACCCGCCTCGAAAAGTCCTACTTCGGTCTGTTCGTTCAACAACCAGACTGACAGCGGCACACCAATCTGAGAATTAAAACTCTTAGGCGAACGCGTCACATGGAAGTCGGGCGACAACACCTGATAGAGCCACTCCTTGACCATCGTCTTGCCGTTCGAACCCGTAATGCCCACTACAGGACAATTGAACTCGTCGCGATGGCGTTCGGCCAGTCGCTGCAAGGCAGCCAAGGGCGAAGGCACTACCAGGAAGTTTGCATCGGTATAGTCTACTTCGCCACCCATGCGAGCTGCATTAATAACGGGTTCCACGACGAAATTCCTGACGCCTCGGCGATACAAATCGGCAATATACCGGTGTCCGTCGTTTCGCGGGGTCTTCAGGGCAAAAAACAATGTCTCCTCAGGGAAACACAGCGAGCGGCTATCCGTCAGCAGCCACCCTATCCGTGCATCAGCCGTACCGATGCGACGTGCTCCTATGAGCGTAGTGATTTTCTCTATCGTGTAATTCATATTGCTAAGCCGATTCCCTATTTTCCATGATCAGACTGAGCGAGAAGAAAACTTCTACACAAAGCATAAAGATTGCCAACACATAGGGCTGGGCAATGAGGCCAATAACAAGTGCCAGGATGGGTACGACAATGGACATCACCATGTAACTCTTCGACTGGTAGAGCCAACTATAAGGCATCAGGTGGGCTCCGAAAATCATCGAATAAACCATCAGCATTTTCTCGGGTACGGCCGCAAACACCCACATGGCAATAAGAATGTACAGGATCTGATTTACAGAGAAAAGCAGTCCTAACGATGTCAGGGGATTGCTCTTGCCTTGAAAATCGACATGTATCAGTTTGGAAATCATCCAAGCCAGTGGCATCAATGGACAGGCCACACAAAAGGTGAGAATATTCTTTGTCTCGATGGGCAGGTTGGTCAGATGTACAATCAATACGGCGGCCCAGATAAACACGGAAGCCAGGATGAAGTGTAAGCCTTTCTTCTGCTGTTTGGCACAGTCGCGACGCAGTTCGTTCAATGTTGCTGTTTGTTCGTTGGTAATCATAGTTGTAATGTTGGATGTTATTTTTACGATGCAAAAGTAATCATTTTCCACGAACCGCGCAAGATTTTTAAACTATTTTCGCCAAAGCAGGCTGTCATTTCCGTACCAAGACCATTTTCTGGCTGTAGGTGCTGCTGATGGTCTTGATAAACTCCATGAGTTCTGGATATAATGCCTTGTCGTAGTTACCCGACTTCATGATCAGGCGGTTGCGGACCTGTACTTTCCCGTTGTCGGACGTCATTGTAAAGGAGAATGTGCCGAAGGGTTTCTCTATCTGTATGTCAGCGGGCTTGGCTTCAATCTGGTAGCCTTCGGGTAAAACGAGGGTGATGTCGTCTTCGTCGAGATAGCCCGATTCTATCCAGATGTCTTCCTGACGATTGTCGGTGGCATTGGGTGTGCTATAGTCCCGATGGATAGGGCAAATGGGTACGAAAAGCCGCTTCCCCGTAACGGAGGCATATTTCTGGCTTTTCACGTCAGCATCGAGCACCATGGAGGCTCCGTTTTCGCGGACATCGATTTTACTGATTTCTGCCTGCGGTACTCGCACCATGCGCTGAAGTACCCGCTGGCGCTCTTTCTCGTCCATTTTCAACATGGGGCGGCGGCTTTCGTATTGCAGGTTATCTGATTGCTGCGACATGGTGACGGCGGCAGCTCCCATAGAATCCAACTGAATGCTGATGGTGCTGAGCAACAGGTTGGTGGTGTCGGCATAGGCGGGCAAGGTGATAAACCGTCCACCGGCTGCGCTGACCTCGATGGCATCATGTCCGGCAATATCCTCATGCACATAGCCCATCGGCAACTCCGGATTGGTACATTCCAGCCATAGTGTGTCGCCCGTGAGCGGTACTTGCAGAATGACGTGATTCATCTGTCCGACGCTGGCAAAGTCAGGAAGCAGGCGGCGATTGGTGGTGCTGATGATGGTGTAGTTCGATGGAATTCCCACCTCTTTCAGCATGGCACGCATGTAGTTCGAGAGCCCCTTGCAGTCGCCAAAGCCACTTTTGCTGACGCTTGCTGCCGGAGCGGGTTGCTGTCCGCCAATGCCCAGCATGATAGCCACATAACGTGTGGTTTTCTCCAAGTGTTTATAAAGTGCTGACACTTTCTCGCGGTCGGTCGTCAGCCCGTCGGTCATCTGGTGGATTTCTTTTCGGACGTCGTCAGGCAACGCGTCACGCCCATTGATAAGGCTGTACTCCCACTTGCCATAGTTGCCCCAGCTGCTAAAACTGCCTTTTGTGCCATAATACACGAAGTCTGTAGGCGCAAAGTAGGCCATCGGCAACCGTTCTCTCAGGGGACGGGCGAATGGTTCTTGCTTCAAGGCTGGCAGGTTTTCGAGTTCAAGTGTGAGTGTCCGGCCGTCGTCTGAGGTTGTCACTGCCTTGTCGATATTCAGCAGCGCATGGCGGATGGCCATGTCCTGAGGGGCTGTCAACCGGTAGACAGCCTTCTTGACGCTGACGTCGTAGTCGGTCAGTGGACAGAAACGGGGAAACTCTATCAGGTTGTCGTGACTTTCCATCGTCCACTCATAAGTGACGGTGACGGGATAGACGGGTGGCGTATAGTCAAGATACATCCTGTAGTCGTCGATGGCGAGGTACTGGGAGTACTCCGTGCGCTTCAGGTCGCCCTCCTTGAACTTGCGCAGAACGCGCCCCGTGGCATCCGTCGCCTGTCCCTTGAAACGCGTCAACTTGTCGTTCTTGCTGCACGAACAGACGAACGTGGCAAGATCTGCGCAGTGCTCGTTCAGAATGGTGGTTACCTCCCTGAATTGAACAATGGCATGGGTCGCGCTGGTGCACTCCACCTCGGTGACGGACTCCTCGACAACAGCATTTTCCGCCAAGACACGTAGGATGCCCGTAATCAGCAGGGCAAAAAGCATGACTTGTCTCATGGATTCTTCTTCAGCGTTATCATCTGCTTGGTGCTCTCAATCAGCTTGTCGAGGAAGTTCTTCAGATCCTGATATTGTTGCTGCGTGAAGAAGGTGCGACTGCAATCCAGCTTGTACTGAGTCTGTAGCATATCGCCGTTTTGCTGTACGCCGATGCGTGCCGTAATGCCGTCGAACTTCAGGACGATGGGCTGTGGCATTTCCTCCACCTGCCAGCCTTCGGGGAGTTTCAACATCACATTGTAGGTTTCGCGCTGGCTATATGGGAATTCCACGGGCAGGTCGCGCGTATCGGTCGTGAAGGGATTCTTCTGCCAAGGGGTGAACACCAGCGGATTCAGATAGATGAGGTCACCCGCCGTAGTACATGTTTTTGTAAAGTTGACGGTTTCACGCACCGACAGTGAAAAGTCGTTGCGACCTTCCAGCTTGTATTGGGTGATTTCCATTTCGTCTCTTTCTTGCATGTCGTGGATGACGTCGACACTGTCTTTTGCCGTACGCCACTTTTTTCTGAGGTTCGCAGCCGACTCTCCGACACTGTTATTCATCCTGATGCCGCTGATAAGGCCCTTGTCGTCGAGAGCTGCCTGTACGACGGTGGTCTCCGAGGATTTGGCTGTTGCCAGCAGGTTCACCCACTCGCCCTCTTTACCCTTGCGGATGGTGCGTGCCATCTCCGTCAGCAGGCGTGGCGGCAAGACATCAAAGTAGCCATCTTCCACCGAAGCGTCCATATAGGCAGTGGTCGTTTCGTTGAGTTGGATGGCGACGACAAACGTGGAGAGGTATTTCAGACTGGCGTGCGACAGAGGCAGACGCCCGTGATTGCGAAGTCGCAGCACTACGGGATAGGCTTCCAACCCGGCATCGTGCAACATATTAATATACAGGAAGTTGATATCTACATTCGAACCTGTACCTTCTTTCAGCACTTTGCTGCCCGATTTGGCCCAGAAAGCATAGTCGCCGTTCCACTTCACCTTCGTTTTCAGCAGTTGCCAACAGGCTGCAGCCCGTTCGCGAGCGTCACTGATAGATGGTATTTCTGCGGACTGGATTTCGTCTTTCAGCGGACTGCTCTTCTTGATTCTGCCTCCGAATTCGTCGTCTCCCAGCAGTATGTTGTCGATGTCTGTCCACGTGGCTGAATAGTCTTTGTGGACAGCGCCCGGAACGTAGATTCCTTTGAGTTCATGAGTGATTTTGGCACCGAAGTCTTCGGCACACCACACATAGTCATCGCCCTTCAATGCAGGCAGATTTCTGCCCACAAACGTGTCTTCTTGGACGTTCAGATGGGTGTCGCCAATAATCATCGACCCGCTGTTTTCCTGATGCTCCAAACGCACCATGCCCGTCTGGTCCAGGTTAAAGGCAAACCAGTCTGGCACTGCCAGCTCGTATTTGGTATAAGCCACGGGAATGTCCTTCTGGGCATACCAGTCGCGCAGGTCATAGTAGAAATCGCTTTCCACCCTGTACTCATATTCTATCACGCTTCCCACGCGCACCTGGGGAATACTGAACTTTATCAGTTTCGTCGTTTTGTCCAACTGCTCTTCATGAACCATCGAGCTTTCCATCTTCGTCTTCACCACCTTGCCATTCTCCAGATTATAGGTGGTAGCCTTCAAACCTCCTACAATCTCGTGTTTAGTCGTGTTGTCGCTGGTACGGATGGAAATCGTCTGGTCGCCCACATCCTTACCTTCCGGCTTGAGTACCTTGAGGCGGCACTTCACGCGATAAAAGACACGGAAATCGTTGATGACCCAGTCGTAGTTCACACTTACCATCCGGCACAGCTCTACTGCATCAGCGTCCTTATCGCCGGCATATTCCGTCATCTTCAGCTCCTCGTCTGTGGGCTTTCCCCATTTCAAGTTGGGTTCTGACGTCTGGGCCACAGCATTCAGGGCACAGAAAGCAAACAGTAACAAATAGTTTTTCATACAATTTTTATGCATATTTATTCTTTCGGGCTGCAAAGGTATAAAAAACAATAGACTTTTCTACAAACGCACTTGCTTTTTTATCATTTTTTGTGTTTTCCTTTTGTATTTTGCTCACTTATTCGTACCTTTGCATGTTCAATGATGTATAACAAGTAAAAAACAGAAGATGACTAACCGTATTATACTATTCATTTTAACAGCTCTGTTGTTGGCAACGCCAAGCCGTTTGTCGGCAGCGAAGACGGTGACCGTTTCGGCAGGAAACCTGCAAAGCTTGTTTGACACATACGACCTGACTTATGAGCGTGACCTGACACTGGAAGGCACGATTAACGGCTCGGACGTGAGGGTGTTGCGTAAATGGGCTAATTCCCAAAGGACGCTGAATCTCTCGGATTGCCGGATTGTGGCGGGCGGAGATCCCTACTACGAAGACTATACAACGGAAGACGACGTCATCGGTCCCTATATGTTTGCCGACAAGGAGTTTAAGAGTCTGGTGCTGCCCAACACGCTGAAGAAGATTGGCGACTATGCCCTCACCTTCTGTGGCGACAGTCTCGTCTTTCCGCCTACGCTGACGTGGATAGGCGACCATGCCATCACCAAGAACCTGTTTAAGCGGCTGCATATTCCTGCCACGCTCGTGCACATCGGCAATGGCGCGCTGAACGGGAACATCAGTCTGGAGGATGTGACCATAGACGAAGGCAACCCGGAATTCGTGCTGGAGGACGGCTATCTGTACACCCGCGACCACACCCGTCTGCTGTCCTACTTCGGGCCTATCGGCACGCGGACAGAAACCTTTACCATTCGGCCCGAAGTGAAAATTATCGATGACAAAGCCTTCAACTACCACCGCAGCTACAACATCACGCTCAATGAACAAGTGGAGTACATCGGCGAAGAGGCCTTCAAATATGTGCTCTACAACATGGCTCCCCATCAGAAGAAACTGGTCATCCCCAATAGTGTGACCTATATCGGCGCCTCGGCCTTTGAGAACTGCTATATAGACAAGGTCATCATCTCAGACAATGTGGAATATCTACGTAACAACACCTTTGCCTACTGTTTTATTGACGATATTCACCTGCCTGCAAAACTGAAGCATATAGGGAGGGCCGCATTGAACAACAACCGAATGAGGAATCTCGTACTGCCTGACGGGCTGGAGACTATAGAGGAATACGCGCTCTATGGGCTGACGAAAGGAAGTCTGGTGATTCCTGAGAGCTTACGACATATTGACGAATTTGCTTTTTCTGGTATATTTGTGGATACCATCAACATTCTGCCTCCTCTCGACAGCATACCCAAGGCCGCCTTCTATAGTAGCCAGTCGCTGGTAAAACTCATACTGCCACCGACTGTCAAACGTATAGGACAATCGGCCTTCTACGAGTGTTACCGTCTGAAGGACTGCAAATTACCTGACGGACTGGAAGAAATCGGCCCATGGGCACTGGCTGGCGCAGACTACATGAAAGAGTGGCACATACCAGCCTCGGTACGCAAGATAGAAAATGCAGCCTTTGCCGTTCCCAATTTCTCGTCGCATACCGTTTATATGTATTCGCAGGAACCGCCAGCAGAAACCGATGCTCAGGCCTTCAAGGACTGGACAATGCAGGAGTCGGTGCTCTACGTTCCCCAAGGTTGCATTGAGCATTATCAGCAAGCCCCATGGAACACTTTCGGGGAGATTCGTGAGTTCGAGGCGACCAGCGTCAGGCCCCTCTCCTACACCCGTGACAATCAGGAACTTCGCAGTTTCGACCTCAGCGGACGTCCCATATCTGACAGCCATCGCGGCCTCCGCATTCTTCAGACGCCCAACGGCACAAAGAAAGTCATATATCATGGGGTTGAAGTGAACCCATGATACACAAAAAGGCCACCTTCCCCATCAGCGGAGAGTGGCTTTTTCTTGGCTGATGGCAAATATTTTCGGCATTCCCCTTTGGGGTTTCGGATTATTTTCGTATCTTTGCAGCATCATTAGAAATAGCATAAATGGGTATGATGACAGAAGAAGAAAGACTTGTAAAGATTCTACAACTTAGCCATAGCCGGATCCTGGCTGGCAAGAGTTTTTCGCAAGAAGAAGCTGAACGTTTCTTAGACGACAGACTATATGAGTTTAGAGACAAGATGGTCGGAACCGGCGTTGCTGAGCCTTGTTGAGGTATTAGAATATACCTTAGAAGAGCATGGCGAGTCGCAGTACACAAAGATGCGCAAGCAAGTGATGGATGCGGTGCGCGACATTGCCAAATCACCTTTTGCAGCTGCTATAGAGCCGATTTCAGAAAAAGCGGGTTTCGAACTGCGAGGCTATAAAGTCATCCCCCGTATAAAGATTATTTACTCCATTGTAGATGACGTCGTCTACATAGAATACATCAAAAACACCTGGCTTTCAGAAGAGACCATGCTGAAGCGAATGGGGTATTGTTGGGAATAACCTACCCGCATATTTCTGTATATCACGGGGCTCCATGATACAAAATGCAAGACTATGTCAAATAAGGAATTCTCTGAGAAATTGAAGGCTGGCATTGAACTAGCAGGAAAGCGAATGCTTGAAGATAAAGCCATTCGCGGTGAAGATATCATCGTTTCTTCTGATGGCAAGACCATCCAGCGCATACCTGCAAAGGAACTGCTTGCCGAGACAGCAACCGTATAAACGCCCTCAGGGGAGTTCTCTTATATTCGAGAAAAAAAATACGTACTTTTGCAATCGTTTATTTAAAAGCAAAAATGAAGCATTTTTATACGTTAATAATAATGATGGTTGTAGCATCCCTGTTAACGGGATGTCAGACTGCTCCGAAAGTTATTGCAGAGTTAACGGAACATTATCCTGCACGGCAGGCAGACTCAGTGATGGTATATGAACTGGGAGACCAAGTGCCTGCTGAGGCCAAGGTCATCGGTACGGTAAGAGTAACCGATGGAGGTATAACACCTGCCTACAACTGTCTTTATAGCAACATGGTCTCATTGGCTGTGAGAAAGACCGCCGAAAGTGGTGGCAATGCCCTTCGCATTGACCAGCACAAAGAACCGAGCTTTTGGACTTCGACTTGCCATCGTATCTGGGGCAGTATGCTTCTCTTACCTGACTCGCTGGTTACCATCGATGCAGTTAGCGCTATCCAGTTACTGGAGCTCAACAAAGATACCGAACTGGTCAATTTGACAAAAGAACAGATTAATCGTTATGAACGAGCAACCAATAATCCAAAGAACATTATCAGTGCAAACATTGGCTACGGAATCGTTACATCCAAAATATATACCGACAGTCGAGAATACAAGAATAAAGGGGGCTTTACCGCTGACCTCACCTACCAGCACTTCTGGAAGAATTTTCTAGGCGTTGGAGTCGACTTCAGCTATTTTCACTCCTCTTTTGATGAAGGATTCGACATGGACTTACTATATATCGGCCCAAATATAGGGGCGAGTTTTAAACTTGGTACTAAATGGCGCTATGACGCTACGCTAAGTCTCGGCTATGGTAATTACAAGGAATCGCTATGGGGATTATCTTATAGTGAAGGTAGATTTGCAGGCAAGCTAGGAATGAATCTGGAATATATGTGCACTAAGAACATCGGCCTAGGCATCAAGATAAGTGCATTTTCCATGAGCCTCAAAGAGCCAGAAGGATACAATGGAAACAAAGACGACCACTACGGTATCAACCGATTTGACCTGCTAGGTGGAATCCGTTTCTATTTTTAATCTTATAATATAGAAGTGCCAGACCCTTCGTGTGATGTTTGCTATGAGGCCATGATTCTATAATCCCAATTTATGAATAAAAAAAATAATTAAATATTTCCAAATAGTCTCGTGGATTCTTGCTGGCATAATGTTTCTTTTTCTGATATTATTCATTCTGTGTGTGTTGGCTTTACAAGATAAAAGGGTACCTAACACATTGAATGAGAAAGCAAAAAATGAGGCAACTTATGCTACTGGCAAACAAGAGGTGTTAAGAGCAGAAGAATCTTTTCAGACTTCAAGAAAATTACCTAATAGTGGTAAAAAGGAGGATCATGGGGTCGGTTCTACTGATCATTTTTAGAGAATAAAAATTTGGTGGTTTGTGAATTAGTTTGTATCTTTGCCCTCGTAATGAGCAAAAACTTGTATATTATCAGCGGTTGTAATGGTGCTGGCAAGACAACGGCATCGTACACGGTGCTTCCCGAAATCCTTGATTGCAGAGAATTCGTGAATGCTGACGAAATAGCAAGAGGCCTCTCACCGTTTAATCCTGAAAGCGTGGCTATAGAGGCTGGCCGACTGATGCTACAGCGCATAGAGGACCTGCTCGCCAAAGACGAGACCTTCTCTATTGAGACGACTCTTGCCACAAAGTCATATCAGAAGTTGACTTCTGGGATATATATGACAACAGCAAAAAGCCTCGTATAGAAATCGCCCGTGGCGGTAAGAATGCAGAGACTGTTATATGCGATGATTCATTGTTCAATAAAATGCAAGACTATGTCAAATAAGGAAGTACAAGAATTAGCAGAAAAATTAAGAGATGGCTTGGCAGTTGCCGAGCAGAGGATGCTTGAAGAAAAGGCATTAAGAGATCAGGATGTTATTGTCTGTGATGATAATGACAATATCCAGCGCATTCCTGCAAAGGAACTGCTTGCCGAGACTGCAACCTTGTGAATAACCTCATTGGATACTTTTGCAGGCGTTTTCAAAAAAAGCAAAAATGAAGAATATTTATACCTTATTATTATTTATCGCATTTTCTGCGAATGTCAACGCACAGGTTCAGACGGCAGAAGCCAGCAGTGCCGACTCGTTGATTAACGTGATAGCCTATTTCTGCAAAAACGACACGATGGGCTATAACTACCAGAATGTGAAGATGAAGATTGTCGACAACGACACTACAGTGAATTTCTATAGCGACAGCGAATTCCGGCTGATAGTCAGAGATTCCACTAGTCAGGGGTATAAGTTTGAACTACAACCCATCAGCCATCATTTCGAAACCCCTGAAGACACGCTGATGACACAGATGATGGAGCGACTGGTGAATTCTTTGGGCGACCATCCACTTATATTCACTACAGATGAACTGGGTGCCATCCAACACGTGGAAAACTGGCGCGAGGTTCGCGACTTCACCCGTAAGGTGAGCAAAGCACTCATGGACAGCCTCTATGCCCTAAAGCCAGAAATGGAACAGGCAATAGCCCGTCAGCGCTTCGAGGCTGCTCTGAACATGCAGTTTGCCAACGAAAAGGCCATTTTGGAGTCGTATGAGGAACTGGTCATCATGTTCGGTGTTCATGGCAAGGCATTCAAGATAGGAAAGTCGGAAGGCGACTACGTTTCTGATCAGGGCTACCCGCAGCACATCACTTGTGTGGCCAGTTACGGCAAGACTAGCGAGGACGACGGCTTCGACGATGACTATTACATCAACAGCCTTTCGGAGATAACCATTCCTGCCAAGGATGTGGGCAACTTGATGATTGACCAGCTGAACATGATGTCGGAGCAGAAAATGACGGAAGAAGAACTGCAAAAGATGGCCTCGGAGATTGATGAGGATGCCAAAGTCAGCGTGGTAGAAAGCTACGATTTATTCTTCAATGGCTGGCCCTGCGATATGGAATACGACAAGATTACCGACCTGAAGAATGTCCGTAGCATGGAAATCCACCGCATTCAGTGGACCTCTCGCGTCTGGGGCGTCTATACGGATGGTGGCGACCAACAGGAAGGTGTGAGTATGTAAGGAGGTAATGAAGGTTTCCTATAGTTTGTTCAGATAATATGAAAAAGATACTTGTTTATTTATTTCTTTGTTTTGCTCCACTTTCAGCATGGAGTCAAGACACCCCTGCAACCCAGGAGGAAGCAGACAAATTGGACTCATTGGTACTAAAACTGATGAACTACAAGCGCTATGACGATGCACTGACTGCCAAACTGCGCGAAGTGGATATACTGAAACAGCTTCGAGGCGAAAAGGATTCTGCATATCTCTGCAATAAAGCATTCCTTGGAAAGATCTATTATCGTCTCAGAAAAGCTGAAGAAGCAGCCAAGATTACCACTGAGGCTGCTGAAGAATATGGGGAGCACGTCAGTAATAAGGACGAAAACTATGCCTTCTACCTCGACAACGCATCAATCTACTGGGCTTCTATCAATGAATTTGCCAAAGCCAAGGAGTTAAGCAGGCGGTCGCTGACAGTATATGAACAGCTGGGGAAGCAGGATTTCGACCTTGCCAACATCCTTATCCACATGGCAGAAAACTGCGACGGAAACGGCCAGCCACAGGAGGCCATCAAATACGACCTGCTGGCTCTTAACCTTCTCAAGAAGATAACTGGAGAGCATTCTGACAACTATATCGAGGAACTTGGCTATCTGCAAAGATATTATGAACATGCAGGAGACGCGAATAATGCCAAGAAAACGAAAGAACATGCAGAGCGCCTGGCTGAAGAAAAGGAACAGGGATACGTCGATTTACCTGAGCCTATCCAGTTTAAAACGCCTGAGATATGCCATGAACACAATGACGATGCGCTGACGTGTATAGCCTACTACCTCACACACATGCTCAGCGCCCCCAATATGAACCAGGCAGCTCAGTACGTCATAAACTGGTCTGTTGCATCGGAGGATGTAAATATCGCTATTGGAGAAAAACTCAGCAAGCTGGCCCTTTCACAAGAGTCTATGCCCTATTTCACGGCATTTATTGCAGCATCATCCTATTACTGTCTGACAGAGAATGTGAAGCAATTGGACGAGCCGTTATTCGTCAAGGCCGTTACAGCTTTGTTGCAGTTTTACGAACCCAACCGCAAATTAACAGGAAAAGTGGAAGTGCTAGAGAATTACCTCAAGGAGCAGGAAAAAGGAAAACTGGAAAAACAGCTTCACAAGGATTTCCTTGCCGACCAAAAGCTACAGCAAGAAAAACAATAGAACGATGAATACGAAACTGAAATCATTATTGCAGCAACTGCTGCAAAGCCCTCGGCGATTCCCTGTTGAGTTTGCTCTGGGAGTGGCGTTCTTTATCATAGCTGTATGGGACAGCGAGTCATCCACATGGAATGAGACATCGGCACGGATGGAGAGTGCCGTCAATGGCGATATTCTCTGGTTTTTCGTGCCGCTGATGGCGCTGACGTTCTGGCTCCATCGGGTTAATCGCTGGGCCTACTTCGCCTCGTTCTTCCTCTTCCTGCCCCTGATGGCACTCGACCTGAAGCCGTTCCTATGGACATACGGCTTTGCGTTCACCTACGTTCTGGCAGGCATCCTGTTGGTAGTGGGCAACAGGAGGTTGGATAACCGTTCCTTTGCGGCTCATGCCCTGCATGTAGTCACCCAGATGTTCTTCGGACTGATTATTAGCGGCATCCTCACTATGGCGGTGATGGCCATTGTTGCCTCGTTCTTCTACATCTTCAGCATCGACGAACCCAAGCATTTCTACGAGCATATTTACCAGTTCATCTGGTTCGTACTGGCTCCACAGGTGTGCTGTTCCTTGGTTCGTCAGAACGAGGACGAGGTTGCCGAACCCTTTAAGGTGCTACGGATTATTCTCAACTTCATCCTCTCGCTATCCGTCATCATCTATGCTGGCATTCTCTATACCTATTTTATAAACATAGTCTTCCAGTGGGACTTGCCCAAGGGCGGAGTAGCATGGATGGTAATGGGATTCATCACCGCAGCACTCGTAGGACACATGGCACAGTCGATTCTCAGTGAGCGATACTATGACTGGTTCTACAACCGTTTCACGCTGATAGCCATTCCTCCGCTCATCATGTACTGGATAGGCTCCATCTACCGCATCCGCCTCTACAGCTTCACCGAGAGCCGTTTCTACCTGATGGTGGCAGGTGTGCTGATGACGCTCTTCGTGCTGATGCTGTGGAAGAAGCGCACACGTCGCTACCAGCTCATGGCACTCATCTTCGGCGCAGCCATCATCCTCTTCACCTACATCCCAGGCATATCGGCCAAGAGCATCGGACTGAGCTGTCAGAAGCAGCGACTCACCCAGCTTATCAACGACATGAAACTGGCGGATGCCAAGACGGGCAAATTGAATGATGAACTCGACACAAGGCGCATCAAGCAGGACAGCCTGCTTTGTGAGCAATACAAGGACGTCACCAGCGTTATCAACTATGTCCGCCACGAAATCGGAGATGATGAGTTCAAAAAGCAATACGGCGAATGGTCGCACTCGGAATATAGCTTCATCTTTAATCGCAGCAATGGAAACTATGCCAATGACAACTGGTATACCAGGAAAAAGCCTGTAGAGTTGGGCGAATACACCATCATGCTGCCGCCGAAAGCTTACCAATC
>Ga0310694_10000571_pt1 | contig 47627 bp, 51 predicted proteins | sample 174DNAGHGhighgp2_FD_203884 | JGI IMG/M metagenome (GOLD analysis project Ga0310694, IMG submission 203884) | Sheep rumen microbial communities from Palmerston North, Manawatu-Wanganui, New Zealand - 1742 DNA GHGhigh gp2 (v2) (version 2) | ecosystem: Host-associated > Mammals > Digestive system... | reverse complement strand
CATGAAGGGAACAGTGAAAATGTTCAATAAGGAGAAGGGTTACGGCTTCATCCACGGTGAAGACAATAAGGACTACTTCTTCCATTACAGCGCACTCATCATGGATAGCTACAAGACCGCTGAACAAGGCGAACACGTCGAGTTCGAAGTTCAGGAATCGGATCGTGGCCCGCGTGCGTCGAACGTCAAGAAAATCGACTAGTCGTCTGGCGCAAGAACAACCCACCAAGCGTGGGTTTTTTCTTTTCTAGGCCCCTTTTCTAACTCAAGATTGGCTATGTCAATCTTTCCCTATGAATGGTTGCTGTTTCTTTCTTTTGGATAGAGATATATAATCTCTACGTCAATTTCGGAGAAAAAGAGTTTTTATGTCGCTAAAAGCAGGTATCGTCGGACTTCCCAACGTGGGTAAAAGCACCTTGTTCAATGCCATCACCAATTCGCATGTCTTGGCCGAGAACTATCCTTTCGCCACGATCAATCCGAATACCGGCGTGGTCATCGTTCCCGATGAACGGCTTGATTATCTGACCGATATGTTCCAGCCGGAACGCAAAATCAACGCGACCTTTGAATTCTATGATATCGCCGGCCTCGTCAAAGGCGCCTCCAAAGGAGAAGGTCTTGGAAATCAATTCTTGGCCGCCATCCGCGAATGCGACGCGATCGTCGAAGTGGTCCGCTGTTTCGAGAACGAAGCTGTGCTCCGCTACGATGAATCGCCCGTCGATCCGGCCGAGGATATTTCCGTTATCAATCTTGAACTCGCGATGGCGGACCTCGATTCCGTGACCGGGCGCATCGGACGCCAGGCGACGAAAGCGCGCGTGGGCCATGACAAAGTCGCCGCCTATGAGCTCCCGATTCTTGAAGCCCTCAAAGCCGTCTTGGAACAAGGCAGACCCGCCCGCTTGGTCACCGGCCTTAGCCAAGAGCAAATCGAATATGCCAAGAAGAATTTCTTCTTGCTGACCTTAAAACCGATTTTGTATGTCGCCAATGTCAACGAAGACGCTTATAGCGATCTCGAACATTGCGCCCATTATCAAACCGTCAAAGCGATCGCTGAAGGCGAACATGCCGAGTGCATCCCGGTTTCCTGTCAGATCGAATATGAGATTTCTCAGCTGGAACCGGCGGAGAAGAAAGAATTCCTCGAGACCCTCGGCGAAACCGAAAGCGGCCTCGACCGTTTGGTCAAAGCCAGCTACAAGTTACTGAACTTATCGACGTTCTTCACCTCAGGCAAGGACGAGTGCCGCGCCTGGACGTTCAAGAACGGCATGCTCGCCCCTCAATGCGCGGGTATCATCCACAGCGATTTCGAACGCGGCTTTATCAAAGCCGAAGTTTATGCCTTCGAAGATTTGAAGACTTATGGCAGCGAGCAAGCGGTGAAAGAAGCCGGCAAGCTCCGCAGCGAAGGAAAGGAGTATCGGATGAAAGACGGCGACGTCGTCTTCTTCCGGTTCAACGTATGAGAATCGGGTACGGCGAAGATCTGCACGCCCTCGTGAGGGGGCGCCCATTACGCATCGGGGGCGTCGTTGTCCCTGCGGACAAAGGCGAGCAAGCCCATAGCGATGGCGACGTGCTCATCCATGCGATCGCCGACGCGCTTTATGGCGCGATTGGGTCGCGCGACATCGGCTACCACTTCCCGGATAACGACCCGGGTTGCTTAAACCTCAAGGGCGAAGTCATCGCCCATCATGCGGTGGGGCTGGTCCGCAAAGCGGGCTACGAAATCGGCAATCTCGATTGCACGGTGTTCCTCCAGCAACCGAAACTCTCCCGATTGATCCCGCAGATCCGTTCGAGCCTCGCTTCGATCCTCGAACTCAACGTCAAACGCATCTCCGTCAAGGCGAAGACCAACGAAGGCTTCGACGCGGTCGGAGAGGGCAAGGCCATCCGCGCCGTCGCGGTGGTTCTCTTAGAGAAGGAGAATGAGAAATGACCAACGAAGAATCCTTAAAACAGACATTATCATCCGCCTTCCGCGCTTTGGGCATCGAAGTCGATCCGAACGCGATTGTCATTGAGCATTCCAAAGATCCCGCTCACGGCGACTACGCGACCAACATCGCGATGAGAATGGCGAAAGCCGCCGGCAAGAAACCGGTCGACTTAGCCAATGATCTTTTAGCACATATCGCCGCCGACAATATCGAAAAAGTCGAAATCGCCGGCCCCGGATTCATCAATTTCTTCATGAAGAAAGAATCCCTTGGTGCGGTGGTGTCTGCCATCATCGAAGCCGGTGAGAATTATGGCCGTCTGCCGAAAAACGGCATCAAAGTCGATGTCGAATTCGTATCCGCGAACCCGACGGGCGATTTGCACCTCGGACATACCCGCGGCGCTGCTCTCGGAGACGCGATTTGCAGTCTCTATGAGCAGGCCGGCTATGACGTCACCCGCGAGTATTACCTGAATGACTGCGGTAATCAGGTTGCCCATCTCGGTCATTCCTTATCGCTTCGTTATCACGAATTATTCGGTGAGAAAATCGAGCTCGGCGATGACGATTACCACGGCAAGGATCTCATAGAGATCGCTAAGCAAATCAAAGAGAAATTCGGCGACAAATATCTCGTCGATAACCAGGAGTCCCGCGACTTCTTCCGCGAGTTCGGCATCCAGACCGAATTCAATAAGATTCTCAAAGATCTCGATGACTTCCGCGTCCGTTTCGATGTCATCTTCCGCGAGTCGGATATCCGCAAAGGAACGTTGATCGAAGACACGATCGCTGACCTCAAAAAACGCGGATATGTGTATGAAGAGGATGGGGCAACTTATCTCGCTACCAGCCGCATCAGCGATGACAAAGACCGTCCGATCGTCAAAAAAGACGGCACCTATACCTACTTCATGCCGGACATCTGTTATCACTATAACAAAATGGGCCGCGGATATGACCTCTGCGTCGATATGCTCGGCGCCGATCACTTCGGCTACATCAACCGCATGAAGAGCGCCATGGCGATCGGTGGGTTCGACCCGAACCGGTTGGACATGGAAATCTATCAGATCGTTCGCGTTTTCCAAAATGGCGAGGAAGTTCGCATGAGCAAGCGGACCGGCAAGGCGATTACCCATCGCGAGCTCGTCGCCGAAGTCGGCGTCGACGCGGTCCGGTACTTCTTCATCGACAAAGCCCCCGGAAGTCATCTTGACTTCAACTACGATTTGGCGACCAGCAAGAGCAAAGAGAATCCGGTGTATTACGCCCAGTATGCTTACGCCCGTTGCTCATCTCTTCTAGAGATGGGACGCGAATTCGCCATCGATCCGACTTTGTCGGGAATCGACGGAGCGGCCGAGGCGGAAATTTTGAAGCATTTGGCCGCCTATCCGAGTATGATTAAAAACGCAGCGGCGATCCGGGCACCTTACAAGGTGACCGCCTACATCGAAAAGCTCGCCGCCCTCATTCACGGTTACTACGCCGCGAATAAGATCATCGACCGCGAGAACAAAGCGGCGACCAGCGCCCGCTTGGCGATGATCGAAGCTTGCCGGATCGTCCTCAAGAGCGCATTGACGCTCATCGGGGTCACCGCGCCAGAAAGAATGTAATGGAAGGAAGATTAAACATATGAGAACTGACAAAAGCATGTTGGATGAAGCGTATGACATCGTCGTTGCCGCCGGTGCCGCGATGAGCTTCATGGACCTTATGAATAAGGTCGCCGAAAACTTGGAGATGAGCGAAGAAGAGAAAATCGCCCGCCTCGGCGCTTTCTACACCGACTTATCCCTCGATGGCCGTTTCGTGGCCCTGACCAACAACGCATGGGATCTCCGTTCCCGCCACACCTATGACAAAGTCCACATCGACGTCAACGAAGTTTACAGCGACGAAGAGGGTGACCTCGACCTCGAAGAAGAACTCGACGAAGAAGATCAAGATATCGACGACGGCGAGGAGGAAGACGAAGAAAACGAATCGAAGAAACCCGTCGATCTCAAAGGCACTGGTTTCGAGAACGATTTCTGAGTTTTAGCCGACTATGTACGAAAAAGAACTTCAAGCGATGAAGGAAGCGGCTTTGCTCGCCGAAGCCAAAATCAAGGAAGTTTACGCTAAGGATTTTGATGTCATCATCAAGTCCGATAACTCTCCCGTCACCGAAGCGGACCAAGCAGCCGATAAGATGATTTCATCTTATCTCAGAGAACGGTTCCCCGATTATGGTTTCCTCACCGAGGAAAGCGCCGATAACGATGAACGGCTCTCCAAAGAGTTCGTCTTCATCATCGATCCGGTGGACGGCACGAAAGACTTCGTCAGCCGCGATGGGGAATTCTGCACGTTGATTGCCTTGGTCCGAAATGAGAAGCCGGTCGCCGGCGTCGTGAATTGCCCGATGCAGAATCTGATGTTCTATGCTCGCGAAGGCGGTGGCGCTTGGCGCGAACCGCACGGCGGTCAAGCGACCCAGATTCACGTCAATGATCGCACCGAGCAAATCACCGTCCTCCGTTCGAAGAACTTCTTCAATGAACGGGAGAAAGCGTTGATCGATGCCAACCCCGACAAGATCAAGTTGGTGTTCGCCCGCGGCTCCGGTCAGAAGTATTGCATGATCGCCGAAGGGCTTGCCGAAGCCTACTTCCGTTGCGGCGGGAACGCCAAAGAATGGGATATGGCCGCCGGCGAGATTCTCGTCAAAGAAGCGGGAGGCCTCATGACCGAGCCAGATGGAAGCCCGCTCAAATACAACCAAAAGGTCGTCAAAACCGGACGCGGCTACCGCGTAGCCAACCGACCGGAAAATCTCTTCTTAGAAGAATAAAAAAAAGCGCCTCAAGGCGTTTTTTGTATAATTAAATGAGAAAACTACATTTTCGGGGAGGCATTCCATATGAAATTGTTGATTGCATTGCTTCTTGCGCAGACTACATCTTTTCCCATTCAGGCGGACTTTGCCTTTTATCGGGACAATCTCCACAATTTGATGGGCGATATCAATCAATCGCTCTCCTTGAAGGGGATGGATACCTTTTCCACCTTTGAAATAGAAGGCGAAAAGATTATTCATGATGCATCTGGCCAAGAATTATTATTGGTCGACTTTTCGTTGGATAACGGATATATCGTTTTTGGACCCAACAAAACGATTCAATCTTTTTCTACGACTGGCGATTTATTCCCGTTTTTTCAGAGCACGAAAATAATTCTTCATCAGGATGGTTTTTATTGCGGCATGAAAAAAATAAATCCAAACGGCGATGACAGCGACTATTCAAATTGTCGTGGTACCGTTGGCGCCAATGCGGCCGTTTCCTCATATCCCATTGAATATGGTGATGCGCTGTCTTTTTTGGAAACAAAGTATATGGTTTCGGCTTCTCAATGGATTATTCTCTCGCAGGACAAATTAGATTATCTTCCTTCAACTTGTTCAAATTTTGGTTATCGTCAGTACAACGAAAGCGTATATCATCGTTATGAATCATCCGACGGACACTACTATTCAGAAGGGAATTGTGGCTACGTTTCCTTGGCGAATGTTTTTGCATATTTTTCCTCATCGGTAGGCTATCCTGGTTTTGCGGCTAGGGATACATATTCTCCTCTTATAGTTCCGGCTGATGAGGCCGATTGGTTCAATTCCATCAATCACGGCGACTTTGTTCCCAAATCATATCCTATTTTTATCCATCGACTCACTTACGACCTTCGCGAACTCATTAAAAATGACGGGGTTTCTTACAGTCCTGTAGATGGGATGTATGCCAGCGGGGTGCAATACTGTTTTGAGCACCTTGCTCAAGAGGCCGGCTATGAGGATGCTTTCCTGTCGTGGTGGGATCCTTATGGCACCGGAAACGCCTACACTTTGTCTTTGCTTCAAGCGGCGATCCAAGACGACACTCCTCTGGTATTGTTTGCAATTGGTGATGAGAGTGATGATAACGCGACGGATGGTCCTTATGGAAATCATTTTATGATGATCACGGGTTATCGAACCTATTTTGGGTCTTTGGAAATAGCGGGATTTATTTATCCTATGCAAGTAATCTTGGTAAGTGTTTTTGATGGGCATTCAAACAACGAAAGATGGTATGACATTAACTCGTTGTCCTCGCTTCCTTCACAATATTACCAGGATATAACGCAAAGAATCGCTCTTCTCAGTCTGGAGTATTAATTATGAAAAAGAATGTTCCTCTTTTGATTGGCGTTGTTTCGCTCTTGTTCTCCGCCTGCTCGGTGCAAGAATCTTCCACCGCCGCGGTTGCCCTCTCGGGCGATTTCAAACTTTTCTATGTCAACGATCCGCAAAATGGACAGCCTTTGAGTTTTTCTTCCTTCGTTATTTCTTTTTATGAAAACGGGTCGGCTGTCATCAAATATGCGCGAGGCGATGAGAATCCGCAATCTATTGATACGAGGTATTACTTAAGAGATTCAATCCTTACATTCGGTGATTTAAAGCCCCTCTCAGAAAACAAATCATTCAAACAAGGAACATTTTTCTATGACGAATCCCTCGGAGAAATCCGGTTCGAGGCCGATGTCGTAAATTGCCATTATATTGCTCGTTTTCGTGCGTTTGATAAGGGACGGGAATCCGCCAAACGTGAGGATTTAAGCGGAATTGACGAACAGTTCTCCCTATTTTCTATATCAAGATATGTCGCTGATTACGATTGTTTTGCTTTCGATTTTGCCGAAGGTTGGCAGGCTTCTATTAATTGGGCGCTAGAGGGGATGGAACCGCAGACAAAAACACTCCCATATTCGATGGAAAGAATTGATTTTCGTTACTCCAGAATCCATTTCACTGGCGAAGAACTCCGGTTCGGAGATATCGATTTTTCGACCGGGGAGATTCTGCTTGACCGTGAGTACGATGAACTCCGTTATATGGAATCCAACCACGTGGCAACTTACAAAGAAAAAGGGCCTGTTTGCGCAACATTCTCATCCACAGGGATTTATCATCCGGATTCTGACAGCGACCGACATTTCCAAGGGTCGTACGTTATGACGACTGATTGTCAGGCGGCCAGCTATTATGATTATTTCAATCTCGATTTCCGGCTTGATGGAAGCGCGGCGATCGTAGATTTGCAAAAAACTGCAGCAGAACCGGATGTATTCTTCCTTCCTTACTATCTCATCCAGTGGCCCTTTGGGAATAACAACAGAGGACTTCGGATTTTTGTCGGTTCGAAGAGTTTTGCCCCCCTCCTCCTTTTAAGAGAAATATTCGCCTTTAATCCTGGAGATCGATCTTTCGGTCGCGATGATGGCGATTATTGTGCTCCAGGCGGAGCAGGATGCGCTCAAATTCGCTGGGAACTACAAAAATAAAAGGGGCGTTGCCCCTTTTTTAATTCTCTTTCGCTTTCTGGCGTTCTTGATATTCCGCCATGACGTCTTCGGGAACGTTGCCTGAGGCATCCACTTTGATGACGCCCGGGACTTCCTCGCACATGATGATGTCGACGCCGGCGGCAATATCTTCGCTGGCATAGATGCAGCCTTCGCAGGCCCCACTCATCGAAACATACACGATTCCGTCTTTGAAACCATAAAGCTCGATGTCCCCGCCGTCGCGACGGAGGAAGGGGCGGATCTTATCCAGTACGGTTTCGATTTTGGCGATGATGTCTTCCATTGCGGTTAAGATTTTATGCCCCTCACGCATCGCTTTCAAGCGATGTGCATTTTTCTTTACTTTCTTGGTCGCTTTTCTATGATTAGAACGTTGATGGAAACGAAAGAAATCCTTGTCAAAAGCGACTTAGCCTACCTTGCGGCGATCAAAGAATTAGCCGCGAATGGGCTTGCCGTCAGCGCTTCCGGCCTCCGCCTCGTTCTCCTTGGCGAAGGGCAGGAAGAAGCGGCCTCGCTTTCCTGCTACGGATACTACGCGAACCTTCCGTCCCGCCAATTCCATTCCCGGATCCATCTTTTGCATCGCCACGGGTATTTGCGCCTGCGGTATGAAGAGAAAATGCGCGACTATGCGCTCGAACTCACGGAAGCGGGGGCGGAACTCGCAAGGTTCGTCTTCCGCAAAAGAAGCCGCAAGGAACCGACGCCATCCATCATTCGCATAGAGGAGGAAAATCTATGAGCAAACAACTTGCCAAATTCGAAGATTGGCCATTCAAAAAACCGAATATCAAAGCCATCGTCGCCGAAGTCAATAAGCGCGCCGATGCGTTCCTCGCCGCGAAAACCAAAGAAGAAGCCTACAAGGCTTATTTGGCTTTCAACAAGACGATGGATAAATTCAGCGATCAAATGATGCACTGCTCTCTTTTGTTCACGCTCGACACCCGCGTCCCCGAATATCAGGAAGCGATGCAGATCATCGACGAGGGCACCCCGATCGTCCAGGTCGCCATTCAGCGTTTCACCAAAGCGATGATGGAAAGCGAGTTCCGTCCTTACCTCGAAGAGAAACTCGGACCTCTATATTTCCAGATGCAGGACTATGCCCTCCGTTCCTTCAACGAATCCGTTCAAGACGAGGCGATGAAAGAGAATATCCTCGTCAGCAAATACGGCCAGGTCATGGCTTCGTTCATGATCCCGTTCCGCGGTGAGACCTACAACGTTTCCCAGATGGGCGCTTTCTTATCCGCCGATGACCGCGAGACCCGCGAAGAAGCCGCCAAAGCCTTCTATGGTTACTTGGAAGAACATGCCGGCGAACTCGAGGACATCTATGATGAACTCGTCAAAGTTCGCACCGAGATGGCCAAAAAACTCGGCTTCTCATCCTATACCGAACTCGGTTATCTCCGCATGGGTCGTTATGACTACAACCCCGAACTCGTGAAGGGGTATCGCGATGCGATCGCCGAATCGGTCACCCCGATCGCTGCTCGTTTGGTCCGCGACCAAGTCAAACGCATTGGCATCAAGAACCCGCAGTTCTTTGATCTCGCCCTCGAATTCGCCGATGGCAATCCGCGCCCGATCGGCACCACGGAGGAAAAAGTCGAAAAAGCCAAGAAGATGTACGATGAGCTTTCTCCGGAAACCTCATTCTTCTTCCGCTTCATGGATGAGCACCATCTCTTGTTCCTCGATGCCAAACCCGGCAAACAGGGCGGTGGATATATGGAATATTTCCCGGTCCATCAATGCCCGATCATCTTCTCCAACTTCAATGGCACCAGCCATGACGTCGATGTCTTGACCCATGAGTTTGGCCATAGCTTCCAGGCTTATTGCGGCCGCTCGATCAAGATCCCCGAATACCGCTGCGCCACGATGGAAGGCGCGGAAATCGATTCGATGTCGATGGAATTCTTCGCCGAGCCGTGGATGCATCTCTTCTTCGATCGCCCGGATCGTTATCGTTACAGCCACTTGTCTGACTCGATCTGCTTCTTGCCGTATGGCGTCACCGTCGACGAGTTCCAGCATTGGGTCTACGCGCATCCCGAGGCTTCCAAAGAAGAACGGAATGCCGCCTGGCTTGAGATCGAAAAGAAGTTCACCCCGTGGAAAGAGAAGTACCAGAAGAAGTGCCCCTTCCTCCGCGAAGGTCGCCGCTGGCTGCTCCAAGGTCACATCTTCCAGTCGCCGTTCTATTACATCGACTACACCTTGGCCCAGGTCATCGCCTTCCAGTTCTTGCTCCTTGACCGCAAGAACCATGAACGTGCTTGGAAAAAGTACATCAAGCTCTGCAAGCTCGGTGGCCGTTACCCGTTCCGCACCCTCTTAGCCAAGGTCGGACTGAAAGATCCGTTCCTTCCGGGAACGCTGCAAAAGACGGTCAAACCGTTGGTGAAAATCTTAAAATCCTACGATTTAGAGGCTTAATGCCCGAATTTCGCCATCAAGTAACGGATGAACGCTTCGCTTCCGAGGGGTTTGCCCGTTACTTTTTCTATCCAGTCGACCGGGCGCATCCAGTCATTGGGGTAGTCGTGTTCGCTGAGCCAAGCGAGGATGACATCCAGTTTGTTCTCGCGGATCAAATCATTGAAAGGAAGGTCCTCGCTCATGCGTTCGCGGATCATCGCGCCATAAAGGTTTCCTAACGCATAACTGGGGAAATAGCCGAATTCGCCATCGGTCCAGTGGACGTCCTGCATACAGCCGTCCTTATCGCTCGGGACATCGACGCCGAGATAGGTTTTGTATTTTTCATTCCAGATGGCGGGGACGTCTTTGCATTCGATGACCCCGTTGATGAGGTCGCGCTCGATCTCATAACGGATGATGATGTGCAAGGTATAAGTGAGTTCGTCGGCATCACAACGGATGAGCCCCGGCGTCACTTCGTTGAGCAAATCGTAGAAATCCTGGTCCGACATGTAATCGAAAGCCGGATCGAGATGCTTCGCGCATAGACTTTTTAACACGGGCGCGAATTCCATGCTGCGCCCAACGAGGTTCTCATAGAAACGGCTGTGGGTCTCGCAGATGGCGGAAGTGGCTTCGGACTCGAGATAGTATTCATACATCTCCGGGCCTTTGTTTTGGAATTCGAGGCAGTGGCCCCCTTCGTGGAGGATGGTGAATAAGTTAGACCGCCAATCTTCTTCGCTATAACGGGTGGTCAAACGGGCATCGAACTCGGAGATATCGATGGAGAAGGGGTGGGCGCTTTCGGCAAGGGCTCCGCCCTTCATGTCGTAATGGATGGTTTCTAGCAAAGCCTTCGATAGAGCGGCCTGCTTCTCTTTCGGATAAGACTTGATCGGCGGAAGGACGCGGGCTTTCTGACGGGAGATCACCTGCGGCAATAATCCGGAGATCGCTTTCTTGAGCGGGGCGAATAATTCGTCGAGATAATCGCTGGTGTTGCCAGGTTCATATAAATCCAATAAGGCATCGTATGGCGTCTTGGTGAGATGATCCATTCTTGCCTTCGCAAGTTTGCGGGAATAAGCAACCGCTTCTTCCCAGTAGGGAAGCCAGGAAGCGAAGTCGTTCTTCGGCCGGCAGAGGCGCCACATCTCATTCGATTTCGAGAAGGCGTTATGGGCGGCGGCGTATTCGCTTAAAGGGATTTTCTCCATAAGGAGAATCTCGCGGGACAAGGATTCGAATAACCGCTTTTCCTGCGGGCTGGCATTCGGGTCTTTGAGGCCATTCTTGACCAAAGTCTTGTAAGCGACTTGCTGGGAGATGGCGGCCAACTGGGAGCCGTAGAAATTGATGATCTCGCTTTGGGGGCCGATTGCCTTCTCGGGGGCTTGTGTCGCGAGGTCATAATAAAGGACCCCAACCATCGAGCCGACCCGTTTCATCTGCTCCAAATAAGGCTTCAACGCTTCGAAATAGACACTGTGTTTCATAATGGATACCTCATCTTTTATTTTGGCATAAGCCAAATAAGCCATTCAACGAAAAACCCCGCCACATGGGCGGGGGTTCGTTGGTTTGTCGGTTATTTCCACCAGAAGGGGTAATCTCTGACGATGATGCAGATGAGGTCCAAGATCCAGAGAATGACGCCACCGAAGAAGATCCAAAGGATGGCGAGGATGACTTGGATCGCGCTGTTGGCTTTGATGCCCTTGCAGATACGCCAGATGGCCCAGAACCAGTCAAGGATGAAGAAGCAGAAAACCACTTTCAACCATTTGGGAAGGCCTTCCATCCACTTGATATACGAATCCATAATATTCCTCCAATATCTACCCAAAATATACGCGATTTATTTTTGAAAATAAATGCGAAATTATCGGTTTGCCCAACTTTTTTCGCCTCAGTTCCCCTCAGTGTTATCCCAAGCGTTTTGGAAACGGCTGAGACCAAGGTCTGTGTAGGGGTGAGTAAAGGCGTCTTCGTACACCGCAAGGCCACATGTGACGATATCGACGCCGAGTTCGGCCATATCGGCGATTTGTTTGCCGTTGCGGATCGCGGCGGCGATGATTTCGGTCTTATAGCCCTTCTCGCGATAGATGTTGACGATTTGGGCCATGTACGCGTAAGCGTCTTCCCCATTGCTCTCCTTCCAGCCGATGAACGGCGAGACGAATTTGGCTCCGATGCGGCCGGGCTGGATGGCCTGGCTCGGCGAGAAGACCAAGGTGACGTTGGTGCGGATGCCTTCTTCTTCAAGGGCTTTAGCCGCTTTGAGGCCTTCTAAGTTGCAAGGGATTTTTATGACAAAGTTCGGCGAAATGGCGGCGATCTTCTTGCCCTGCTCGATCATGTCCTCGGCTTTTTCGAGGTGGGGATTGATCTCCACGGATACCGGGAAGCGTTCCATGCCTTCGAGCTTGTTTTCTTTGATCCAGTTGGCGATGTCGGTGATGGCCGTCAAGAACGGTTTTCCCGACAACATGATGTGTTTGGGATTGGTGGTGACCCCGTCGATGCCGTAGCAGCGGTAGGCCTTATCAATCTCATTGAGTTTGGCGGAATCCAAAAAGAATTTCATATGGCGTCTCTCCTTTCTTCACGCAATGAAAACATCTGCTTTTAATATAAGATTTTCCATCGAAGATGACCAGCGTTCTAGCGTCGAAAACCTCATGACGAAATGGGACAAAAATAGGACATGACTGTTGATATCATTAGAATAATGAAGGAGGTGCGTTCATGAATCATCGGACCCGTTATTACTTAGCATATGGCAGCAACCTCAACTTGCAGCAGATGAAAGAACGCTGCCCAACCGCCAAACGGATCGGGCGAGCGGTGATCGCCGATTATCGCCTCCTCTTTCGCCGTACCTATCTGACGATCGAGCCAGCTTCCGGATTCTCGGTTCCTGTGGGGGTCTTTTCTCTTGCTCCCGAAGACGAGGAACATCTCGATTTTTATGAGGCCTACCCCGATTTTTACCGCAAAGAGACGATGCGCGTCCTGATGGAGAAAGACGATGGGAAAAAGAAAGAAATCGAAGCGATGGTTTATATCATGAACGACGGTTTCCCCATCCAAGGCCCAACCATTGGTTATCTATCCACGGTCTTAGTCGGATACGCGGAATTCGGGTTTGATGAAAGGCGGATCGAAGAGGCGGTAGAGCATGCCCGCCGATTCCGCGGCACCATCTAGAATCGTTGTCTTCAAAAGTCGTCCTCATGTGCGTAATCGCGCATTGACGGCTATTTTTCGCAATGGTATATTATTTGGGCACATTTGGAGGGTATGCCCTGCGGATGCTTAGCTCAGCGGGAGAGCATCGCCCTTACAAGGCGGGGGTCGTAGGTTCGAAACCTACAGCATCCACCATCTTGTTCCCAAGTGTGCGAACGACATAGTGTGGGTGAATAGCGAAGTGGCCAAACGCGGCTGACTGTAAATCAGCTCCTCAGGGTTCGGTGGTTCAAATCCATCTTCACCCACCATTTTTCTTGGGGTGTAGCCAAGGGGTAAGGCAACAGACTTTGACTCTGTCATGCACTGGTTCGATCCCAGTCACCCCAGCCACATCATCTCCCGTTAGCTCAGTGGTAGAGCACTTGACTTTTAATCAAGGGGTCGACAGTTCGAGCCTGTCACGGGAGACCATTTTATTAAAAGGCCCAGGTGGCGGAATGGTAGACGCAGAGGACTTAAAATCCTCCGGATGAGTAATCCGTATCGGTTCGAGTCCGATCCCGGGCACCACCTCCAATAAAAAAAGACGCCAAGTGGCGCCTTTTTATTTCTCTCAATACCCCGGTTTCCCTAAAAGGTGGAACATGTTCTTTTTGTACACTTCCACGCCGGGCTGATTGAAGGGGTTCACCCCATTGAGGTACGCGGACATCGCGCAGGCCTTCATGAAGAAGTAGAAGAGATAACCGAGATGGTAGCCATCCATCTCCTCGACTTCGAGGATGAGGTTGTCGTTCTTGCCGGTGACGGTGTGGGCTTCGACGGTGCCCTCAAAGGCTTTCTGCTGGATCTCTGAGAGGTCTTTGCCAGCCAAGAAGTTCAAACCATCAAGATTTTCTTCGTCCTTGCCGACGGTGAGCAGGCGACGGCTCTTGTTGACGCGGATCGTCGTCTCGAAGAACGTCTTCTTGCCATCTTGGATGAATTGGCCCATCGAGTGGAGATCGGTGGTGAAGGTAACCGAGGCGGGCAATAGTCCCTTTCCGTCTTTGCCTTCGCTTTCGCCGAAGAGCTGTTTCCACCATTCGCCGAGTTGGACTTGGCTCGGGGCATAGGTGACGAGGAATTCGGCCGTCTTGCCTTCTTTTTCATAGAGGTGATGACGGACTACCGCATAGCGGTAAGCGGCGTTCTTCTCAAGGCTCGGCTCACTGAAATCATGACGGGCATCCGCGGCGCCATTCAGCATCGAAACGATATCGATGCCGGCGACGGCGATCGGGAAGAGACCAACCGCGGTGAGGACGCTGAAGCGGCCGCCGATGTTGGCGGGGAGCACATAGCGGGCATAACCTTCTTGCTTGGCCAAAGTGAGCAAGGCGCCATTCTCTTTGTCAGTAGTGGCGTAGATGGCTTTGCGGGCGCCTTCTTTGCCAAGTTGCTTTTCAAGCAAATCTTTGAGCAAACGGAAGGCGACGGAGGTTTCGGTCGTGGTGCCGGATTTGGAAATGACGTTGACGGCGAAGTGTTTGGTTTTCAGATAGTCGATCGTGTCGGCGATGTAATCGGGATCCAAAGTCTGGCCGAGATAGAGGATTTCCGGTTTCTTGGCCGGACCGAGGCCGCGGATGGCTTCGATGGCCGCGCGGGCGCCGAGGTAGGAACCGCCGATGCCGCAGACGACGAGAACATCGAAATGCTCACGAACATACTTGGCATCCTCTTGGATGCGGGCGAATTCTTCCTGGTCGTAGTTCTCCGGCCAGTCGACCCAACCGAGAAAATCGGATCCGAGTCCGGTTCCTTCGTGGATCATCTTGTGGATCTCATTGACCTTCTCCTGATAAGAGGCGATGTCGATCTTGGTGACTAAGTGCCCCAAATCGAGTTTGATTCCTTCCATATTGACCTCCTGATTCTCATCGTTGATCCATTCGCTGAGGTGGGCTTGAAGCGCGCTGAAATCCACTTCGTCTTCCCCGATGTGCTCCTTGGGGAGATTGCGGTGGCGTTCAGCATCGGTCAACTGTTTGACCGAAACGCGCATCGAGTCATTTTCCTCATCGATGTCGATGACTTTTACTTTGTAAATATTCCCAACTTGAACGAGGGCGGTGAAATTGCGGATGTAATTATTCGATAACTCGCTGATATGGAGCAATCCGGTTTTGCCACCATCGAAAAGCAAGATGGCATAGCGGGGGTAGAGGCGGACGACGGTACCAACGAGGATATCTCCGATTTTTTCGTTCATGGTTATTCTCCTAGTAAGTCCGCTTTGGTGGTGATTTTGCGATTTTCGGGACGGCCTTCGACGATGGCGGGCGCGATTCCCATGGCGCCCAAAACGAGGGACCCTTCATCGGTGTAATCCTTCTTCGCTTTCTTCTCCGCGTCCAAAAGGAGACCGAGACGGAAAGCTTGAGGAGTCTGCACGCGATAAATCGTCTTCCGATCGAGATAACGGTTCGCTTTCTTACCATCCTCCGAGACACAGATGGAATCGGCGGTGGGGATGGCGAGGATGGCGGCTCCTTTCTCGGATGCCGCCTTCACCGTCTTTTCGACATCTTCCTTGAGCACCCAAGGCCGGCTGGCGTCATGGATCACGACGATGGTGTCCGGATCGCGTTCTTTTAAAGAAAGAACGGCATTCTTGACGCTTTCCTGGCGGGTCGCGCCGCCGAAGACGAACGCGGTGTCCGGGCGAAGGAGATCATGGGCGGCCAACGTTTTCCGGACCAAAGCCTTATCCTCTTCGCGGACGACATAAATGACTTCGTCAATCGCGGCGGAAAGCACCTCGGCGGCATGAAGGAAAAGAGGCTTCTCGTCCAGTAAGGCGAACTGTTTCGGGATCGGGGAGTCGAATCGCTCTCCGGAACCCCCCATCAACAAAATAGCCACGCAGCGGTTCTGCATGGCTAGATTGTAACATAGAAAGAGGCGGAGCGGATTATCAATCCGTCGGAATGTCTTTATTTTCGCGCTTGCCTAACTCGTCGTTGATGGCAACGCCCTGGATGATGAGTTTGATGACCTTATCGAGGGCCTTGTCTTCGCGGTAGTCGGCAGGGCAGACGTAGTTGACGCGGCCGTCGCGGACCAAAGTTTCAACTTTGTGCTCTTCGCCCTTCGGATAGACGGCGATCGATTTGCCGCCATTGGACTTGGCGATGATCATCGCCGGGATGTCGGTCATCCCATCGCCGATATAGATGATATTGCTATAGGGGATGCGGTGCTCTGGGACGTGGGTATTGACCCCTTCGTCATCCTTGGTGTCATACACCCCCTTGGAGATGCGGTAGAAGTATTGCGTCTTCTGGGTGTAGTTGATGACTTGCTTCGGCCAGATGGCTTCTTTGGTTTTCTCATCGTAGAGATATTCGCAAGCATAGAGCTTCCGGAACTCTTTGGCGATGGCGCAGCCGGAAACGATTTCCTTGTTGCCGGAGCTGATGAGATAGTGTTCGACTTTGATGCCGAATTTGGCGCCGTAGGCGTTGATGCGAGCGAACCAGTCAAGAACGCCCGGCCAGAACTCGATGTTCTTGCCGAACTCTTTGAGCCAAGCGGCGGTCATTTTCTTGCCTTGGGCTTCCGCCATCGTCTTCATGACGTAGAGGTAGCTCAAAGTGCGTTCCACCCCGGTCTTTTCCGCGAACTCGGTGGTGGCTTTCCAGAACTCGGCCGGAGTCATTCCCATTTCGGGGATGAAGCCGAAATTCTGCATGTCTTGCTTCGCCAGCGTGCTGTCGAAGTCATATAAAATTCCAACAATCGGTTTTCCCATACCGAAATTATAGCGAATACCGAAGATATTCGCATTAATTTTATCGCCTACGCTTTGGACCCATACTCGAGAAGTGGTAAAATATATCAGTTATGGAACCTTGGCTCATCGTGGTTATCGTCTTCGCTTCCATCTTCGGGACCTATCTCCTGATCTGCCTTTTTTCCGTGTTCCGCATCTTCCATTTCCGTCGCGCCCTCAAGATGCGACTGATTGCGTTATCGGCCATTTTGAGCGAGGAACGGTCCGCCCTTGATGCTCTCGTTGTCACTTACCGGGAAGCCGGATTCCTCGGAGAGGAAAGCGATGCTTTGGCCATTTCCAGCCTTGCCCCGATCGCCGGAAGCCTCCGCGATGAGGCGAAAGTCAAATCGCTTCAGGAAAGCATCATGTCCTTATTGCGTCGCATCGAGTCCTTCGAAGGAAAAGGTTTGTCGTCGGCGCAACGCAATGAAAACGAAGCCATTTTTGCCAGATTAGAGGACCTTGTGGCGAATTATCGCCGCATCGCCGCTTTATATAATCGTGAGTTGATCGGTTATGAATATTGGCGCCGCCATCCGATTTGGCGGTGGCCGTTCTCCCTCGGATTCCGCGAACGGAAACGTTTGGTCTAGAAATATAATTCGTAATCCACGAGGCCGTCGTAGAAGTCTTTTTCGTGGCTGATGAGAATGACGGCGCCCGGGAATTCATGAATCGCTTTGAATAAAGCGTCCTTGGCTTTTTGATCGAGATGGTTGGTCGGCTCGTCTAAGACGAGGAAGTTGCTTTTCTTCCGTCCCATTAAAGCGAAACGGGTCTTGGTGACTTCGCCGCCGGAGAGTTCGGAGATTTTCCGCAACGCGAGTTCTTGGCGGATGCCGACGTTGCCTAAAATGGTGCGGACTTCGGTGTTATTCAAACCCGGATAGGCAAGCCGCATCAGATCGAACGGGGTGGCGTTCGGATTCAAAGATTCGTCCTGGCTGAAGTAATTGACTTCGGTGCCGGGCAGGAATTCGAATGATCCGCCAAGAGAGGGAATCAAACGGAGAATGGTTTTGACAAAGGTCGTTTTGCCGACCCCGTTTTGGCCGAGGATGGCGATTTTCTCGCCGCGCTTTAATACAAAACTGATCGGTTCGAGCAGAGGCTCCTCATAACCGATTTCGAGTTCTTCCACTTTCAGTGGCAATTCGCCGACATCGTGGGTGAATGGGAAAGAGAAATGGACATTCCCGGTGTCGCGGGCCGGCGGTTCCAAACGTTCCAAATGGGCTAATCTCGCCCGGCGCGATTTGGCCGCTTTGGCGGAGGTGGCGCGGACGATATGCTTGGCGATGAAGGTCTCTTCCTTCTTGATATAACGCTGCTGGGCATTGTAGTTCTTTTCATATTGCTCCATATCGACCGCATACTGCTCTTTGAAATGGGCGTAGGATCCCGGATAGCGGGTGATCATCTGATTGGCCAAAATGAAGACGACGGTGGCGATCCGCTCGCAGAAGGCCTGGTCGTGGCTGACCACAAGGAAAGCTTTCGGATAGGTGGTCAGATAATTGGCAAGCCAATCGACCTGATGGGCATCCAAAAAGTTGGTGGGCTCGTCCATGAGAAGAACACTTTTCTCTTCGAGAAGCATCTTTGCCAAATAGGCTTTTTCGCGTTGGCCGGAGGACAATTTGCTTAAAGGTTTGGCGAGCAATTCGGCGGTCATTCCGAGACCGTCGGTCAGTCTTCCGACTTTCTCTTGCAGGGCATAGAAGCCTTTTTCTTTCAGTTCATCTTGGAGGCGTTCGGCCGCGGCCAGGTAACGTTCGTAGTTATCCATATCGGACGCGGCTTTCTCGTAGAGGGACTCCATTTCCTTCTCTTTTTGATACAAATCCTGATAAACGCCGTAGAGATATTCCAAAACAGGAACGTCCTGGCGGACCTTGAGATGCTGATCCAAGAAGCTATAGGTGACATTGGGTTCCCAGTCGATTTCTCCGGCATCGGGATGCAATTCGCCAATCAAAAGATTGAGCAAGGTCGTCTTGCCGCTGCCATTGCGCCCGACGAGGACGCAATGCTCGCCCGGATTGATCTTGAAAGACACGTCGCGGTACAGTTCCTTGTCGCTGTAGTTATAACGGAGATTTTTGACTTCGAGGAGCGCCATACCCCAGTAGGATACCATAGATGGTAGAGAAAGAAAAAAGGCGGTTCCTACGAATCGCCTTCATTTTTCGCTTGGTGCGGGAGACCAGAATTGAACTGGCACGGGTTGCCCCATACGCCCCTCAAACGTACGCGTCTACCATTTCCGCCACTCCTGCAGCGTTCCCTATTATAGGCATGACACGTAGTGAGCGCAAACGAAAAATAAAAAACCGCCGAGCGGCGGTCGGGTGTTTCTTACAAGAATCGCAAGATCAGCAGTTCGGCGACCCCGAAGAAGATGAGCAAGCTGGTGACGTCGATGACGGTGGTGAGGATCGGCTGCGAGACGATGGCCGGGTCTTTCTTGATGACGACGGCGAGGAACGGCAAGCAAACGGCGACCATCTTGGAAACGACGGTGGTGATGAACAAAGTTCCGGCGACGATCGCGGACACTTTGAGGACCGGCATGGCGAAGGCCCAATTCCACACCCCGCCCGTCCAGACGGTGGCGAAGGTTTCCCCGATGGCCTTGTCGGCTTCGGTGTTATGGACGATGCCCGTATATTGCTCGATGGTGAACCACGCGAACGCGAATAGCGAGATGAAGGCGGAAATCAGCAAAGCTGAACGAATCTCTTTGCCGACGATCTTCCAGAACTGTTTCGGGCCGAACTCTTTGAGGGCCAAGCCACGAATCATGACGGCGATCGTCTGACCGCCGGCGTTGCCGCCCGTATCCATGAGAACCGGCACAAAGGCGGCCAAAATCGGCAAAACGGCAAGCTGATCCTGGAAGATGGAAAGGACCATAGAAGAGAAAGTTCCGAGGATCAAAAGGATGATAATCCACGGAACGCACTTGCGGGCCATCTTCCAAGAGGAAGTCTCGAGATAGCCATCTTCCAAAGGCGCGACGGCGTTCATCGCTTCCAAGTCCTCGGTGGCCTCTTCGGTCAAGACATCGACCGCGTCGTCGACGGTGACGATACCAATCAGGCAGTTATCGTCATTGAGGACGGCCAAGGCGTTGAGGTCGTAACGGCGGAACATGTTGGCAACTTCTTCTTTATCGGTCGAGGCGTAGCAGCTCGGCGCGTCGCGATTCATGATATCGTTCAGTTTCTGGTCTTCTTCGGCGAAGATGAGATCGTCCAAGTCGACGGTGCCGACGAACTCGCGCTGGCTGTCGCGGACGAAGATGGTATAAATGGTTTCGGCATCGCGGCCGACGGAACGGATCTTCTCGATCGTCTTCTTGACGGTTTCATTCTCGCGGAATTCGAGGAACTCGGTGGTCATGATGGCTCCGGCGGTGTCCTCTTTGTATTTGAGCAAGATGTTCAAGTCTTTGCGGATGTCTTTGCTGGCGACGCGAAGAACACGATTGGCCAAATTGGCGGGCATGTCGCCGACCGTATCGGCAAGGTCGTCGGCGTATTGCTCGTTGATGAGATTGACGAGTTCCTTATCGGTCATCGCGTTGATGAGCTCTTCCTTTTTGTCTTGTGACAAATTATCGAAAAGCGGAGCGGTCATCGCGCTGTTGAGGCCGCGGAATAAAGTGATTAATTCTTTGATGTCCAGATTTTCGCAAGCCTCGGCGATATCGACGTCATGGACCGTTTCGAAAATACGGCGCAGCGCGTCTCTGTCGCGTTTGACGATCGCCTCTCTGAGTTCCTCGGTCGTGACTTTCTCGACCAGCTCCTCATCGCTTTCTTCGACGTCTATCGTCTCGCTTTCTTCTAAGATTTCTTCTGGCTTCTTTTCTTCCACACGGAAAGTTTATTTTTTTCGGGCGCGAATGGGAAGAAAAAACAACGTTTCGTTGTCCAGTCTTTCCTTCGGGACTATAATTGACGGGTCATTAGGAGAACCATAAATGGAAGAACTCAAATTCATTGTGGAGACCAGCGCTCGCCACATTCATATCACGCAGGATTCGCTCGATTACCTCATGGACGTCCCGCAGGGCGCCCACGCCGAGCTCCATGCCCGCAAAAATCTTTCTCAGCCGGGACAGTTTGTCTCTGACATCCGCCTCGACATCGTCGGTCCGATCAATCCGAAAACCGGCAAAGAAAAAGTCATCAAAGGCGTCTCGATCCTTGGCCCGTTCCGTTCCGCCGATCAGATCGAAATCAGCTTGACCGATGCCAGAAGCCTCGGCGTCAAAGCCCCAATCCGCGAAAGCGGTGATCTCGCCGGCTCGGCCCCGATCGCCCTCGTCAATCCGGAAAACGGCCGCCGCATCGACCTCCAGGAAGGCTGCATCGCCGCCAAACGTCATATCCATATGACTCCGGAAGATGCCGAACGCTTCGGCGTCAAAAACGGCGAAATCGTCAAAGTTCTCGTTTCCGGCTTCGGCCGCGACATCATCTTCGGCGACACCGTGGTCCGCGTTTCGAAGAGCTACGCTCTTGCCATGCACATCGACACCGATGAGAGCAATGCCGCCGCTTGCAGCGGTGACGTCTACGGCACCATCGTCCGCTAATTATGGAAAAGACATTCCGCTATACCCCGCAGAACGTCTGCTCCCGCCAAATCGAAGTCGTTTATGACGGCGATATCGTGAAAAAGGTGACCTTCGTCGGCGGCTGCCCGGGCAACACCCAAGGCGTCGGCCGCTTGTCTGAAGGACACACCTTGGATGAGCTTATCTCCTTGCTCGAAGGCATCCGTTGCCCCGGAAGCCGGACCCGCGATACCTCCTGCCCCGATCAATTGGCGAAGGCTCTCAAAGCCATCAAGGCTGGGGAATAAAACAAAAAGAACGTCGGGAAACCGGCGTTTTCTTTTCGTCAATTATCCAAAGGATGCTCCAAGTTATTAAGGAAAAGAACCGGCGGTGTAGTTATACTAAATCGATGCAAAAATCTTTGGTTCGCCGCATTTGTTTGGATGGCATGATGGCCGCGATCTACATCGCCCTCATTTTCATCACGATCCGCATCGGCGACATCCGCATCTCTTTTGGCGCCCTGCCGATCATGTTCGTCACCCTTTGTCTCGGCTTGCCCGATGGCTTGGCGGTGGCCTTCATCGGCGAGTTCGTCGGACAGATGATCAACTACGGGTTCACCCCGACGACGTTCCTTTGGGTCATCCCCCCGATGCTTCGCGTCGTCGTCCTTTGGTTATTCCATTTGCCTTTCAAGAAGAAAGGCGATGTCCTTTATAACCATATCGTTTGGTACTATGTCGGGGCGATTGTGGTCGCGTTATTCGTGACCGCGAGCAACACCCTCGTCATGTACTTGGACGCCATCATCATCGGCTATCCGATCACTTATGTGCTTGTCGAAACGATCATCCGCTTTGCGGTCGGAATGTTATCCAGCGCCATCTGCGCCACGATATTGCTGCCGGTAACGAGGGTATTGAAGAAAGGCGGATATATCCCCGCCGGCCTTCCTCGACCCGACAAAAAGAAGGCGGCCGAACCCATTCAAGAGGAAGCCGATCCAAAGGATCCCCTTGAATCGGAGTGACGAATAACCTAGAATAGTCGCACGACGAAATGGTCAAACGTCAAGAAGCGTTCAAAAAGAGCTGAAAAAGGACGCTAGCAACTCTCAGAAGTGAGTAAGTGCTTGCTCTTAGCCGGAACCCACTTCCGGAACGACGTTTGATGGGAAAACTCCCTTAGGAGAGCCTCCCGCTGAGTGGGAGGCCATTTTGTATCTAAAGGAGGAAACCCTTATGCCAGAAAGAATCTTGTTCACCAGCGAATCGGTGTCCGAAGGACATCCGGACAAAGTCTGCGATCAGATCGCCGATTCGATTTTGGACGCTTGCTTAGCGGCCGACCCCGAGAGCCGCGTCGCCTGCGAGGTTTTCGCCACCGAAGATTTCATCATGATCGGTGGGGAAATTACTTCGACCGCCAAAGTCGATTATGAAGCGGTGGCCCGCGCCACTTTGCGGAGAATCGGTTACACCGATCCCGCGTTAGGCATCGGCGCCGACGACTGCGAAATCTTGGTCAAAGTCCATACCCAATCGCCTGATATCGCGATGGGCGTCGACCATGGCGATCCTCTCGCTCAGGGCGCCGGCGACCAGGGCATCATGTTCGGTTACGCGACAGACGAATCCGAAGGATACATGCCTTTGCCGATTTCCATCGCCCATAAATTGGTCCGTACGGCGACCAACCTCCGCAAGGAAGGCAAGCTGAAGAGCTCCCGTCCCGATATGAAGAGCCAGGTCACCATCGACTATACCGAAGCGACTCCGCGCATCGACACGATTCTCATGTCGGTCCAGCACGACGATGACATTGATTTCGAACAATTCCGCGCGAATGTGATTGAAACTGTCATGAAACCGGTGGCGAAAAGCTTCGGTCTCAATACCGATTTCCGCCCGATCGTCAACCCGACGGGACGTTTCGTGATCGGTGGTCCTGCCGGTGATACCGGCCTTACAGGCCGCAAACTCATCGTCGACACCTATGGCGGCGCCTCCCGTCATGGCGGTGGCGCCTTCTCCGGCAAGGATCCTTCCAAGGTCGATCGCAGCGCTTCTTACTATGCCCGTTATATCGCCAAGAACCTCGTTGCCGCTGGTGTCGCCAAGCGGATTGAAGTCCAACTTTCCTACGGTATCGGCATCGCCGAACCAATTTCGATCGCCGTCGATGGTTTTGGCACTGAAAAAGTATCTCGCGAGCGCATCCTTGAGGCGATCCGGGCTATCTTTGATGCCCGCCCCGGCGCGATCATCGCCGCCTTCGATCTGAAGCATCCGTGCTTCCGTTATGCCGACACTTGCAACTACGGTTGTTTCGGTCGTCCCGATTTGAATCTGCCGTGGGAAAAACTCGATAAAGTCGAGGCAATCCGTTCGTTCCTTGGCCTCTGATCGGCGCATATCTTCCACTTTTTGTCTTATTGGTATACAATAAGATCAACAACATACATAGGAGGTTCGCCATGAAATATCAAATCATTGGCAAGAACATCGAAGTGACGGAGTCGATTAAGGCTGCGCTCATTTCGAAAATGGACCGGCTCGACAAATACCTTGTCCACGATGAGGAAGTTTTGTGCCGCGCGGTCGTCAGCGCCTATAAAGTGGGGGCCAAGGTCGAGGTGACCATCTTCACCAAGCAAATGGATCTCCGCACCGAAGTGCGCAACAACGATCTCTACGCTGCCTTCGACTTCGCCATCGACAAACTCGAGGACCAGATGCGCCGCCTCAAAACGCGCATGAATCGCAGCAAAAACAAAGACCTCTCCCTTGGAGAGTCCTTCGCCCTTGAAGAACTCGAAGAATTCGAATCCGAGAATGATACCGTCGTTCGCACCAAATCGATCTACCTCAAACCGATGACCCTTGACGAGGCCATCACCCGCATGGAAGCCCTTGAACATGACTTCTTCATCTATCTCGACAGCGATGACGATCGCATCTCCGTCGTCTATAAGCGCGTCGAAGGCGGTTATGGCATCATCGAGGCGGAGAACAAAATCGCCTAAGGAAACCACAATCGAATGAGCCCTGTACACAGGGCTTTTTCTTTTGTCCGAATCGCGCGTATAATACCCCTATGGCGCTTATGAAGCTCATCGCAACTGACTTAGACGGAACCTTGCTCTACCCTTGGCATCCGTTTTCGGTCGTCGGCCATAAGAACGCGAAGTTCGCGCGCCGCTTCGTCGCGGATGGCGGGCATCTATGTCTCGTCACTTCGCGCGGCCTCGAATTTTCTCACAAAGTGGCCCGTTTTCTCCATGAGCCCCTCAATGCGATCTGCTATTCCGGGGCCCTCATCTATCATGACGGGCGGCCGATTTACGAAGCTTTCCTAGCGCCAGGCATCGCTAAAGCGATCCTCGATGATGTCCGCGGCAAATGCCATGTCGCCATTCTTTATTCGAAAGACCGGAACATGGTCTATAACCGCAAACACGCCAACCCTTGGACCAACTTCTGCTATCATGGCTACTCTTTCTTCCTCGGACCGCAAAGGGAACACTATTCCTCGAGTCCGAAAATCTACGAAGAAGAGCTCGCCAAAGATCGGATCTACAAGTTGATGATCATCGTTGGTTTTTCAGAGAAAAAACGGCAGAAGATCCAAAACCTCGTCGCCAGCCTCCGGGAGAAATACCCCGAAGTCGAGATCGGCTGGAACGGTCCGGCGGTGGAAGTCGCCCCGAAAGGCGCCCAGAAAGCGGCGGCATTATCGTTTTATCTTGATTACACCAAGATAGGTCGGGATAATGTTCTCGTTGTCGGCGATGACGGGAACGACGTTCCCCTCTTCGCGGCCTACCCCGAGAATAGCTATTGCATGGCCCATTCGACGGAAGAGGTCAGAAACCACGCCGCCCACATCATCCGCAGATTCTTTGATTTGGAACATGTTGTCTACCCGTTGGAGGAGAAACACCCCAAAGAAAGAAAGAAGGTAACAAAATGAATCAGATTTCCGAAGTCATTACCACGTTGCTTCACTACAAAGTCGTCGTCCGCGACACCTTGGAGTACACCTTAGCCAAGGACAAATATGAAGAAGCTCTTTTCAACGAAAAGAAGCGTTCGATCCTCGTCGAACTCGAAGAGAAGACCCCGCTTCGTTCGATTTTGGACAACTCCGGCGAAAACGGCCAGAAACTCGAAACCCTCATCCGTGATTGGTACGCCGAGGTTTATGGCGAGGAAAGCACCATCCTCAAACTCGCCAACGACGGTCTCCGCGTCGACCACGCCCAGCACTTAACCATCTTCAAAGGCGTCATCCCCATCCACGAGAACATCGAATCGATGGTTCAGGGCATCATCAACGATGCCAAAAGCAAAGGCCTCGACGTCAAGCGCGTCGCCGAAGTCGACCTCGCCGAAGAACGTCTCTATAGAGCGGTCGCCTTCATGACCCTTACCAACGAGATGATCAAACTGTTCAACGATTACAACCAGGCCCGCCGCGAAGCCAATGGCGCCGAAACCGCCGCCAGCAAATTCATCGGCAATGACCTTGGCGAAATTATCAAACTCATCATGCAGGTCCGCGCCAGCAGCCGTCTGACCGACAATGCCTACATGAACGTTCAGGACAAAGTCGTCACTTTGGTCGAGCATATGACCGGCCGTCGCGATTTGCCCGCCGGCAAGCAGTTCCCCGAAGTCATCTCGGAAACCCAGAAAGCGATCGGCGAATACGTCCGCGACGTTGAGCCGTCCTTCCGCGATTCTTATGGCCCGCTCATCAACGAGCTCGTCGAACAGGCCCGAGCCAACGGCAACCGCATCGGCGCCGGCGAACAGCCCGCCAAAGAAGAACCTGCTCCCGAAGAGCCGCAGGAAGTCGAAGGCGAACCCGTCGAAATCGACCCGCGCACCGGCATGCCGAAGGCTTAATGCCTTCACGGAGGTATTCCCATGGAAGAGAAGTCAAAGAGAAAATTAACCAAAGGCGAGATCGCCTGGATCGTCATTGAAGGTTTGTTCGGCCTCGCCGGCATCACTTTCATCGTCCTCGGATTCGTCGCCGATTATCTGCCGCTCCTTTATAGCGAGAATGTCCTTCTTCAGAGCCAGCAGGCTCTCATGAAAGGGACCGGCGGTCTTTTGACTTATCGCTGGTTGGGATTCTTGCTCCTTGCCGTCGGCGTTGTCATCACTTTGATCACCCTCAACTTCTTCGCCAAAAAGAGCGATCTTTCCGAAGAACGTGAGGCCCGCCGCCAGCAGAGACTCAAAATCATCGCCGAATCGGCCGCTGTCGAAAGCCCCGAGGTCGTCGATGCCGAATCGAAGCCGGTCGAGGAAACCCCAAAAGCCGAATAAAAAGGAAAACAAAAAAGAAAGACGGGAATTCCCGTCTTTTTTGATTTTTCAGAGAAGGATCTCGCTGTTGTTTTCGATCCAGTCTTTGATAACCGCTTCGGCCCCGTTCATGTAGGAGGCCGAGATGGCGAAGCCGTTGATGATGTCCCCGCCGGTCAAGGTCGCGCGGATGTCATCGATCGAGTAGAGGAAGATCTGTCCGCCATGGGTGACGAAGGGAACGAGGACTTTGCCTCGGAAGTCATGGGTGGAGGTGAAGCTCAGCACCGCCTGCGGGCAAGTGCCCCACCAGTTCGGATAGCCGAGGAAGACGAGGTCGTAGCCTTCGAAGCCCTCCGGCCCTTCTTTGATGGCCGGCTTGGTGCCCATCATCTTCTCTTGACGGGCGCGATTGGCGGTATCCATGTAAGAGAAGGGATAAGGCTCTTTGGCTTCGATTTCGAAGAGGTCTGCTTCTAGACCCATCGCGACTAAGTTGCCTTGGAGGATTTGGGCCGCTTTGGCGGTGTTGCCGACCGGGCCGATATCTTGGATGGTGTTTTCGATGAGGTTTTCGCCGCCATGGGAGAAGTAGGCGATGAGGATTTTCTTCATTCGTTTGCCTCCTTAATAATTGGATTATAACAAAAAAAGCGCCGCTTCCTAGATGGCTTTGGCGCGTTTTCTCTCTTTTCGGAGCAAGAAGTAGGGAATGTCGATGAAAAGCATGAGAAGGAGGGCAATTAAGGCGTAAGCCATAACCTCCTCGATGTTGCCATCCTGGCGGGTCAAGGAGATGAGACCGCCGATGCCGGCGCGGGCCGAGCTGTTGGCGGTGAGGATTTCCGACATGACCGACACCTTAAGCGATAAGCCAAGGCTTTGGGCCAGCGCCAAACGGATGTATGGGCGCGAATCGGGCCAAAGGACGGTGCGTACCGCATGGACCCGACGGACCCCGCCATCGAGGCGCAACGCATCGAGAATGATTGGGTCTTCGTCCTGGATCCCGCGCATGAACGCCTCATATAAAAGAGGAAAGGCGACCATCAGGGTCAAGAACGATGGCGCGAACGTCAACGCCCACACGTTTCGCGGTCCGAAGAAAAGGCCGATGAGGACAATGACGACCGCGGCGGTGGGAACCGCTTTGGCGAAACCGACCCACGGACGGAAGAAGGCGCGGAAAACCGGATAGAGACCCGCCAATGTCCCTAAAAGGGACGCGAGCAAGAAAGCGATGATATAACCGATGGCAAGACGCAAGAACGTCCAACCGATGTTGCCCCAAGTTCCCCCGGCGCCGGCGCCGAATAAGAACTTCAAGGCTTGCCACGCGGTGTCCCAAGGATAGGGGACGACGTTGTTGCCATTCCGTTTCAAAAGGAAGGACACCAAAGCCCAGATCCCGATGAGGACGATGACCCCGCAAGCGGAGGCCAAGGGAAGGATCCAGCGTTTCTTTGGTGAGGCTTCCGGCATATTACTATTTTATTAGATAAATAAAGAGGAATCGAATTGGATATCCAAACCGAGGCTCGAAGCGAACGAATTCACGAGGCCGCGCGGATCGGAAATCGAATCGACTTTCGTCAATCCAAATCCGTTCTTGCCATTGCTTTGAAGGGCGTTGACAACCGCGGGTTGGAATCCGAATCTCTGACCAAAGTTGCCGGTGAATTTATTGAGTTCAGTCACGGCAGTGGCCGGGTCATCGACTGCGGTTCCGATGCGGAGATCGACCCCGAGGACGAACCAGGAAAGCGCGTTCGGATATTTGGCGAACTTGCTCTTGTTGAGGAAGAGGGCCGCGGCGGGAATCGAACCGCCATCGGTGTAAGCAGACCATTCGGTCTGAAGATTGGCGACGACGTTAAGGGTGATCCCTTTGGCAGCGAGCGCGTTGGTGCTGGCGAACAACACCGGCTGAGCGATCAGATAGTAGTCAAAGGATTCGGGATTGTTTTCCAAATGTTCTTTGACGGAAGCGACGCCGGTCTCATAGGTGACATTGTCCGAATAATTCGACCAATTCCAGTGGGATTCGGCGAGTTTATTGAAGGCCATCGCCGCGTTTCCGGTCCGCACGAAAGCATCCACGGTTTGGCCTGGCTCGTAGTCAGTCAAAGAAGTGTGCTTGGTCGAAACGAGATAGAACGTTCCGCCGGAAATCCAGCGAGCGAAGATGTAGTTGCGGTTGTTGTTTTTGATATTGGTCAAACCAGAGAGACCGTCAAAGACGATTGCATCGACGTCATCCGTCGCGAAAGCGACCGCGACATCGGTGGCGTTGGGATAGGAAGTCCAGTTGGGATTGTCGCCCTGATCGTAGAAAGCGAGGGTCGGGATGCCAGTCGGCGTCACCCAGACGACGTCATGGGGCTCTTCGAGACTGTCTTCCGATTCGACGACTTCGACGCAGCCGGAGAGGGCGAGGGTGGCGATGAAGCCGAGGGCAATGAGATGTTTTTTCATATGGTGACCTCCTAAAAAGGACAACCTATTATGGGTCTACGTTTCTTCGCCTTCAAGCAATATGCTTGGAGAAGAATATAAAAAAGAGGGTGCTTACGCACCCCCTTCTCGTTTTACTGGTATTTCTTGCGATCGGCAACGTAGCTGGTGTGGAGGAGTTCCTCACTGAGTTCGCTGCACGGTTCGCCGAGATAATCCTTGTAGAGGCGGATGATATCCGGGTTGTTGTGGGACTGACGGATCGGACGGCCTTCGTCGATCTTGTAGAGGATCGAGGCTCTCTTGGCGCGGTATTCGTCCAAGATATCCGGCGATTCGTTCGGCAAGAGGTTCGGTTTCACGAACGGTTGGCCGCCGCCATTGATGCAGCCGCCCGGGCAGCACATGATCTCGATGAAGGCGTACGGGGATTTCCCGGCGCGGATGTCATCAAGGAGCGCTTTCGCGTTCTTCATGCCCGAGGTGACGGCAACTTTGACTTTGGTGCCCTTGATATCGATTTCGGCTTCTTTGACCGCTTCGAGGCCACGGACTTCGTGGAATTCGATCGGTCCGTATTCTTCGCCGGTCAAGGTGTGGTAAGCGGTGCGGAGGGCAGCTTCCATGACGCCGCCGGTGACGCCGAAGATGACGCCGGCGCCGGTGTAATCGCCGAGAAGGTCCTGATCGAACTCTTCTTCGGGGAGGGCGTCCCAAAGGATGCCGGCGCGCTTGATCATGACGGCGAGCTCACGGGTGGTGATGACGGCATCGACGTCCGGGAGTTTCTCAACGGCCGCGTTCTGCGGACGGCCCGCTTCGTACTTCTTCGCGGTGCACGGCATGACGGAGACGACGAAGATATCCTTCGGATCGAGGTTATGGGCCTTGGCGAAGTAGGACTTGATGATGGCGCCTTCCATCTCGTGCGGCGACTTGCAGGTCGACACGTTCGGGATGAGATCGCTATAGAAGAACTCCATGTAGTTGATCCAGCCCGGGGAGCACGAAGTGATCTGGGGGAGGACGCCTTTGCCGGTGATGCGGTTGATGAGTTCCTGGGCCTCTTCCATGATGGTGAGATCCGCGCCGAAGTTGGTGTCGTAGACGCGGAAGAATCCGAGGCGGTGGAGGGCGGCGACCATGCGGCCGGTGCCATCCTGTTCGCCGATCTTGTGGCCGAATTCCTCAGCGATCGCCGCGCGGACGGCCGGAGCGGTCTGGACGACGACTTTCTTGCCAGCGGCCATCGCGGCATCGACTTTGTCGATCTCACGATGTTCGGAGAGGGCGCCGGTCGGGCAGACGTTGACGCACTGACCGCACTGGAGGCACGGGACGGCGGCAAAGGATTTATTGCCGACCGGGGCGACGATGGTCTTGAAACCACGCTTTTCGAAGCCGAGGATGCCGAGGCCTTGGGCCTCTTTGCAGCGCTCGATGCAACGGCCGCAGAGGATGCACTTGCTGGTGTCGCGGATGATGCCAGGGGCGACTTCGTCGACGGTGACTTCGGTCTTCTCACCCTCATAAGCACCCGGACGGGCGCCGCAGGACTGGGCGACGTGAAGAAGTTCGCAGTGACCGTTCTTGACGCAGGTCTGGCAATCTTTGGAGTGGTTGGAGAGCAAGAGTTCTACCGCGCTGCGACGGCCTTGGATGGCCATCGGCGAGGAGATCTTGATCTCGAATCCGGCTTCGGCTTGGCAGTCGCTGACCGGATAGACGCAGGAAGCGAAGAGCTTTCCGCCGCGGGCGGTGGCGATTTCGACCAAGCAGACGCGGCAGGAGGCGAGGCTGTTATGCCCGCCGTTCCAGTAGCAGAGGCTCGGGATCTGGTATCCGCAGAGACGGGCCGCTTCGAGGACGGTTAGATTTTTGGGAACGCTGTAGATTTTTCCCTCAATTTTGATATTGACGTTTTCCATCGCTGCTCCTCCTTATTCCTTGCTGATCGCGCCGAAGCGGCAGCCGGCCATACAGGTGCCGCACTTGATGCACTTCGACTGATCGATGACGTATGGTTCTTTGCCGGGGACGCCGCTGATACAGCTCACCGGGCACTGACGGGCGCAAAGGCTGCACTTCTTGCACTTGTTCGGATCGATGACGTATTTCATGAGATCCTTGCAGACGTGGGCCGGGCACTTGCCTTCTTTGACGTGGGCTTCGTATTCTTCCATGAAGTTGTTCATCGTGGAAAGGATCGGGTTGGCCGCGGTCTGACCGAGGGCGCAAAGGGAGCCATTCTTGATGACGGTGGCGAGTTCCTTCATATCATGAAGGGTCTTCTCGGTCGCCTTGCCCTGGGTGACTAAGGTCAACATCTCATAGAGACGTTTGGTGCCGATGCGGCAGGCGGTGCACTTGCCGCAGCTTTCGTCGCAGATGAACGACATATAGAAGTGGGCGACGTCAACCATGCAGTTGTCTTCGTCCATGACGATCGCGCCACCCGAGCCCATCATGGAACCGCGGGCGATGAGGGTGTCGTAATCGATCGGGGTATCGAGATCTTTCTCGGTCAAGCAGCCGCCGGAAGGACCGCCGGTCTGGATGGCTTTGAACCGTTTGTTGTTGGGGATGCCGCCGCCGATGTCGTAGATCAAGGTGCGGAGGGTGGTTCCCATCGGGACTTCGACCAAGCCGACGTTGTTGATCTTGCCGCCCAAAGCGAACACCTTGGTTCCTTTGGAACCAGGAGTGCCGAGCTCGGCATACTTGGCCGCGCCTTCGCGGATGATATACGGGATATTGGCAAGGGTTTCGACGTTGTTGACGCAGGTCGGCTTGCCCCAAAGGCCTTTGATGGCCGGGAACGGCGGACGCGGACGCGGCATGCCACGCTTGCCCTCGATCGAGTTAAGGAGCGCGGTCTCTTCGCCGCAGACGAAGGCGCCGGCGCCGAGACGGAGATGGGCGCGGAAGGAGAATCCGCTGCCGAGGATGTTGTCGCCCAAGAGGCCGACTTGTTCCATTTCTTTGATGGCGCGCTGCAAACGCTCGACGGCGATCGGATATTCAGCGCGGACATAGAAATAACCTTCGGTGGCGCCAAAGGCGTAACCGGCGATCATCATGCCTTCGATGACTTCAAACGGGTTGCCTTCGAGGATGGAACGATCCATGAAAGCGCCCGGGTCGCCTTCGTCGCCGTTGCAGACGATGTATTTCTGATCGGCTTGGACGTTGGCGGCGAACTGCCATTTGCGGCCGCTGGGGAAGCCAGCGCCGCCACGGCCGCGGATGCCAGAGGCAAGCACTTCGTCGATGACCTGTTGCGGGGTCATTTCGGTGAGCACTTTCTTCAAGGCTTTGAAGCCATCATAGCCGAGGGCTTCCTGGAGAAGGTCGGGGTTGATGAGCGAGCAGCCATGAAGGGCGATTCTCTTTTGTTTCTTATAGAAGTTGATGTCGTCCTGACGTTGGACTTTCTCTTTGGTGACCGGGTCGACGTAGAGGAGGTTCTCGCACACTTTGCCGTTGAGGAGGTCATCTTCGACGATCTGCTTGACGTCGCTGATTTTGACGGCGTGGTAGAGGGTGTCTTCCGGCATGATCTTGACGAACGGGCCCTGGGAGCAGAAACCGAAGCAACCGACGTGGTTAACTTCGACTTTCTCTTCGAGACCGGCTTCTTTGATCTGTTTTTTGAGTTCTTCTTCGATGTCGTAGGAGTGGTTGGCGATGCAGCCGGTGCCGCCGCAGATGAGGCAGTAGCGTTTGCCGCCTTTGCCGCTCAGTTTGTCCTGGAAGGAAGCGGAGCACGCATCGATGCGCTTCTGTAATTGCTCAGCGTTTTTGATCTGTTCCATGATTAGGCGGCCTCCTGTTCTAATTTACGATATTCATCGATGATCTTTCCGACCTGGTCCGGGGTCACCTTCGGGTAGACCTTCCCGTTGATGGACATCGCCGGGGCAAGGGCGCAGGCGCCGATGCAGCGGACCGCTTCGATGGTGAAGAGGCCATCCGGGGTGGTCTGTCCGGCTTTGATGCCGAGCAGAGTCGAGAATTTGTCGATGACTTGCTGCGAGTTCTTGACATAGCAAGCGGTGCCGAGGCAAACGCCGATGACGTATTTTCCCTTCGGCTCGAGGCTGAAGAAGGAATAGAACGTGACGACGCCGTAGATCTCGGCGACGGGGATTCCGGTCTCATCAGAGATGATTTCCTGAATCTCAATGGGAATGTAGCCGAACTTTTTCTGAACGGCCGAAAGGATCATCATGAGGGGGCTGGGCTCTTTGAGGCACTCCCGACAGATCTCAATGACTTCCTTTCTAACATTGGAACGAATGGGCATATGGCTCCTCCTACTTTAGTTCCGTGTATTTTTTGGCGGTCCCCTTCGCTTTGCTGACGGGGTACTTCTTGCGGTTTTGCTCGATCTTCGCAAGGCAGATCTCGTCGACGTCAATGCCGTAGTGGTCCGCCAAAAGGTAACAATAATTCAAAACGTCAGCCAACTCTTCTTTGACCTTGGCGAGATCGGCTTCTTCCTTCCACTGAAAGGCCTCAAGCAGTTCGGCCGCTTCGATCGAAATCGACTCCGCGAGGTTCTTCCCGGTGTGAAATTGGGACCAGTCGCGTTCATCGCGGAAGGAGGCGAGTTGGCGGATGACTTCTTCGTTATTGTTCATTGACTGGACTATTATGCCACATTCGCACGCGAAAATGTTCGATATTTGTGAAATATCGTTCATTTTTTCCTAAGCGTGTGCGAAAGTGCCGATGAAATCGAGTTAATTCGCAATATCGTTGATTTGTTTCGCCGCAGCCGCTAATAACTGGGTTTTGAATCCCTTTGGATTCGGATAATTGTCTTTTTCGTTTTCAAAGGCTTGGAGCTTCTTTATGAGATTGTTGATTATGAAATCAAACCGGCTAAATCCGACAACAAGTTCGTCTCCGCTTTCCCCTCGTTCAAAGAGTGTATTCTCAAAACATCATCGGAAGACGAAAAATACCACTCCGATCAAACCTTAACTCGGTAACCAAAAAAGTAGTCGATGGTCATCTCGTTGCCGAAAGATATTACAATGATTATGGCGAGCCGTATTTAGACATCGACTACACGTCACATGGCAACCCAAAAACCCATCCTATCGTTCCGCACATTCATCGTTGGAAGAAGGATGCCTCAGGACATCTTTTTAGGCAAAATTGGGAGGATTTCAAATGAAAAAGCAAGAATTGTTACAGCTGATTCAGGATGGCAGGGAAATCGAATTTGAATATCGCGGCAAACGATATTCGATCACCTACTACAATGACGGCCGGCCAAAATACATTTCCTTCTGTGAGTTTTACCAAGAGCCAATTGATGTAGAGGCCCCAGAAAAAGTTTTGGATATTCTCATTGAAAACATCCGACTGGAAAGAATTTTCGAGTACCTTCCGGATACCGCAATCGACATCTTCTAAAACGGCTATCAATGAAAAAATCGCCGACATCAGCCGGCGATTTTATTTATGCTGGCGGAGAAATGGGGATTCGAACCCCAGCGGCTGTTAGACCCTATGAGCTTTCCAAGCCCACCCCTTCGACCACTTGGGTATTTCTCCGAATGCCTAGATAGGCATGGCAAATTATAAGAGGATAGACTTGGTTTTTCAACGCATTTTCATATACTCTATGTCTCGTGGTAACCTTCAACGTAACCGAACGCGAAGACGGACAGAAAATCGAGAAGTTCGTCAAGAAATCGATGCCCGAGGCCCCGCTCGGATTTTTGTTCAAAGCCTTCCGCAAAAAGGACATCAAAATCAATGGGCATTGGGTTCATAAGGACGCGGTGGTCCATACCGGCGACGAAATCCAAGTTTATGTCACTGATGCCCAACTGGCCGATTTTGCCAAGCCGCGCCAGGCCGAAAAGAAGGAATTCCCTTACGAAATCGTCTATGAAGATGACAATGTGATTATTGTCAATAAACCTGCGGGCATCCTCGTCTACGGGAATGATAAGGAAACGCGCGAGACGTTGACTCAAAACGTCCTCGATTATCTCTATCTCAAAGGTGAGTTCGACCCCAATCAGCCGAGCTTCGTTCCCTCGCCCGCCCATCGCCTTGATCGCAACACATCGGGACTTGTCATTTTCGGTAAGCGGGATGCTGCGTTGAAAGTGCTCGAAGAGTTATTCAAGAAACGCGAGAATATTTCAAAGAAATACTATGCCCTTGTGGTCGGCGAATTATCCGGATCCGGCCGCATTGATATGCCCCTCAAAAAAGATAGCCGGTCCGGCAAGGTTTCCGTCACCCCTGCGAACCAGGGCGGCAAGACGGCGATCACCGAGTGGAGAGCGGTGGAATCCCTCCCTGGATTCACCCTGGTTGAGTGCGATTTGATCACTGGCAGAACCCATCAAATCCGCGTCCATCTTTCCGCGATCGGACACCCGATTGCCGGCGATCAAAAGTATGGTGATTTTTCCGTCAATAAAAAACTCAAGGAACTCTATGGATTGAAGGACCAATTCTTGCACGCTTATTCCCTGGAATTCGGAAAATTACCCACCCCACTATCCGCTTTAAGCGGAAAAAAGTTCACCGCAGACCTTTCTTTTATAAAGAAGAGTATTCTCGAAAAAATGCGAATGGTGTAAGATTATCCTAAGTGGGGATAATCTGATGGAAAATACTGTCGAATCCAATGTCCGTCGTTGGCTGGATTCCCCAGCCGTTAGCGACGCTGACAAAGACGCGATCCGGGCAATGAGCCCAGCTGTTTTGGATGCGTCCTTCTTCAAGAACATCGAGTTCGGAACCGGCGGGATGCGCGGCATCCTCGGGCCCGGTACCAACTGCATGAACGTTTTCACCGTCGGACGGGCGACGATCGGTTTCGGACAGTACCTTCTTGAGAAGTATCCCGAAGCGAAGACTATGGGCGTCTGCATTTCGCATGACAATCGCCACATGTCTCGCGAATTTACCTTCCTCTGCGCGAACATCCTCAACGAAATGGGGATCAAGGTTTATATCTTCGACGCTTTGCGTCCCACCCCCGAATTGTCTTTTGCGGTGCGCCGTATGCGCGCTTGCGGTGGCATCATGATCACCGCCAGCCACAACCCGAAAGAATATAACGGCTTCAAGATCTATGACGAGAAAGGCTGCCAGCCGGTCCCCGACAAAATCGCTGGCGTGCTCGCCAAAATCGACGCGCTCCCCGACGAACTCGCCGCCCAGGTCGAACCGAAGGCGGAAGTCCCGGGCGAGACCATCGTCCTCGGACCAGAGATCGATGACGAATATGTCGCCGCCGTCGAGAAATGCCAAATCAATCCGAACCTTGGTAAACAAGGTTTCCCCATCGTATATACGCCGAACCACGGCACGAGTTACGAGAATGCGATGCGCGTTTTCCGCGATTGCGGATACGAAGTGACGCCCGTTCTCTCGCAGTGCTCGCATGATCCCGACTTCAGCGGCACCCTTTCGCCGAACCCCGAAGATGAAAAATCCTACATCGAGCCGCTCAAACTGGCGGAGCAGATTAACGCCCAACTCGTGGTCATGACCGACCCGGATGGCGACCGTTGCGGGCTTGCCTACAAGTCGAGCTCGGGCGATTATCGCCTGCTCACGGGCAACGAAAGCGCGGCCTTGCTCATGGACTATATTTTCTCCGAGAGAAAACGCCTTGGCATCCTCTCGCCGGAAGGCGTCATGTACGACACGATCGTGAGCTCGGACCTCGGCCGCAAAATCGCGCGCTACTACGGGCTCAAATACGAGACATTCCTTACCGGATTCAAATTCATCGGCGACCGGATCGGCTTTTATGAAGACCTCGGATTCGGCCCTCACTTCGAGTTTGGTTATGAAGAGAGTTATGGTTGCCTCATCGATCCGTTTGTCAGAGACAAAGACGGAATCCAGGCAATCCTCCTGTACTGCGAGATGGCTGTGTGGTATTTCCACAAAGGCATCCCGCTCGACATCGCTTTCGACGAGTTGCAGAAGCGGTTTGGCTACCATTACGCCCGGACGACGAACATCGCGTTCAAGGGCTCGAGCGGCGCGGAAGACATGCGCCGGCTCATGGACGAGTTACGCAACAACCCGCCGAGTGAGATCTTAGGCATCAAAGTCGCTCGCTTCGAGGACTATCAGGAAAGAGTTCTGAAAGGCAGCGACGGTTCGGTTACGGCGATCACCCTCCCCAAATCCAATGCGATTAAAATCGTATTGGAGGACGGCAGTTGGATCGCGGTTCGCCCCAGCGGTACCGAGCCGAAATGCAAATTCTACGTCGAAGCCATCCAACCGACTGCCGATGGCATCAAAGAAAAGTGGCGGTCCCTCACCGATGATGTGCTGAACAGCCTCGGTGTTGAAAGATAAAGGAGGAGACTTATGAAGAAAGGTCTCAAAATCACCTCGTTGGTGTTCAACGCGCTGACGTTCCTCGCCATGGTGTTCTGCGTGCTGAACCTCGTGCTTGGCATCTATGAACCCGCCATTGGTATGTCCGAGGTACTCACGCTCGCGACCATGCTGAGCTTTGACCTCGCCGTCTTGGTGGCCATCGCCTCGCTGATCAAGATGATCAGTGACATCGTTTGCCTGGCCAAAAAACGCCCGATCGTTCCTGGCTTCCCCGCCGTATTCAAATACATTACAACGGTTGGTCTTGTCGGCGTCGTGATGCTCTATTGGATCCTCTACGTTGCCTTGAGTGGCACCGATCCCCTCAGCTTTTTCCAAAGTTGGTATCTCTATGTGCTCGTCGTCGTCCCGTTCCTCAGCTTCGTGTCCCTTATCTTCTTCGAAAAAGGTCGCCGGATCCGCTATCGCTGCTACCCGTTGAGCTTTGTAATTCCGGCCGTCTATTGCATCGTGGTCGTTGTTCTTGAAGCTTTCGCCATCATCGACGATTCGTCCTTCGCTCCGCTCGTTTACTTCCCGCCGCTTGATTTCGCGGCTTGGGGTGGTGGCTATATTTCGGAACTTCTTATCATCCTTGCCATCCCGGTGGGCTCCGTCCTCATCTTCGGCATTCTCTTCCTCGTCTTCCACAACATCCGCGCTTTGCGTCCGGGTGCCGTGGCTGAGATTGAAGAAACTCCGGCTGAGCCCGTCGTAGAAGAGCAAGAATCCGTTGCCGCGGCGCAGCCGAAACAGGTTCGCATCCTCAAAGGCTTCTATAGCCCCTCCTCCAAAGTGACCCATGTCATCCGTCTTGAAAACGGCGAATGGCAGGTTAAGTCCGGCATCGACGGCTCAACTGAAAACTTCCGCACTCAGGCGGAAGCGATCCGTTATGCGAATGGCATTTCCAAGCAGTTCGGCGGTTCGGTCCGCATCCATGCTCGAAACGACTAATCGCTAAGCAATTTCTCTAGCATCCTAACGGCTCCATCCTCCCCTTTCCGCTCGGTTGAGGGGAATAAGGAAAGGAGCCGTTTTGCTTTGCAGTCTTTGACGACGAAAGCCTGTCCGGCCGCTTCGAGCATTGCGAGGTCGTTGTCGCTGTCACCGATGGCGATGACATCCTCTTTTTCGATACAAAGCGCCTTCATCAGGTAGAGCAAGGCCGCGCCTTTATCGGCATCGGGGAAACAGATTTCGCTGTATTCGGCCGAGGTCCAGTGACGGTAGCTATACCCCTTATGGCTCTCGACGATGGCCTTCAGCTCGCTCACCTTCGAACGGCCGCAGCGGAACAAACAAGTGTAGGTGTCTTCCTTGACCTCTTTGTCGCCGATGACGGCGTCGATCCCGTGATAAGGGAAATAACGGGCCAATCCGAAATCTTTCTTATCGGCGTAGATGCAGGTCTCGCTTTCGGCCATGAAGGCGGACAAAAGAGGCTTCGCCTCTTGTCGTATCGATTCGATCACTTCGCGCTCGAAAGCCCGGCGATAGGGGATGAAGGAATCGTCGAAGGGATTGGATACCAATAAGCCGTTGTAACTGATGATCGGGGAACGGAGGCCAGCTTGTTTATAGAACGGCATCATCGCCCGGATCGGACGACCCGAAGCCAAGATGATGATGTGTCCTTCTTCCTGAAGGCGATGGAGGGTTTTGGCCGCGTATTGGGAAAGCGTTCTCCGTCCGCGAAGCAAGGTTCCATCGATATCCAGAACGACAAGATGGCGTTTCATAGTAGGGATTATAAATTGTCGGTGGCATTTTTGTCCACGCGGAGCGCGTAGGGTGCTACAATTACCCCGTGATCAAAATTTATTATTCGCCGAGTTGCAGCAGCTGCCGGAAAGTGATCCAGTGGTTCAAGGAGCAGGAAATCCCCTTCACCAGCAAGGACATCTTTTCGAACAAACTGACCTATAGTGAGGTTTTTGAGATCATCGTCAAGAGCGAGAACGGCACCGATGACATCATCTCCCCGCGCAGCAAAATCGTCATGGAAAACAACATCGATTTCGACTCGATGAAACTCAGCGAACTCATTAATTTCATCCTGAGCAATCCCTCCGTTCTGCGGCGGCCGATCATCGTCGATGACCATCGCATCCAGGTCGGATACAACTCCGAGGAAATCCGGACGTTCATCCCGAGGGCGAGACGACTCGCTGCCATCGCCTGCTCGGCGACGGATTGCCCCTTATATTCTTCTTGCGGATCAAAAAACGAGCCGATCAGCGATCAGCCCGTCAATCAATAAATTTTAGTGAGCGCTTAAGGCCCTGGCGACCTTCGTTTTCTTATTGAGGGAGAATGGGATATTCTCTTCTTCGAAGAGTTCGCGGAGCAAGTCCTCGGCGTCTTTCTCGTTGTTGTATTCGAGTTCGACTTCGTAATCCACGATGTCGCTGTACTCGTTTTTGTCGATGGAAAGTTTGCCGCCCTTATACGGAACGTCGATTCTTTCGGTTGTGAGGGCGCCTTTGATGCGGAGCGAGGAAACATCGATATCCATCATCGTCAGGAACCGTTTGAGATCGTTCTCCGGGAAGATGCCCTTGCCGGCGAAGTCATCGAATTGTTCGACTTTGATATGTTCGTTCTTTTCGAGGAGCCCTTGGCTCAAAGGGGTCTTCAAGGTCATTTCGTACTCGCCATTCCGTTCGCGGATGCGGAGGCCGAGACCTTCTTTGCGCATCTCGGATTTGTCATTGTCGAGATAGTAATTGGTCTGTTTGTATTTCCGGTATCCGCCGAAGCGTTTCAGGAGTTTTTTGTAGTCTTCCGGGCGAACCAAAGCCTTGGCTTCAATTTCAATCGCATTGCTCATATTCATCCCTCCATGTGCTATTATAACGATATGAATTATCGTTTTGTTGTTTTTGATGGTTTCTGGTCCGAATATTGGTGGATCATCCTCGTTTGTGCGTTAGGCGGAGCCGCGATCGGCGCCTTGGTCGCTTATTTCATCACCCACCCGAAGAAAAAGAAGGTCGCGGTGGACGTCGGCGGTTGCATGGACGCCCTCGGCGGACCGGACAATGTGCTGACGAAGTCCTGCCAAGGATCGCGCATCGTTCTAACTTGCAAGGACTATGGTATCATCGATCGCGAGGCATTAAAAAAAGCCGGGGTCACCGGCTTTATCCAAAGCGAAGATAAATTGACCCTCGTCGTCAAAGGCGGCGCATCAGCGGTCTATGCTTCCCTCTTCCCGGAAGCGTGACAAATCCTCTCTGAGTTTCTCGAGTGGCAGCCCCATCACATTGGAATAGCTGCCCTCGATTTTCTTTATGAGCCCGTATTCATCCTGGATGCCATAAGCGCCTGCTTTGTCGAACGGTTGGCATTCATCGATGTAGCGTTCGATGAGTTCGTCGCTTAATTCGTTGAAATAAACCGTGGTAACATCATATCCCGTGTGGATTTTCCCGCGGAAAATGTGGGTATATCCAGAGATGACGAGTTGTTCCTTTCCGGACTGATTTCTGAGCATTTGAATGGCTTCTGCTCGGTTTTTCGGTTTTCCAAGCGGGTGGCCATCAAGCAAAACGACCGTGTCGCAGGCGAGGATTTCATCATCGGGATGGTCCTTGGCAACTGCCTTTGCCTTGAGGATACTTTCCTCGATTGGTAGGCGGAAAGGATCCGTGCTCGGGATGATTTTCTCTTCATCGACCTCGGAGACGACGACGGAAAAATCCGGGATGATCTCCTTCAAGAGTTGCTGCCTTCTCGGCGATTGGGATGCAAGGATGAACATCAGCGGCGTCCTGCCTCATTGAGAACCATCGGGATGACGACCGGGGTTCTTTCCGTCTTGCGGAACAGGTATTTGGCAACCGCATTGCGGATCGCCGTCTTGATTTCGCCGAAAGCTTGATGCTCGGAAAGGGAACGGCGGAGGGCACTTTCGGCTTCCATCTGGGCATGGCGGGCGATATGGGTGTCGCCGCCTGTGGCAAAGCCGCGGGCGTAGAAGACCGGCGGGGCGATGATGCGACCGGTACGGGTATCGATGGTGGTCATGATGATCACGACCCCTTCGTTTTTTAAGGTATCGCGTTCGGTGATCGAAGATTGGGACGCGCCATCGAGGTCATAACCAGAAATATAGATGTCATCGGCGGGGACGTGTCCGCCACGCGAGACTTTATGATCGAATAAGGTAAGCATGTCGCCATTCTCGCAGATGAAGATGTTCTCTTTGGGAACGCCAACTTGCTCGGCAAGTTCGCCATGCATCTTGAGCATGCGATATTCGCCGTGGGCGGGCATAAAGTAATGCGGTTTGGCGAGTTTGAGCATCAAGCGGAGTTCCTGGCGGGACGGGTGACCGGAGCTATGAAGGGAGAAGGACAAACCATTCTGTTTCACATCGGCCCCCTGTTTGACGAGGTTATTGATTAAACGATCGACCAAGGCGCCGTTGCCGGGAATCGGGTTCGAAGAGAAAATGATTGTGTCGCCCGGAAGGATACGAATGTTTTTATGCGTGCCGTTGGCGATGCGCGACAAAGCCGCCATTTCCTCACCTTGGCTGCCGGTGCAAAGAAGACAGATCTCACTGGCTCTGTATGTGCGGACCATTTCTTCGGAAATCAAGTTGGCATCGGGGATTTTGATATAGCCATAATCGCGGGCGATGCCGACGACATTGACCATCGAACGGCCCAAAATGCAGATTTTACGGTCATGCTCGACAGCGACTTCGACGACCTGCTGAATACGGTTGATATTGCTGGAGAAGGTGGAGACGATGACGCGGCCAGGGGCCTTGTCGAAAATCTCTTCGACGTCGCGGCGGACGGCGGTTTCGCTCGGAGTATATCCTTCAAGTTCGGCGTTGGTGGAATCGCTCATGAGAAGGTCGACTCCTTCGGCGCCAAGTCTGGCGAGTTTGCTTAATTCGAAGTTCGGTCCAACCGGGGTCAAATCGATCTTATAGTCGCCGGTGTCGACGATGCGACCTTCCTTCGTATCGATGCAGATGCCGTAGGCATCCGGGATCGAGTGGGTGACCCGGAAGAAGGAAACGGTGAAATCATCGCCGATCGGAACGACGGTGTCGGCATCATATTCGATGACATGGACCGGTTCTTTGATCTTGGCGTCTTCCAGTTTGTGGCGGATCAAAGCCGCGGCGAGACGCGGGGCATAGATGACGGGGATGAAGAGGCTGCGGACCAAGAAGGGAATGCCGCCGATATGGTCTTCATGGCCGTGGGTGATAAAAAGGGCTTTTACTTTCGAACGGTTGTTTTTGAGGTAGGTGTATTCGGGGATGACATAAGAGACGCCGGGGAGGTTGGCTTCCGGAAAACGGACGCCGGCATCGATCAAAATGATGGAGCGGTCCGCTTCAAAGCAATACGTGTTTTTGCCGACCTCGCCAAGCCCGCCTAAAGCGAAGATGCTGATCGGCCGTGATAATCTGGCCATAGTTTAAACCCCCGAAAAAGAGCCTCTTTATATGTAAAACGGCTTCGTTGCTATTACTATAACAAGAAAATTCCCTAAGGGAAACTGAAAGCGTTATCATCGATGGTATCGGAAGATTGAATCAGATTTCGACGGAACCGGCCGGGACTTTGAACGGGTCTTTTTTGTCGATGCGGTCATAGAAAAGAATGCCGTTCAGATGGTCGATTTCATGTTGGAGGACAATGGCTTCATAGCCGACCGCTTTGAAGATGATTTCCTCTTTGGTGCGGGCCTCGATTGCCTTGACGGTGATCTTATAATCGCGGAGGACGTAGCCGGGGTGTTCCGCATCGACGGAAAGGCAGCCTTCGCCGCCGTTGAGATAACATTTACGGACCGAGTTGACGATGATCTGCGGATTGATGAGCATGTGGCAGATCTCTTCCTCTCCGTCTACATAGTAGACGACGAGCATCCGTTTGTTGACCCCGATCTGGGGCGCGGCCAAACCGACGCCGGTGCGGACTTTCGGATGGGCTTCTAAGAATGCGGGATCCTGGCTGTCTTTGAGATATTGAAGCATCCCATAGATGGTGTCGAGGTCTTCCTGAGAGACGGGAAGATCGACCGGTTTGCTACGGGCTCTGAGGGATGCGGATGTGTCTTTGACGATTCGTAACATAGCAAACGCCATTATAGCATAAGAACGCCGTTTCGCTTACAATTCGATTGTATGAATGACCGCCTCCGCGAAGCCCTCTACGAATATGCGAGATTATTAAAGGAAGACGCGCGCGTTTTGCGCATGCGCGATTTGGAGAAACGGTTGACGGAGGATGAGGGAGTCATTGCCTTGTCGCGGGCAATGGATGAGGCCGAACGCCTCTATTCGGAAGCCCTTGCGACGAACGATCAAGAACTGATTGAGAAGCGGAAAAAGGAACTCTACGAAGCCAAGCTGGCATTAGACACCAATCCGCTTGCCAAAGAGTATACGGAGAGCTACATCGCTGTCCGCGATCTCTACGCCGAGATCGACGACATCTTATTTGGCCCTTATCGCCGCAAAGTGATTTCGAAGGAGATTCTATGATCAAGATTTCCGGAGGGGAATTCCGTTCCCGCAATATCGAGACCCCAGACTCTTTATTGGTCCCGACCAAGAGCATGGTCCGCGAAGCGGTCGCCAGCATGACTCTAGCCAAGGCGAGCGGCGCCCGTTGCTTGGATCTTTTCGCCGGTTCTGGCGCGGTCGGCATCGAGTTGCTTTCGCGTGGGGCGGCTTTTGCCGTCTTCGCCGAAAAGAGCCCTGACTGTGCGAAAACGATCCTCAAAAACATAAAAACGCTCCAAATCGCGGATCGTTCGTCGGTATTTCAGGGAGATGCCCTGGAATATCTAAGTCAGGCGACCATTCCCTTCGACATCGTCTTCATCGATCCGCCTTATAAGGAAACTGGTCTCTACGTCGATGCCACGAACCTCCTCATCGAGCGGAATCTGCTCGCCCCAGGCGCGGTCATCGTCTATGAATATGAGGGCGATTGCCCAGTGCATGATGAGCGGCTCCGCTTCGCCAAAGAGCATCGCTACGGGAAAACAAAACTCATCAAAGCCGAATTGCAGTAAAAGAAAAACCGCCGAGATGGCGGTTTTCATTTTCCTTAAGCGACGTAGTTAGCCGAGAACGGATTGTCGGTGCGGCTCGTGGTGTGATCCCACATTTGAAGGAGCAAGCGAGCTTTGTCGAGTTCCGTGTCGCCACTGACGCCGAAGATCACTTCGGACACGCCGGCGCGGTTCTGCGCTCTGGCGGCCTCGGTGTAGTCGACCAAGAGGATGGTCGGGGTCACGAAGTCTTCGAAGTCCGGGGTCGAATAATGGTTGTAGTTGGTTTCGCCAACCGAACGATTGATCTTGTACGGAGCGGAGTTCTCAAGGTAGTAACCGGTCATGTTGAAGAAGCTGAGGTTACGTTCGAGGAAACGGTAGAAGGCTTTGCTGTTCTGGGTGTCTTTGTAATCTTCGTCATTGGTCGAGGCTTCCGAAGCGTTGATCGTATAGATCAAGTTGGTCGGATCCTTGAAGGATTCATAGTCCTCGGCGATGAGAAGCTTGCCCCAGTTGTCGGTATCGAAGAGGGCCTTGAAGCCTTCTTCGGCCTTGCTGCAGCCATCGCAGTCGTCACTGGTGAAGACGAGGAAGAATTTCTCGCCATACTCAGAGTTGATCTGATCGTAGTTTCCGTCGTAGGCCAGTTTGGTGTTTTCGTAGATGTCATAGACGATCTTGTCAGCCTCGGTGACATAGTCACCGTCTTTGCCTTTGACCGCTTCTTCTTTTTCACCTTCCAAGCTCTTGAGTTTGCTGTTGAAGTAGGCACCGGTGGAGCCATAGCCCCAGCTGCCCACCCAGTCAGTGATATAAGGGATTGAGAAGATGATTGCGAAGATACCGCCAACGATGAGCAGCGGCTGGATCCAAGCGGTTTCTTTGATCCAACGCCACACCTTGACGAAGAAGTTACCTATTGCTTTGAGAATAATCATCAGTGAGCCTCCGATTTGAACATTCGAAAAAATCGAGCGCAAGTATCTTATCACTAATCACCTTTGGTGACAATTAAATACTTCGCGTGTGGGAGTGCGCCCCCTCATAACTGGCGCGCGCAACCCCAAAACTCTTGCTTGTTACCGACTTGCGGCTTGCTATAATTTCCGCGTATGTCGCTGAAAAATCGGTGGAAAGCCAAAAAAACCAAGTTCAACAACTGGCTGTACGATCACATCTGGGTCAGACGGTTCGGCGGTTGGGCCGGTATTTTCTTTGTCTCATCCATCAGTGCCATATTATTCGCCCTTGGATTCAACATGTTCATCGATATCCAAACGGTGAATTCGATCGGCGAGTTCGTCTCGGACAAAATCGTTTCCGGCGGCGTTTCCGGCTTCAGCCAATCCGTGGTTCTTCTCTTCGAGGTCTGCGGATGGCACATGAAAGACCCTCACTTGGCGATCTCTATTCTCTATTTCACGATCAATGCCCCGCTCATGGTTCTTGCCTGGTTCAAAGTGGGCAAGCAATTCGCGATCTTTACGTTGATTAACGTAATTGAAGTCTCTTTGTTCATCAAAATCTTCTCGGTCGCGTCGATTCCAAGCTTGCAGCATATCATCGATATCGTGACTGGATCGGGCGGCGGATTGCTGGCCAGAGCCCTCTTTGGCGGTATCTTCATCGGTCTCAGCAGCGCGCTGGCGTATCGCGTCGATATCAGCGCGGGCGGATTCGATGTCATCGCTTATTGGGTAAGCATCCACAAAGGCACTTCGACTGGGAAATATTCTTTCCTCATCAACATCATAAACCTGGTGATTTTCGTCCTTCTTTCCTGCGCCATTTCCAGTTGGGACGCCGATGAATCGGCGGTCATCGTTGGCCGCGGATTCTATTCCGTCGTCTATTTATTCACGTCGATGCTTGTGGTTGATAGCATCAATTTGCGTAACAAGAAGGTCAAAATCGAAATCGTTTCCGAAATCCCAGAGTTGGGTTCGACTTTGATCGACGTCATCCCGCATGGCGCGACCTTCATCCAGGGCAAAGGCGTCTTTTCTGGAAAAGACAAATATATCTTCACAATGGTCGTCAGCCATTATGAAGTTCAGAAAGTTATCCGTCTCGTACAAAAAACGGACAGCCACGCGTTCGTGCAGGCCGTCCCGCTCTCCCATGTGTATGGGAACTTTTTCACCCGTCCGGTCAAATAAACTATCGGGATTTCCCGATTTTTTGTTTGATGGCAGCGATGGTTCCGTCGTACTCAGATTGAATCAAAGCCCTAAGGGCTTTTTCATTCATTTCAAGCAAACCGGCATGGATTTGTTGGGCGATGCCCATGGCGAAGATCCAGTTTTCCAAGAAAACGATATTGGCAACTTTGTTGGCTAAGTTAGCGGACTTTGCGATGTAGTTGGTGAGCAAGGTTCCGAAGCGATCGAGGTCGGGTTTTAAAAAACCGGTAGTATCGCGGATAAAGAGGACTTCGTAAAGGTATGGGGCGGTTGTGGCAAACTGGGCAATCGCGAATGAAAGGCCGACGACAGGGTTGGTTTCGGATAGTCCTTTGTTGACGAAATTTCTAAATGAATCAATCGACAGGTCATAAATGATTTCAACGATGTCGTCCATCGAAGAGAAATTCGAAAAAATCGGCTGAGTCGAGCTGCCTAACTCATAGGCGAGGCTCCTGGCGTTCAGCGCATCGATCCCGCGGGTTTTCACAACCTCAAACGCGGCTTCGATAATGGACTGTCGATCAAATCTGATTTTCGCCGGCATAATTTATAACCCTTGTTATATAACCATTTTATTGAATGGAATCATTTGTTTCAACGGGAAAAGAATCGTTGGGAAAAATGTTACATAACTAATGAAAAATAGGTTATAAAAATATTAGTTATTAACTTAAGATTACATCTTTCCGCGATGTTTCTTGCAAAGGTAAACAATCTTACCGGATTGAAGTTGAACCGTCTCTGCTGGCTCGCCTGAATAGATCTTTTTCTTGCCGCATAAGAAGCAATGCCATTTTGCGGGATGGATCTCCTCCGGTTCTTCGGGCAACACGAGGAATTCAGCGATGGGAGAAGGCGCAGG